>Ga0307981_1003892_pt1 | contig 10885 bp, 7 predicted proteins | sample OrgLakmetagen987_FD_201849 | JGI IMG/M metagenome (GOLD analysis project Ga0307981, IMG submission 201849) | Saline water microbial communities from Organic Lake, Antarctica - #987 | ecosystem: Environmental > Aquatic > Non-marine Saline and Alkaline > Saline | place: Antarctica: Organic Lake... | reverse complement strand
ACAGCTCGTCTTGTTGATTGACATTTTCACCCAAGGCCCCACCAAAGACCGAGCAAACGATTGGTTTGGCGAAGAGGCTATCGAAGCAATATACATTGGGTTCCTCCTCTTTAATGCCATTTCGATACTCTTGATTGGACAGTTGCTGTGGTTTCACGTTGGTCTACAAAAAGAGGGATTGACAACTTATCAGTTCATTGTACGAGATCATCAACGGAAACGCGACAAGTCCAAGGTGGAAGCAGAGATTTTGCACAGCCGCATGGTGGAAACACAAAAGGCCAAGCAACAAGGCCAGAACTGGCACGCCTTTCGGTTGCAAATGGGCGACCATTGCCGACAAATTGGCTGCTCGGCTTGCGATCCCTTGGATGTTTCCGAATTCGCCACGGTCGAGCCCGATCCGGAAGCTGGCTTTGCGGCATCCTTGGGAGCGCCCAGATCACACGACGCCGCTCACAACGACGACTTGGATATCATTCCAATACCAGCAGACTCTCCCATGTCAGAGAATGGCAACGGTGTATCCTTTATCAGTGTCAAGGATAAGGAGGAACAAAAAGAGTCCGAGAACGGGTTGCCAAAAGAAAATGGAAACGGCGTTCATCGTCATCATCACGCCGACGAGGAAGAGTCCAAGGAGACAGAACCAGAGGAAGCAGATGACGAATCCAAAACAGATACGGCCGAGCAGTAGTGAGGAACTGTAGTCTATACGGAGGGGCAACAGACCGCGTCTTGGATAGTTTGTTATAAACGTGTTTATCTACGAATGTTAAAACAGTAGTACTGTCGAACCTATGACTGTCGCTTGCGGTTTTGTGGGCGAGCGGGACCGACGGAAGACTGCTGCCACCCTTTGGCGGCTGCGACCACATGGACCTTTTCCGAGAGGTTCGACGGAGGCAGCAGACTATGATAGTCTAGTCTAGTAGGCTAGTACCTGGTAGGATTAAATCGAAGGGCGCTCGTCCAAGCAGCTTTGGACGTACGTACGATCTACGACGTGTCTTGGCTCGTTTCCCGCCAAAACGGAAAAGCACACGGCCCAAAAAATGCAAAAATAAGTGAAAATGAATCGAATGAAACGGCAAACGCGGGGACCTTGCAACGATGTTGCTCACACCTGCCACTAACCACAAGCGCAACCACAAGCAGCTCCACAAGCACAAGCAAGTCCACATGCATCCGACACTCATTGCAATTTCGGACGCTTGACTCGTATACAACAGTAGAAGTATTGCAGTATGAGCGGCCAAGGCGTGACAAATTACCAAACCGAAAAGCCAACCTACGGCTTTTCGGCCAGCACGACGGAATTCGACGACGCCTTGATCCACCGTGGCATTATTACGCAGGAGCAGGCCATCTTTTCCAAAGGGGCCACGTCTGACGAGGCTGAGAGAATCGTGGCACTGCAGCATGCTCCACAGCAAGCAGCAATAGACGAGCGTCCAAGCCGGGATGGAGGCAGTGGCGACGACGACGACTATCTATGGGACGACGAAGACGACGCCTTTATGAATCGGTATCGACTACAGCGTTTGGAAGAGTTACGACAACAAGAGTCTACCGTCAAGGCCAAACGACAAGAATATGGGGAACCAATTTTGATTTCTCGGGATGAATGGAGCCGGCACGTAAACACAGACTCGGAGAAAGTGTGGGTGGTGGTCTGTTTGACGTCTTGTGATACAGAGAGAACGGGAAAGGTGGAGCAGGCCGTTTGTAAATTGGCACCTACGTACCGAGATACCAAATTCGTCTTGATTCCAAGCAAAATGGCCATTGCCAACTGGCCCGACGAGAACCTGCCAAGTATCTTTTTGTATCGGCACGGAAAAATGCAAAGGGAGATTGTTCGAATGAATCCAGAGACGAACGAAGAAGGACTGGAGGATATTTTGCGAGAAGCTGGAGTATTGTAACCATATTGATATATGATGATATAGACTGTACCCATACCTCGTACTCGTACGGCATAACATGCTAGGAAATGTAACGGTACATAGCCGTATGATACAGTACGTACTGTAAAGCTATCTCGGTATAGTGTACCATTACCATACGGTACTGGTACCAGTATCTGTCCAGAAAAGTATCCGTTCAGAAGCGACTCGCGCGCAAAAATTATGCTCTCTTCAGAGCTGTAGATGTGCCAATCCAATGAGAGACACCACACGAATCAGCGGCAATAATCGCGATGGTGGGAAGATGACGGATCAAAAGGGGGCAAGACTCCAACGGCGTTGCAGTCGGCCCGTGCAGTCCAAAGCAAAATAGCTTGCAAGACCCGTGAAGCTTCTCACAAAGGCGCAGTCCTGTCATTGCAAACGACAAGGCCTGGACTCTCGAGCCTCGAGAGTCGTCTCTTAGTCCGCTGCTGTTGTCTTTCTTCTGAAGCTACTGTAGAAAGGTTGCCCTCTAACCGCCTCTAACCGCGTTCCTGGACAAAAATCTGCCGGCAGCATGGACGTCCGAAGCAAGATTGCCACCTTTGAAAAGCAGAACGAAACTGCTCGCAGTGTATCGTCTCCAGGATCGCCGGCTTCACCAGGAATCAGGAGGCTACCGATATCGCCCTCTGTGGATCTACCATCATCCAGCCGACTCATTACGGCGGCATCCTCTGCCAGTATCGATGCTCCGTTCGACCCGTCTCCCGAGAGACCGCTCTCGACGACCAGCTACGCCAGTCAGAACCGAATCAGTCGGCTGCAGCAACGGAAAAATGACGCTGGACCTGCAAGAACGCCATCCAATTTGCGCTGCCCGCAACCCCCGGATTCGCCGGCGGGAGGGAGTCAGACGAAGCTGTCGCGACAATTGGATCATGAACGACGTGTCATGGGGATCAATGGTAGTACTAATGGAAATGGTAGTCCAGTTCCTGGACCGTCATCGTCTCTCATTTCCCATCGCAAGGGCAAGGCCGGAGCTGCTCAGCAGACTGTGCAAGCAGCAAACTCTCCGACGGCCCAGTCCGTTGGTAACCCTCTCTTGAGCAATGGTGCTGCTACTACTCGCGGCGGTAGTACCACAACCTTGCGCCAGCCGTCTCCAGCCCACCAGAGAGCACTTGTCCAACCCCGAGCGAGAGAGTCGTCAGCGTCGTTGTCCTCCAAAGTCCAAGCGAGGCAAAAAAACAAAGCATCCAAACACACCCCAGAGACTGGAATGTTGCCAGAGATTGACCACCCCAGTGAAGAAGACAAGTCTCCCGTTCGAAAGTCATCGTCGGGTCGGATGGCCAAGGTGCAACGAATAAAAAAGGTTCGCAATCTCGAGCACGTTCGCCGCCATTCCAGAAAGCAAAATCAAGAGCCCTTTGTGCCGCACTCGCCTCCAGCCTTTGGGGCACCCACGACAGTTTCTTCCCTTGATCACGACACTGATGACGAAAAGACGCTGACCAGTGTGAGACAAATTGTCGGCAACACGTACGAAGAGTCTCCCAAGGGCAATAACAATGGTAGATACGCCGACAAAGGAGGACTATCGCCAGCCTTTGGTGATCAGGCGTCTCGCATGATGTGGACGGACAGTGCTGGCGAAGAAAAGAGTGACAAGGCTGCTGCGGCTGCTGCTGCTGCCAATGCCAATCACGGTGACCACCGACGAAGCCTCATGATGGCGCGGAGCTCCTCGACCGAGTACGATACCGATGAGGACACGAGTCGCGTTGGCTCGGTTACTCTGTACGGGGAAGTTGTCATGGAAGAGCCCGGTTCGTCGGTGATTTCGTCGTCGCGCGTAACACAGGCCGAAGCCGCGCTGCTGGGACAGAATCGACGAACAAAGACGAAACGAAAGAGCAAGCAGGGTGGCGACAATAATGGTACCTTCGATCGAGACGACGCTGACGATAACAGTGCCGAGAGTTTATCGTACGAGCAGCGGCGACAAAAAGAAGCCCGAGAAAAGAAAGCTCGAGTAGCAGCTGTTGCGGCCGCCCGAGCTCAAATGGACAATGGTCCCTTTGTGCAGACGGAAGACGTGGAACATTACCGAAAGTCGCTGGATACGCCCATTGCCAAGACGGCTGCCGGGATTGTGGGTGCAGCGACACTTGGATGCATCATTCTGGGACCGGTTGGTTTGCTGATTGGCGCAGCTGCTGTGGGTATTGGAGTTGGTGCCATGCAGATCCCACAAGAGCAACGGTCGCACATGCAAGACAAGGCTTCAGAAACCATGAAGAATGTACAGGAATCTGCCTTTAACGCCAGCGAAACAATGTCAAACAGTTGCGTGGCATCTTACAAGGACTCTGGCATTGCGGAACACGTCCCAATCGAGATTGAGAGCTGTTGCGTAGGTCAAGAGGAAACGACAATGCCGGACATTAAGTTGGTTGACGACCAGAACGGAAACGAGGGATCACTGAATGGGGATGGTCCAAAGGAAGGCAAGAGGCAACAATCCCCTGTACGATCCGGACGGGTTCGTAATAAGAAGGAGAAGGTCGCGTGCTTGCAAGAAGGTAAGTGAAGATGGTCAGTGTCCATGTCGCGGAAATGTATGGAATAGGATAGATTTTCTCACCCTATATGCTGCGTTTAACTCTTCATGTGACAGGCAAAATCATTCCCTTGTCTCAGATCCACGCTTTGAATCCCTCCGAGCAGCCTCGCGCGTGGGTTGATGTATTGGCCAGTGCGAAAACGTCCAACGAAGAAAAGGCGGAGGCTTTGGAAGAGGTATTGATTCTTGCGAAAGATAAGCAACGAGCTAGAATATTACTCGAGGAGGGTATCTTGGACTCGCTCATGTGGATGATTGGACGGTATCGCGAGAAAATGAACCACGACCCGTCATTCGACAACTGGGCGCACCCTGAAATCACTCCCGAGGACACCAACGCTACACGACTGGCCGCATCATGTTGCATGACGCTTGGAAAGTCTCACTGTGCAGCGATTCACACGGAAGGCGACCTCTTGTTGATGAGTCTTTACGAACGCGGGACTGTGCCGGAGGAGCGGCAGCTAGCACAGATGTTGCACGAAGTTCCCTTTCACACGAGAGTCACTGCTACTGACGACCCCACGATTATTGACCCGGGCCAAGAGGTCTTTGCAGTCAAGCAAATGTCGCTGCCCCAAGCCGAAGATTTAGCCCGATCAATCACCGCCCTTTCTGTAGGACGATTGATGTAAATATGTTGTTGTTTTAATGAGATGTCTAGTTTGAACTCACACCGAATTTATTGAACTACCGCTTCTGACACTAATTGTTCATGCAGTCTAATTCTTGGAACGGGTTTATCGGGATGTCAAGCAAACGTAAAATACTTTTTTTTAGCTACTCGTCGTCGTTCGGTTGTCATGTTGAAGCAAACTCAATTTTCGCCAGTCCTCCAGTGCATCACCGGCTCGCAGTTCCCTATAGAGTTTGAGAACATCTTGGGCAGTGAGCCCGCTGGCACTTTCGGCACCGACCACTTGGCAAATCGTCTCGTATTCTGCTCGAGATATACCAGCCTTGTCGTCGTTAACCTTGGCACAAAGCCAATCCATCTCTTCCAAGCACAGAAAACCGTCACCATCCTTGTCGGCCATGTGGAATACTTTGTCACTTGCCTCGTTCTCCAGTGACACCCTTAAATCTGCCTGGAATGCAGATTCTATGACGGCCACCTTCTGTAGACGGCTCGACTGATACTCCAGCAGGATCAGTTGAAGTCGGCCTACAATCTGATTGGCAGTTGGTCGTTTCTTGGGATCAAGCTGGCAGCACTGACCAGCCAATGAGACTAGCTGAGTCGCAATTATGTTTCCACTTGCATACATCTGAGTAAGGTTGGTAGTATTTAGTCCAAACTCTGGAGTTCGGGTATCATCCACAATAACTTCCGCTTCCAGGGAGGCAACCGCCTCGGAAATGACAATCCCAAAGGAAAAAATGTCCGCCGACGAATCGTAATTACCCGACTCCATGACCTCTGGCGCCATGTGCGTATACGTCCCTGCCGCGATCGTAAGCCCGATCGCGCCTTTAGTAGGCTTGAGCGGACCGAATTTGAAGGAGCCAGTGGTCCCTGCATTGGCATACAAAGTGGCCAACCCCAAATCGGCGATTTTTAAATTACCCCGAGAATCTAACAACAAGTTCCTCCCCTTAACATCGCGATGTAGAACCCCATGCGCATGCAGATAGGCCATTCCACGTGCGGCACCTTGGAGCATGCCACATATCTGAATCCAATGCTCCTGCTGGCCTCTCAATTGGGAAGTCTTTTCGAGGAAATCAATAAAGGTACTGGTGGTATGTTTTTTATCATAGGAGAATCCCATATACTCCATCAAGACGCAGGGAGGTCGGATTCCTGGAGGCCATGAGGACGGTACTGGTAGTCCATCGTCAACTAGCACACCGTACAAGCGCACGATATTGGGATGATCAATTAGGTCCATAATGCTAACCTCGTTTTTGATTTGGGTGGCAACTTGTTGGGGCATGAACTTGAGCGCGCACGTGATCCCACGCCACTGTCCTTTGTAGACAGCTCCAAAGGCCCCCTCCCCCAGTTTCTTACCAATGGTAATGTTACTGGCCCGTATAACAGAATATTGTGACAAAGAGAACAGGTCTACTGGTAGTGACGCTGTTTTCAGCTTTTTCAATTCCGCCTCGAGGTCTTCCACTTGTTGTCGTAGCCATGTATTTTCAGCCTTGATTCGTTCCAAATCGTCATTATCATTGTCCTGATTTTGCTGCTTCTTTCGTTGCGACCCATCACCGCCGCTTACGGTTTTGATAGTGGCGCCTGCTGCCTTCCCCAATCCATGTATCACCACATTGGATGCGTGCTGTGCCCCCGCCCAGGACAACACATGCTCAAGCCGCACCATATTTCTATGGCATTGGTAGAGCAGACTCAAGTATTTAACGTAGCCTCCACTACAGCAGACTCGAGACTAGACTAGTCAAACGAATGGGAATGGTGTGATGGATATATGCCAACACGTATGCCATTGTCGATCTGTTGTGATTGTCGTCGATGCACTCATTCATCGCCTTCCGCCTTCCCATATCGTGTCACGATGCGATGTGGTAGACTACGACTGAACACGCGTGACACGAAATCGTTCGAATTTGCAAGCTCGTTCCAAACGGGGATTTACGTAATCTAGTCTACTGTTTAAGTATGAAATAGTAGCTACGTACTGTAGTACGGTACTCTACCTCTACCAGGTACTAGCTAGAGTAGCTCTCATAGACGCGCCATGAATAACCAGCCCTCAGCCATCAGCGGCCTTGCCTCCTTCTCATCGTCTTCCCTCTGGATTCATTCAAGATATATACAACAATAGCTAAATGACATACGAATACGCACACCGTTAGTTACGGAGAAATCAAAGTCGTACCCTACGATCGCAAAAATAGCTTGCAGCCCCCGTTCTGTGAAATCACAGTCTTGTGTAGCTTCTGGACTTTAGGCTTCTCATTCTCGTCGTCCATTCCCAACATAAAGTCAATGTCCTCAAGCGACTGCTCATCTGGAGGAAATACCACGATAGCTTGGCGTCCATCTTGTGTAGGCATGGTCATGAAGTATGAGCCTGGTGGAATCGTAAAGGAGCCAGAAGCTGGCAACATGCTTTCATTCATAGACCGCACATGGCACGCCTTTGACAGGGCCTTGGCGCAATAGGATCGTACGGTTCCCACGTTTTCACCCTTACCAAACACCAAGCTCTGAAGTCGGCATTGTAAGAGTGGCTGTGTCTCTTTTGGCAAGCAAGCCAGTAGCACGCTCTTGTGCACCGCAGGTAATGTGGATGCAAACTGGACTAGAGACGACATTGCGAATGCACGAATGGACCACGACGAGCTCGAAAGTAGCCGGTGGAATGAAGCTGCGAGATCCTGAAGAATACCCTTGGAGGTGCTCGGAGACAAGATCTTTCCCACAACCCCGAGGACTCTTGTCGCCTCAAAGACAATCGATAGCGAAGACTGACTATCCCTCGATGTCGGAGCCAGCAAATGACAATCCGTGCACATTTGAATCAAACGACAGATATCAAGGACCCGATCTTCTGGTAGTTCTCGTTCCAAAGATCCACAAGAAGCAAATACTAGTCGCAGGACCGCGACGCCAAACAAGGTCATTCTTTCCTTGGAACTTGAATTGCACCGTCCAGTCTCGTCTTTCCAGAGCTTTGCAAACAGCTTGACGTAGTCCCCCGTCTGGTCCATACCCGTGGACCGAGCCGCACAACAAATAGCAGTCTGCATAGACGTTCGGTTGGTGGGAACAGCCAGCTTCAAAGACAACAGATCCAGATCCGATTGACTCTCAAAGGGCAACTGTGACATGATAGAGCACACGATGACGATATTCTTTGTATCTAGCCCTTTTTTTGTGCGTTTGCGCTTTTTGGAAGTGGCAGCCGACAGGATCTTGCCCGTTGTAGCAAACTCTTCCTTGAGTAGCTCTCCCAGCCTCTTGCCAACACACCGCGTCGATGACGCAAGGACTCGTTGGACGACGTTAGCAAGAGTCAATCGAAGACTGCTGCTTGTGCGTGGTTCAAAAAATAGTTTGACCAAGAGTATTAGTAGTGGCTCTGCATCCAGCACGCCACTACTATCCGAGGATGATTCACACAGCCCCACGGTATGTAGGTAGACAACCGTCGTCACAAGTTCTCGAGCCAAGGGATGCTCAAATGACGCACACGACGACAACCACTTGACAAGCAAGCGGTGAAAGCGGTGCCGTCCTGAATCCACGTTTGTCGCAATGCACGGAGCAGCAACTTCGCAACGCAGCAAGGCGGCTGATACGACACGCATCGCCCGCGCAATAATATCAATAGCCACGGCAGAGCCACCAATCAAGGATCCGTGACAGCAGGGCAGAGTGTGCAAAAGCACGTCTTCACAGACGCGCAAGACCGCTTCCACGTCTGGTTGCGACCAGATAGACTCTTTCTCCAATGCATCTTGCAAAACGCGAAGTAACAGCAAAGCCTTACCAAGGGCAATGGCTGCATCCGAGACGGATGCAACCTTGTCCTCCGACCACGGGATCGATGGCTGTACTCTGCACATCATGTGGATCGTGCAAGTGTTGAATAGCGTTTCGACATCCGCGCCAGGACGATTCCACACCAAGGAACAAACGGAACGCTCCACCTTGGTTGCAATTTGCGCATAGGGTTTGAAAAAGGCCACGGTATCGTCCGGCAACTGACCCAAGTCGTGTTGCAGCAACACGCTGGCGTGCACGGCCGCCCCGAGCCCTCGCAACAAGGCCAGCACGGCAAATACTCGGGTGGTTGCAGTACAACTGGCGGTTTCGCTACCGGTCGGAAGCTTCAATAGCGTCGTGACGCGAGCAATGAGAAACCCCAACACTTTGACTTGAAAGAGCTGTTGATTTGTATCGACAGCGGCAATGGAACTATTGTTGTTGTTGGGCTGGTAGTCAGCCGTTGCACTGGCGCAGATCTGGAGCATAGGTTCTGTTCCCTCTCTTAGATAGTTCACTAATGCCTTGACTGCTTCATTGAGTAGTCCTGCGGGTAGTTGGTTCATGGCGGATGCCATGTCACAAAGGCACTTCCACAATGGCGACAACAGCGAGGGTCGGATTCGAACGTAGTGATTGATGCGAACCAGGGATCCAAAGACAAAGCAAGCGACCTTTTGGGCATCAAAGGATTGCGAGGCGTCGGAACTGTACACGTCGTCGGCATTGTTGCCAGTAGGAGTATCGGCTTCGAGGATGGTGCAGACAACCCCAGCGAGACTTTGCAGCAGCTGCAAGATCATCTTGTTGATCTCGGGGTCGCCCGCGCAGGAAGAGACGGCAGCGCTTCCATTCTCACTTGGAGCAGCATTCTCATCTTCTTCTGGACTCAATTTGTACTCGAAGAGAAGCTGTAGGAAGCGAACAACGGTTGCAATTCTTGACATGTGCCACAAGGCCGACTCTTCCTTTTGTTCCGCTGGCAATGTCTTCTTGGCGCAATCCTTGAGTTGACCCAGGTAAGTACTGAGAATGGAATAGTATGACATTTTGATCTCTTGTCGTTTGATTCCATTTTTAATTACATTCTTGACTTCAGGACACGGCAGAGCTTTGGATCGCAAGCAATCCTTGACGGAACGCTTGTCTTTGGGCCATTCTTTCTGGAGGGCAGCCAGCAACGCCGTCGGGCTACTGCTAGCTGGACTGTCTCCCATTGTGCTGTCGTTCGCGAAAGCTATGTTCAGTGCGAATGGAATGGGGAACGTTAGATCTACGGTAGTGTGCTTCTTTGTCGAGACGGCTCGTACACCAGAGACCCTGGCGCCATTGTCGAAATGGTGATGATGGTGATTGCGGTGATGTCGGTTGCCGGTGCGCAAAGTCGAAGGCGCGTTTCTCTTCGACTCGTTCGATCCAAAACGACCCCGTGACCAGTGACTCAAACTAGACTACGCTGTGAATTATGAATACGTACTGGTACTATGGTACAGTAGAGCTAGACTACTGTAACCTGTAACACATACAGCCGCCCGAGGTGCAAATGTATCCATACCAGGTACCGTACAGTGCGATGGCTCTAGATACATACCGGTAGGCTGTGTCTCTTTTGGTCTGTACCTGTCTTCTAAAATCGCCGCCAGCGGTACAGTAGAATGAGTCTACCGGTATCGATACTAGGGGCTTGCGAAGGAGTCGTCAAATTGCTCTCGCAGGATGACGAGGACGAAGTTATTCGATTAGCAGAATACATGACGTCAACCATTCGGGGTTCAACAGTACATACCCAGCAGATATTCTACTTTTTGCGATCATCATGTGTTTTGTAACTCTTTCGAATACTTCGGCAACGAGTGTAGGTCAAGGATTATAGTGCATTATACACGAATTGCTCCGCTGGAG
>Ga0307981_1003890_pt1 | contig 10885 bp, 13 predicted proteins | sample OrgLakmetagen987_FD_201849 | JGI IMG/M metagenome (GOLD analysis project Ga0307981, IMG submission 201849) | Saline water microbial communities from Organic Lake, Antarctica - #987 | ecosystem: Environmental > Aquatic > Non-marine Saline and Alkaline > Saline | place: Antarctica: Organic Lake... | reverse complement strand
GCAGCTGGAGTCTGCAGCGACCGAGTGATGACTAGGCGCGGCATTAGTAACGCCAAGGAATCTCCACGAGCTCTGCTGTTGCTGGAGACATCCAAAGCCCGCCGACACCGTAAAGAGCCTGTACGAATGGATCTTGTAGAGCTGGGTAGTCCCAGAGTGCTGTGGGACGCCAATAGAGCAGAGATTCGGGCGTGCATGGTGGGAGAATGGTGGTCGTAGCGTTCTACACTACCGACGGCATGCGTTGGCAAAAAAGACCAATCACTGTTCGGCTTTTTTTAACTGGTTGATGGATGCAGAGATTTGTAGCGCGCGATCGACGTCGCTCGTCGCCGTGTTTGCTTTTGCTTCGCGTTTTGTGCCGGCATTTTGGCATTTTCAAGGGCTTTCATTGGCTGGAAAGGGTCATCACAAAGTTTTATCATAATGGTCATTATTTGTGGTCACTCATTCATAAATAGTAGGCTTCTTTCAAGAAGGTGTTTTAGTACATGGACGACGGACGGACGAACAGAAACGGAAAAAATAATCGCGTCCACGGTTTTGGAGATTAGAGCCAATGGCGGCGACAAACAAAGATACCAACGACACAATTAACGACACCAACAACACCTCCGTCACACCATGGCGGACCTTTACAACCTTCTTGATGAAATTGACGAGCCTCAGGAGCAGCCATTCCAACAGCAAGATGATGAGCTTTCCGATACCGAGGAACAGCTTCCACGAGATCGCGAGCAGGTCGAGTTGCCCGCCTTGGACAAGCCATTGACTCATATCGCAGACGAGGACGAGCGCGTCGACTTGGAAAATCTCGCCACCGAAAAATCACTAGCCGATCTCCCGTACACCAAACTCCAGCATCTGTGGACGCAAGAGATTCATTCTCCCGAACTCCTACCGTACGACGACGAAACGATCCGAGGCATGACCGAGGCCGTGCAGCAACAGGAAGACGACATGGAACACACCCTGCAACAAACTACAGATACGACTGCTTCATCAGCGGACGGCAATATGAATGCACTCGTGCAGTCCATAAAAAAGATTGATACCAATCGTGTCAAGTTCTTGTTGGCTGACACTCTAAGAGCGCGACTGCAAAAATTGGAAGAGCATCCCTTGCACAATCGAACACTGGTGGACCGAATGAGCGAAAATGAGGTATGTTCGCAAGTGCGCAAGAGTATTGCTGCGTTGTAGACAGTTTCATTCATGCTCATACTTATTTACTCACTCACAAACTATCATCTACCGCATCTCTTGCAGGCTGAATATCTCAAAGAATATGGCGCCCTGTTGGAACGTCATTTGAATCGAACCGTCTTGGAGCACTTTCCCCAGCAAGCTTGGAAAAAGCTTGACGAGCCGGAAATGATCGACGAACCCGACTTGGGCGCGTACGTGTTCATCAAGACCAAAGAAAATGTAGCGTTTGACAATGGAACGGCGGATAACCCCGATCTCCAGCAATTTGCCGAGGGAACGTGTTTGATTGTGCGGTACAATCGCATTCGAGAGTTGTTTTTGAACAACCAGGTGGAGTTTTTGATGTAGTCGTAGCGGAGGAGACCTGCAACCACACTCTAACATAAGGCAGCATGGGGAACCATCTTTCTATTATTAGTCTAGTCTCTGCTTTTTGGCGTAGCTGGCTCTAGCATCCGGATGTACGAAAATCTTAATCCCTCGCAGATCTTTTGGTTTTGCCTTCTCCCCTTGAGAGAGCAGAGAGCATGGAAATACGTGTGTCGTCTACAGTATCGACACCACACCCTACCCTCGCTCCAGCACTCTTCAGCTCTAATTTAGTAAAATGATCTTGTCTCTCGCTGCTAGGCTTCCTCGAAGACTCTTGGTACCAGCGACACGACTAACACACCATCAGCAGCCTCCCAGACCGCGACGTTTTCCCGACAGCCCACTGTCAATAAGACAAGAAGCACCGCCACTTCTTCAAGGCTCCAACACGCAAAACCTTGGTGATATTACACGCCACGGTCAGGGTGATGCTTGCATTACTTTATCAGTCGGTGGGACTGAGTTTCACACCCTTCGTTCAACTATAAACGCCAACGCTGTCTTGGCAGATCACGTGGCCCGTGCGGAGGCCAACAATGAAGTACAGCACAACGGAGCCGTCTTTATCGGTCGACATCCAGTGCAGTTTCACTTTGTTCTTCAGCATATCCGAAATCGCGTCGAGTCCCTCACGTATACGAGCCACCGAAATTATTTGAGCAGCAAAAATACCGAGTCTTCCCTCAGACTGCCGAAGGATCTCAACACGTTGAGGGCTTTGTATGTGGAGACAACGTATTTTCGAATACCCGAGCTCCAAGAGGCACTCTGTCAACAGAACATGGTCGTGGCTGTAACGGGAATCTTTGGTGGTGGAAATTCCTTCCTGACAGCTTCCAAGACCATGTCGAGGTTGCGTGCTGGCCTGGTGGCATTTGGAGGTAGCACAATGCTTACTTCAGCTCAGCAGGAGTATGATACGTTACTGAATGTTATCGGTCTACAAAAGAATGGGCAATCTACGAAAGTGGAGGTATCACCTAGCTAGACTAGTTGAAACTACTGAGCGTAGTGAAACACTCTGTTTTGGTTTTGGTACTTCCAGTACACGGCGGCGTCCATTATATTGCTACTAGTTTATATATTAGAGTGCTTCCGTGTACTCGCTCATGAGCGTCTGGACAGCCGCAAACATGGGAGATCCTTTATAGGACGCCAGCACTTGTTCGGAACCATACTTGACAAGCTCCTTGGCCACTTCGACTTCGTGTTGGTCAAATACCACCTTTTTACTCGCCGCTTCTGTCGCTTCCAGGTACGCGTTGGCGGTCGTGACGAGTCCCATTTGGGCTCGGCGATTGGCAGGATCCAACTCGAGCGCTTGCGCCATGTGCTTGCGAGCCAAGAGGTAGTTCTCCAAGCCCCCAACAGTAGAATACGCTTCTGCCAACTCTACATGAATCTTGGCGTCGGCCGGCACGGACAACAAGAGTTCTTCCAGACAAAAGGCCGCACCCTTGTAATCGCCCATTTCGGCACGTAAATTTGCCATTTCGTACCAGGCGGCTGGATCTGAATAGTTTTGCTCCAGCGACTTGTTCAATGCTTCCATGGCTTCCGTTTCCTTACCAACTTGAGCTCTGAGAATGCAGTACTTGCGCTTGAGCGCCAATAGATTGGCTGGATTTTCCGCCAGCAAGTCGTCATAGATCAGAGCCGCCTCGGCGATATCGCCATCGGCTTCCAAACAACGAGCCAACAATCGACGAAAGCGCGTCGAGTCTTTTTCTACACCCGCGTCACGTAGTTTACTGAGACACTGCTCGGCCAAGGCCATATTGTGCACGTCGGCTGCCGCCAGCAAGAGCTGTTCCAGGACGGCCAAGCGTGCCATTTCGTCGGAAATCTTGCGAGAAAGATCGGGGCCCAATAGTGCGGTTCCGTGCTCTACGGCGATTTCCGGTTCTCGGAGTTGGTGGATACGAAGGTAGCGGAGGACATTCAAGTGGTCTTTGCCCTTGATTAGCGTCGGGAGGTCTTCGTCGGGGCCCATGGTGCTTGCTGCTTGGATGCTGTGCGCTTCCTCGAGAGCCGATGATCTTCGCAACCGTCTGTCCGCCGTCTCGGAATCGGAATTTGAAAATCGCGGACAGGAAAATAATGGCGGGAACGGAAACAGAAATGTAAAGGCCGCCAACGTGAAGTAGTAAAAGCGTGACCGATTATTCGTACCGCGCGGCACGGAGAGAACCAAAGCAATATCTCTCACACTTCCCACGCCCAACATCTCAGTCTCTACGCTCGACACCGGCGCCTCGACTCTACCCCGTTCGCTCCTTACAAACTCATTCACCAACAACAGCAACAACAGCAACAACAACAACAACACCATCATGGAGAAATCAACCAAGATCTTGACGCTCATCAGCAGCGATGACATGCACTTTACTCTGCCCGTGGCTGCGGCCGCCTTGAGCGAGTACGTGCTCAACGCGTGTGGCCGGGGTCGCGACGAGGACGACGAGGAAGAGCCCGAACCCGAGGAGTACAAGCCCGTCGATGTCCTTCGCGTCTCGGGACAGGCTCTTGAAAAGGTCGTGTTTTTTCTCACGCACCACCATAGGGAACCCATGAAGGAGATTCCCACGCCCTTGGGGGCCAACACGTTCAACGAGGTGAGTCCATTGTGCGGTTGCTGGTTGGTGGTCGTTGTTGTTGTCGTTATCGTAGGGTTGTCGATATCGTGGGTGCGCGTAGTCGTGTTTCGCCATTGCTTGACTTCCGACGGCCTCTTTTTGCCAGTGCATCTTGTCTTCTAACCCACTCGGTACCTTTCTAATACGCTCTATTGCACAGGTCATGGATCAAACGTGGTACCAGGAATTTACGCAGGAATCAAACATGCCCCGCGAAATGTTGTTTGAGGTCTTGACGGCCGCAAACTACATGACCATCAAGCCCCTTCTCGACTTGTGCTGTCTCAAGGTCACATTTCAGCTCACCAACAAGAGTGCCGAAGAAGTAAGTGACTTGCTTGTTTGATTGCATGCAGGATCAATGAATGTTGGCGAATTCTCACTTTTTTTTTTCACTTGATGGTTGTATTCGTGTAGATTCGTGAAATTCTTAACCTTCCCAACCTCACTCCCGAGGAGGAGTCCGTGGCTCGTGAGGAGCACCGATGGATCTTTGAGGACACTGGCAACTAGCTAGCTTTGTACACCGCACACGTGTTGGTACTACAGTGGAGTGCCTGCACAGCGTAATGGGAGCCTCGTATTGGGTGACGGCCGCAACTTTAAAAAAAAGAAGAAGAGGAGGGAACATGGCGTGAGGTTGACTCTTTTCTATACATACGAGGCTATTTTGGTATCTCTTTCTTTCTAAAGTAAGCATACATTGATTTAGTAGATTCTTAAACGTGTAGGATAGTGTAGGTTAGGCTTGGCCACGGGATCATCGTGCTCTGTTGCCGCGAACGTGACGATCGAAGATCAGCCTTGTCTCGCTCAATCAAATCATTCACGGGCGACCCGAACGGCAGGGCGCGGATGCGGAAGCTACATAGTATATAGTTTAAATGTACATATATGTAGTTTTGAGTCAGATGGCGAACTGATGTATGTACGTAATGGCGTATGAAGTACCACAAGTCCATACCAATCAATTGGATGATGTTGGTGATGATGTAGTAGCATACGTAACGTGGATTGGTTTGGATGGAGCGTAGAGCGGGGGAGTGAAGGAGAGTCCCAGCAGCACGAAAGTAACGTGGATTGGATTGGATTGGATGGAGCGTGGAGTGCTGGAGTCCCAGCAACACGAAAGCAACAACTAGAATACTCGTAGTCTCATAAATCTCTTCGTCCTGTGGAGAAGATGGCTGAAGAATTGACGAATATGGCGTTGATCAACCTCCCAGACAATGTACTGAACAACATTTTGACTTACTTGCACCCTCCGTCGGCCTACCAAGTAGGCTACTCTTGCAAGTCGCTCCTTCGAAAAGTTTTTGCCATGGCAAATCTATTTGAAATCGTCAGGATTCCTTTCAACATGTCAGATAAAGAATTGGAGTACTTCTTGGTTCGCTGCAATGCCAAAGAACGCACGAAATCGATTGACCTATCATACAGTCGCCATGTTACCGGCAGTGGTCTGGGCCCGCTGCTCGGTTCATCCATGGTCGAGTTTATGGATCTCCGGAGCATGCCATGTCTTTCTTACACTGGTGTACTCCCAGTTTTACGTTCGATGAACTCTTTATGGTCCTTCGATTGTTCCGTCAAACACGACCGCGAAGACCAGGCGCGAAATGAGGTCACGCTTCCAGAGGGCTATCTCGACGTTTGGAATCTCCGTGGCGAAGTGTTTTGCCGCAAGGCTGCACAAGAAGACTCGTGGCAATGCATGCAGTGTCAAAGTTCCGACGTCGTTGCCCGATGTCACAAAAAGGACTGCACGACGATGGTTTGCCAAGCCCATATTGCGAAGGAAGGCGCTCTATGTCCAGATTGCAAAACCTGGGTTTGCAAAGCCAGTAGATTCTGCTCAGGTTGTTTTGCTTGTGAGAAATGCCGGATGGGAACAGAAAAATGTGGAAACTGCGGAGATCGTTTGTGCTACAAGTGCTACACGCGGTGCCAAGACTGTGGGCATATCGAATGCGGTTGTGAAACATTGCGTTGCTGCATTTGTTGCGGTTGTACTCCTTTAGCTTACAACGGTAAGGTTAAGGACTATGGCAGCATCCCAGTCCCCATTCTCTCCATTTGGCAAGCGCGAAAGACAGGCTCCCGGGATACGCTTCAAGTTCATGGTCGTGTCACTGGACATCCAAGCTTTACCGACGCCGAGATTGTTTCATCAAGCAATGTTGTAGCAGGGAACCTGGCAACTGGGTTTGAAATCACAACCGGGAGTGGTTCGAGGTACTTCCTCGGTCGCAAAGCGTAGCGCATGTTTACTTCATACGACGTACGACATGTACGGTAACATACAGTACGTAGACTGCTGAATGTGTATGCTTACATTTTTGCTAGATTTCGCAGCTTTAGCCCATGTAGTACTATGACAACCAAACCCGATGCTTCAGATATGTATTGGTATTGGTAGTCTAGCACTTGTTACCAACCGCCACGAATAACCATCATATAAATCTCGATCCTCAGAGAACGAGAACACATTCGTCATGGGTCTCGAATTATTTTTTAAGGGCACGAAAGTTATGCGATCCCGTGATTAGATGAGGCATTTGTTTAAGTCAAGATCTTAGTGAGCGACGAGCGGCAGTACCATACCGGTATAGGAATAGTAGCGTTACGTAAAATTCAATTGAGTCGAGTCAGTCATCCGGGTTTCGCCGGATGTCCCTGAACTTTACGAGAAATATCACTGGTGATTGGTGGTGTTCAATAAATAAAAGCCGACAGCCGACGACGAGACACGAGACTTTACTAAAGACAATGGAGGTCCCGCAATCCAACATGCCGCCCAAGCAAGTGCAAATCATGGCGCCATGCGCCATGGAAGCAGGTTCGTATACTACTTACTGTAGACTCCCGTTTCTACACGAGATAAGGCACTATCACTACTTTATTGCTGCCGCCGAACGCATGGCGCGATTCGACCTCGTGCTGCTCGTGACGTGATGCCTCCTCACTCAGCCCATTCGCTCTCATCCCCAACAGGATTCTCCTTTACGGCCAATTACGGCGAATCAACCTTTCCCGTGACGGTGGTAAGTCCATGCGATGCGATGCCAAGCAATCGCCTTTACATTTCACATATCCGTCTCTAATTCCTTCTTTCTCGTTCCATCACAATCGATAAAGCCCCCAGGGGGTGTCCAGAAAGGCCAAAGCTTTACAGTTCCGTTTCCTTTTACGGGAGACTTTCGTAGTGAAGTTACGCCCTTTATCCTCAATAGCTCTGCTACCGCATCAGGCGCTCCTTTCCAGCAGTATCAACACCATCAAGGCCAATGGAAAGACGATCTATGGGATTGTTTTCGATACGGCCCTTGTCACCAGACGGTCTGGAACGCGATCTGTTGTCCGCAACTTCTAATGGCACAAGTTTTGACGAGATTGAAACTCAATTGGCTCGCTGAAGAGGCTCCCGATCACGAATGGAAACGAACCTTTGGCCGCGTCTTTCTCATTGTCTGTCTGTATTGGGGACTCACGACACTAACGGCTCCACCGTCCTCGACCCTGTTGCAAGACCCCGAGACCGGAGGCATTATTCGCATTCCACCAGACAGCGCTCCTTTTTTTCAATTGGTCATTTATCACGCAGTCACGTGGTCGTTTGGCCTGTACACTTTGCTTATTTTGACAAAGTTGCGTCGCGCAGTGCGAGCTCTATACGAAATTCCTATGCAGTACTACCCGCAGGCGGGTCCTTTGGAAGACTGTTGTCTCTCCTTTTGGTGTGGGTGTTGCGTCGTGGCGCAAATGGCTCGGCAGACGGCGGACTACGAAGAGCAGTCGGCGGCGTGTTGCTCTCCGAATGGTCTTGGAGCCAACCGGAATAATCCCGTCATTCTGGTCTAGAGCATAGACCACAATGATTGGTTGGAGCGATAGAAGGTACATGAAGGCGTTTTCTATGCAAGAGCAAAGCAATAGAAGAGATACACGTACACAGTGCACAAATAATAAGGTATAGTTTGCATTATATATTTTGTCTGTCCATTATTATATTGTCTTCTCTTGTTACCGTTTTCTGGTCTAGGTCATAGTAGTAGCAGATAGCTTAGTTGGTGGTCGTGGGAGAAGTAGCCATTGCCTCCTTAGCATCCGTGACAAATGGGTGCGCACAAACAGTCTTGAAATAGGCCTCGACCACAGGGTAGGGCGAGAGGTCCACACCGAGATATCCGGGCCACGAAAGAGTAACAACCGCGTAGAAATCAGCAACGGTAATGTCGTCCCCAGCAATGAAAGTTTTGTCTTTCAAGAGATGGTCATTCATATAGGTAAGCTTCTTTGCAACGACAGCACGAAAGTGATCCTGCACTCCCTTCGACAGCATCGGGTTGAAGAGCTGCCCGATCGTCTGGTGCCACTCGGTAGCAATATAGGCGAGCGCGTTGATGACTTGGGCTCTCTTGGAGGGGTCACTAGGGAACAACGGGTTATCCTTCTTCAGGTCCCCAATATAAGAAAGAGTGGCGACGTTCTCGTTAATGACAGTTCCGTCGTCGGTGACGACAGTCGGGACATTCCCCTTGGGGTTGATGGAGTAGAAATCAACATCGCCCACCTTGGTCCTGTGAGTTGACAAATCGATTTCTTCGGCCTCCAAGGTAAGGCCAGATGCTTTGGCTGCCATGAAGGAAGCAGCACCACAGGACGTAGCTGTGTAGTAAAGTTTGGTCATTGCGATAGAGAGAGTTAATTCACAGAAGGGGTCGATTTGTGTTTTGTGAGAATGGAAAAGGATCTTTCGGAAGCGGCTCGAACACAATCGACGCATTCCGGAACAGCTTGTTGGTTTGTGAGTCAGAGATATTGTTACGGGTTGCCCGGGCACGTGACGTTCGGTATCGTCCAGGTAACTGGATATGTGTACGCAAGAAGTAAGCTAGCTATCATAGTAACAGTCTAGCTACTCCTCCATATAAGAGACTTCTTGTGCGTGCATCGATCTATGATCAGACCAATAAGTCAGTCTTAACGACCATTACTACTGGATCATTTCCTGTTTGAGATACGCAACCACCAGCGGATGCACCACATTCGCAGTCGGCAGGGAATCGCGAGAGACCTTGTAACGATCAAAGTCCAGGACCGGAATCTTCAAGGCTTGTGCAACCGGTAGCAGAGCAGAGAGTAGGTCGATCATTGCGTCGTTGACGCCTTCAGACAAGAAAGAAATGTGATTCGGTGCATCGGGTCGATCAAAGACCAGCGCGGCTCGAGATGGAAGACGACCTATCGAAGTCAATAGCTTTGCTTCATCGAGAATCGCGTAATCACTGGGAATCGCTTCCTTGCCTCCGAATCGAGCCAAGGAGACAGCGCCGTCATTCATGGACGTCAAGAACAGAACGTTACCCGAAATCGGGCTGCCATCTTGCTGCCGGGGAAAGCCTGCAATGCACACGCGAGCCCAGTTCTTGTCACCAGTCTTGATGACAGTGCCGCATCCCAACGAATGACCGACAATCCCATAACTACTGGGTTGGAGCTGCCACTCGTTTGGAATGGCTCGAAGCAAGGCTTGTGTGATGCGACTGCGATCCAGTCCGTCCATTCGATCGTACGATGCCGCAAGGGATTCGGGGAATTCCGGAGATAAGCAAATAAAGCCTTGCTGAGTGAGCTCTTCTGCCAAGTGTGAAAGATCAAAGCGGCTTCCCAGATATCCGTGGGCAAGTAGAACGACAGGCCCCGAGGTGGGCAGGGGTAGATTCTGGCCGTCCGTGACAGTCATGCTGGTGGGCGACAAAGCAAAGTTTCGAGAAGCCAACTCGGGAATAAAGTCCCAGCCTGCGAGGAGCTGCCCAATCCGTCGGACCGAAATCCGATGCTGATACTCCACTGTTTGTGGGTCCAGAGAAGCTTTTGATGGTGCTACTGGAAACCAACAGGCAACTGGCACCTCAACACCAAAGTCGTCCAGCTGCAGAGACAGCGTCTTATAGGCGGCCATCGATGGCGAAGTTCCTACGTCGTGAATATTTGCTACCGAAGATGTTGGTGGTGTCTTTGGCGCTGGCTGAAACGCCAAGGCTTGTGCGGGTTGCACCATCATGGCCGTTATTTGAAAGGCAACAACCATTGCCGCTACCCCCAGATTCTGAAACAAGAGTCGTCGATTCATCGTTCCCGCAGTTTTGGTCGTAGTCAATCCTAATGTATGGAGTGGGTGCAGTAATAAGACGAAGAGGAAACACACAAGAACCTTTCCTGCTGTCGATTGAGGCAATACCATGGTGTCATCAAGCCGAAACGGTGCCAATCTTCAAGAATGATATGAAACGTGTATCTTCTGCCACGTCATTTTTAAATTTCTGCGCGCATTTATTTGTGATTCTTCGTTCTGGAACGTTGCTCTCTCTGTCTAGCCTATCCGTAGTCCGTAGTCATAGCTATCGGAGTGCCAGGACTAGTATAGCACAGATATGCAATCCAGTTCGTTAAAATTGGATTCGAAGTGTGGCTACGAGTAAAGGACTGCTGGAGCTTGAGAGCGCAGAACAAGAGTATTCTTGAGAGTTGGTCCTCCTTCTTGAGAGTTAAACATGTATCTAAATTATGCATGTACGACGATGTCTCAAAGATGCAGACCTTTACACCTCAAGTTTGCGCTCGCTCAGTAAGTGAGAGCTTGCTCAGTAAATGAGCATGTGATG
>Ga0307981_1003889_pt1 | contig 10886 bp, 10 predicted proteins | sample OrgLakmetagen987_FD_201849 | JGI IMG/M metagenome (GOLD analysis project Ga0307981, IMG submission 201849) | Saline water microbial communities from Organic Lake, Antarctica - #987 | ecosystem: Environmental > Aquatic > Non-marine Saline and Alkaline > Saline | place: Antarctica: Organic Lake... | reverse complement strand
GTCCACCACCCCCATCAGACCGTCGACCGAACACTCGATGCCGGTCTCCTCGTGCACTTCCTTCGCCGCCACCTCCGCCGGGGAGTAACCGACGTCGGCCCATCCGGTCGGATACAGCCAGATACCGGAGTCCTTTCGCTGGACCAGCAGGATCTCGCCCGCCTCGTTGCCCACGATCGCTCCCACTGCGGTCTTGGGTGTGACGTAGCCCGGCACGCCCTCGCCGATCGACTCCATCCATTCACCGACGAAATGGTCGATCTCGCGTGCTGCCTCGACCTCGTCGGCCAGTTCACGTGCCGCGACCTTGATGTCGGCGGCCACGTGCAGCACCTCTTCGTAGCGTTCGCGTTCGTAGAGGTTCTCGGTGAACGCCATGCCGGTGCGAGCGATCCCGGCCAACGTCTCGCTCCATCTGGCCAGATCTCGCGCATCAGCAGTCATCGACACACAACCTACGCGCGGAATTGGTCAGCGAACAGCGTGGAGGAGCGCCTTGAGGATCTCCTTGCGATGCGGTGAGCTGTTGACCAGACCCCCGTCACGTCGCCGAACGTAGAACGTGTCGACCACTTCGATCCCGGTCGTGTGCACGGTCGCGTGGCGAATGTCGAGGCCCATGTCGTTGAGCGCCTGGGTGATCCGGTGCAGGATCCCGATCTTGCTCACCGCCTTCACCTCGATGACCGTTGCGTTGCTCGAACCACCCTCGATGAACTTCACCTTCGGTGGGCCGGGATCGGTTGCCTGGAGCCGTCGCCGACGACGGTAGGTCTTGGCCCGTTCGTCGAGTCGGGCCTCGATCGCGACCTCGTAGGCGATGCCCTTGCGCAGATCACTCTTCAACGATCGCCACTTGATCTCACCGGTCGGCGACGACACCCGGAACTGCGACGCAGCCATCCCCTGTTCGTCGGAATAGGCGCGAGCGGTCACGACGTCGAGCCCGTGCAGCGACAGGATCCCGGCGACCTGGCTGAACGTTCCGAGCGAGTCCGGGCTGACCACGGTGATCAGGTCACCATCACGCGCGAGATCGAGCTCGCCCCGGCCCATCACGACCAACGTCGACTCATCGGGGAACAACCGCCATTTGACCTCGTGGGCCAGCCCACCGCCGAGCACGTGCTTGGTCCGCGACGTGAGTTCGTCGACCAGCTGCTCCTTCCACGAGCCCCAGGCCGACGTACCCGTCGCCTTGGAGTCGGCCTCGGTGAGGGCGTCGAGTAGCTCGAGCTTCTCGACCGTGCCCACGAGGCCGGCGACCAGATCGATCGTCGCTTCGTCGGCGAGGTCTCGACGCATCGCCACGTCGGGCAGCAACAGGTGGTGTTCGATCATGGTGACCAGCACCTCGACGTCGTGGCGCCCGAGACCCAGCCGCGGACCGATGTCGCGCATCATCGCCATCCCGACTTTGGTGTGGTCTCCGGGATACCCCTTGCCGATGTCGTGGAAGAGCGCCCCGAGCACCAGTAGGTCCGGACGACTCACCCGATCGGCGATCTCGGCGGCATTCGCGGCCGCCTCCCAGAGATGGCGGTCGACGGTGAACCGGTGATACGCGTTGCGCTGCGGCTTGGAGCGGTTCGGCTCCCACTCCGGGAGGAACCGCGAGATCAGATCGTGTTGGTCGAGTGCCTCGAGCACGCGGATCGCTCGATGGCCTTCGAGCAGCAACGCCACCAGTTCGGTGCGGGCACCGACCGGCCAGTTGCCCTCCCACGGCTCGACCTCGTCACGCAATCGGCGCAACGTGTCCCGTCCGATACGGCAGTCGTTGCGTGCAGCGGCGACCGCGGCCTGCAGTGCCAGCGTGGGGTCCGATGCGGGATCGGCGGCATCGGTGAGTTCGATCTCACCGTTTCGCAGGACCACCGCCGACGACAGCGCCCGATCGACGTGCGGATCGCGCTCGATCGCACGGTTCCAGGCCTCGTCGCACAGGTAGGCGACCGTGCGGCCAGCTGCCGCCACGTCGGCCATCATCGCATCGGCATCGCTCCACCCGCCAGAGGCTGCGATCGCATCCTGGTCCTCGAGGCGCATCACATCGCTGGCGCGACCCGTCGTGAGGTGTGCAGCAACGCGCGCCCGCAGCAGCACGTCGTAGCAGACCTCCAGGTCGTCGAGGTCGTCGTCTGCCACCTCGAGACCGCTCGCCATCGCCCACCACACGGTCTGCACATCGCGCAGCCCGCCGTGACCGTTCTTGAGATCGGGTTCGAGCCGGTACGCGACGTCGGCCGATTCCGCTTGCCGTCCGGTCATCCGATCACGGAGTGCACCGAGATACGTCGTGCGCTGCGACTCCCAGGACCGGCGGCCACTCGCCGTCACCTCTGCAGCGATGTCGGGATCGCCGGCAAGGAACCGTGCGGTGAGCAGCGCAGTCGCCGAGTCGAGGTCGCCGTCGACCAGATCGAGCTGTTCGTCCACGCGGCGTACGGCATGACCGAGCTTCACGCCGGCGTCCCACAGCGGATACCAGATCGCACTCGCGATCGGCTCGATGTCCGATGCCACCTTGCGCGGCTTGGCATTGTGGACGAGGAGCAGGTCGAGGTCACTGTGTGGGGCCAGCTCGCCGCGACCGTATCCACCGACTGCGAGCAGTGCGATGCGGTGCTTGCTGGGGAACTCGACGATGGCAGCCTCGAACAGTCCGACCACCCATTCGTCGGTGATCGACGCCAGTTGCAGGCAGTAGGCCCGACCAGGACTGGCGGTGGCATCCACCGACGCAGCGCGTCCGAGGTGAGCGGATCGCTCCTCGATCGTCATCGCTCGAACCTGCTCGATGGCACCGCACCGACGATGGTCGGGCGCAGGCTTCGTTCGCCAGGGAGACAGCAGGATGGAGCAGCGATGTCAGGAGTGTACGCGGCTCGGCACTCGCGGTCTCGGCTCTCCGGCCACCATGAGCGGACTCCGGTCGGCCCAGACCCGCCCGGTACGGTGTGCTCATGTCGAGATCGCATGCCCGGCGCAGGGCTGCACTGTGCGTCGCGGTTGCGGTCACCATCGCCGGCTGCACCGGGGGATCGAGCGACGACCCGGTCGCGGTCGTGGTCACCACCACCACCGAGCCGCCTCAACCACGGGTCGACGACGGCGTCTTGCTGATCGGCGCGTTGATTCCCGGCGGTGACACGGCCATCGGCGCACCGCTCGGTTCGGCACTCACCGCTTCGGTGGCAGCCGTGAACGGCGAGGGCGGGGTGCTGGGTAGCGACGTCCGCCTCGTCATCCAGGACGAAGGAGCCACGGCGACTGCAGCGGCGCAAGCCATCGGGGCGCTCCTGGCCGCGAACGTCGATGCGATCATCGGGCCGACGTCGTCGAATTCTGCGATCGGCGCCCTCGACGAGGTGGTTGCCGCCGGAGCGGTCGCCTGCTCGCCCACCGCGACAGCGATTGCCCTCGATGACTTTCCCGACGAGGGCTTGTTCTTCCGCAGCATCGCCAGCGATTCCTTGCAGGCGGTCGCCATCGCCCGACGAGCCGTGGAGACCGGTGCGAGCGGAATCGCCGTGGTCCACGTCGACGACGCCTACGGGCGCCCGTTCGCCGATGCCACCATCGATGCACTCGAATCGATCGGCAGCTTCGCGATCACCAGGGTCTCGGTCGCCGTCGACGACGACGATCTCGTCAACGAGCTCGACGATCTCGGAGCGAGCGGGGCGCAGACGGCGATCGTGCTGGGCAGCGGCCCCGACACCGGCCGGTTCCTCGAGGCTCTCGCGCAACGCGACGGGATCGCGCTGAACGACATCGTGGTGAACGACGCAGCTCGCGATGCGGCGGTCCGTCCGGTCGTGGCGGGGCTCCCGGCGGCCCTGCGCAACAGGATCTCAGGCATCGCTCCACAAATCGTGCTGCCGGCCGCCGACTCCGAGTCCGACGATCCGGCTGACCTGCCGTTCGCCTCGCAGGTCGCAGACTGCGTGAACCTCATCGCTCTGGCCGCTGTGCAGGGTGGATCCGACTCTCCCGACCTCATTGCCGACCAGATGGCGTCGGTGTCATCGGGAGGGTCCGTGTGTCGTTCGTTCGGAGAGTGCGTACAGCAGATCGAGCGGGGTCTCCAGATCAACTACGACGGTGCGACGGGCGTGACCGAGATCGGACGCGACGGTGACCCGTCACGTGCTCGCTTCGACCAGTTCGGATTCACCGCCGACGGGTCCGACGAGTTCCAACGCGACTTCATCGTCCAACGTTGACGTCGGTCAGATCATGTTCTCGATCCAATCGAGATAGCCGACGTAGAAGGCCCCGAAATCGCCGAAGAGTGCCGATCCCTCGTCGAAGCGCAGCGTGTACACCACGTCCTTGACCACTTCGGGACGGGTCGCGAACAACGTGACGCCCCATTCGAAGTCGTCGAGACCGGTCGATGCCGTGATCAGCTGGGTGAGCTGCCCAGCAAACGCACGCCCGCTCTTGCCGTGCTCCATCATCATGTCGCGACGACGTTCGAATTCGGTGGCGTACCAGTTCGCGTGCGCCTCGCGCTTCTTGCTCATCGGGTAGAAGCAGAAGGCCGGCTTGTCCTCGGGTGGCAGCTGCGGGTAGAGCCGGTCTGCGAGCATCTGCTCGGGAAGGCCCTTCGCGTATTCGCTGACCTCGGTGATCGAGACGTAGCTGTCGACGATGTCGAGGCCGGCGCGCTGCACGGACGTCTGCAGGCTGCGCAACACCCGCCAGTCAGGTGACAGCGCCATGAAGCAGACGTCGGCCTTGTGGCCGAGGATCGACGCGGTCACCACTTGCGCCCCCGCCGACTCGGCAGCCGTGATCGCCGACACGACCGCATCACGATCGATCGACGCCGTCGGCTTCGCGAACAGGTGGACGACGCTCAGGCCCTCTTCCATCATCATGTCGGCAAGGCTAGGCCCGACGCCTGCGAGCACCTGCGCCGAGTCAGGTCGGTGCGGGCGCGTAGACGTTGAAATCCCCGTCGCGGACGAAGCCCGCGAGCATCAGTCCGGCGCGCCGGGCGGCGTCCACGGCGAGCGAAGTCGGCGCACTGACCGCAACGAGTGTCGAGAATCCGGCGGCCCATGCCTTCTGCACCATCTCGATGCTGGCCCTGCCACTGACGAACAATCCGAGTCCCGTCGCCGGCAGCGCCGGGAGGCCGGCGAGCCCGAGCACCATCGCTCCGACCACTTTGTCGACCGCGTTGTGCCGGCCGACGTCTTCACGCGTGGCGAGCACGACGCCGGTCGAGTCGAAAACGGCGGCGGCGTGCACCGAACCGGTCGCAGCGAAGAGTCCCTGACCGTCGAGCACCGACTCACCGATCGATGCGATCACGTCGAGATCCATGGGCTCGACCGCCGGGAGCCGATCGAGCCGCCCATACAGCTGGTCCAGCTGCGCACTCCCGCACCACCCGCAGCTGGACGACACGTTGCCCAGGCGCGGCGTCGGTGTCGGCGCCAGGCCCCCGGTGCCGACGTCGACGACATCGAGTTCCGCGCTGACCGCACTCCAATCGCTGAGGTGCGACACGCCCGTCACCGGCACGCCGGCGAGCAGGCCCTCGCTCAGGCAGAAGCCGACGGCGAGTTCGTCGTCGTGACCCGGCGTGCGCATCGTGGAGCTCACGAGCGTTCCGTCGAGTTGGATCGACATCGGTTCCTCGACGATCAATTCGTCGAGGCGCGGGATCGACGTGCGGTCATCGGCCCGACCGGTGACGCGATTGACCATCATCTGCTCGGTCCGGCGCCGCTCGGTCACGTCCCGCTCCGAGCACCTGCGTCGCGGCCCGCCGCGAGCGAGGCGAGGAGTCGGTCGGCGAAGCGTGCGACCGGGTCGTGCGCATCGGATGTGGTGGCAACGAAGTAGAACGACGGCTCGATCAATTCGAGTTCCAGGACCACGTGCGTCTCGGTGCCGTCCGGAGCACGCCACGGGGCGATGTCGACACGAGCGAATGCGATCGAGCCCAACGATGCGATGGCCTGGGTGCCGAGCGCCGAGTGCGCCAGGTCGAGTTCCTCGGCCGTCGGTGTCCGGGATGCGATGTCCTCCTTGGCGAACAGGTCGCCTTCCTGCTCGACCTCGACGGTCGTGAGGATCGCTCCTTTCCGGAACGCATGGGACAGTTCGAGACCGTCACCCGACAACGTCGACACGAAGCACAGCGCTGTCTCTCCCCGCTCGTCGAGCAGGTCGAGGTACGGCTGGACCATTGCAGTGCGGCCCTGTGTGTGGAGGAACTCCACGTGGCCGGCCACTTCGCGGGGCTCGCACCGACGCGCCCCGCTCGCGCCGGCGCCGACGGTCGGCTTCACCACGTGCAGCCCCGCATCGTGATGAACGACCGGGACGGGTTCCCCCGGCGCGACCACGATGGTCGGAACCACGGGAACACCCTCGGCTGCGAGTTCGCTCAGGTACCGCTTGTCGGCACTCCACCGGACTGCGTCGGCGGCGTTCACGAGCGTGGTCACTGCATCGACGTGGTCGACCCACACGAGGAACTCGGCGAGGCGATCGGTGTAGTCCCAGGTCGAGCGGATCACCGCTGCGGAGAACTCCGACCAGACGACCGACTCGTCGTCCCACGCAACGACCCTCACGTGGTCGGCGCCGAGCCGAGCCGCCAGTGCGTCGCGTAGTGGCAGCAGGTCGGGGTCGAGCGCTGCGGCAACTCGGGCCGTGACGAGTCCGATCACGACGCCAGCCTATGAAGCGGGTGCCGAGTTGAACGGCACCGCAGGAGTCAGCCGCCGGCGACGGCCGGGATGATCGACACGACGATGTTGTCGCCGACCGGCGTCTCGAGCCCGTCGAGGTAGCGCACATCATCGTCGTCGACAAAGACGTTCACGAACTTGCGCAATACGCCGTCTTCGTCGAGCAGACGCTCACCCATGCCGGGGTGCGCTGCCTCGAGTGCAGCGATGACGTCACCGAGGCTGCCCGGTTCGACCGGGACCTGCTTCTCGCCGCCGGTGATCGGGCGCATGGTGGTGGGGATTCGGACGGTCGCTGCCATGGCGCAACGTTACCGGCAATCCCGAGTACCTCGGTCGGGATTCACGGTGAGAAGCGACACCCGTGTACCGGCCAGCTCGCGTCCCGACGCAGGCTGATCCGGCGAGCAGATCGTCGGTAGGTTGAGCAACGATGCGTGTGCTGGCCGCTCCCGACAAGTTCAAGGGCACCGCATCCGCAGCCGAGGTGGCTGCGGCGATCGGCCATGCGTGCTGGGAGCTCGGTGTCGACTGCGTCGAGGTACCGATGTCGGACGGTGGCGACGGAATGCTCGACGTCCTTGGTGGAGCCAACCGGACCACGACCGTGACCGGTCCACTCGGCGATCCCGTGTCGGCCCAGTGGCGAATGTCTTCGGGCACGGCGGTGATCGAGATGGCGCGCGCCAGCGGGCTCGTCCTCGCAGGAGGTGCAACCGGTAACGACGCGCTCGATGCGACCACCACGGGCGTCGGTGAACTGATCGATCATGCCCTCGACGCTGGCGCCAAGAGGATCCTCGTGGGGTTGGGTGGTTCGGCCACGACCGACGGTGGATTCGGGGCGATCCGTGCGATCAACGCGATCGCACGGCTGCGTCACGTCGAGCTCCTCGTGGCGTGCGACGTCACCACACACTTCATCGATGCCGCAGCGGTGTTCGGCCCCCAGAAGGGCGCCACGCGAACGCAGGTGAAGATGCTCGAACGGCGACTCGAACGACTCGTGCAGATGTTCGCTCGGGACTTCGACACCGACGTGACAGAGATCGAAGGTGGTGGTGCAGCTGGCGGGCTCGGTGGTGCACTCGCTGCGCTCGGTGGACGCCTGATTCCCGGGGTGGAGCTGGTCGCCGACGAACTCGACCTGTTCGAACATCTCGACGTCGAGGGCGATCCGGTCGACCTGGTGATCACCGGCGAAGGCCACTTCGACCGCACCAGCCTGGCGGGCAAGGTGGTCGGTGGGGTGGCAGGGTTCGCCGCCGACGCAGGGATTCCCACGGTGGCGGTGGTCGGTTCCGCCGACGCCGACGCGCTCGACCTGGTGCAGGGCAGATTCAGCGTTGCGGCGCTCACGGACCGGTTCGACACCGACACCGCACTCGGCGAGCCGAAGCGTTGCATCGAAGCAGTCACCGCGAGTGTGATCGCCGGCCTCCAGGCATGAGCACGTCGGCTCAGGCCCGTCGCTCACTCCTCCGGGTCGGAGGCAGGATCGGCGTCGCCTGCGGATGGGTCCGGGGCGGCCGGTGCATCTGCAGCTGCTGGAGCCGACGAGAGATCGGCGATCGTCTGCCCAGCCTGCGCATCGCCCAGCATCACGACCACGCCGGCGTCACCGATGTCTGCACCGTCGACCGGTGGAGGTGTCGGCAGGGTCAACACGTCGAGACCACCGAGGTCGAGCGCGACCGACTCGGCAACCGCCTGGGCACCGGCGACGCTCTCGGCGTAGTACACGATCGACTGTTCGAGGTTCGCTCCCGACGCATTCACCGGGGTGGCGGTGGTGTACCCCCCGAACTCGAGCGCGCTGGTCATCTGACCGGCGGACCCACCGACGGTGTTCGCATTGGCGACGATCACCGTTGCACCTGTGGTCGTACGAGGCGGGTCGGTCACGACCGGGATGGTGTCGACCGGTGTGGTGACTCCGACCGAGATCACCGGGCTGCCGTCGGCATCCACGTCGCCCGCGGCCGCTGGTGTTGCGCCGCTCCCCGAGTTGGTGCTGGCATCACCGTTCAGGTCCTGGAGGATGAAGAAACCGGCGATGAGTGCCACCGCAGCAAGTGCAATCGTCAACCCCGACCCGACCGGCGAGCTGCCCACACCCTGGCGTGGTGTCCGTCGGCTGCCGATCTGTTCGTCGTTGCTCATGCGTGTCGTCCATTCGTGGCGTCCGACGAACCGTCGTGGCGCAGCTTGCGGGCCCGAAGACGCAGACGCTTCAGACGTCGCACGACCATCGGATCGTGGTCCATCGCCGCCGGGTCGTCGAGCACCGTGGTCAGCTCTGCATGATATTCGTCGGGAGAGCATTGGAAACGCCCGCGGATCACCAGGTCACGGGGATCCTCGTTGGTCCACCACGAACGTTCGAAATCGAGCATGGCGGCGTGGCGTTCGGACAGCATCACCGCACATGTTGTCCTGACCAGCCACCAAATTACAAGCATGAGAGCAACAAATTCCTCGGCGCGCACGGTCCCGTAGGCTCGCAGTCGTGTCGAAACCCTTCATGATCGGTGTCGCCGGCGGCAGCAGCTCCGGCAAGACCACCATCTCCGAACGCCTCGTCGAGCTCACCGGCGAGCAGCATCTGTCGCGCATCGAACTCGATTCCTACTACCTCGATCGCAGTGATCAGACCCTCGAGGAACGCAGCCAAGCCGACTACGACCACCCCGATGCATTCGACTGGAACCTCCTCAACGATCACCTCGCTGCGCTGGCGAACGGTGCGAGCGTGCCGGTGCCGATCTACGACTTCGCCGATCACAACCGGTCCGGTGACACCCGAGAAGTGCACCCGAACCGCATCGTCGTGGTCGATGGAATCCTGGTGCTGTACGACCGCACGCTGCGCGAGCGTTTCGACCTGAAGATCTTCGTCGACACCCCCGCCGACATCCGCCTCATCCGTCGGCTGCGGCGCGACGTGGCCGATCGTGGCCGCACACCCGACTCGGTGATCGAGCAGTACCTCGGCACGGTGAAGCCGGCCCACGAGCGTTTCATCGAGCCGAGCAAGCGCCATGCCGACGTGATCATTCCCGAAGGTGGCCTGAACCGACCGGCGATCGACGTGCTGCTGGCTCGCGTCCGCGAACTCGCGACCGACTGACCAGGCCCGTCGCCTACAGGTATCGCTCGACGGGCACGAGCGAGCTGTAGATCATCTTGACCTGCGTGTAGTGCTCGATCGCGTTGGCCCCGTTCTCGCGGCCGACCCCCGACTGCTTGTACCCCCCGAACGGCAGGGATGCCGGGAGCACGCCGTACTCGTTGATCCACACCGTGCCCGCCTGCAGCGCGTTCGCCACCCGGTTCGCACGTCCGAAGTCGTTCGAGAACACGCCGGCCGACAATCCGTAGGGAGTGGCGTTGGCGCGCTCGACGACCTCGTCCTCCGAGTCGAACGGCAAGACGGCCATCAGTGGACCGAAGACCTCGTCGGTCACGAACTCCATGTCGTCGGTGCAGTCGGCGAAAACTGCCGGGGTCACGTAGTTGCCACCCTGCAGCGTCGGGTCGGTCGGCACGTCGCCTCCCACCACGTGTCGGGCACCCGATGCCTTCGCCGATGCCATGTACCGCATCACCTTCTCGTGATGCTCGGCACTGACGAGCGGGCCGATCAGCGTTTCGGGGTCGAACGGATCACCGATCTGCCATCCGGCGACGCGCTCGGCGATCGGTTCGAGGAACTGTTCGTACACGCCACGCTGGACGAACACCCGCGTTCCGTGCGAACACACCTGACCCGTCGAGTAGAAGTTGTTGGTCAGCGCAGCATTCCGGGCGGAGTCGACGTCGGCATCGTCGAAGACCACGATCGGCGACTTGCCACCGAGTTCGAGGGTGACCGCCTTGAGCGTGTCGGCGGCGTCGGCCATGATCGCCTTGCCGGTCGACACCTCGCCCGTGAGTGACACCTTCGCGACTCCCGGATGCTTCACCAGTGCGCGCCCGACTCGCGCGTCGCCCTGCAGCACGTTGAACACGCCGTCGGGCACCCTCGCTTCGGTGTAGATGCGGGCGAGCGCGTCCGCCGAGAGCGGGGTGGTCTCGGCGGGCTTGAAGATCATCGCGTTGCCACACGCAAGGGCGAGCGCCGACTTCCACATGGCGATCTGGATCGGATAGTTCCATGCGCCGATG
>Ga0307981_1003885_pt1 | contig 10890 bp, 3 predicted proteins | sample OrgLakmetagen987_FD_201849 | JGI IMG/M metagenome (GOLD analysis project Ga0307981, IMG submission 201849) | Saline water microbial communities from Organic Lake, Antarctica - #987 | ecosystem: Environmental > Aquatic > Non-marine Saline and Alkaline > Saline | place: Antarctica: Organic Lake... | reverse complement strand
AAACATGTCGATGAGCTTCGGCCCCGACATTCTTTGCGAGCCGGAAGTACCGTCAGTCGTGGTTTATTAATCGTGCCTTATGGCATCAACCGATAACCGATGGACAACCAGAGCGCCAGTCGCAAGTAGTCTTGTGGAGGGGTGGCGATGCCTCTCTCGCTGGGGAGTTGTCGACGGTCATTCCAACTATCCGGGAATTGAAAGGGGCGTCTGCTTCCCTTTCCGCAATGGAGAGGTCCAAGAAAGGTTGGTTACCATGAAATATTTGTTGGTTGGGTGCTGTGTGGTTTGGGTCTACAGGAGTATGATAGCCTACCGGTGTCGTACTCGACTTGGCTATCCCGTATCGCAGCTAGGCAGCTAGCTACTTAGCTGACACAAAAACTCAGCCTGTTGTCCATTCTGACAAAAACTAGGATGTGGAAAGATAAGAGCTATTACACTAACGGAGACGAGTGAACCCCAAAGCGAGGTGCTTTCCTTACACTTAGCTAAACTATATACAGGCGTTGCTTGGTTATTCCTAGCTAGAAGTTGCTAAAGGTCGTATTCACTCAATTACCACTCACCCGGTCGCAAATCAATCATGCGTGTACAATTTCCACAGCGTGGATCCAAAACGTTTTTGCGCAATTCGTTCATGAGCCGACTCCAGTTGCTCTTGGTTGTCAAGACAAAGTCATTGGCTTCCATAGCTACCAATAGACTACCCAACGCCACGAGTCCAGCACGTCCCTTGGTGTTGCGAGTCGTCCAGGATGCTCGATTGCCCTTGACGGGTCGGTAGTCATTAAGCTCAGTCACGGTTCGATCGACGTATACTTCCCAACCGGGTTCGGCCGCTTTTAGAAATTCGTCAACGGCCCGGGGATCTTCGGTCGAAAGGTAAATGGCGGCCGTGCGATTGTTGCGACCCGACCGGTGCAACAAGGCAGTCACGGCGTCCGTGTATTCTGAAGCGGGTGCCAAGTCCATTTCCCAAAACTTGTCGCCGTAACGAATGTGCACTGCAATCAGATCTTTGGGTACCGCCGTGGCACCACCAAACAAGAGACCCACTTGACGTTGCGCTTCTTGGATAATGACGGGGGATATTCGATGAAACAAGTATTCCATGGCGGCCGCACGAAACTCGGTTAGGTAGGCTGGATCGTTGCGAATCTTTTGGCAACGCAAATGTTCCTGGCGCGGATTCGAAACGTTGCGCTGTAGCTGCAGTTGTGGCTGTGGCTGTGATGGTAGTGAAGAAGAAGGCAAAGACAAAGTTGATGCCTGCTCCATTCGTTGAATGCGTTGCAGTTCGTCGAGACCGCAACGAAACTCAGCTTGCGGAAAATAACACAGCAAGGGAGACAGTGCGGCAGTATCTGCATCGCAATACGCTTGATCCATCCAAAGCCAGACAGGATTGTGAGTCCGAACGCGGTGCCCCGACTCTTGTGCGTTGCAGACCGCTTGACTCCACATGTACAAATGCGAGCCCAAGCCAAAGGCGTTATCGACGTGAAAAGTGCTTAACTCAGCTGAACAGGTGGACTGGTGCTGTTGTATTTGAATCGCTAGTGGCGAAAGTAGTTCATAGTTGTTCCAAGATCGTCGCAATCGACCGCAATGCTGCGTCCAAGGCTGTGACAAGAGACTGTTGGACTGATTGAGCTTTACGCGGGAGGCGTTGACTTGAAAAGGAAGATGCTGTAGACAAGAAGGCTTCGTTGCCTTCTTCGGAGAGACCCTCGGTACTACTATGACTCCTGACGCTGCCGTGGACAGAATAGGAATGTCGTGACTGCAACAGGAAGCATCGAGCGCGTTCTGCAAGTGTGGAATCGATTGCATTGTCACGCAGCACATGGCGAGAAAGCAGAGCACTAAAACGTGCTTTACGAGGTCCTGTGTCGTCGTTCGAAAGCCTCGCTCTCTCGGTGACGGTACCTGTCGACGCATGATGCTTAGTAAAGGTGTATTCTTGGTGTGAGGGGCATTGTGGCGGCGATATCTGCCATGGTCGGAGCGCTGGGGCAAGCGCGTTTTTTGGTTTTGAATGCAAAGCGAGAGGAGCGAGTCATGTTTTAAGCCATTCCCGATTGTCGTTTTGTTTTCTCCTTGGGTTCCCGGCTCTCTTCCAAGTCTCCTTTTCCTGTCTGCTTCAAATCAAAGACGACGCCGCGCATCTTTTTTCTATCAGACAACATGTGCGTGACGTACGAGCTAAACGAGAACCCTTTGGCGCCCGGCCGTACCTTTCGAGATTGGCTCGGGAGCTCCTAGTACGGTAAGGTATCAACTCAACTGCAACTACTACTGTACTAGCAACCAGGCAAAAGCTAGCTAGAGTCATTAGACTAATAGAGAATACATAAGAGGGTAATACGCAGGTGGATTATTATGCAATTATACTGTATTATAGTAAATAGCTTGAGTAGTGGTGGAACCAAAGTTCTACTCGCCATAGACACGGACACGCGAAAGGCCGCCATCGGGATAGATACTAATCTTGACGTGCGAGACCTTGCGGTCCGCATTGGCAATCTGATCCTTGGAGCGCTCAAAGACGTGTTCCGAATCGGCCGCCATGCGACCGCGCGTCACTAGCGGGAACCATTCAACAGCCGCCTCGTCGCCCGCCGTGATCAAGGCGTCAGCGTTGTCCGCGTCGGTAGTATAGCAGGCCTCCACCTGCACACTCTCGGGGTAGTTGCCCCGAAAGTGCTTGGTATCCAGAATGACCCGCTGAATTCCCTGTTCAGCAGTCTTGCCCAACTTGATGACGGCCCAATCTTGCAAAGGACTGTCCACCAAGTTGGTGATTGGGTCGCGCACGAGAATGGCGGGACGTTCCGGATGGCGGGCCGTTTCCCAGCCGTCTCCCATGTCGCGTCCCAATGTTGGCTGGATCAAATTGGCAGGAGTTCCGTAATGTTTGTTGGAGCACGCTAGACCCTCTCCACCGGCCTCGGCCGCCGAGAGTTCCGCATAATCGTAGGCTTGACGAGACGGAGGAAAGGTTGTTTCCGCGTGACTCACCACGGTACAAGTGCGTCCCGTTTGAATGGGAGCATACGGGGCCCGCACCTTGGGGCCCTTGGTTTCCAAGCTGGTTCCCCAGAGTAACAGACGCGCCACGCCTCCATCCGGATAATAGTTGATCCGAAGATGAGTACCCTCCATGGGTGTTTCTAGCGTAAAGTAGTGCATGCGACTCTGTTCGTACCCCGGTCGCAAGGGCGTCTTTGGCAACAACTCGCTCCACGCGACTTGTTGGCACGTGTCTTGGCCCTGGCTGACTTCTTGTGGCGTGTGACCCGTTCCTTGGACGCATCCGTGCAACAGCCGTTCCAAGGCGCCTGGAAAGTTCATGGTCATGGCAGTCTCTTGCGTACACGTTAGATCGGCCAGTTCCAAGGAAATGTTCGGGACCTGGTTTCCAGTGAAATGTGCCGTATCAATCTCAATGCCGACAATGTTGGCGCGGTTGGGAAGCTTGATGACACACCAGTCGTGACCTGCTTCTCGACGACGGCGCGTCTCCCAACCGTCCATGACTTTTCCTTGTTCGCAGAAGGCGTCTTCGTCAAAGATGGGTGGCGTGTCCTTGAGGAGATTGTCGGCCGTAGCGAACCATTCGTCCGTGGCGAATAGAACACGGGCGCCTCGACTTGCGCTCATGAGGTTGATGAGGTTGGTGTTGCTATTGCTGTTGCTATTGCTGTTGTTGCCGTCGACGGTACGTTCAAAGGGGGAAGGAGGCGACTCGTTCTTGGCGGCTTGAAGGTCAAACTCGGAGACGGCGGTAATGGAAGCGCTGTGGAGCATTCCTGCGTGAACTTTGAGGACTTGTGCATTATTGCTATCGTTGTGGGAGGAGTCGTTCTTGGAAGTAATAGTACTATTCATGCCGATAACGTTCGGTGTAGTAGCCATGTTACTGTTTCTAGGTTGTCGATGAGTGATGAGTGTATACTGTAAGGTATGGGATTGAAAATCTGACCTCGTGGTGCGAAAAATGAGAACCCCTCTTGATGCCGGTAGAGTTACAGTGTTGTGGATGTTTTTATGAGCATGGGTCGACAACGTTGCCGACGTTGCCGATTACAGTAGTACCAGGTACCGTAGATACCGGTAGAGAAGGTGGCGCAACAAAAAAAGGCTTCGCTCTCGATGGTTCGATGAGAATTCATTTGTTCTGAGAATTTCTTCTCTCGGCTTTGTCACGTGTGTCGTTTGGGACCCAAATGACCGTTGGAATGACCCGCATTTGAGAGATTTTACTTACAGTAATACCTTTTTAGAAATCGGACCTATTACGTAGCACTAGCGGCCGGCCACCTAGCATTTCTGATTGGATAATACCAAATGAGAACCCTACGTCGGAGCCAGAAGTTAGACTAGTTTCAATGAGTAGATTACTGTAGTACGGTAGTCTACGACTAGTCTACCAGTACCGGTACAGTACCAGACCAGTGGACTACCAGGGTGCCTTGCTCTCTAGTAGAACGAGACTGCCGAGACGGCCTACAGTGCTGTAGGACAGTAATAGTAGAACAGTAGTAGTAGAACAGTAGTAGTAGAACACTAGTAGTAGAACAGTAGTAGTAGAACACTAGTAGTAGAACACTAGTAGTAGAACAGTAGTAGTAGAACACTAGTAGTAGAACACTAGTAGTAGAACAGTAGTAGTAGAACAGTAGTAGTAGAACACTAGTAGTAGAACAGTAGTAGAAACAGTAGTAGAAACAGTAGTAGAAACAGTAGTAGAACAGTAGTAGAACAGTAGTAGAACCGTAGTAGAACAGTAGAACAGTAGCTTGTCGAGGAGACAGCACTGAGGCGGAATAGCTAGAGTACTTACTATCTGCAGTAAGACTACTAGTAGACTACTGGGCAGCCGACAAGACAATTAACATTTCGCCGAGGAGCAGAAATGGCATGTTGCATACCATACATAGCACGGTATCTTTAGAAGTAGAGACTACTAGACTAGGAAGCAAACTAGGATAGACTTGGGGGCGAATGAATGCTTGCCGCCGCCCGTTCTTCATCAGACCGTCCTTCGCCAGTTAGTTGGCATCCCCGGATAAGTTAGTTGTGACGTTTGGGAACGTTTTGCCATTGATTCAAAAATGACCCAATAAATGACCCTGTGATTGTTAGGTATTGTGCCAGTACCGGTACCAGTACCGGCACCTGGTAACGTTCCAGCTGCAGAACAATACTTGCCATCTAGCATTTCTGATTGGACGCTACCGCGCATCAAATGAGAACTCCAGAGACCCATTTCGACGATTTGTCTCTTTTTCTAGCGGTAGTACGCTGTACGTCATAGGGAATAACGACATTGTTCCCTCGAGGTTTGTTGGTTTGTTGTTTTGTCTGTTCTACGCAAGTTTGCACGATTGCCATGTACCGTGCTATCGTTCATGGCCCGTAGACCACGTAAGGGCTTCAAGGTTCGAATCCGACTTCGATGGAAGAAATCGTCCACGCAGTTGAGAAGAAACCTGACGAAACAACCCGCAACAGCGCGCTAACAGGGAGATGCAGAATAAGAGGACCATACGACTGTTTGGCTGCTTTCGTTTCTTTTCCACTCCATATGGACATCGATAAATTAGTCTTGTTTGTAACTAACTTGCAATACACCAGCCATTATTCGTTTCCTTTCCTTTCGACAATAGCAAGCTAAGCATCGCTACGAGTAGCTAGACTAGAGACTGTTGTAAGCATGAACGTCCGAGATTACATGGGCATTGAGTCGTTCGCCCAGAGCTACGATGCTCCGGGATCGCAGCAGCAGCAACAGCAGCAGCAACAACAGCAGCAGCAACAGACAACACAGTTTGACTGGAACTTGGGTCTTTCACACAGGGCGCGAGTCGACCCAGGAGGAGGGGCTTACAACAATAGCAACGATGGAACCGCGGGACATTCGTACGATCCCAGTGCGCTCCTAACAAACACGGCTGTCGGAGCTCCAGGGGTAACAGCACCAGCACACCATGCGCTCTTTATGCCCACCATGAACGCTCAACAAGCAGCTACGCTATCCGCCTTTGAATACCTCACGGCACAAGCCCCTCCCGGAGCCTACTTTAGCCCCACGCAACAGCATACCAACAATAATAATAACAACAACAATTCGGTAGGAGGAGCACCAGCGGCTGCCGACTTGAAAGCCTTGTTGGCCGCCCACAATCTCAAACACAGCAACGTGAACGTCAATCACAACATCAACAACAACTACGATCCCTTGCCCTTGCAAGCACTTGCGGGTACTGTGGACCAACACCAGCAGCAACACCGTGGCCATGGTCACACGCGCCAGTACAGTTTCGATCACTGGTTGGGAGGATTGAATTCTACAGCCGGGCTATTGTTGGATACGGGGGCCGGCAATGATGGCAATGGCAATAGCGCGATTGATAGCTTGCAGCAACATCATCACCAGCAGCAGCAACAACAACAGACTGCGAGTTCCATGACGAGCACAGCCGACCAGTTTCATCATTCCCAAGCGATTATGGCTTGCAGCACCAGTACTACCGCACTACCACAACCACCACCCTCGCAACTATGGCTGCAAGACTTGCAAGTCAAAGTATCCGGACTTAGTCTCGAACCAATGTCGGGCACGCAAATCCTGGCCCGCCTCGATGAAAAGATGAATCACGTGGTGACGCGGTACCTTCCGTGCGTCGATTTTTTGGTCCAGTGCCAGCAGGAACTCCGCAAGGGCCTGACCGTGGCCACGCACAAGCGCAGTGTCTACAACAACAACGGAAGTGGCGGAGGTAGACAATCCTTTCGCAACAACATGACGCCGAGGCAATTCTACAATGCCTACATTGACTTGTTGCCGCAAAAGTTTTATTTGAAAAATCAAGTAGTCATGGACCACGACGCCTTGCAAGAAGCCATTCACGGACTAGACAAGCTAAAGGTGGACGCCAAGAATGTTGAACGACACGGTTGTGAACAAGTCAAGAATGCTTTTTTGGGTGGAATGAAGGATGGAGAGTCCTGGGGCTTGCGCAAGTGGTTGTCCAAGAATGGAAACGCCTTGCAGGTGTGTACCGACGTGGAATGCATACACCAAGCCGTTCAGCAACTAGACAAGTCGGATGATGTCACGAGCAAGTTGGCCGCCAGGCTCCGGCCCATGGCGCAACAAGCGTTGGATCAATTGCAAAGTAATGTGCCGGCGTCGTACCAGGAACGGAGTACGGCGCATCCGTATTTGCCCTTTTTTCATCGTCTCGAATCGGCACTGCGCGTCATGGCCAACTATGATCCCGACGATGACGATGTGATTTGCATTGATGACAGTGATGATGAAGACCAGGATGTAGTGCAAGAAGTTATGCGAGCGCCGCAAGGTAAGCGGCGGCGATCCAACTATAAAGGAGTTTCGCCATGGCAATTTCACAAGGCGTGCACCATTGATGTGACGGCACAAACGGCGACCATTGCGGAAAATTCTCCAAATGCTGCTAAGAGGGATGATAGTTCGTCAGGCGAGTCGGACAATGATAGTGTCATTGAAGTGGTTGGATTCAAACCAGCGGATTCAAAAAGAGCTTCGGTCGTTACCAACAACAACAGCAGTAGCAACAACAGCAGGGCAGATGAAGAGTGGAAGTGCTTTGGCTGTTCCGTCTTAAATGATGCAAACGTCGGCAGATGTGTGGCCTGTGGTGAGCGAAAGGATCTGGTGCGAGACTTGATGGGCTTTCCCATTGGGGAAGAGATTTTCAAGGATAAAACGACGGGGCTACCGGATGCCTTTGATTCCGACTTTGGCACCCAAGGTAGCGAAAAGAATTCCAGCCGTGGAAACGAAAAGAGGTCGGCAGCCGAACCAGCCGAAAACCATTCCAGTCCGCATGCCAAGGCCGCATCGTCCGCGCCACCGCCTCTAATGGTACCCGAGAGTGACCTACACGCACTGGCTGCTTCGTCCGTGAACATGGCTGACAACCTGGAGCAGCTCGCAATTATGTTTGACCAAAATCAGGAAGACACGGTTCGACCACTAGGAGTGAGTGAACACGGTTCCTTTTGGGAAAGTGGGCGATTCGCGTCTGCCTTGCGACTCTTTGCTTCTTTGTTGCTATCTCCCGAGGCACCACACTTTGTCGAACACGTGAACGAAGAACGTCTCATTCAAAGTGGTAACCCTCCGTTTACGCACGTCATCAAGCACCCGCTCTCGTTTCGCGACATTGCTTCGGCCTTGTTGCAAGACGAAGAACAGACGGGCTTGCTTCCAGCGGGCGGCAATGGTCGTCTTCCAGTCCGAGGACTCTCGTCGTGGAACATGTGGAGGGGTGCGGACCTTATGCAGGCGGTTGACCTTGTCTTGTTGAACACGCTGGCGTACGGCAAGTCTGTTAACGAGGGCAAGTCGCAACACCGATCCAATACTAACCGTTTGCGTAAAGTTTTATGGAACGGCATTAATAACATTGTTGTCCAACACGTTGGCGATGATAACGAGAGGCGGAAACAGTGCACGCCGACAAGACGCTCCGAGACGAGTGGGTTTGTTGTCTACAAGATTCAAGAGAGATGATGTCGGCGGCGACGACGACGATTCATGACGCACAATAAACATACTTTGTAACAACACGTATTACACTGGTTGTAGACTGAATGCTCTTCGATTAAGTAGCTTGGCTTATATTAGTACGTAGACGTTACGGGTACCCGAGTCGATCCCTCTCGCATCATCGCGCTGCGTCAGGATGGACGATGTCCACTCCATCGATAGTCTTGAAAGCGTGCAAACGCTCGGCCGAGAACTCACACGCAAAGATTGGTTGCTAGCGAGAGTCTCGCGCCATAACGAATGATTTAAACATGGGTATTGCCCCACCTGACGTGCGTGAAGTATAATCATTATTTCCCAAAAGCTGGTCCGATGTTGACAATGCCTTGGATGGAGACAGCACCAGCGTATTTATTCGTTTGGACTCTGCTTGGAGCATTATGTCTCCCAGGTTGCCAATATACCCGAAAGAACGATAGCGGCGACCCGCTATACATCGCTGCGGCCGTCAAAGCGCTAATTGTCTATAGCGCCTGCCTTGAGTTTGAGAAAGTACGTCGAGCATTCGACGAACGACGTGATGGCTTTCCTACTTCATCTAGATTGTAAATTATCGCTCTGGCTGAGTCCTTTTTCCTACCGTTATTAGTAGCTCTATGTTAGGTACGATAGTACAAAAAAATCATACTCTAGCTAAGCAACAGGACCGCTGTATCCAGAAGCGGCATCGTTGCACCATCTTATTATTCCCCTTGATGTTGGTGTTGGTGGTTGTGGTGATTATCCAATTAGGATCACTCATATACAAGCATCATTTGTGGTGCGCAGGTCTTCCCAGATTACGCACTCTTGTTACTCCCTTCTTTGTAGCAACTCGCCATGGCTTTTGATGCGGCAACAAATGCTGCCATCCCACGCTTGGCAGGGAACGACTCCTGGTTGCGGCCAGTGTCAAGGGTCTGGTTGCCATCACTCGTGAAGAAGAACCAGTTCGCAATGCCCACCGATCAACTGGGCTGTGTTGGACGAAGCCACCACAACATTGCTCCTTAGGCGGGGATCCTCAATAGAGATTCCTTAGTCATTGACTCCGCTCGTTGCCAGCAGAAACCGGATGCAGTAAGTCCTGCACGACAGCCGGCTTGGAGGTATCGTCCTGCTCATCGATCGCCTGGGCCGGTAGCGGCTCCTCAAGCTGTTACATCATCGAGTCATCGTCGAGAGTCGAGACTGTGGCCCGCGATACTGAACTGGTGTAACAGCTGCGCCTTGTCTTGGTACGACGGCTCTACTGGTAGCTATAACTTTGGGCTTCGTCATTTGGACCTTCAATTACTACATCCACAGCCTCTTCATATACTTCGCTCTCGGTCAATAGCGGTGGCGCCAGCAACGCATCACTCGTAATGATGGAGTGTCGGACAGATACACGAGAAAAGTCGCGAAAGTCGCGACGATCTTGCACTTGTGTGTGTGGCCAAAGATCCGGACGACTTACACTCTGTCGTCGAATCAGCAGTCTTGCTCGCGAATTCGAATTCGAGTCGAGACCGGAACCGTTGCTGCTGCTGCTCAGCTGCTCCATTTCTGATCGATTGTAAAACAGTAGATACGCCGACGATTGGTTCCGACGCAGCGTGTCAAGCTTTACCCTTCGACTGGTACTATCGTTGTACTCATACCATTGATCGTCGAATCGATTAAGCGAAAAGGCGGTATAATGACCGCCCGAAAGACCACCCACGTGATTGGATACTGCGTACAAATCATAGAGCGGATACTCACTGCCCCGGCTTTTGACGACACCGCTCAAGTCCCACTTTTGAATGGGATAATCAATGGCCACATCTCGCTTCGATCCCCGCTGCCCGTACTCATTGACCTTGAATCGTTTCAAATGAACAATGAGAATAGCGGGTAAAATCCACAGGTCCGTCTTTTTGGTTGCATCGCGATGTTTCTTGCACTTTTCACAGTACCATCGATTCTCTCCTTGCAACAGCTCTTGCTGAAGATACAAGTCCAAACAATCCTTGAGACTACGGCACGAGTCCGATATTGGCAAGGACAGATACATGAACGGTTCGAATCGAATATTCTTGTGTCCACACGTTAAACATTGACACGTGCTGCGCAATTGTCCTTGAAAGATATCGACAATCAACGACTTGTCGCGGCGCAGGTAATTCTTCCACGCTTCAATGGCATCTTGTTCATCGTTTGTGCCGTCACTGTCAATATCCTCAATATAAGGCTTGAGTGGAATGCGATTCAAGTCTTCGTGAATACCATCTAGTAAAAACGAAAGCAGTTCTTGGGCGTCGTGTTGTTCGGTACCGATAAAT
>Ga0307981_1003883_pt1 | contig 10891 bp, 11 predicted proteins | sample OrgLakmetagen987_FD_201849 | JGI IMG/M metagenome (GOLD analysis project Ga0307981, IMG submission 201849) | Saline water microbial communities from Organic Lake, Antarctica - #987 | ecosystem: Environmental > Aquatic > Non-marine Saline and Alkaline > Saline | place: Antarctica: Organic Lake... | reverse complement strand
AACGTTTTTACTGTCGAGCTGACAGAATTCCTGCAATAAAGCGTCCACGGCTGCCTGGCCGTGCTTCTTGATGCCTGCAGTTGCGGTCATCTGGGTCATGATATGCCCAAAAATGTACTTGTAGATGTTGTCAAGCGACTCATCCATCTTGTTGGCTGCTTGCTGTAACATTTGTACGCCTGACTCGTAGCTTTTCGAGCTTACGGGGTCATCCATTTGGTGATCGAGTTGGTGGCCGTAGGATCTGCCTCTGTTGCTCCTAAGATTGTACTGATTAGAATCCGAATCCTCGTTTGCGTCAAGCTCCATGATTGTGTCGGGAGCATTGCCTCCGGGATCTTTGTCTCCGGGATCGTCGTTTGCCTCAGCGCCTTCGTCGGCGTCGGGATCAAGCTCATCAGGCCAAAAATCATCGGGATTGGGCTTAAAAACGAAGGGATCATTAACTTCATCGTCATCCGGGACGCCAACATCGTTGCTGTCAAGGGGTTCAATGTCATTGTAGTTGTTAGGTTCCTCGACAACATCATTGTCGGGTTCGGTCGGATCGAAAATATCTTCGGCAAAGTTTTCATATTCGTCGGCCGATTCGACATCTTCTTCAAAAAATTCTTCGACAGATTCGTTCGGTCGCCATTCGAAAAGTGGGACTCCGCCTTTGATCAGCGGTTGGCCTTCCTTCTCCACCATGGCATCGACTGCAGAGATAACTTCATTGGTCAAGGGAATTTTGGTCCATTGGTGCCGGGACAAGCGTTTTCCAGTGACTAGCAACATAAAAACCAGTCGCCTTGGGCGTTTCCAGTTGGGTTCAGCACGATTGCTCCAGTGTTACGGGACAGGGTAGTGTTGCTGGGGGTGTCGTCTTCAAAAACCTGTACGTATGATCCAAATTCCAGCTTCAGATCATTGTAGTCGGGGTTCGCGCGCCCAGTCATGATGGTGAGAGGGCTAAGAGTGTCGGAAATGCCGTTCTTCGCTGGGAATTGATTCAATCCTTTGGCGGCATGGTAAACAAGTTTGGGAATCATCACCTTTGGAAGACGTTTGAAAGGTAGACCGTGGATGGTGGTGCGCACACGCTCCTTCTTTGTCCGAATGGATCGTTCGACTTTGCCAGCATGGTTGGCGGCGGCGGTAACGTTGAGCCTGGAAGGGAGGACGTTGTTTCGGATGCACTCAAATTCCATGTTGGGGTGCAGATCTAAGATGTTGAAACCCCTGGACTTGTACATTGCCAAAACTGGCTCAAGCTTTGTCCGCTCCTTCAATTTTGCGACATAGGAACTGTGCCTTCTTATTAGTTACAGTGGAGACAAAAGAGTAGTCAATAACATTATTTAGAATTAGGCTGGACGGCAGCGGCGGCGTTGTGGTAGTAGAGGCCCGATCTTTACTCGATGAACTTCATGATTGATCCGCCAGAACGATGCACGCAAAGGGCAGCTTCAACAGACGTGTCCATGGTGATGCGACACCGTTTGCGAACGGTGGCAAGAGAGAAGATGTTGGCCAAAGAGTTGGGATTGTACCAGACAGTCCCAAAATTCTTGATGTCGCCAACAAGCAACGAGATCTGGTGGCCACCATTTGTGTGAACCTTCAACTGGCTGTTGCTGCGCCGGATGTTCGAGAGGAAATTCGGGTTTTTAAAAACCGAAACAGTCAACTGGCTGTCGAGAAGCACCCAGGACAATGGGATGAGCTCGTGACGCGAGGGCAACTGGGTGAAGGTAAAAGCCAACACCTCTTGGTTCGTGTTGTCATCATCAGCGACAATGGCCTTGGTGTGAGAGGCTTGGAGAAGCGTCACGGCGGCAGCACCTTCAACTTGGAGGAGAGTGGCGTTGCAACCGTTGGGACACTTGTCAGCGTAATGTCCTGTGTACACGCAACGGAAACAAGTGACGCCGGTGTGCGTGACGCCGTCAGCGCCTGCAAGCACTTCACCAGATTGCACAAAAGAGATGCCATCTTCTTCCTCAACTGCCGCCTCCTGACTGCGCGCATTGCGGCACAGTTCTTCCCGCTTGGGAGGCTTCAGATTGACAAGCAGGCTGTAGGCTGCGGTCAAGTCGATGGGATACAGGTTGTTTCCTTGGGAGAACTGGTTCTCGAGGTTGGCCCAAAGGGTGCCAAAACGACGAGGGTTGGCTCGCTTCAGGAAAGCCAAAGCGAGAGTGCGGTCACGCGCAATCTTAAGGCGTTCCGTTGCGCCGTCTGTATTGGACGAGATAGCGGCAGTAGCATCCAGTAAACCTGGGTCTTCGCCAATGGCGGCATAGTGCTCCAGGACCTTGACGAGGGAACGGAAATGCTCGAGGTAGGAGGAAATCGAGTCTTCGGCGCCTTGAGTGTAGGCGTAGTAGGAGGTGCGCCCGTTGTCAACGGAAATTTAGATGTAACACTGACACTCGAAACGATACATGAAGCCCTTGATTTCCTTCAGAATCAAAACGCAATCATCTTCGTGACTCTTTGTCTTGAAATTATTGAGAGAAGTGAGTTTCGCTTTCATCGCCTTGCTGCACTGGCCCCAAATGACCGCGTAAGCGGTCTTGCAATAAGCAAACACCTTCTTTTCCCAGATAGCGATAACAAGCCTGTTGGTCTCAGAATTTTCGAGTTCCGTGGGCTTCGAACTTTTGGGCCTGACAAAGTCTTTTGTAAGGAAAATCATGTCGCCCGGATACTTGAGCTTCTTGGCGATGTATTCTCCAAGGGCTTCTACAGTCTTCGAGAAATGCTTTCTTCGCATTCGATGTAACACTGGAAAACGTGGCCGTTCATCTCTTTGGTATTGCCCTTAAAAGTAGAGCAAACACGGGGTGTAGTAGTTGCGCGGCTGCCATGACGGTTTCCGCAACCGTGGCTACCGCTTTGTTCGCGTCCTTGTCCGCTGCTACGTCTGCTAGCAGTGCTGCTGCTGGGGACAATCAAAGGAGATGCAACAGTCTCACTCATGATGGAGTGTTTTAGGTTCAGAAAAGGTGGATCAGAAAGGACGCTGTTTTCGACGAGCGTTGAGAAAACAAAGTCGTTTTCTTTTTGATTATTGTTGATTCTAGGAGAATCTGATCACGCCTCGACCCTTCAATTCTCAGCTGAAGTGTGTCATGACTCTCGGTAGTCTATCTATAACATCGATGGCCAAGACCCTCAATTGCCCCCCGTTGCTCAACTGCTGTCGTGAACCCTGTCCCCGGTGGGAGGACAGAGCCTGACAGATACTAACTGCTAGTGAGATGTGATTGGTTGTTGGCTGTTTGGCGGCAGAGCCGCCAAGAGCACACACAAACCTATATCCAAGAGATAGCACAGTCAATCCCGTGGGATTGGCTGAAACCGCAAAGGGGCGGGCGGACGGGAGCTCAAAGAGATGTCTTACGAAGACTTGGTACGAAGTAACAAGGCTAAGAAGACAATAGAATGAACTCTCTCTCCATTGTCGCGGTTGGGCATCTCATGAATCAGCATGAGCGTGGCTCTGAAGACCTACGAGCTCTCAGAGCTCGTATCCTCCTTCAAATCGTCTCCTCGTTGCACTCGATCTGCGCCGGACAATCGATGGCCAAGACCCTCAATTGCCCCCCGTCCCTCAACTGCTGTCGTGAACCCTGCCTCCAGTGGGAGGACAGAGCCTGATAGATGCTAACTGCTAGTGAGATGTGATTGGCTGTTGGCTGTTTGGCGGCAGAGCCGCCAAGAGCACACACAAACCTATCTCCAAGAGATAGCACAGTCAGTCCCGTGGGATTGGCTGAAACCGCCACTCCGAAAGAGCATCCAGGCGCCTGGAAATCCACACAACCAGAACAAAAGGTCGAGAGAATGACACGTGCACCAAGAAACCCGCAGGGTTGGTAGCAGAAGAGAGACAGGATGGGTGAGAAACACCCCAGAAGAGATGAGAAACAAACACAAAAGAAAAAATTGTCCTCTGGTTCCCCGATCCTTTCTGTGAATGTTCCCCGCAACTAATCATTCCACAAGCAAGGAGAGCGCGTGAAGATCCAGGCAATACCCGTCAAGGGCCTAACCTGAGAGAGCTTCCGAAGCACAAGCTTGTGTAGCGTAATGAGTCGTTGAACCGGGTAGGTTTTTTGCCGTGACCTCCGAGTGGGTCCCGGGTCGTGACTGAAAAAATTTGAGCCTGAAAATGCGCGCATTGGTGTGACCATGTTGGCAATCTGGCGATAGTTGTGATGAGGCTCTCCCTGATTATTAGCAAATGCGTTGTCAGGGTAACTTGAGACACGAAAAAAGTGAGAAATGTTGAGTGTGACCGACGAAATGCCCGTGAGGGTAATCGCTGGGTCGTATCGGGGGCAGTGCGGTTTGGAAACACAGCGCACTGCTAAGATGGTGTATGTTGAATTGGACTATGGGTCTACCGTGCGACTGATGCAGGGTGGTGTGCGCCGAGTTATTGTGGAGAGGGCCACGGAACCGCCAATGGAGATCCCTGAAGGATCGTCGAAGGAATGTGGGCTTCGAGTTGGTGGCGCTGTTCGAGTCGTCGGAGGCTCGTACAAGGGTCAGTGAGGTATTGTGGACTGCCGTGGATGTACATTGGCGATGGTGTATGTCAAACTCGTTGGCGTGGAGCCGGTTGTGCGCGTGTTTCAATCAAGCGTTCGATTGATGAAGCAAAGTGCACCCGATCTTGTCGGAGATCACGTGCCCGGGACGGGCTGCGCCGCGACCGCTGACAACTGAGCAGCAGATGTTGCTGCGGCTGCGTGAGTAGACTAAGTCTTTAAAGTAATGAATGTACACAACAATGAATGGAGTAAAGCATCGTATAGTGTATAGAGTGACTGGGGGCTTATGCTAGCGATATCAACATCAGATCAACAGAGCCCCTTTGACAGCTTGCAGAGTGAGTTCGCCCACCGCGTGAGAGCAATCCCGAAGGTAGTCCTTGACTGACTCGGGTGACCATGGAAGACAAAACGCGATAGCATCGATAGAGAGGCCAGCATTTTGTAGCGCAACTGCAGCCGTGACGCGATTGGAGTGCGATACCATGAGCGCCGCGTTCTTCTTGAAAAACCTATCTTTGTCCGGATGGGCGAGTCTGCAGACCGCTTGCATCCGAGTGATAACGTTGTATGATCTGAGATATGTGTACGTGCCCTTGTTTGAGGTACGGTACACGCCAATTGGCTCATTGGGTGGTACTCGCAGGGCTATTGCCCGGGAGATGACTGAGATGCCGCCGAGAATGGTACAAAGAAAATGATGGCCGGACCGGCGAAACTTGCGTATAGTGAAGTTTCGGGTGCTCTTGTCAAACCGAAAGCGAATGTGGAGCTCGTGCACTGTGTATCCAAGCTGTTGCAACCGGTTGTGAGGGGCGACGCGGCCTGCCTTGGTGAGGAAGGTAAAATCACTAAATATGAATTCGATTGGGGTGTTTTTCCAGTCGCCTGCATCGAGACTGTCCGGAACGCGGGAGAAAGTTCCCTTTCGCGTCGAAGTCTGGGCGTATTTGCTCACTCGCGAGCCGCTTAAGGTACCCAGGCGCGTCCAGTCAAAAATCGCCGCATTGAGGTCGAATAGGATGGACAGCATGGCGGCCGCACATTTACTAATATCGTCGAACATATAGATGAACATGTCCGACGTGAAGGGCTCCCGTTTTGGCTTTGGGGCAGTCCAAGCTTGTCGGGCAGCAAATGTATCCGCCAAGAACGGGTGTAGCTTGGGGGTGCCATCGTCGGCGGAGATGTCGACCACGACTCCAAGTTCAGCTGCAAGCCAGTTGCGGGCTGCCTGCAGGTGGCCGCTTATGGTGGCTGCTGTGAGAGTAAGTACCCTGGTTTTGGAAAAACCTTCGTTGGCAACGGCGTGAATAAAAGCGCCTAAGAGTGGGAGGGCCTGGGCCGGTGTGATTTCTTACAAAGACTCGTCATCGAAGTCGAGGCTTGCCAGCCAGGAGGTAATTACCTGAGCTCGGAAGTCCACAGTCTTGTCATTTCGCTCTCGGACATCGTCGCGTCGCCGTCGGATCTGAGCAAGAGCGCAAGCTTGGACAGCAGCTCTTGCGGGACTTGGCAGGCTCTGGATAGATCTAGCGTTGGGGAGGTTTGCGCGATAACGGGCGCCCAGTGTGGGGCGAGTGAGAATCGTGACAACAGATCCGCCACTGAGTTTTCGTCGCCCTTGATGTGGTTGCCCTGTACACGAATGGGAAGTGGACAATATGTGAGAAGGGCCTGGAGAAAACGTGCCAGTCGACGAACAGGTTTTCTTTTTGGTTCGTGCTGCATGTTTCATCCACGAGAGGGCAGACGTGTTATCGGAGAGGACATTCATGATAACGTGCGCAGTACGACGCGGCTGGAGCATCAAGTAGCGCACCGCTACCCCGATGTTTACGATAACCGCTACGAACTCAAGGATGTTGATGTGATCAAAATCCACTTCCTTCTTCTCGGCTTCCGACGGCTCTCTACCGGTTGGAAGGATAAAGCCGCAAGCTTCGAGATCAGCCTTGTTGAGGCGCCAGATGAGAGGGTGACCTTGTGCCCAGCCTCCCAGGCCGCCGTAGCACGCGTCCGAGATTGGCGTGATGGTGGGGGAACGAGGGATGAGGAGCCCGATGGGCCGCGTCCAGACGCGGCTGTGGCCCTCCAGCGCCAAGAACATTCGAACAAGACAAATGTCCGTCATGGCGTCGTTTGGAATTCGGACCCGAGACGTGTGCCACCAGCGCTTGGTGACCTTACCCCGAACGGCTTGAGCGCGTATGGCGTTGTTCAGCGAGTGTTGAAGCCGAATCGACAAGTGGGAGCCAATCACCGAGACGAGAGCACCGTGACGGATGAGTCCGAGCGGGCGCGCCACGTTTCGTGGCGTCAGCGAGGGGTTTTTTCCGAGAGAGGGTGCCAGCCACTCGTCGTCTAACATGGCTGCAAGCTGCGCGCGCTTGTTTCTGGCCATTGTACCGTAATGATTTGGGTGTCTAAGAGGTAGCCAAGAAAGCGAAGAGTGAAGCCACCTTGAGGCGTCCACTTGAATGGGTTAAGGCATGGCGCCCGTTGGTCCTCCGAGGGGAAGCCGAAGACAAATTAGGCCGAGAGGATACTGTTGATGATGGCGCCCACAATCCGCAAGCGAATGTGAGCGTTGCCCGTATCGTCAACAAAGCTGGAGTGGGCGTAGCGACGCGTGGGATCATTGAGGAGCAAGGCTGCACCGTGGTTTTTGTCGTCCAGGGTGGCGCGTGCGAGCTGGAGGGCTGCGCGGGGCGAGGGTGGAGTGGCAAGCAGTATTGACTCGGACATATCAGTGGTGATGGGGCGGAAATCACTGGCGGAAGCCACGTGAGCTCGGAGTTAACCCGGAATCATATAGAAAGATGGGGAGTTGCCACCCCCAAAGATCATGCCGCACGGTATAACTAGAAACTCTTGAAACACCGTGGCCCAAAGTATAGCCATGTCTGGGTGATAGAGGATGCGGCGGAACGCTGCCGTGATGTCATCAGCGGAGAGGCAGATGTCTTCAGCTGGGTGGTCGACGCGGAGATTGTAATAGACTGGGGGGTTTTTGTCTTCCTTGTCTTCTGCTCCCGTGCGAGGAAGCTGCACGTTGGCGGCGCCGTCATCCGGGGTACCAGCAGCATCACCTTCGCTATCGAGGATCGTTGATGGATCGATACACAAACGCCCATCGTCGCCGGGGCGGCCTTTTGGGGCTATCCAGGTGATGAGGGAGAGGAAGAGTCCCGGGATGAAAGCCCAGATGAATCGAGGGAAAAGGATGTGGTAAGAGAGTTTTTCCTCTTTGGTAAACTTTTTTCGTCCGTGCGCGATTGCTTCGGGAGGGAGGGAGGCGTTGTCGTGGTGCTCGCGTTGCTTGACGGCGGCGAAGCTGCACTCGAAGTGACCCGCGAGTGGGACGCCCTCTGTGGCGAGTCGCACGGCTCGATCAAAGTTGATGGCCGGATAGCCCTGGGGGATTGAAGAGCTTCGGACACTGTCTACGATGTCAAAGGTCGCGTCCCAATCTTGCTGGGCTCCCGTGTATTCGCCGCCTAGCCAGCGGACGAAGTCGCCGTAGTTAAAATTAAAGCGAAGGAGGGCCGCGGCCATGCGATATGCCCTGTCTTTGCAGATCGGCGTAGCATCCGATGAGGGGCGGCTCGCTTGTAGAGACAACAGGTCCAAGTGTGTGGCAGCCACCCGAAGATTGGCGTAGTTAGCTATCGTTGGCATGGCACTTGCGAGGGAGCGCCGGTCAGTGACCGAGAGCCAGTCCCACGCTAGGTGGACGAGGAAGTAGGGGGACGACAATGAGTGGGCAGTTGACAGGAGGGGAGAGGCTTTTCCGAAACCATAACGTCGACGAGGGTAGCACTAGGGCTGGGCGGGAAGAGTCGTGAGTCGCCCCACTGGTGATGAAAGTGGGGTGACGCCCGTTGGAGAGCGCTCGCTGACGCGCAATCGAGGAAGCGGAACACGAGGGTCGCTATTGATGGCGATAGCTGGCGGTGAGGCGAGTCGAGGATGGTGGCTCCCACGGCTGCAGACGACAGTGGCCAGAACGTGGGCGGCGGTGTTGGCAAGCACAGACCTCGCTCTTCAATCTCCAACATGCGGCACAGATCCGTCACCGTGGATGGGATCCGAAGGTAGTCAATTGGAGCTGCTTTGTACGGGAGAGCGGACAAGACAGAGAACCACTGGCTGAGTGCTCGGTACGCCTAGCACAAAGAATGAAGAAGGAAGGTGGTGAACGTGGTGTTATTTTGGTTGTTTATGGCGTCATGAAAGCCACGGAGGCGGCGGATGGAACAATAGACAGTTGGACGTTTGGATGTTTTACGAAATCCCAAAGTGGTTGCAGTATTTCTTTTGTCCAACCATCGGAACTGACCGATATGTCGACATGGAGACGATTGCAGGCTTTTCGAAGCTTTCTGCCGCTGGCGTGGCGGTGTCCGTCGGGGCCGTGCTGGCGCATCGTGCTGTCACAACCGTTGTTCGGGGCGACAATGAGAAACGGGAAACATACATGGGATTGTTCGACTGTTGGAAGTACAACAGGCGAGCTTTTTAGGGCGTACATGAGGCCGCCAATGCAGGCGGGATAGGTGGCTTGGCCGACTTGAGTCCAACAGATGAGGGGTTTACGCGCTTTGAACTTACTGGGGTCGTTTGCCACTGGGACAGCTGTGGTGGGCAGGACGGTCGCGACAACCCGTGTGGGGCCCCCGGTTGCTGATGCTGTTGCCTTCTTTGGGGGCGGCTTCAGGTCTTTCTCCCCTTCTTCTGTTTTCATTTTTCGCTTTTTGGTAGCTGCTGTTTGAGCTGCGACCGAGGACTTGGTTGCCGCTGGTTGAGTGAGCGCTGGGAGCGGCAAGGCGAAGGCAGGTGAGGTTGCTGGGGGCAACTCTAGCCCTGTGGGGCTGAGCCACGCCTTGGCCTCGGCGAGCCATCCACTGAGCTTGTCGGGAAAGGACGCTGTCTCACCGTAGAGCTCTGGGCTGAGCAGGGCCACATCCTCCCGCGCCCGATAGTGCTCGGGTACGCCCACCAAGCAGTGGTGCTTGGGGATGGGGTGGAATTCCCAGTCGGTGTAAATGGTCACTAAGTCGCCGAGGTGATGGAGGAGGGCGGCCGTGTTCCGAAGCCCTTTGGCTGGGTCTGTTGCGCGCTGGGCATTCCACGCGTCTATGAGTCTGGACTGTGCGAGGAGGTTGCGTATCTGCATGAGTAGGCCCGCGAGGGGGGAGCGGAGCAGGAATGGAGAGCAGTCAGCTGGCAGATCGGGGTAGAGTCCCGGATCGCTGAAAATCCGATGTTGGTGACAAGTGTGCCCATCTGTGATGCCGTAAAACCGGAGATCGGCAAAGCCGTTACCTTCTGACCGGGGATCGAGACAATGTAATGGTACGTTTGAGCGCCGTTTGCCACTGGTCAGTGGGGAGCTCGCGGCCACCTGCAAAGTTGCCCGATTGCAGAGCCTTGAGCACTGTTGGGCCACGAAGGAAGGTGGCATCAATATCCGGGTAGAAAGCGTGGGCGGGCGCGAGCTTGCCGATGACAGGTCGTGAGGAAGCTGGACGTGCTGAGGACGCTCGCGGAGGCCGCCAGGACGTTCGTGTGCCAAGAAATGCCCACGAGGCCGGCTGTCGTTAGCCAAATTGGGTCAAAGGGGAGCTCCTCGGCTCCCTCTGGTGTCAAATGGAAGAGTATCGAGTGGTCCGGGAGGCGAAGGGCGCCGAGGTGTGAGAGAACCGTGTATGCCTTTTCAGCGACAGTTGGAGGAAATTCTTTCGGTGGAAGCGGGTTGGGATTGCCGCATCATCATCATCCGGTGGCACAAATAGATAGGCGTCGGCCGGGAGAGCTGCATCGGCGTACTGATGGGCCTGCTCAAACTCAATGGGTAGGGACCAGCGCGAGAGCATGGTATGTTGCACCGATCGGGCATGCGTGGGGTTGAAGGTGCGCCCGAGCGTCGAAGCTGGGATCTGGGGTGGCGGGCGATAGTCTGGCGGCGGCTGTACGATTTCTGCCTCTCCACTCTTTTCGGAAGGCGAGGCGTCAGGTCTCGGTGGTGATGATGGAGGCGACGCAAAGGAGAGCGCTTTTGCTGGCTCCTTTCCCTTGCTTGGAGCCTTCTTCTGCTACAACCGGCGATTCGGGGATTTACCGGGAGACGTCACCAGGGCTTTTCCCATGAGTTTGGCCAGCTCGTCGGCGGAGGAGAGCTTTCGAGTGTCGGCCAAATTGAGCGAGTGGGCACCCGGGGTGCCGCTGCTGTCCAGCGCAAAGCTTGCATTCAGGGTCACCAGTGATGTGACTGTGGGGTTGACCCCTGTTGCGCTGGGGAGGTCAAACGGGACAAACGGTTTCACGTAGCTCGGAGCAAGCGA
>Ga0307981_1003882_pt1 | contig 10893 bp, 4 predicted proteins | sample OrgLakmetagen987_FD_201849 | JGI IMG/M metagenome (GOLD analysis project Ga0307981, IMG submission 201849) | Saline water microbial communities from Organic Lake, Antarctica - #987 | ecosystem: Environmental > Aquatic > Non-marine Saline and Alkaline > Saline | place: Antarctica: Organic Lake... | reverse complement strand
GTAAAATATGTTGCGAGATGTCGATGGTCATATACCTGCCCTATGTAAAGTTGTCAGAAACCTAACATATCAACAGGTTACTTGATGGTCGGCAGCTTTTCTTACTCAACAAAGCGGAGAAGAGCCCCAACCTTATTCACAAGCCTCTGTTTTGGCACGTCTTCCCAGCGATCCAGACATCACGGATCGCGCCCTGACAGTCCGCGCACTTGAGACGGTTGGCCTGCGTTCCAAACTCACGCAGCGCGACTTGCGCAGGCTGGATCCTATCGTGCTGCCTTGCCTGCTGTTTACCAAAGACGGCGGTCAGCCGATCATCCTGAAAACAATCAGTTCGGACCGCAAGACCGTCGAGATTGTCAATTTCAACGAAAGCCCTTCCGAGCAGGAAATGCGCCTGTCGCGGCTGCGCCGATCAACGGATGGCACGGTCATGCTGGTCACACCAAACGGGAATCGCGCCGAAAGCTTGTTATCGCCGGAAACCCGGGCAGCTGGACGCGAATACCGCCACTGGTTCTGGACCCCGTTTTGGGCGAATTGGAAAATCTGGGCGCAGGTCATTCTGGCCGTCTTCGTCCTGAATATTCTCAGCGTGGCGCTGCCGCTGTTTGTGATGAACGTCTATGACCGCGTTATCCCGAATCTTGCCTATGTCACGCTGTGGACACTTGCGATAGGCGTGATCATCGCCATGGTCCTTGACCTGATCCTGCGGATTTTACGCAATGGGATGTTGGAAACGATCGGTAAACGGGTCGACGTCAAGGCCGCCACCCAGATATTCCGTCAAGCCATGAACATCCGCATGCTTGATCGTCCTGGCGGGGCAGCAGGCATCACCAACACCATCCGCGATTTCGAGATGGTACGCGAGTTTTTCGCCTCGTCGACGTTCGTCTCGCTTATTGATCTGTTGTTCATCGGCGTCTTTATTGCGGTGCTGTTCGCCATCGTTGGCCCGCTGGCTTGGGTGCCGCTGGTCGCCGTTCCTGTGGTGATCATCATGGCGCTATTTGCGCAAATCCCGATCGGTCGCACAGTCGAAAAGGCACAGGCTGTCGCCACCAAACGGAATGTCGTGCTTGTGGAATCGCTATTCGGAATCGAAACGATCAAAAGCCTGAATGCAGAGCCGGTGATGCAGCGTGAGTGGGAAAAAGCGGTGTCACAATCCGCGCTGATATCGGGAAGAACGCGCTTCTGGTCGAATTTTGCAATTTCCGGCACGATGATCACGCAGCAACTGGTCAGCGTCGGCATCATCATCTGGGGTGTGTTTCTGGTGGCCGATGCCCAGATCACGATCGGTGGGCTGATTGCCGCAAACATCCTTGCCGGACGCGTGCTCTCGCCTCTTGGCAACATTGCCCAAACCTTGTTCCGCGCGCAGCACGCGATCAAGGCAATGCGCAACCTGTCTTCCTTTATGAAGCTCCCGGTCGAAAATTCGAATGTGGTGGAAAACAGCCTGCGCGTCACCAGGGGTGCGATTGAATTCAAAGACGTAACTTTTGCCTATCCCGATGCGCCTTCGGCGTCGTTGTCGCACATCAACTTGCGGATCGAACCGGGCGAGACAGTGGCGCTTCTGGGCCGTGTCGGTTCAGGCAAAAGCACGCTGGGCAAACTTTGCAACGGGCTGCTCAGCCCGCAATCAGGGCTCATCTTGATCGACGGTCAGGAGATCGGGCAATACGATCCCGCAGAGCTGCGCGAGGGGATCGCCTATCTGACCCAAGACACCGATCTTTTCACTGGCACGATCCGCGAGAACCTGTTGATAGGACGACCCAACGCAACAGACGAGCAGATCAACCGGGCGCTTTATTTCGCAGGCATGGACGTGTTCATTGCGGAAAATCCGATGGGGTTGCAGCAGTTCATTGGCGAAAAGGGCAACCGGTTGTCAGGGGGGCAACGGCAGGGCCTCGCCATCGCCCGTCTGGTTCTGCGAAACCCGCGACTGGCGTTCCTCGACGAACCTACCAGCGCCATGGACCAACAGATGGAAACGACGATCACCAACCGGCTCGGTGAATTGTCACGCGAAGGTATGGGGCTGATCCTTTGCACGCACCGCCAGTCGCTGGCAGATATTGCGACGCGCATCGTGGTGATGGAAAAAGGTCAAAAGGTTCTGGACGGCCCACGCGCGGAAGTGGCAGCAAAGTTGCGCCAGATCGCTTCTGCCAAGGCGGCGGAGTAGAAAATGTTTCGCAACGCGCAAGACAGTGAGTTCATCAACGACATCTCGGGGGCCGATCTGACGGACCGGTCCACCAGCCATTGGCGGCTTTTGTTTGTAATCGTCGCTGGCCTTATGGCGGTTCTGGTGTGGGCCTATTTCTATGAGCTTGAGGAAGTCACGCGCGGTCAGGGACGGGTGATCCCGTCCAGTCAGGTGCAGGTCGTCCAATCGCTTGAGGGTGGCATTGTACGCTCCATCGAGGTGGTTGAAGGGGATACGGTCGAGGCAGGTGCCGTTCTGCTGCAACTGGATGACACAGGATTTTCTGCCAAGCTCGGAGAGCTTATGGAGCAGGAAGCCGCATTGCTGGCCGAGAAAACGCGCTTGGAAACAGAGGCGGGCGTGACCAGCACGATGGCTTTCCCCGAAGGACTGGTGGAGCGGACCCCGCTGGCGACGGGGGCAGAGATGCAGGTGTTCCTGTCACGGCGGCTGCAACTTGATCACGAAATCATCGTTCTGAAAAACCGCCTGTTGCAGCGCAAGGCGGAACTGGCGGAACTTGCAGCTTTGCACGACAAGATCAGTTTCACGCTCCAGCCGCTGGATGAAGAAATCGCGCTAAGCGAGGATCTGTTCAAACGCGGTGCCATTCCTCAGATCGAATTGCTCCGATTGAAGTCGCAACGGGCCGGGTTGAGCGGTGATTTGGTCATAGCCGCGGCGTCAAAACCGCGGATCAATGCCAGCATCCATGAGGCCGAAAGCCAGATTGAAGCCGCATTTGCGTCCTATGCGTCCTCGGCACGAGAGCGTCTGGCACGGTTGCAAGTGGAATTGGCCGTGGTCCAAGAGGGGCTGCGCGCGGCCAATGACCGCGTGACACGTACTGCGGTGCGCGCGCCGACGCGGGGCACGGTGAACACTGTGAACGTGGCAACCATCGGTGCCGTTGTGCAGCCCGGTGCCCCTTTGGTCGAGATCGTCCCCATTGATGACCGGTTGTTGATCGAGGTGGACATCCGCCCGCAAGACGTCGCCTTTATCCGCCCCGGCGAACAGGCGAGCGTAAAGATCACGGCATATGATTATCTGATCTATGGGTCCCTTGATGGGCACGTGAAACGGATCGGGGCGGATACCATCGAGAACGCCCGAGGCGAGCACTTCTTCCGGATCGTGGTTGAAACCGACCAGGCCCATTTGGGGACGGATGCAAACCCGCTGGAGATCATCCCGGGCATGGTTGCATCGGTCGATATCCAGACCGGGCGCAAGTCGGTGCTAAGCTATCTAGGCAAGCCGGTCTTGCGGGCAAGTTCAGAGGCGATGCGCGAACGTTGAACTGCCCATGTGGCCGACAAGGTTCGGGACAGTCAGTGCCTTTTCCAGTTTTGCCAGAAAGGTCACGACCCGCCGGTTCATGTCCACGGCCTGACCCGACTGATCGTTGACGACACTCCAATCGCCTTTCCAGAATGTCTATTCAAATCAGGGCTCAAGCCGAAGAACATATCCGACAATGTGCTTTGTGCAGAGCAACCCGAAACGATGGCAACGTCAGCAGACGTCACCGGCAAAGATGTGATCGGCTGCGCAAGTAGGACGTGTATGATGCCAGCGGCCACTGGAAAGCCCGATCAGGTGAACCCATTAAGCGATAGTTGCTCTTGATCGGTTTTTTCGATTAGGATCAGTCATTATTTAGATGGTTTGAAATGAAATTATTGAAATGGCTGATCCGCAGGTTTGATTGGGCGCGGGCGTTGGCAGTTGCACTGCTAATGCTTATTTTGGCTATCCGCGTCTGGGATCACGAACTGGTTCAGACATTACGCTTTCAGGCGTTTGATTTTTACCAGCAGATGCAGCCACGAGAAGCCGGAAGTTTTCCGATAACAATAATCGACATCGACGATCGCAGCCTTGCTGAAATCGGACAGTGGCCTTGGCCGCGTTCAACGCTCGCGGATCTTGTGACCAAAACAACCCAAGCCGGTGCAGTCGCTATCGCTTTTGATATTATCTTTTCCGAGCCGGACCGGCTTTCCCCTGAAAATATCGCAAAAGACAATGCCGCCCTGCCCCAAGCCATTCGCGATGCGCTGAAGGCTTTGCCAAGCGGCGACACGGTTTTGGCGGCCGCCATGAACAGTTCGGTTGTGATTTTGGGCGAAACGAGCCTGCGCAATGTGGATGCAGATGGGGCAACCAGGACCGATGGGCCAAAGATTGAATATGCTTTCCTCGGACCAGATCCCAAACCCTTCATGATGCAGTTTCCCAAGCTTATTCAGAATATGCCAGAGCTTGACGCCGTGGCAAAAGGAAGGGGCATTTTTTCCGTGAGGCCCGATATTGATGGCGTCTATCGCCGGATACCCCTTGTGATGTCAGTCCAAGACCAGGTCAGACTCGGCCTGTCTGTCGAACTGCTACGTATCGCCACAGGAGGAGAGGCGTTTGCGATCAAATCAAACGCGGCAGGCATCGACGGTCTGGTTGTTGCGCGGCAACTGATCTCTACCTTCAGCGATGGCAGGGTCTGGCCGCATTTCGCAGAATCCTCGCGCACCCGGTATGTTTCCGCCACTGATGTCTTGTCTGGCAGACTGCCCCCGAACCGGCTGTCCGGGCAGCTTGTCTTTGTTGGCACCTCGGCCATCGGGCTTGAAGACTTCCGCACAACGCCGTTGGGAACGCCCATGGCAGGTGTCGAAATTCACGCCCAAGTGCTTGAGAACATCCTTGGAAACACAATGCTCGTGCGGCCCAACTATGCCATCGCAGTCGAGCTGGTGACGATCTTGATCCTCGGGTTTCTTGTCATCATCTTTGTCCCTTTTCTGGGTGCCGCCTTCACCCTGTTGGCGACGATTGTGATGATGGGCGGGTTTATGACCGGATCCTATTACGCTTTTTCAGCTTACCGGCTTATGCTGGATCCAACCTTTCCAACCTTTGCCGTCGCGTTGATCGCCATGTTCATGGCCACCACAAACTACCTCAGAGAAGAGCGCGAGCGCCGCCAAATCAGGGGCGCTTTTGGCCAATATGTTTCCCCTGATCTGGTTAACCAGTTGTCCGATGACCCCGACCGCCTGATCCTTGGCGGAGAGCGCCGCCCGCTGTCGATTTTGTTCAGCGATGTGCGCGGATTTACCACCATATCCGAAAGCTTCCGCGACAATCCTGCGGGCCTGACGGTGCTGATGAACCGTTTTTTGACGGTGATGTCCAATGCGATCCTGCACCATGGTGGGACAATTGATAAATTCATGGGTGACGCGGTGATGGCGTTCTGGAATGCGCCATTGGATCACAGCGATCATGTCCGCTCCTCCTGCCGTGCCGCCCTGAAAATGCTGGCAGATGTTGAAACACTGAACACCGATCGAGAGGCGCAACACGCAGCACAGCAAAGCAACGAGGTGCTGCACCGCATTGACGTTGGCATCGGCATCAACACCGGTGATTGCGTCGTCGGTAACATGGGCAGCGACACCCGTTTTGACTACACAGCCTTGGGCGACGCGGTGAACCTTGCCTCCCGGCTTGAGGGGCAATCGAAAAACTATGGCGTCGGTATCATTCTGGGCGGCTCGACAGCAATCCCGGTGCAAGATCACTTTGCCGTGCTGGAGTTGGACCTGATCCGCGTCAAAGGCAAGATCGAGCCTGCACAGGTCTTTGGCCTGTTCGGCGATGAAACGCTGTATGCGGACGCCGATTTCCAAAAGCTCGCAGCGCTGAACGTGCAAATGATGGCGGCATATCGCGGTCAGGAATGGGCACGCGCGGCAGGTCTATTGAATGATCTGGAGGCCGCAACCAATGGGATGCCCTTTAATCTGGACACCTATCTGGATCTTTACCGGACCCGTTTGGACGACATGAAAAAAGCACCCGTCGCGCCCGACTGGGATGGTGTGTTTACCGCAACCAGCAAATAAACGCCCCTTGCGCAATGCCTTGGAAAGGGCGGGCAAACGGAGCGAGACTTGATCATACTCCGGATCTGACGACAAAGCAGGCGCTTGCCCCGGTGTGCGATCAATACAATCAAGCAGGGGGCAAGAATGTTGACTGAATTACACCGCCTGGAACCCTTGTCCGCCGCCGTCAATTTCAAGCGTTGCAAAAATTTCACCGATGATGCCAAAGCTGCCCGGATCCCCTGCGTCGCCTGCCGTCGTATCCGTCAGATTATATGTGGTGCCGCTTGCAATATCAGCACTCCAGTTTGCAGCTGAAACCGCATCATCCAGAAAAATGTAGGTATCATCATTATCCATTTGCAGTTTGAAATGCTCTGTTGCGGTTGGATCGTTCCCTTCGATCATGTTCAGCAGGTCCGCCGCCGTAAGTTCAAAGTCGTTCAGTTGTCCGTTCCGCATGTCGATCACTGAGGCGTCTCTCAAAACATCGGGTGCCAGCGCCTCGATTCCGCTAAGATCCACGGTCGCGGAGCCTGAACCAAGCCCGATTTCCAGCACCGGCCCGCCATCAGCCTCATCGAATTTGCTGTAGAAGAACCGCAAGGCACCATCGCCATCCACCGAGTAGCCAAAGTCAATGGACATGTACTGGCCGTCCGCCTCGTAGCCGTAGATGCTCAGGCCATCGGTATAGTTGGTCTGCGCGGACGGCGTGAAGCTGAAATCGTTGAAGGTCGCGCTGTATGTCACGCCCGTCGGCGCACTGATCGGCCCCGTCCCGTCATGAAGAAGATAGGTTATGCCGCTGGCGTTATCACCGTCTTCAAGCCTGAAGCCAAAACGGTACTGGTTCGAGTTGCCTGAGGCAAATCCGCTCATCTGCGTCGAGGAGATGACTGGGGGGGCATCGAGATCGTTGACACCGGAAACCGTCAACGTCACCGTGGCGGTGTCCGTCGTCGCGCCGTCGGAAATCGTGTAGGTAAAGGTGTCGGTTGCGGTTTGACTGGTGTTGAGGTCATCGAGGACTTTCGAGGAGAGGGGATTGTAGATCACGTCGCCCCCGGAAAGTTCGACGGTCGCCCCTAGGCTGCTGAAGTTCGAGACAGCCGTGACCGTTGTCGACTGGCTTACCAGAATATCGTTCGCTAACAACGTTGAGAATGCCAGGGTCACCGGCGCGTTTTCCGTCACATTCGGCGATCCACCCGGGTTGTAATTGTCATCCAGCGCGATATTGGCCGCCATATTCTGGAATGACACGGCTATGTCCCGATCCACCCCGATCGCGCCGATGATCGTGCCGCCGCTGTCTTCAATGGCATAGACATCCACAACCCTGCCATTCAAGGTGACCGTCTCTTCCGGACTTTTGCGGTAAAACCGGGTCGCTGAGTCTTCTAAAATAGCAGTGTCACCAGTTTCGCCCAGCACCGACACGACCTCGGAGACGCCGCTGAAGATGGCCGACAGCTGCGCCGTCAGGTCCGTGTCGGCTGTCGAGGAGAGGTCGAAAACGGTATCTGCAGTCAAAGTCAGGACATTGTTTTCGTTGTTGGTCAGGTTCAGCGACTCGATATTCTGAATGTTCAGCGCGGTAAGCATTGCGGACGTAATGTCTGCATCCGTCTGGAAGGTCAGAACGTCCCGTCCGGCGCCACCATCAATCCACTGGGCACTGGTGGCCGAGATGGAAATCTTGTCGTCGCCCAGACCGCCCGACAGGCTGTCCGACCCACCAAAGCCCAACAGGACGTCATCGCCATCCCCCCCGTCGAGCGTGTCGTCTAAATCACTACCCAAGAGCAGGTCGTTTTCCGGTGTTCCTGTCAGGTTCTGCGCATCCGCTGCCTTGGAAAACGACCCCTGTGTCACAATCTGCAGAACGTCCGCCGTTGTCGACAGGTTGCCATCAGTGTCGAATTTGGCGGTTGCGATAAAGGTATTGGTGTCGCCCAGCAGTCCCGACAGGCCCACAATATCGGCCAGCGGCAGTTCAAACGAGATGCTGGTGAGCGGTGTTGTGAAGATCGATTCATCGGCAATTTCACCGAGGGATTCACCATCCCTGACCAGAACCAGCGAGAAATCGGCCAGCCGCGCGTTGAACAGCGGTGACTCGCTGAATGCAGCGGTCAGATCGCTCGCGGAAGCCAAGGTCTGAGTATTCGAGTCAAAGTCCGGGTCGATAAGCGTCAGGTTTCCTGCCGTAATGTTTGAGCCGATGGCAAAGGCCTTGATATCCACGTCCAGCGGGCTGTTGCGCAACGTGGCCGTCGTCGTTTGCCATGACGTGGAACCATATACGTTCGGATTCCCATCCGTGATGAAATAGGTGACATTGACGTCGGCGGCGGCGTTCGTTTCCTGCACATCAAAGAAGCTCTTGATGTTGAGGTCGGCAGCATCCCAGTTCGTGCCACCCCCGTTGTAGGCAGCTTTGACCCCGTCCATGTAGGTATTGAAGGCGGTCAGACTGGTGACGCCTGCGGCTGTATGTACCGTGAATGACTGAGGCTTCATTGCTCCGCTTGTGTCCACGTTGCTGTCGAAGGGTGTGATGTGGATGTCCAGACTGGTGGAAGAGCCGGCAAAGTTGCCTGCCAACTCGGCGACTGCCGCCTTTACCGAGTTGACCATAATCGTGAATTCCGAAAACGAGATGCTGCCGGACTCATCCAGACCGAAGGCGATGTTGACGCCGTTGGACGCGACCGGGTCGACCTCGATGGTGACAGACCCTGCCGGGCTGCCACCCCCTCCAGTCAGGTTGAAGGCCAGCGTCGGCAGATTCTCGATGGAGAATCCAGCCGGATCCTGGTTAACGACAACCGTTGCCGTTTGGCTGACGCTGCCCGCAGTGTCATCCGTCACCTCATAGGAGAAAGTGTCGACACCGAAAAAGCCGTTATTCGGAGTGTAGGTCACCGCCGAGCCATCACTGGTCACCAGACCATTGCCCGCAGTGCCTACCGAAGAAATCGAAAGGGGGGCCGCTTCCGGATCCTCGTCATTGGAAAGGACTTCGATGACGACCGGCGTCTCCTGATTTGTCGAGGCGAAATCAGCACGGGCGATGACCGGATCGTCGACTGAGGTCACTGTGACGCTGACGCTCCCGGTGACGTCCCCCCCGACCCCGTCTGAGGACACATAGGTAAATGTATCGACGCCATTGAAATTCCGGTCGGGCGTGTAGGTTACTTCGCCTGCAGCATTCACCGCCACGGTGCCGTTGGCGGGCTGGGTCAGCCCCCCAACAACCAGCACATCGCCGTCAACGTCCGTATCGTTGTCCAAGACGGCGATGGAGACCGGCGTATCCTCGGCGGTCGTTGCTGTGTCAGGGTTGGTAACGGGAGCATCATTCACGCCCGTCAGTTGAAGCGTCAAGGTCGCCGTATCGCTCAAGCTGCCGGGATCGGTGACGCTGAAGACCGCAACCACATCTTCGGCTTCACCTGCCCCAAGACTGCCATAAGCGGCGGCCCCTCGATCAAAGACCCAACTTCCGTCAGGGTTGATCGTCAGGCCGGCGACGGTGCCGACCTGCTCGAAGGTCAGAACTTCCATTTCAATATCAGAGGCGTCACCCGAAAGATCACCGGTTGCAGGCAGAGGATCCAACGCCGCTGAGAGCGTAACGTTTGCAGTCGCGTTTGTTGCGACGGGCGCGTCGTTGACTTCGGCGACGTTGATAACGACCGAGCGGGTCTGCTCTTCGCTGGTGGCATCGCCCGTCAGGCCCGGGTCGATCCCGCTGTTGCCCTGATCGTTCACAGTGAGTTCAAGGAAATCTTGGCCGCTGAAGTTCAGGTTGCCAGCATATTCCAACTGGGCCAGTGCGCTATTGACATCAGCCAGTGTGCCCGAAAAAGCCAGAGTGCCATCAGAACCGTCGTGGTCGGTCTGGGTCAGACCAGCCGAGGTGCCAAGTACCAGCGCGCCCTCAGACACGCTTAATGCGACAATTATCTCGCCACCGCCAATATCGGGATCGGCGATCGACAGACCGCTGAAGGTCGCCGATGAATCTTCGTCCACGTCAAGCTTGCCCGAGACCACGGAGGCATCCATTTCAAAGCCGGGATTGCCGCCGACGCCGGATGCGTCGCCCCGGTACCACATCGAAGCCTCGTCCTCAGTGAGCACGTGGGTAAAGACCTGCGTCTCGCCTGCCGAAACGCGGATACCCGGAATTTCGTTTGTTAGGATTTCGCCATAGACAAGCCCTTGCGGTGTCTGGTTATCATCACCGAAAAGCCGGAACGAAATGCCGCTTTGTGGCAGACCGGTCATGTTGAAGGTCAGTTCGTCGTTGGCATAAAAAGCGCCATTGGCATGCTTGCTGACCCCATGAGCCCAGTATTGGTAATGGTCCCAGACATCGTTGTCATTGACCAGGATAGAGCCAGGCGATGTCGCTCCAAGGATCGTGGGCGCGTCGTTCACCGACGCCACCGTCACGGTAGAGGTGGCCACAGCGCTGTCGGCGGTGCCATCGTTGACGGTGAAGGTGATCTCGCGGTCGGTCTCGTCGGGGGCGTCGGAGCTGTTGGCATAGGCCACGCTTTGCAGCGCGGTCTCGTAGTCTACCAAGGTCGCGGTGCCCGACAGCGTCAGGATACCGGTCGCGACGGTGTAGCTGCCGGTAATGCCGTTCTGATTTGCAAAGCTCAGGCTGTCTTCGCCCGACTCAAAGCCACCGGTGATCGCCACCGTCGCGCCCTCAAGTTGCGTGTCGTCCAGATCAAAGAGCGTCAC
>Ga0307981_1003878_pt1 | contig 10899 bp, 5 predicted proteins | sample OrgLakmetagen987_FD_201849 | JGI IMG/M metagenome (GOLD analysis project Ga0307981, IMG submission 201849) | Saline water microbial communities from Organic Lake, Antarctica - #987 | ecosystem: Environmental > Aquatic > Non-marine Saline and Alkaline > Saline | place: Antarctica: Organic Lake... | reverse complement strand
CATCACCCATCACCCATTCCGACTCACACTACGCACATTGACTCCATCCAGTCTACCGAACTCTCTCTAGTCAGTTGTCGTGTGCGCCCTTGCATGATCTCAATCGCCAGTCTCGTCTCTCGCCGAATACTGCTCTCTTGTACTACTAAAACAAGTACTACCACGACCACGACCACGACCACTACTCTTTCCAACAAGTCCAACATGCTCCTGATGCGATTCATCTCCGCCGTACCGCTCTTGGTGGCGTCCACCAACGCCTTTTCCCCATTACTCGGCGCCAGTACCAGCACTAGCACTAGCACTAGATCTACTAGTAAATCCCCTAGATCTACTGCTTTTACACGCTCCATGCAAACGTCGCCAGTGGTCTTGCGCATGTCCGACAGCAATGGGGCCGCTAACAACAGCGGCAGTAAAGCGGCCGACGACTGGTACGCCGACTTTAATCCAGACGATTTCAAGGACTACAAGCAAGACAACAACGGCTATACCAGTCGCGGTGGTGGTGGTGGCAGCAGCGGTGGTGGCGGTTACGACTCGTACAACAGCGGCGGTGGTGGCCGCGGAGGTGCCAGTCGCAGTGGTGGCAGTGGCAGTGGCTACCATGATTACCAGCGAGACACGAGCCGCGACTCGTCCAACGTGGACGAAGCGGCCGTCAATTCCTTGTTGGCGGACCGCCTCCAGGCCAAAAAGACGAGAGACTTTTCCACCGCGGACGAAATTCGCGACGAACTCTTGAGCGCCCACGGTGTCAGCGTTTGGGATAAGGACAAGACGTGGAAGACTGGATCGTCGGCGGGTGGCAGCGGCATGAGCCGTGGCGGTGGTGGTCGCGACGGAGCAGGTCGCGGCCGCGATGGCGGCGGTAGAGAACGCGGTGGGCGCGACGGAGGAGGTCGCGGCGGTGGAAGACCCCAACGGGATTTCGGTCCCAATGGTCACGACTATTTCATGTCGGACGATGCCGGTCCCGTACAATCCGACTTTTCCGAAGCCCAGATTAACGAACTCTTGGCCGAACGCTTGCAGTGCAAAATGTCGCGCGACTTTCGCAACGCTGATCGCATTCAGGAAGACTTGATTGGAGCTGGAGTATACGTCAACGACGCCATGAAGGAGTGGAGGGCCGATGGAACCATGTTTGGAGACTTGGGTAATGGGGGACGCCCGGGTCGCGAACGCGGATCGCGCAGCGATCGCAACCGTGACTACGCAATGTCAGAATACTCCAGTGCCGAAAATCCACTCTCTCCCCAAGAAGCCGCTGAAATTCAAGCCATGGTGTCGGATCGCGCCAACGCCAAAATGAGCCGCGATTATCGTACCGCCGACGACATTCGCGAAGAGCTTCGTTCCAACTGGAACGTCTTGATTGACGATCGAGCCCGTCAGTGGTCGGTCGGTGGAGACTTTGGACCCGATCATTCTCCAGCCACGAACCAAGACCAACCGTACAAGCAATCCAGCTACTCCATGCCCATTGAATCCGAAGAAATCCTAGCAAAAATTATGCAGGCTGTGGAAGAACGTGGACAAGCCAAGAAGGATCGAAACTATGCCGTGGCCGACGCTATTCGCGACGACCTCGAAACGAATTACAATTGCAACGTGAACGACAGAGCCCGTGAATGGTCCGTCGGTGGAGACTTTGGTGACGAACAGGCAAATTCTGCGCACAATGGGCGCAAGCAGGGATGGACGCGTCGCGGAGGAGGTGATATTTCCGAGGCGGAAACGGCCGTGGTGTCTTCCATGCTGGAAGAGCGCATCCAGGCCAAAAAGGAACGTGACTTTAACACGGCCGATCAGATCAGAGACGATCTGTACCTCAACTTTAGCGTCAAGGTGGACGACAAGAGTCAGGAATGGAGAGTCATGTCGGATACGTACGTCTTGTCGCCGCTGAACAATGGTCAACTCAACTTTGATGCCGAAACCATGACCTACGTTGAGGGGAAACTGGCGGAACGAAATGACGCAAAGGCGAGAAAGGACTATGACACTGCCGACGACATTCGTGATGAGTTGCGCAACAAGTATGCGGTTACCATTGACGATCGAACCCGCGAGTGGAGCGTTGAGTCTTCTGGCGGCGACTATGGCTACCAGGCTGCACAGCAACAGCGTCCAGAAACATCGCTGGAGACGTCTTCGGAAGAAGCAGAATTTTTTGAGTCCTTGGCGGAAGATATGGACGAAGACGTTAATGGTACGGACGAAGACGCATCGGGCGATTCCAGCGACCTGAGTTCCCTCACCGTGGTGGATTTGAAAGAAAAGCTCAAGGCTGCTGGTTTGCCCGTTAGCGGCAAGAAAGCAGAGCTTATCGAGAGGTTAGAGGCGTCGGCCTAAATGAGCCGAGTCTGCTAAAGCAATAAACTATCGTTATTCTCTATTGTCCGTCCAAAGAACATTTAGGTAAATCCGATATTTGGAACGGCTCTCGACCTAGCTTCCATGTTTCCATGCGACGGCCGTATTCGAGCCACTCCAAAACGTGGGACGTCGCGTTCGAGTGGCCGACAAATCCAGATCGAGCTGTGGAGGCCTCCGACACTGCTTGAAGGTAGTTAGAGATGGACGTCGACTCTGCACCCACCGTGGACATTGAGCAGTCCCTAGGCATCCACTCTTGCAGCCGTGATAGCACAGTTGCGTTTTGATTCGAAAGCGCAATGACATGCCGCGGCTTGTCTGTTCCTTGGAACAACGATTCCAGACATTCGATGCTACGAGAGGTCATCGAATCGCTGTCACTGTCATTGTCGGTGGAATGGAGCGCAACCGAATTCATGCTGGGATCCAAAAAGGAGTCGCTGATAGATGCCTTGAAGGTAAAGGTTTGATGAAAGAGCATGCCGTAGAGAAAGTCGGCGCCCTGGGAATACAATTTCTCCACAATCTTCCGTGACGGCCTGTCGGCCGATTTGAAGTCTTGAAGAGACAGTCGTCGGGTAGACTGCACTGAGACGATTCGAGCATTTCGCTTAGTAGCATTCCTGTCGAATGTTGACTCGTATAGATGCACTACTGGCACAGAGTTTTCTTGAGATCGAAGTAACGTGAGATTGTCGTACAAGGGCACCCAATACTTTGGTCGAAGAAGATCGTCGTCGTTGCTACCTGGACACGAATTGTGCTTCCAAACAAGAGTTCGATTCTGCAGCACCGCGTACAAGATACCTGCAAGGAAATGCAGCAAGAAATAGAAAGGTTGAGAGCGTCGTTGCATGATGTAGCCAATGGAGATTCCGTGAGAAACCAACATGGGCACGACATGGTCAACGTACTGTTCAAGACTGGATACAGTCGACTGGCCACCGGCAAGTCGCAATCTAACCAAGCCACCATGTAACGATGGTTGCGACCGTCCTGCTCCAACTTGGCTAGCTGTGTCGTTTCAATCGAGTGCTGTTCTACAAATGTTTGCAAAAGTCCAACAGGCTCCAACGGCTGCAAAAAGGAATGGTGTCGAAACGTTGGCGTCCCGGGTCCATAGTCGTATCCCTTGACGCTTCGCGCTGGCAAATGACACGTTTCCAAGGCGGGTAACGAGTCTTTGTCATTATACTGCCATTGCAATGCTTCCATACGACGATCGTATTCCATGAGTTTGACCAGCAAGGCAAAGGAACTGCGGTGCGGATCGCCCACGGCGCCGTGCCGAGCTGCCGCCGCCAGCTCCAAGTCTTGAAGAAAACCAACACCAGCCCACGGGCCGTGCTCCCTCGACAGACTGCTGGTAGTGCCAGCGTTGACCCTATTCTTATCCGTCGTAACAACTGTACAGTTGCTGGGCATTTTGGATAACTCTTTCGCAATCAACTCGAGCGTGGCGGGACGATCGGACATCAAGTAGACGCGGCAGGTTTTGCGTTGGTGATGGCTTAAAAGTAGCCGCAAACAGGCCATTTCATCCTTTACAAAAGAACCATCGTCGGCTGCGACCGTGTGGCGACTGTGCAATGCCACACTAAAGGTAGTAGTAGTAGTAGTAGTAGTAGTAGTAGTAGTAGTAGTACGAGTGCCAATATCGTGACGTACCAGACTGGGTTGGAGGGTAAAGCACGCGCGGTACAGCATGCCAAACAAAAAGTCGGTTCCCTCTTGGTACAATTGAACGGCTCGCAGCTTGTACGGAGCTGGCAGTGCATCAATATAGCGTCGAAATTGATGCGTCGCCATGGCGTGATCGCTCCAGGAGTGTCGGTAAATATCGGTCCGACCAAATTGCAGGTCGGCAATCTGGGGATAAATGACCGTTGCGTGTTGCAAATCGTAGTGCCACTGCGCCGCCTCCATTGGCACAGGTACGGGTTCTTCCAGTTGAAACTTGACGGCAAACTCTGTGTAGGACGGAAGCCACGGTTGGCGCTGTAGAATGGCTTGGCAGTCCTTGACGTGATTGGCATCGGGCGCGGATCGATCGTACTCCCAGAGGAGGGTGCGATTGTGCAGGATGCTCCATACGAGCGTGTTGAGAAAGCCGTGCAGAATGTTACCGGCTCGGTGTGGACACCAATAGTACGCCACGGCAAACGTGCGACGACGAGAATGATCCGACTGTGCGGCTTCGCGGCGCAATGCCGCCACGGAATGCTGGCGCTGGTAGGTGGCGAGGATTCTGTTGGGCCAAGGAAGGGCGTTTTTGCGTTTGCGTTTGAATCTACTGTTGGTGGTGGTGGCGGTGGCGGTCGTATTTGGGTTGGTCTCGGGCGGCGAATGTATTCGAACTGCTGGTGCTGGTGGGGTTCTTGCGTTGGGTGTCATTATTTGCTGCTGTACGATCAGCGACTCGTTCGTATTCCAGCATCCAAACAAGACCAACGCGGCTACGATCGACGCGCTGACGAGACCACTCTTGCGTCTAAGCGAAGCGAGTCGAGGATACGCCTGTATTACGGACCGAGACTTGTCACCAGCGACTACTACGGTCGATGGGATTCTCATGGTCCAGCTTCCAGAAAGTGAATCGAATCGATTCATCGTTCATCGTTCATCATCTGTCGTTTGAATTTTGGTTTTGAATTGTTTGCAACTTGCAACGGAAACTTGAAATGTCGGAACGGACATAAAATAATAGTCGAATTCAACTTGGTTCCACCTTCACGACGATTGAAGGACTGACGAAGGACTGACGCCAAAAAAGAGGCCCAGAGTGGGATGACCGAGCCCATCCAACAAGAATGACTGGGTGTCTCACATCTCACTGGGCTTTCGTTTTTCCGAACAATGGCCCACAAATCAAGACACGAAAAAAGAGTTTCCAACCCACAAGAACAGCGAGCCGTCCGTTATCCATCGGGACCATCCCGTCTACACAGAGACAGTTGCTACCGGTATATCTCACTGTACCGTTCCCTTGTCAAAATTACGAACAGTGAATTGAATTGAATCGCTGCTCTTTCTATTGCCTGAGAAGAAAAAAAAGAACGAATTTTCCATTCGATCCATCGACTTCGAAAAAAGTGAGCGCCCCACAGTCCCTTGATCATGAGCGAGTTTCGTGACGCTCGAGTGCCCAAAAGCTCTGGCGGCGGACGTGACGACTACGACGACGATCGGAGTGACGAATACAGCGCAGAGAGTGCTGGTCGATACAGTGCTGGCAGTAGCGAGTCCAGTGCTGGTGGGGAATCCAGTAGCGAGAGTGGTAGTGCTAGTGAGGAAGAAAGCGACGATAGCGGCAGTTATAGCGACAACGACAACGTCAATGACAATCACGACGATGACAAGGACGACAAGGACGATAATCGTACGGATGCGCAAAAGGACAATCAAGACGAGCCCCCTTCGGAGTCGTCTGCATCTGCTGACGACGAGCCCCCTTCGGAATCGTCCGCGTCCGTGTCTGCTGACGAAGACGCCGACGACGACGACGAGCAGGACCAATACAGCCATTCGGAGAAGAAACAAGACGTTCACAATGATGAGGAAGAAGACTTCAGTGGCAGTTACAGCGACAACGAGCAAGACGATCAAGATCGACATGTCGAGAAGCAAAACGAGTTTGACGACGACGCAGCAGACTACAGTGGCAGCAGCTATAGCGACAATGACAGAGACAACAACGAGCTAGACGATGAAAGTGCTCATGTGGAACAGCAAGAAGAATTTGACGACGAGCCCCCTTCTGAATCGTCCGCATCTGCATCTGCGGAGAACTACGAGCAAGAACAAGAGAGTCATCCAGAGAAGCAAGAAGAATTCGACAACAACGAGCAAGACGACTACAGCAGCAGCTATAGCGATAGCGAGCAAGACCAAGAAAGGATTCGTGTGGATGAGCAGAACGAGTTTGACGAAGAGCCCCCTTCGGAATCGTCCGCATCTGTCGGCGACGGTCAGGCTAACGATTCGGAGCAGCAGAAAGAAGTCTTTCACAACGACGATGATGATGATGATGAACAAGAGTACAGAGAGAACGGGGAAGAAAGTGGTGGTGACGACGAAGCTAACCATCCGGAACAGCAGGAAGATCTTCACTATTACGATGAAGAAAACTACAGTGAGAACGGGGAAGAAAGCGGCAGCGGTGATGAACATGTCGAGGAGATCCATTCGAATGCGCAAGAAAGCTTTGTCGACCCGCCCTCTTTATACAGCAGCGAGGAAGAAGACGACTATAGCGACGACGGCGACCATCACGACGGTGCGCAAGACGGTGAAGACAACTATCCGGAAGATCAAGAAGATGCTGCCGATGAGCTCCCTGCATATAGCAATGATGAAGAAGAAGACGATGGCAACTATGAGAAAGACGACTACGAAGATAGGCGACCGGATGAGCAAGACCACGTTGAAGTGTCCACATTTGCCGATAACATACAGCAACAGCAGCCAGAATCCCCCTACAAGTTGGAGAATTCGTCGCAAGACGACGTGGAAAACAACCATCCGAATGAGCAAAAAGACGCTGCCGATATGCCCCCTTTGTGTAGCAACGAGGACGAAGCCGACTACAGCAGCTATTACGACGATGATGATCAAGAAGGTGTTCTGGACAAGCCCCCTTTTGTGTCTGGCGATAGCCGACAAAAGCAAAAGCCAGTCTCGACCTACAATCTTGAGAGTTCGATGCAAGACTTTAAGCACGAGGTGCAGGAGCAACCTGCTACCAACGATATTTACCACGGCCATGACAACAAGCAACCCGCGCAGAAAAAAGCGCTGTCGGCGCAGTCTTACACGGGGGCTGATGTTCGCGGCTCCCACGATATGCCGCACATGTCGCAAGCACGTTTCAAAGAAACACGGCAACAGGCAGAACCGCATTACAAGCTTGAGAACTCCATGCGAGACGACGACGAAGAAGCATATTTGGATGAGGAGCAAGAAGACTTTGTCGACGACGACGATAACTATTTGGAAGAGCAAGAAGACTTCGACGACGAAGACAACTATTCAGATGAGCAAGAAGACTTTGAGGATGAACCCTCTTTTGCATCGTCCGTATCAACCAAGAATAAACAGCAGCACCAGCAACAGTCAGAACAATCGATGCAAGACTTTTACAACTTCCAAGTGCAGAAGCAACCTGCTTTGGACGACGTGAACCACAACTACATCAACTTGCAACCCGTGCAGAAAGAAACGCCATCGGCACAATACGCCGAGCCTAAGCATTCGAGGGCTGACATCCGTACTAGCCATACAATGTCGCACAGGCCACAAGAACAGTACGAAAACGAAAGCTACGGAAACGAGCACTCGGTACATTCGACCAAAAAAGGTAGCGTCAGCTTTTGGGCCGTCCTGGAAACCTACTTTTTCAATTACGGCGCCATCATTTGCTTTGTATCCTTGTTACTCATTAGCAACATCAACATGTTTGCCTGGGGTGTGTGGGAGTTTACCGCGCCACACTGGACCACAGATAGTGCCGTGCTGCGAGTCACATTGCCCATGGCCAGAGGTGCCGGTCGTCTCGTGACTTGGAACGTGGCGCTGTTGTTGTTGAGTTCCTGTCAACTGATCTGGTCAGTCGTGCGTCGGACGACCATTCATTTGGGCTTTCCCGTGAACGATATCATGCCCTATTACCATAAGATGATTGCCGTCCTCGTCATTTTTATGGGATGCATTGTGCACAGCATTCCACAGATTGTCAATTACGCTACCAAGGAGTTCAAACTGCGAGGCGGTGTCTGGAACCTACAAGACGACGAATCCTTGCCCACGACCCAGCTGTTGGTTACAGGGTGTCTTCTGTTTACTATTTTTGGCAGCTTTTTTGTCACTGGTTTGCAACGCATCCGCAAGACGGCCGCTGGATTCCGCATCTTTTGGTGGGCCCACGTGGTTGGCGTTGTAGCCGCCATGCCCTTGTTGATTATTCACGGAACCGTTCGAGGCACTCCGATCACCGTTTACTTTTTGGCAATTCCACTCTGTCTCTATTTCACTGACAGTCTCTTGAGGCAGTACTTCTACTCGCCTTTGAAAGCTGAAGTGGTCGAGTTAACAGCCTCTGAGGACGGCGATGACTACGTCGTCAAGATTGTCGTGAAGAACGACAACTTTCGCTTTGCACCGGGACAATATGCCGAATTGAAGATTGCCGAGATTGCCGCCAGAGAATGGCACCCCTTTACCGTGGCCAGCGCGCCCAACATGGCGGGACAAGTCGTCTTTTATGTCAAGGTGGTCGGTCGCTGGACCAGGGCTTTGTACGAACTCGCTGCTGATTCCCCACCCGGCGAGCCGCTTGTGTGTTTTGTGGGATTGCGGGGTCCATATGGTGCTCCAGCGCAGGATTACTTGTCGTACAAGCACATTGTGGTGATTGGGTCCGGTATGGGTGTCACGCCACTTCTGTCGAGCTGGAAGAGTTTGGTAAATAGCGGATCTTGGATTGTGCAAGGCGGCCCCAAGCCAGTGCAACCCCCACCCCCTCCGGAAACAGCGCCTCCAGTCGGTAGCACCAACGACGGTCGCTTTGTTGTGCTTGACGAGAATGGCAACAGAGTGCCCCCACCAGAGTCGTACAGCGTCGTTAGCGTCAACGAGCGATCCGCTCTTCCCGACAGAATGGCCGAGAAGAGTCTTTTGCAAAGCGGCGACGTGAATTATGCCAACGTCGTGAGCTTTGATCGGCCACTTGGGTCGATGCGTGCGCGTGCGGCGTACGCCGCCAGTATCCTGGAGTCCATGACGATCAATATCTGCCTTTTTTGTTTTTCGCTCTACATGGAAACCATTGTCTTTTGCTTGTGGCTCTTTAACCATGATCGGGAGGCTGTCGCTCTACAGATTTACATTTTGGTGATTGCTCTGACAGTCTTTGGTAGCAAGATGATTCTGTCGAGCGTTGCTTACGGACGTCGATACAACCGCAGGTCTCTGGTGTTTCGCCTCGAAGCCGGTATCATTCTTCTGGACCTGATTGCCCTGGCCATTGCGAGTGCATCCCTTCATTCTCCGACTCGTCAAAAGGCCATTGCGTATTTCCTATTTTTTGCGGCCTTTGTCTGCTTGCACGCGGTTCGCATCTTTCACATGTTCCACGTGACCTCCCGTCCGCCCCCCTCTTTTGCCGACACGGAACTTGACACTTCCAAACGAAGAGAGCTCAGCATGGGCAATGCGGGAAAGATACATTCCGTCACGGGTATCTGGGTGTCACGCCACTACTCTGGCATGAGTTTTGCCGTGCCCGACCTGGTCCATTCGGCCCACGACCTGTCTCCCGCGTACTCTCTGCAGCTGTATGCCACACGCGACAAGGAATCGCATGTCAAGGACGTGAACCCATTTTATGGTTGCTTGAACCGCAATCATGCCCTCAAAGCGGGCCGACCCAACTGGAAAGCCATCATGTTTGACGCTATAGAGCGCGCTCACGAAACCAATCCCCATGGTGAGCGAGTTGGTGTATTTTTTTGTGGTTCCCCGGCGATTGCTGTCGAGCTGCAACGAGTGGCCAATCGTGTCACTGGCGAGCACCAATACTCGCAGAACCTGCACCGGCAAATGAGCTGTCGCTGTCGACTCATGGTTCACAAGGAGAACTTTTAATATGCCATGATCGTGGTATGGCTTGCCATAATCTACTAACTAAACGTGTCCCTATCCATACGATTACAGTACTACCTATCCGTTGCCTCGTTTCATCTAACTCTAGCCTACTACCGGTACGGTAGCTATTTCTACTACGTAACGTAATCATTGCTAGACAGCTAGCTATAGCTGTGACTGTGAGCTACTATCGCAACTGTAGACTACTATCTATACGCTACGGTAGCCTAGCTATTGTGTGACTTTTTTCTGCAGTTTGGGAAAGAAATAAACTCCACACGCGGTGGTCCGTCCGACGCTCCACCCCCATTCCGAAATCCATCGATCGATCGGTCGACGGTTACGGGTACCCGTACCGTACCGTAGTCCCCGACAAACCGACCATGGTACGACGTCCGACGCAACAATATCATCCAGCACATACCGTACGGTACTGTTATTGATTGCTAGTCTATACCGTACTCGTACTCGTAGTCTACTCTCCTCTCTTACAGTAGCGAGAGAAGAATCATTTTAGAATCGATTGTCTACAACAACAACAACAACAATAGCAGCAGAGCAGCAGAGCAGCAGCATGAACGACACGAGCGTCTCGTCGGCCGCATCGGCCATTCACGGGACGGACGGTTCCGAAAGTGCCCAAGACTTTCGATTGCGCGGCAATCACGAGTTTGCGGCGGGTCGTTGCGATAACGCGGCCGCGTTCTACACGGCCGCCCTCGAAACTGCTGGTACTTGGTTGCGAGACAACAGCAACAGCAGCAGCACGACGGCAATGGCAACGGCAACGGACGAAATCATTTTGAACTCGTGCAATCGATCCGCTTGCTATTTCATTCAGGAAGAGTACGAGAGAGCAGCAGAAGATGCGGCAAC
>Ga0307981_1003875_pt1 | contig 10912 bp, 7 predicted proteins | sample OrgLakmetagen987_FD_201849 | JGI IMG/M metagenome (GOLD analysis project Ga0307981, IMG submission 201849) | Saline water microbial communities from Organic Lake, Antarctica - #987 | ecosystem: Environmental > Aquatic > Non-marine Saline and Alkaline > Saline | place: Antarctica: Organic Lake... | reverse complement strand
TCAGCAACGGCACTATGTTTTTGTCGTCGTTGCCGTTGGCATCCTGCTATGCAATTTGGGTCAACGTTTGCGGTTACTCTCGATGCTGCTGTCAAAGCTCGGGTCGCAGCTCACATAGTATGTCTATCGTACCGGCTATTAAGTCGCGTCAAAGTTCGCTGCCTGCTGGCTTCGAAACTTGAGGGTAAGTGAGGGACGCGATGGTGAGATGGTGCTTTAAGGGAAACAGTTGCTGAGTCTCTATATTTGACTTTGACTTTACTGTATACCTTCTTGGCAAGAACTTCACGGAGCACCTTGATAGTCTAGTCTCTAGCCAGGCAGAAAGCCTGTGGCTGTCAATACGATGATATCTATCGCCACATCAATTATTTGGGAGGCAGGCGCAACGCCCCATCGAGACGTCCTGTCAGAGATAGGCTAAATCATCAGAGAAACTCGTTGCAGCAACTTGTCAAGGAGGTACAAAGCATCAGAGAGTCTCCGTTGTCGGGCCGCGACGGTCTATTCCCGGGGCCGAGCGGGCGGTTCCCGAGCTGCGGAAGCTGAAGAGTCGAAGGAGCAACTTGTAAGGCTACCAGGTAAGGACTCCGGTACTAGACTAGTCTACCTGAAAGGAGAAAAGGAGGCTCTCGCGCGCCACGTCATAGATCTGTTACGAGCAGTTTCGAAAATCGATCCACTCATCAGTCTTTGTTGTCTTGTTTTGTCATACTTTATGGCCGTACCGTACCGTACCGTACCGTACCGTACTAGGTACCGACCGCAGTTAACCTGCTGAAGTATGTATCATACCGGTACTATGGTCTACTGTTATGTACCGGTATGTACCGGTACGTACCGGTACGGCGGTACCCGGTACCAGGGAGTCTAGTATGTACATAGATGATGTCAGATTAGAAAAACCAGTACATTCTGCTATTCTGCTGTAGTTGATAATTCAAATACCGAACTCGAAACTCCGTTACCGCAAACCTTACTTTATATAGGCTTAGGTAAATACTTTATTAATTCATAGCTAAATGTGTCGCTTCCCGGATCAGAGCGGTGAACTTGGCATTTAGATTTGGTCGCTTCTCGTCCCTTCTTTGTTCTTCGCCAAAGAGTGTGACAGCGAAAGAGCCACCGTCACCATTCACGTACGTTTCCGTTCATATCGTACCCAGGTGCAGTACTCGCGGGAAGCAGCAGCAATAATGGCAATGGCTTCTTGGTTAGGTGAAATAGGCTATGTTGAGGCGTCATCTGGCAGACAACAAGAACATGGTCCCCGCAACAATAACAACGGCAGCTACTTTGCTGGGGTATACGGCTCTACAGCGCCTCGTGGAGACATGGCACACAATAAACTTCGCATTCCTCACATTGGCAGCGACCCGCGTCCGAGTCCAAGGGGAGGGTACATCCACGACCATGAGTTGTGGAATGCGAAATTCCAAGAGCTATGCGAGTATCGTCGAACGAAAGGGGACTGTATCGTACCGCAAAAATACGCAGCGAACCCAAACCTGGGAAGTTGGGTACTGAAACAACGTCAGCAATACAAGTTATCTCTCAGGGGTTCAAAAACGCAAATCACCCAGGAACGTATTCGGAAGCTCCAAGGGATCGGTTTTGTTTGGGACACAGATGAAGCAAGGTGGGAGGCGCAGTTTACGACTCTCGTTACTTACAAGGAGAAACGTGGTGATTGCGATGTTCGTTGCGGCAAAAATGGGCTAGGCAACTGGGTCCGCGAACAGAGGCGACAGTACAAGTTACACAAAGAAGGAAGTCCCTCTCCTCTTACTCTGACGCGAATTGAGCGAATGGAAGCTCTGGGATTTCTGTGGATATCGCCTCGTAGCCCTAAACAAGCCACATCGTTTTACCCCCCGTACCCGGTAGCGGACTGGCAGACACGATTCGAACAACTGTGCGAATTTCGTCAAAAGCATGGAGACTGCCTCGTTCCACAAAAATACCCAAAGAACCCAGAACTCGGAAGATGGGTACAGAAACAACGCTACAACTACAAGTTATCGCTCAAGGGCGAAGCATCGAGTTTAAGCAAAGGGCGGGTCTGTGCACTTGAGAGTATAGGTTTTGTGTGGGTCGTACGTAGAGTGGAATGGGAGACGCAGTTCGAGAATCTCGTTTGCTACAAAAAAGCGCATGGTCATTGCAACGTTCCTTACAGCGGTAGCGGGCTTGGTAGCTGGGTCATTACACAAAGGCTGCACTATATGCAGTACGCAGTAGGACATAACTCCCTGATTTCTCAATCGCGTATTGAGCGATTGGAAAGTTTGGGATTTCAGTGGCGTGAGGGAGTTGCTGCAGAACGCCAAGACTTTGACGTGAACAAGGGCCAGGAGGTAACCTGGGCGCCTCGTGAGAATGCACCGACGGACGAAATTAGGCGAACAGTAAAAGTCGGTGTTGCCGGCCCCTCATGGCAGATGATGAGCGCCCCGAGTCAGAGAGACTCTACGCGTCCGAGCTCGCTAGTTGAAAATACAAAACACAAGGTAGAAACAGCGCATCCAGAATCAGCGAACGCCCACCCCCATCAAAGTTCCGAGGAGACTTCTGGTACGAAGAGGTCAGCTGATTCGGCAGGGGTGTCGGTGGTGTCCGAGGAAGACAAGCTAAATCCTAAAGCGGCCAAGCGTAGTTGCGGGGTGGAAGCGGCAACCCCAGTAAAGGCAAATGTGGGCATTCATTCAAGCAGGGCCACCAAGCAAGACACCTCCGACAACATGAAACTCGCCAAAGCGACTCTCATTCAAAGCTTGCAGGCGTACCGACTTTATATTGAAACATATGCGCGTGTACCTCAGCTATATAAGCATGCAATCGACATCAGTGTGTTGATTGGGCACCTGGTCGGTGGCACAACCTCGGTCAAAGGCATCGCCCCAGGACCTATTCGCAGTATCAAAGACCACACACATACTCCTGTCCGAAACGATGTCCATGTTACGAAAAAGGACCTCATCACATCATTGAAAGCGTACACAATACTAACCATGAAATCCTCTGATCCCTTGACACGAGCGCACGGAATCGATGCCACCGAACTCATTGGCCAACTGGAAGAAGGATCATTTTAAGCCAAAAGGGCCAAGTTCAAAGAACTACATTCAAAACTATCTAAATCGATTCTTTACATTATATTCAGGTCCATAAATATATCAGATTGAGTAGCTCTTACGACTAAACAGCTGTATCGTTTTCAAGTGCTCCACGTAGACCATCGGTGGCTGGCTAGCTGTACTAATCCCAGCGACGGCTGGTACGTCTCTTGGCCATTGGCGCGACTTAATAGCCGGTACGATAGACATACTATATGAGCTGCGACCCGAGCTTTGACAGCAGCATCGAGAGTGACCGCAAACGTTGACCCAAATTGCATAGCAGGATGCCAACGGCAACGACGACAAAAACATAGTGCCGTTGCTGATCGCTCGAAGCTCGAACGGCAAGCTGGCGACGACGAAGGCAGACCTGGGCGAAAGGGCTTGCCGCCGATCCGTTCCCAAATTATGCCAGGCCACGCTGTATGAGAGCCAGCTCCCAGTGTCCAGTGTAGGCGATTTTGTACCGAGATGCCGACGACGGTACCGGTAGGCGCCGTGATCGTGGCGAAGTGGTCCCAATCTTTGCAAGTTCTGTTTAGCACTTGGGTCTCACTTCTGGTGCCTATCCCATCTTTGTCGGGGAATCCTGATTCACGGACGAATTTTCCGGGTCATGCCTGGCGTAGAAACTCCGTAGCCGTCAGTACAGCCATGAGGTCGCCAAAATTAGCCAAATCTTGATCAAATTCGTCCAAAATTTTACGACGAGCGTTGGCAAGAGTGGCCGAATCGTTTGGCGCCAAATTTAGCTAGCGCCTTCGTCGAGACACGAGCGGTCGCCAAACCGAACCCGACCGTCCGACAGCAGCAGCCGTAGAAGCACGTACCGGTACCTATGTACCGGTACCGGCAGAGAAAACTTGGCTGGTCGGCCGGTGACTCCCCTGAACGGATTTGAAAACATTGTGGTCGTGCCATGGTCCTGGAAGATAACATCCCTCGCCTTTGATGAGATCACAATCCGAGACATTCTCCCGTTTACTAATAACTACGAGTAGACTACACCAGCAACAACCAAGCCTTCCCTCCTCCAAAAACAAATAAACAACACTCGAACAATATCATGACAAGCTCCACTAGTATTTCAGTCAAGGCCAAGGCCCTCGTATCCCTTCTGGTGTTCGCCGCTCTGATGGCCGTCAAGTTCAGTACCGGTACCGGTACCGGTATCGGCTCCGCTAGACAGCTACGGATACGGAGCAGCAAGATCTCCAGCGGTGGTCTCGTTGTTGCTCAGCCCCGCCAGCAACAACAGGAGCAGCAGCAGCAACGAGCGCCGTCCTTGCGCAACTTAAAGGCCTCCCTCTTTAGACAGCTGCAAACGACAACGACAGAGACGGTCACCAAGATGACTGGCGCGGCCAACATCAATAGTGCCGGTGGTGGAGGAGGCGAGGGTACCGGAACCATCGCCGCGACGGGCTCTGTCAACAACGCGGTTGCGTCCGGCAGCGGAAACGGAAGCGGCAGTGGGTCGTCTTTCGCCTCTAACGGGAAGCAGTCCATCCAGGGCCAAGGCGGTGGAGGAGGTAGGACCAACACTAACGCTACCATTGCGGGCCTCGGATCAAATAACGTTGCCGTCCCCGCATCGGCCACCGCCGACGGGTACGGCTACACGTACGGCGTGGGAAGCGGCTCGGGCATGTTCCTCGTCGAAGAAACGAAAATCATTATCACGGAGGTACCGGAAGAGACGAATAACAAGAACAGTAACAGCAGCAAAAACAAAAACAAAAACAAGAACAAGAACAAGGTCAACGACCCCATCGTTATCATCGTCCAGCCGGAACCCTTCGAGAGCGCCATTATTGGTGGCAGCGGTGGCGGCTTTGCTCTGTCCGGCAGCGGCGGCCGAGGTAACGTAACGGGTGCGACTGGCGTCGTTTCGGCCCAAGGTGGGGCAATCGGAGCCGGTAACGGTTCGGGAGCTGGATTCGAAACGATTGGTGGAGCCGGTGGAAGCGGAGGCGGTGCCGTCCAAACGGAGGGTGGTGGTTCCGTCACCGCTGGTGCTCCCGTCGGCGCCGTGGCATCAACAGGCACCGCTGCCTTTGACGGTGATAGTCAGAGTTCGGGAACCGGTGCGTCTGCTGGCTTCATCGGGAACAATCCTTTTTTGTTCTCTGAGCCCGCTGTGTTTGACAACTCGGTGCCGGAACGACCGAACAATGGCGGCCGCCGCCAGCTGAAAACGAGAACGACACCTGTGCTTAGATGAGTTTGAGCGGTGTCGTTTGACTTCTAGTACAGACAGCGCTTTACGCTTTTGTAGCCTAACCTTAATTCTTATGAATCAGTCTTTTTTGTCTCTGTGCGCTATCCCTTTAGTTCCCTCTCAACTTTTAGCTTAAGTAATATGATAACGACCCCCATGTCTGGGGGCCGAGCGTGTGTGCGTCTTGGCCGTCGACGCCAATGAGCTTTGTGCGCTGATTGTTGCCAAGACACCTCTGTCATTGACAGCCAGTGTTTCTTGCGGCCACATCGCCGGTAATTTCTTTTGTTATAGCTAGCTACGTAACACCAATCGAGCACCTGCAAAGGATGAGAATGAGATATGAGATCGGGAGCAAACTGAGTGAGTCGAGTCGTAGAAAAGTCCTTAAACGACTGCATGAAAACGAGTTTTCTTTTGAAGTGAAACTCCGCCGTCCATTCGTTCTGACCATGACGGCACAGCAGCGACAGCAGTACTGTAGTCCAACTCGAATCGAACCGTCGCATTACTTACCCAATCGCTAGATCCTGCACTGACGGGATCTGCGATATCCTGGCGGAAACAAATCATTATGTTGCGACAAAAATGTGGCCTTAGTCGTTTAAGTTCTCTGGCAAGACGACGACTGGCAAGGTCGGAATCGTTTCGCGTCGCCGCACAAGGATGGAGCCGCAACGACTGGCAACAGCAGACGCATGCGTTTCCACTAACTGTCAGCTATCGACGAATAAGTGGCGGTTGGTCGTCCCTTTCCAAAGCGTACCAAGATAAACAATGGCAGCAGCTCCCACCCTTATTCTTAAAGAACAAGACTGGCGCTTGGTCCTTCTCAACAACCTCATTAACGTTTGAAGACCAACGGGAAGTGGATCCTGGGCAGTCTCTAGATATGCATAAAAACAATGAAGCAACGATTATCGAATCAACTGCCGGTAATCTCTCGGACGAAACGATGTTAGCTTTGTCGCCTTCAATCGGCGCCTCAACGACGCATACGGATACTTCATCCCAGATGGAAAGTCCAAACACACCTCAGTATCCCCATCACGTCAACACGATCCTGAAATCTGCCACTTATATGCGGCGTATTATTCACGAGATTCTCGAGTGCTTACCCGAACGCCTCCCCGAATCGATGCCATCGCTGGCGGGTCGCCCCCGACGCACGTCGTCCTGGAAAGATCGTTGGCAACGCGCCTTTACGCGATACCAGCAAGAGGTCCACAACCAGCGTCAAAGGCAGAATGGTGCTTTGGCTTCTGCTCTCCATGACAGTGAGTCGCCAAGTATACGGCGAGAAGGTGAAAACAGCACGACTGGCATGGCGTTGGCACTGCTGCGAGTCCTACCAGATGATGTATGGAAGGGCTTTGATGCCTTGGAAGAAGAGTATGAAGAGGTCGAGAGCGTCGACAACCACGACGGTGCAGAGCTAGAAATCACATCTGAAGAGGATGTTGTAATATCGTCTGTACGCTTCTCTACGGACGTTTATTCGCGTACACCAAGCAATGAGGTGGATGAGATTCCAGACGATGACGACGACGATGACGACAATTACGACGACGGTCAAGAGTACGGAGCTGATGACATTGAGCAGCTACTTTGTCTCGTGAAGGACGCGAAGCGTGGTCGCATAATCTTGTCAACTCATGACTACAATATGATTCTGTCGAGACTAGCCATTGCACCCGAGCTACCCGTCGAGAGCATCATACAAAGCGTCATGGAAACGTATTGGCAAATGGTGGAACTGTCTCGTGTTGGAATGAAAGATAGTAGACCCAACGCAACGACCTATGAATTGCTGATACATGCCTTGGGTCGGAGATTGTCGTCGCCTAAGACTGCCATGGATATGATCCACCAAATGATGGACTCTGACACTGTTCCGTGGACGCCGCAGACCTTGAGAGCAGCGATACAACTCTGTCAGAGACGAAACGACTTACCGTCGGCTCGCCGTGTGCTACAAGATGCAATTCAAGATGAGTCTAGGTCGTTCGAGATACCTATCACAGTGTTGCTTTCCTTTCTGGATATGCTCAAGTTGGAAGACGCCCAGGCAGAGGCGATCGAACTGGTGAAACTATCCATCGAAGTAAGTAGCGATAGAGGAAAGTTCGTTGATTTCTAGTGGTTGTCCCTTGTCGTTCACCTTGATTATTTTTATCTTCTGCAGGAACTCATCAACGATCCAAACGGAAGTCTCGACCAAGTATTGATTAGTTGCATCCGTTGGCCTTTGCGAGATCGCAAAGGACAGTCGACTGACAATGTCTCATTTCTCTCAGAGATTCTTTCGATTCTTGAACAGGAGTCTTCCTCTTTTACAGCAGGCTTTCACGTCTGGAAGCAGTTTATCACCGTGTGTGCTAAGCATGCTCGACAGCATACCTTACGGTGGGAGCTTGTCCAGCGTGCACTGCGGAAACTATCGATAGACAATCCCAGATTCTGGCCGGACCACGTTCTTCTTAAGTATGGGCTGGAAGCCAGTGAGTTTCTCTTGGATTCGGAACTCGCGTGCTCTTTGATCACAGCGCTAATAGAGCACGAGCGAGAGGAACATACTAGTGCTCTTCCTTTCAATGACCCGTTTGACTCGGATCTATCTGACTTTTTATCAGATGAAGTAGAGTTCTCCTTTGGTATTACCGACAAGACAGCGCTGGTGGATTGTAAAGATCAATCGTCCTCACCAGGAGAATCGATCGGGTTCGAAAGTTGGTCCAAGCCTCAGGTGGGCAGGGGGTTTTCCAGTGAAGGCGGCATTACCAAAGATCGGACAGAGAGTGCAGGCATCAACGCACCGCCGACGGAGGGAGAGTCAACCGGAAGAGATTGGTCTGACCTTTTGTCTGAATCAACAAGGAAAACTCGACGCGTGGAAGATTATAGTTCCGAGGACGTATCTGCTACTCAGAAACGATCTGAGACGCCATCTCCAACAAAGTCGCGACTAGTTTTCCGAGATATTCTGAAAGCAATGGATATATGTGTGCACTGTAACGACACGAAAAGTGGGCGACTGATTCTCGACAGCGTAGAAGCCTTTCCCGATTCCGTTCCGGCTGCCGGTCGGCAAGTCTTGAGTACGATGGCTCTCAAAGGATTTGCTGTCAAAGGAAACTATGAATCTTCCGAAGCGCTATTGTCATCTATGGTCGACAAGGGAATGAAACCTGGGTAAGTCTGAAGGGCTACATACATGCATTCCGATATGTTTTGAGGTATTTCACTAACACGGATACTGTTCATGCAGCGAGGACGCGTATGGAGCGGTACTTTATAGTTTTGCTGTTGCCAACCAACCCGACAAGGCGCGAGGCTTGCTGAATGCGATGCTGACTGGGAAGTTTAACGGTGTCAAGCCCGGTGCCGCTTGCTACAATTCGAGCATTTTGGCTTACGTTCGAGCCGGTCGCTGGCAAGATGTCCTTTCCACGTACGAGAAGATGAAAGAATCAGAAGTAGAAGCAGACCCGACGACGTTCAACGGTGTATTATTAGCTTCCTTTCAAGTTGGCGGCCGCTCACGCGTCCAAGCACTGGTCCACGAACTAGTTGCTTCTGGAGCAAAAGTAGGCGAGGAAAGCTGCGAGTTGGCCTTGGAGATTCTGATTCCAGAACTTGAACTGAACGATACAACGGGTGATAGGCGAATGAAAATACGGACACTTGCTGAAAGCGAACCATCAATGACCCACTTCTACCTCAATTTGAACCGAGCACTTCGTACCGCCGAACTGGAGCAGTCTCGAAAGACAACCAACATTATCTCTGCCCAAGATATTGCGAAACGTCGTGACACTGCCTGGAGAAACGTTCTTCGCCACATTGTAGACTGCGTTAAGCCCGTTGACCAAGCAGACTGAAGGGTATCACGATCATGGCTCGTACTCTGTTTTGATCACGGCATGTTCTCTCGAGAAGTGTGGGTGCACAGGATATGCAACGCATAGTGAAACATCAAGCTATAGTCCTACTTCCCTAATTATTCTAAGCGGGTGTACTGGTCACCTCCTTTGAAACGGTTTAACCAAATCTTCGCCGCTTTCTTGGCGTTCTCTTCGACTATCTCTTTCGATTTATCGTAGTGAGAAACAATGTCCCACACATCCATCTGCCAACGACCTTCAACACGCATGTCGAGGAGATGTTTCACAGCCTTCACTCGACTCATCGCCTGGTGGTTGCGCAACAGTTCGACAGATGCTTCAAAGCAAGAGTTGGCCATGCGAGCGTCTCCACAGACGTACAAATGAGTGTCTCTGTTCATGAGAAGTTCAGAAGCGGCCAAACCCATGTCGACGAGACGATTCTGGACATAGGTCTTGGGCCCGTTGGGCACTCGGGAAAGTGCCAAGTGCAGGTTTAGCAGACCGTCACTTTCGTACTTCTTGATGACGTCCTTGTAGATAAAGTCGTTGTTAGTCCGACAACCAAAGAAGAGATTGATGGCGGCAATCGTGTGGCCGTCCTGTCGGCCCAGATGACAGTCTTCCATGAATCCCATCATTGGCGAAATACCTGTACCAGATCCCACCATTATGATCGGGGATTTCTTGTCTTCTGGGAGACGGAAGGAAGACTTCACAACCTGAATATTGGCCCTGTCGACTCCAGGTCGAAGTCCAGCAAGATAGTGCGAGCACACACCCTCGATCGGTACGCGTTTGCTAGTGGTCGTCTTAAGGACTCCCATTGTAATGCTGATCTTGTCTGGGCTTGTCTGAGCCGAAGACGAGATGGAGTAGAATCGAGACTGCAATCTCGGCATGATAACGAGGAGTTCAGGCAGTTTCAAAGCCGGACCGATCCCTTCGATTGCAAAATTCTGGGCAATGAAGTCTTCCAAGAAGAGTGCTTGGAAATACTCCAGAAAGTTGACCATAGTGGGAAATCGAGCTACCATGGTTTCAATCGACTTGGTCTTGCCGTTCGAGGAGTCTTCAACGATCGGATAGCTCAGACCAATGAACTCGGCGACGATCGGGTGTTTCCAGGCGCATCCTTCATCGTCTCCGAGGCAATCAAGCATGCTGTCGAGGCACGTCTGCAAAACCTTCATCAATTCCACAACGTCCTTGTGCTTGATACTGAGATCCAGCTGTGACCTTACAACGTCAAAGAGGCAAGCCGGCGTCTCGAAGAAAACATCAGCAAGGTTCACATTACCGCCCTCGACGCACTCGATCTCGAAAGACTTCCTGCACTTTCGCTCAAAGATTGTGTCAGAGTCGCTGTCGTCTTCTTCGCCAGGGGTGCATCGTGCCTTGCTTTCGCACACGAAGCTATTCCACCAAGGCATTCTAGTCTCCTCCTTTCCAAGCTCCTTCTGGAAGCACTTCAAGAATCGCGTAGTCATGGCGTCGGAGTTCACGGGTTTCACTAAAATGTGATCGCCACTCTCATATGAGCTTCCTTCTGGAACTTCGAACGTGATCTTCCGGATCGAACGCGAGTCTTTGCCACCTTGCTTAAGCAGTTCCTCGTTTGAGAGACAGAGAGAGGTGGCGATCTCTGGCTCATTGGCTGTTTCGTCCTTGGTCTTTCCTACTTCGTT
>Ga0307981_1003874_pt1 | contig 10912 bp, 10 predicted proteins | sample OrgLakmetagen987_FD_201849 | JGI IMG/M metagenome (GOLD analysis project Ga0307981, IMG submission 201849) | Saline water microbial communities from Organic Lake, Antarctica - #987 | ecosystem: Environmental > Aquatic > Non-marine Saline and Alkaline > Saline | place: Antarctica: Organic Lake... | reverse complement strand
AGTCAATCCCGTGGGATTGGCTGAAACCGCAAAGGGGCGGGCGGACGGGAGCTCAAAGGGATGTCTTACGGAGATTTGGTACGAAGTAACAAGTCTAGGAAGACAACACAATGAACTCTCTCTCCATTGTCTCGGTTGCCGCTCCTCCTGGATCCGTGCGTGTGCGGCTCTGAAGACCTACGAGCTCCTAGAGCTTGTATTCTCATTCAAATCGTCTCCTCGTTGAACTCGATCTGCGCCGGACAATCGATGGCCAAGGACTTCAATTGCCTTCCGTCGCTCAACTGCTGTCGTGAACCCTGCCCCCGGTGGGAGGACAGAGCCTGGTAGATGCTAACTGCTAGTGAGATGTGATTGGTTGTTGGCTGTTTGGCGGCAGAGCCGCCAAGAGCACACACAAACCTATCTCCAAGAGATAGCAAAGTCCATCCCGTGGGATACCAACAGGTACATCGGAAAGCGGAACGCCACCTTGGAGTCTTCTCAACAGTAGAGGGCGATACAACGGTGATGACGGACATATACAAAAAGAAGGCCAAGGCGAGACTAGAGGAACTCAAGGTATACCAAGTGCGGGGTCCGGAACGGCAATGACAACATGGTCACAAGACACAAAATTCGGAAAGTGTTTGGAGGAACATCGAAATGCCTCTCTATGCGGATGGACAAAGAATTCAAAAGGACAAGTGAAAACTGCAACCTACCAAGGCAAGAGCTAGGCGAGGAGGAATGGGCAACGTATACGTCGAACTACGCGGAAATTACAATGAAAATGCGAACGCTGGGCGAGCTAACGGGATGGAAAGAAGAGTATTGGGACCAACACCCAACCACCACAATATGGAAGGTAGACAGTCACCACCTGAAAGAAAGTGGAGAAAAGGGAGACAGATATGACTCAATCATCCCGTGTCAATTCCTCGTTTTGGCAAATCACCTGGCCGACCAAGCGGCAAGTAACTATCGGTATTGCCACACTCCCGCTACTGGAAGAAAGAGGAATCAACCAACCGGATGACATGAAACACGGCCCTACAATGCGGTCCTACATGACACATGGAGGATTCCTGATTGACCAAGACACTACCAAGTGCATCCGAGAGATCCTGAGCGGAGAGATGGCAATACGAGCAGCAACAAAGAACGAGAAGGACTAATGAGTTGCGTCCTGCCACACAGCAAAAAAGTCTTGGTCCAATGGGATCAACCGGGCAACTGCGGGGACTAGGACACGGTCTTGCAATGACTCACACGCGAGAGCTTTGCAAGAATGCCGAATACAGGAAGATGATTCGAGCAAGAAGAGACAAGAACGCGGAATTTGACGCAGATACGACGATGGAGATGACGGACGACACAATAAAAAGCGGAAAACAGTATCAAGAGCGGTACCGTTCATGCCCACTGTGTCAAGACCCTACTCATGAGGTCCTAGAAGCAGACAAATGGCAAGCTGCATCGAGAGAACACATGCACCTGACGTGTTGAGACGGAAAATTAATGCGAACCCGGCAAGAACGCGACGAGATGGTAGAGTCTGCCAGCAGGAATTTGTGTGAGACATTGGCAAAGGTCCAGGAGGAACACCAATACAGGTACCAACTACAGAAACTGATGGACCATTGCATACAAATAGAAGCGGAATCGGCGGGAGCAATGTTGACACAATGCAAGAAAATACAAAAGTGGGACGAGACGACAATAATTGACCTGGGAATCTGGCTGCCAACGGAGGTAGACAATATATTGGACCCCAAACGATTCAGCAAGATGCTGGACAAACACAATGGAACCGGACAAAGAGTACACGGAGGGCGCTGCACAGCTGAAGGCTACTAATCTTGCCTTCCTGGGCATCGTGCCAGATGTGACACATGAATGGATTGCAACGGTGACAACAGAAATTGGCGTATCCAGAGGAATGAAACGCAGCAAGGTATGGCAACAATGCCTCACTCTATGGCGGCAGAGGCAAGGAAAGACATACAAAATGCGTGGCGGCGGATACAGGCTACCTTGATGACGGGAGCGGAGATGATGCAACTTGCCATCGAGGCCCGGATGCGGCAGCTGAAGAAAGACATGGAGAAGATATATGAGGAATCACTGGAGAGGGTATTCCGGACCAAACCAACGGTGCACACAAACATGAGAGAACAGGAGATTCCCATGCAGTCCCAAACCGGCCACGGAATAAACAACAACAGCACTTCCTACTGTTGGACCCATGGTCACACCACCAACAAGACGGCGTCTCGGGATGGTCGGCACGGGCAAACAATAGTATGCGTGCACGCTGAGGAGGAGCGCGCTAGCTCGACCCTTTTGGGTCCACGCTGGAATCCTCACCCTTGTTGCCGTCTCTATCGTAATGCGTACGGTACAACAATACCTACAGGTACTACCGTACTAGAGAGATTGATAGGTACAGGCTGTATAGGATTTCTACGGTACGACCTACGGTACGGTACTGTAATCTCTATGCGCCCGTACGTATAGACGGCTGCCTCGCCGGTAGGTGGTATCATAAGCAATGATTAGTCAGTACACTTTCGCTGACAGTGCTGACACGATGGCGCGAAATTCAAAGCCGTTTGACTTCAACGACGTAGTCTAACTACCGAAAGCTTCTTGCGAACTCTTCCTTTGTTCAATCTTCAACAGCACCTGCTGTTTTAGCCGCATACGCTGGTAGCACATATCAGTAGCCTGAGATGTCCAGCTTGGCGAAACTTTTTCCTTTCGATTCTCGCAGTTTAGTTCGTTGACTGACTGACTCCATGCCAGAGAACCACGTATTCAGTCGTCGTATCCACAACCGTGGCGTACCATCCCACACCACCATGCCATCGTCCACACCCCACCAAGAATGGCGCCGCATCGCCGCCGAGAACCAAAAGAAGCCACGCTTTGGCCTCGCGGAAACCTTGCAGCGCATTCAAAGCAATGAACGAGCTCTCACTCACGTCGAACTGGCAGGTTGGACGCATTTAGCGGCTGCCGCCTTGACGGACAGTCTACGGCACAATCATTACTTGACACGCATGTCTTTGCAAGCATGTCAACTAGGAGACAATGGTCTGGCGCTACTCTGTCCAGCCTTGCTACAGGGGAACCCACCACTGCAGTACCTGGATTTGTCAGGTAATGGAATTACCGATTCCGGCGCTGTCGTCTTGGGCCGAGCCATTCAACACCATCCGACCCTCTGCGAACTCGTGCTAGCCTGGAACGGAATTGCTGATATGGGAGCTACAGCTCTGGCAGTGGTAGTCAAGACGAGTTTGGCTCTGCACATCTTGGACTTGTCGGGCGTCTCCGAGGGACGCGGTGGGGGGAGCCGAGACAGTTTCTTGCGTACGGAAAACATGCAAACAGTCTGCCACTTGGGAAATGTCGGATGCGCCAGTCTCGCCGAAGCGCTTCCGTTTAGCAAACTGGTTACCCTGACACTCAGTCGACAACACCGCATTACAGCAACTGGCATACAAGCCTTGTCACGTGGCCTCCAGAACTGTCAACATTTGAAGCATTTGGAGTTACAACGTATCCCCGTGGATGATGACGGAGCTGTCGCTCTGGCTGGCGCTCTTGGCAGTTCATCATTGTTGACACTGGAACTAACTATCAGCAAGATTTCGGATCGTGGAGCCAAAGCGCTGGCACACAGTTTAGCGTCTAGCAGGACACCTCGTTTGGAAAGCCTTGGTCTCACACAAAACGCCATAGGCTTGGAAGGTCTAGAGGCCCTGGAAGCTGCCGCCTCGGTCAATATGACGCTGCAACGACTGGAACTCTACGGACACGCTGCAGGAAAGGCAGGATCTACCCATGTTTGGAAGATCAAGCCGTGGCTCCGCATGAATCGATCGAGCCGACAGTTGCTCAAATGCTATTGCGACAAGGAACACTTGCTCGCACACTTTGTGGCTAGAGTATCCAAGCTCCCCGACCCAACCCGCTTGTTTCGGGTGCTATTAGAGATACCACTGGTCTTTGAACGATCTGGCTGCTCCAATAGAATCAACTAATTGTACACTTAAAGAAAGCAATGAGTTCATCTTGCTACGTGCGAACTGAATCAAGTGAGATAAAGTAGTAACTCTTTCTTATGTTGGTCGACACAACTTAGGCACCGATCTTGACGAAACGTTTGCGAGCAGCCATCTTCTTTGTGATTCTCTTGGGTTCACCGTCATCCATCTTTTCCACACCCTCGTCCTTCTCCTTGAGAATGATTTCAATGTGAGCGGGTTGACTGGCGTACTTTCCAATACGACCGTGGGCACGGTAAGTTCTTCGCCTTCCGGCCGGTGCGCGGTTGCACTGAGCGTGCTCAATGATAAGCGCTTCCGGGTCCAATCCCTTGGTTTCTGCGTTGGCAACGGCGTTCTTGAGCAAGTCCTTGTACACGGCAGTGGCCTTTACGGGCCAACGTCCAATGTTACCAGGGGCCTTGACCTGCTTGGCCATGGCCTTGCGACCGATACCACCAGTGAATTTCACAAAGGGAACGATAGCCTTGAAAGCGAGGACATCGTCCAAGGTTTTGAGTGCCTTCTGCACGTTCATGCCCTTGGTAAAGTGAGCAATCTCGCGACAGTGCTTGAAATGCACACGAAGGTGGGACCCACGCGACTTGGAAGTCTTTTCCGGCACCTCGGGCTCGACACTGTAACGGACCATTGTATGTATTTGTCTGTTCTACAGTCTACGGAAAGAAAGAAGCAATGGGTGTGAGCAATCAATGTAAACGTCAACCGTCAAAGCACAGCGGGTAGAAACCGAGGCGAGGGGCAACGAGTAGAACGGAGAGCGTGGGTTGGAGGGAGTTCCTCTATTCCAACTGTCTTCGCCAAAAGGATCTATCTACGTCTGTTCGAAACGATTGCGTCCCTACAAGGGCTGTCTAGCGAACGAATCGAAAGCTCCATAGCATCATGGTCCTCACCTTCCTGTATAGCGACAGAGATGGCGGTAAGGGCAAAGGGAGCGATTCCAAGAAACACTCCGGAGCATCAGTTTAGTAAAGCGGTAAGAGGCCAATCGCTGACGCACGACGACCAGACTCTAACAGATTCTAGTCTGACCATCCACCCGTTCTTTGTCTGTTTCCTTTCCCGCCATTCAAGATCTAAGTAAAAACCGTAATTTACTAAGTGACCTCGTGTGTGACTTTATACATTGCATAAGCAATATAATACGATCATACGCAGTACTTAAGCTGACTCGGAAATGAATTACATTCATGGCTGGAGCATGCAATCAATGGCTCGCGCAATTTTTTTGTGACCGTTCCCCTTTTTTGCCTCACAATTTGAGATTCGGTTCATTCATCATTCATCATTCATCATCTCATTACAACGGGTTACAACCACCATAACCATTGTTGTTCGAACTTGTCTGTACCTCTGCGTTCTAATACAAGTAAAAGTATCATGTCGCAACAGAGATTAAGGTATAGCAGCAGCATGAAACGCTATCTTACCCTGGCCATGTTGTGTTGCCTCGGATGCAGTCAGTTGGCTGCTTCTGCCGAGACGAAAAGCACAACGAGTCGTCTCCTTTCTTACTTTCAAGGCCAAGACAACACCAAGAACGTCGATCAAGAAGCAACGCACACTCCCGGACTTCGATCAAATGGAACCAACCAAGACGGCCGCGTGCTACAAGACGAGGGACAACGAGGGACGGCCAGGTCCAGGGCCCACTTCCGAAATGGCGGCAAAGGAAAAAACCAAATGCACAAGATAAGAAAGGGAAACAAGTCGTCATCCAAGAGTACGTCTTCATCCTCTAGCAAGTCAGGCAAAAACAGCAAGAAATCCAAGGGAGGAAAAGGCAAGGGTAAAGGCAAGGGTAAAGGCAAGGGTAAAGGCAAGGGTAAAGGCAAGGGTAAAGGCAAAGGTAAAGGTAAAGGCAAGGGTAACAACCTTAGCCAAACTTTCGACGAGACCGAAGAGGTGGAAGACACCGAAGAAGCGTTAAAGAGAGAGACGGCTCCAGAGGATCAAGCATCTACTGGTGGGGGATTCGGGGCTGACACCAACGACATCTTTGGCGTCAACTTTGGCAACCAACAGGGACAAGGATTCGGGCAAGGAGGAAACGACGTCTTTAACCCGGGCTTTGTAGAGAGCAGAGACCCCACCAGCTCTGACGAGCCCACGACTCCTTTTGACAGTGAGATTATCGAGGCAATTGAAACATTGGAAAATTTCTTTGGATCCTATGGTGGTTTTCAGCGAGAAGATGGTTTCAGTATGCCAACAAGTGCTCCTAGCCAAGTAAGTTCAAGTCTACCGACAACTATTGTGTGGTTGTGTTTGTTCTACTACGTATGCAAAGTACCAATCGCTCACATGCCCTTTTCTTCTTGATTTACAGGCTCCAACAAATAGTCCAATAACAAGGGCTCCGACAAGAAATCCAACAAGCGCTCCAACGAATACTCCTACAAGCAGGCCGACGGTTACGCCAGGCTCACCCACGATTTCTCCAACTACTTCTAGCCCGACAACGACACCGAGCCGTATACCCACGTCGGGCCCCACAGGAACACCATCTAATGTACCAAGCACAGGACCTACGAACGAACCGACGGATGTACCAAGCACAGGACCAACGAACGAACCCACGGATGCACCGGCAACAACATTTACCCCTGTTGCTGAACTAACGGATGTGCCTACTATTGCACCAACAGATATACCCACGATCGCTCCTGTTAGTAGCGGACCCCCAGTGTTTACTTTTCCGCCTGTGATTACGCTGGCTCCATTCGGCAACCCATTGTTTAGCGCCCCTCCGACGCCTGTACCGCTTCGGTGCAACCCTCCATTGACGCCGGTTCTCCGTGAGACACTCTTGTTTACGGAACTCGCGAGCATTTCCAATGGAATTGAAATTTTGACTCCGGGGACGCCGCAAAACCGAGCTTTCAATTGGATTGTCAATATCGATCAGAGACAGGTATGCCCATCAGAGACGTTGGATCTTGTTCAGCGATACGTGCTGGCAGTGCTTTACTACAGCACTGGGGGTGACTTCTGGACTCTGTGCGCCAACCCTGAGTTTATCCCACCCGACCAACCCATCACATGCCCTGCTGCGTCGTATCTAAGCGCAGCCAACGTTTGTTTATGGTACAACACGACGTGCGACGGTCCAAACGGGAACTTGGTTGAGATTCGGCTTGGTACGTTGGATTGTAACCACACCACATCCCTTCTTCTATTTTTGCAAGTCAATCATCTCACACACTATACCCTTTCTTTTGCTGCAGAGGACAACAATCTCAGAGGAACAATCCCGGAGGAGATTAGTGCCTTATCACCATTGGTGGGAATCGACTTTGATGGTAATGATGGGCTCACTGGAACCATTCCGATAAGCCTGGGTGATCTCAACATGCTAGAAGAGCTTGATCTTGATACCAACAAGCTTACCGGATCTCTCCCAGTACAGCTCTTTAGCGCAACATCGTTGATCCGTTTGGATTTGGATATGAACAGACTAACAGGGACGATCCCTCCCACAATTGGGGACTTGCAAGATTTGGACACACTCCAGCTGGACGCAAACCTCTTCACTGGGGAGCTCGAACCAAGGATCGGAGACCTTGATCTCCTGAGTATGTCTTTCGATCGTTGTATAATCTTGGCTACAGTTTATTCTTGTTCTAACAAGTCTCTCTTTCACTTTTATCTATTTGCAGGATTCCTGACACTTAACAACAACAACTTTGAGGGACCGATCCCTGATTCGTTCCAAGATCTGCGGAATCTCCGAGCATTCGCCGTGCAATCGAACCGTCTCAACGGCATGATCCCAGCCTTTTTCGGGGACCTCGTTAATCTCGAGACTATCAATCTCTTTGACAACTTTTTTACTGGTGAAGTGCCAACCGAACTTGGACGCTTGACGAATCTGGTGAATCTGTTTGTGCACTTTAATCCTCTATCGGGCAGCATGCCAGCAGAGGTCTGCGCGTTACGGGACGGCAATCTGCGGCAGCTAGTCGCTGACTGTGGACCAGGGGGAACCATCCAATGCCAACAGCCAGAATGCTGTACAGCATGTTTCGTGCGACCAAGTTCAGCTCAAGCATCAAATTGATGGTAATACGTATAATTATTATAGATATGAGGGTTACTCCATAACTACGATACCGTGTAATGTGTATACTCTCTCTAGTCATCTTCATCCAGCTCATCCAAGGCTGCTGCTGCAGCCGAGTTGTCTAAGTTGCCATCAAAGAGACCAGCACCTGGGCTACCACCAGCTCCACCCATGCTACCCATCATGGCATCCATCAACTGAGTTCCATCCATACTCTTGTAGAGATTGGCTGCCGCAGTCATGGCCTCTCGCCATGCGTCGGGATCGTTTAGGATGTCCTCCATACCCGGCATACCTGCCATCATGGACTTCATCATGGGATTGCCGAGAATCATTTGACGGCTTTGTTCGAGTTTCTCCGGATCGCTCATGTACTCTTGAAAGATTGGACTGCTCATCATTTCGGTCATGCTTTGCATACTTTCTTGCATGGAAGGCATCTCTCCGTCTGCCCCTCCCATACTTTTCATCATCTCGTCGAGCGAAGGCATTTCTCCGTCACCACCTCCCATACCTTTCATAATCTCGTCGAGCTGGCCACCATCCATACCCGCTTGTTTCATCAAGTCCTTCAACTTGTCTTCGGTACTACCACCACCACCACCGCTCGAGGCACTCGTAGACACTGTCGATGCTGCTGCAGTCGCACTCTTTTTCGGTTTGGACTTTTTCGTTGTTGTCGTCGCTGGGACCAGGTTCAACTGTGCTCCATCCGAGACTCCAACATCTCTGAGAATGTCAGAGGGCTCCAATCGCTTTCCATCAAACAAGACACGGCCTTGTTGGTTTGATGCCAAGCCCGAAGCCTCCTGGATGCTATTTTGCAAGTCTCCAACGGTCTCCACGTCCGAGACGTCGTACTTTTTACCCCTAAGTGTGACCTGCAGGTTCTGGACGGGCTTGGAGGCCAAGACGGCTCCCAACTGCGCGAATGGGTGAAGGAAAGACAGCGTTAGTCGAGTGCGCGGTGTAAGACTCCAAAATGTGAGCAAGTCAAGGTCACCCAAAGCGAGCTTTGTATCGATTGCAGTACATCTACTTACGAGAGCAGCGGAAAGGGTCAATGCTAGAAGTAATCTCATGGCAGGAGCGTTCAATGGTATGTATCGTTGATGGAGCAACAAGGTGATCGTCAACGCAAGAAGGACACTTCCAATCAAAATTGTGTTGTCGGACGTGAAGACGGGCTCCACGCGTCATGCTTCGAAACTCCCGGTCCCGGATGCGAGACCCACCAATCCCAATCCCAGATAGCGTAGATAGAGAGGCGTCACGACGTCACGATGCGGGATGCTACTATCGTACCGTTAATATAGTACTACGTACCAAGTACTAGCTACAGCAGTAGTAGACTATGATAGCAACGACGCACAGTAACTTATCAGCACACTCCAGCTATTATACGATACAAGATGCGAAGATACCGATAAACTTTCTCTCTTGTTACAATTGTGCTGGGCTCCAACTTTCATTCTTCTTGATCAAAGCGCCCGGCGGTTCCCAGGAGCACTCTAGCCAGCAGTGGTCTACGAGCGAGGACGATCCTGGGCTGAATATTAGACTGGTTATTAGTGTAGTTTTTCTTATGAATTATAGATCATTATGCATCATCTAAAGGTTTCTTTCTTGCGATACTGACCGAAGACCTCACTCGCTCCCTATCTAAAAGCAGAGGGTACAGCAGTTGCACTCGACAAAGGGTGGTGACGGTCGTCCGTCGTCTTCGCAGTCAGAGGTTAGTGTTGACAGCAAACCTTCAGGATCACGTAGTAAACATATTGAAGCTGGCATGGTACCAGAAAAGCTATTGCTTTCAAAGGTGGCAGTTCCTGAAAATATAAAAGAGTGGAGGTAAACTAGAAGGTGAGTGTCTGTACTCTTGCCGAATCGCGTCACTCCTTCGAATCCAACTCATGCAGTGAACTTACCGAGCCGGGATAAGTTGGCAATTTGTCTGGGGATTGTACCCGTCATTCGGTTATTATCAACCGATAGAAACTGCAAAGTAGTCATTTGGCCGATTCGAGTATTAATGGTACCCGTGAGACGGTTGTCGTTGAGATCGAGTTGTCGTAGACTTGGCAGGCTGTATATGGCCTCCGGAATGGGACCTACAAAGCGGTTGAAATTCAAGTCAATCACTTCAAGAAGTGACAGCTCGCCTAGATCTGGTGGAATGGTACCACCAATGAGACCGTCTTCCAGTGAGAAGACTCGGAGATCCTTCAGTTCCTTCAACTCCACGGGTAAGACGCCGCCCAAGCCGTTGGCCTCTGTGTAACAAAGATAGTTCACGAACGAGAGCTTGCGTGTTAGAACGTACTTTTACGAATCTATCAGCAAAACGTTGCGACCTTACTGTTGATACATACCGATATCCAGAGTCGATACAGTCCCAGCTCTTCCGCAAACAATACCACCCCAACCACACTCCGAACCAGGTGTCAACCAAGCATTCGATCCACTCAAAGGAAAAGGCTCAATCTCACAGTTGGCGTTGGCTTCAGCAATCGCAGCGAGATCATCAAAGTCGGTTGGAGCGCTGCATTCCGTCCAACGGTTGCCGTTGGTGCTGTAGTAGAGGACAGCCACACTATAACGCTGAATGAGCCTCGCATCATCGGGGCAGAGATACCGCGAGTCATCGGTAATGATCCAATTGGCAGCAAGGTTCTGTGGGGTTCCTGGAGTAGCCAATACATCAGAGTCCGAGACAGAGTTGAGAAAGATACGGATGAGAAGCGAGCGGACCATGGGAGATAGGTTGCAGGCCGCCGTGGGAAACGCTGAA
>Ga0307981_1003873_pt1 | contig 10913 bp, 7 predicted proteins | sample OrgLakmetagen987_FD_201849 | JGI IMG/M metagenome (GOLD analysis project Ga0307981, IMG submission 201849) | Saline water microbial communities from Organic Lake, Antarctica - #987 | ecosystem: Environmental > Aquatic > Non-marine Saline and Alkaline > Saline | place: Antarctica: Organic Lake... | reverse complement strand
AAAAAAAAATTGTCGTGCAACAGCGACAGCAGCAGCAACAACGACTTCGGCTGCTTCGCCATGCGAGCACGTGTAGTGGCGGTCTGGCATGTGATACGAAACACTGTTCCCAAATGGTATCGCTTTGAAAACATTTGAATGGTTGCCGCGACAAGGATTGGGAAACGTCGCATTGTCGAAGCAGCTGTCGTATTTTGCAGCACTCCCAAATTTGCAAAAGTCAAGGGAAGACTTCGACCTGCGCAGTTTGCGGTCCTGCGACGGGCAAGATCAAGCAGCAGGAGAGAGAGATTAGAGCTGATCCTCTCGTAAGGGATCAGGAATCGATTACCATTGTGCAAGTGGCGGAAATACCCAGGATTATGCTGGATGAAAGTGAAAAGCTGGAACAACAACAGCTACAGGAGGTGAAACTGCAAGGCCTGCTCGAAAGTCTTGAGCTACAGGAGCAGCGGGAAAGATTGCACGAGCAATCGCGGTACATGAAGGCGAATTTCCCGCAGGCTCGGCGACTTCAGCAGCAGCAGCAAATACTTTTGCAACAGCCGCAGAAGCGATGCCAGCAGCAGCCACTTCTCTTGCGGCAGGTAATCCAGACGCCACCGAAGGATGGAGGTCATACTGGTGTGGATCACCTACGCGTTCAGAGTCTACTCTTCCGGTCAGGACAGCCCGTTTCGCCTCTTCCTGAGGTTTTGGCAGCGTGCAAATCTGCTGAAGCACAGCAAACGCGAGGAAATTATAGGCGAAAGTGCGATGAAACGGGCAAGGTGCTGTCCAAGTACTCTATGCTGGAAGAGCCAATTAAGGCACAAAAGCGATCTTCGAACCAGTCGCCCACATCGGCGTCTAAAAAGTCTAGATCACTGTATAACGAGGCATTGGTCACTGGTATTGCTGTCCGTCAGTTTTCCTCCACGAATGATGATGGTTCTTCTATCATTCAGCCAGATTCATTGCAATACAAGTCATTTCTCACGAACGGCGCAATTGAAAAGCACCTCAAGTCGCTGAACAAAGCTTTCAAACACACCGAGAAGTCTAGATCGATGCCCACCGAGGCGGTGATCAGTGATATTGCTGCTTGGAAGTCTTCCTCCCCGAAGGATGTCGACTCTTCTTTCGTTCAGCTCGATTCACCTCAGAGCATGTCACAGAGGAACATGTCACTCTGTTCGGTCATAACGAAGGACGGAATCGAAATGTACCTTGAGTTGCTGAATAATAAAGCTATCAAACTGACATCTCTTACAGTGACGCACAAGTGTCTCCCTGTTATACAAGAGTTGATTGATGACCATTTTGGTTGGGTATATCATGATGCTGTCGATCCCGTTGCTCTTGGACTTCCGGATTATTTCGATGTTGTTGAGACTCCAATGCACCTCGAGCTTATTAAGCAGAAGCTTGAGAACGCAATCTATTCAGATATGAGCACCTTTTCTCGTGACGTTGTTACGCTTGTTTTCGAGAATGCAATTCTATACAACGGAATAAAGAGCGAAGTTGGGTTGGCACTGTTAGCGCAAACCATGTTGGTCGAGTTCGACAAGCTGTACGCCATTTTGATGCAGGGTATGTTTACACCAGGTTGTGTTGACCGTGCGAAAGACCTTGACAATCTGGAATCTAACGTTTTTTCTTGTCGTTTGTTACTTCCTGTTGGTACAGAAATTGATATTTCTCCGTCAAGTAGCATGTGCTCGTATTGCAGCATGGCGTCTTGACCCCACGAGATCGGCCGCCGCACGTTATACCACAAGAGCAGTGACACAAAACGATCAATAACGGCAAAATATAAGCCGTTTCAGCTGAAAGGCCCAGGGAAGCAACACGAACTAGCTAGTATGCCCAATTTGCCCGCCCGAGACGACCCGATGGCCGTTGATATACCTTATCAGTCCTTGGAAGACAACGGAAGAAGAACCGTACGATTCGGCATTGCGAGGCATGCTGGCATGGTGACTGCAAACGAGGCGGAGGTTACTACGTTTAAAACTGCAGCTTAGACTAATATACAAATGCTATTGACATCAGTTTATTATTATCATCATAAGTTCGTCAGTGTCCGTCCTCCGACCGCAAAATGCGCCTCTCAGGGCCAAGCTTTTCGTTCGAATACTGCAATCGCATCACTGATGAACACACAACCGAAGAGAGGTCGACGGAAGAGCTAGAGGTGTGAACTCTGGATACAACTTGTTCATCATGATAAGTCGATATGGATACTTTGCAGTACTCCTATTCGCAGGAAAACCTGTCTTTACTCAATCGTTTGCCCTTAATCCCGTCTCCCGGTGGGGTGGAACGAAATGTTCTGTGGTGGCACCGTCTGCAACTGCTGTGACACGGCAGCCACAAGCATGCACGACAACCACACTGGCAGCCAAGCTATGGGATCGGTTACAGATTGAAGAAGATCCTGAACCTATGTGGTATCTCCTGAACTGCGTCGCTGGATTGGAAATCGACCTGCTCCGTCAATGTCGAGAAATCTGCTCCGACTTGCCCGACGCCATCAAGTTTGTCGTTCCAACCGTCATCAAGACACGATCACACGGAGCCAACCGCATGGTGACCGAGACCAAAGTGACGTACCTGGGTTACGTTTTTGCCAAGATCCGTCTCTGCCCCGACGTTTACGAAGCAATTCAGGAATTGGATTTGTGCCGATCCTGGATGGGCACGGTCAATCACAAGGGGTATAAAAAGTTGCCGCCCGCTCCCCAAGCACTGAATGAAATCGAGGTTGAAAACTTTGGTTTAGAAGAGGTGGAGTCGAGCGAAGAAGAAGAGGATGAAAATCCCGACGTGATTCTAGATACCGCCGAGAACGACAAGAAAAAGCCCAAGGTGGACGAAGAGGCACTCAAGGTCTATTTGGGCCTACGTGTGGACGACATGGTCAAAGTGACAGCCAAAGGAAAGTTCTTTGATGAGGATGGCATCGTCCGTCGACTGAAAGATGGAAAGATATTGGTCCGCTTCTATACATACGGAACTATGTACGAAGAGTGGCTTGAACCAGCCGACTTTCGCCAGTTGTCCGATACGGAAGTGTTAAAAGGTCTGGGGGGTCCAGATAAACCCGTGACACAAGAGGACTTGGACGGCCCGCAACCAGATCGCTTCGGACGTCCAAATGATAATGGACGTCCCAGTGAGCTCAGGCGTGGTTTGACCGGTGCTGATACGAGGAATCGACGCCAGGACCGAACGGAACGCGGCGATCGAGGCCGTCGCGACCAAGACGAGGAAAGCTATCGCAACGACAAGAATTGGAACTGGTACAAGGATGAGAAACAGCGAGAAGATGGAGGAGACGCGTCTGACAAGGACACAAGTATACGTGCTGGAAGTTCTCGTGACCGTGACAGCAACCGACCCGACACTACTCGTAGAAATCGTGCGGGACACGATAAATGGGCCCTCAGCGATGTTGATAGCCAGTGGGGTCGCAAGCCTCAGCGGCAGCAACGCCGGGAACAGCAGTCTGCTCAGACTCGACAAGGTAATGGACAGGAGAATCGACGATCAGAAGCTGCGATTAGCGGATCTGATGACTGGAGTGCGTTCGTCTCCCCAGCGTCATCGTCCTCTGGTTCCGCCGACTCCCAGTCGGACGATTTCTTTGAATCTCTCATGACGGATCTCTCCAACGACCTTGGCACACAAAAAGGCGGTTCGTCGCAGGCAGCCTCGAGCCCAGTCGCCCAAAAGAGCGAAGACGACTTTTTCGCGTCGCTCATGTCGGAACTCTCGGACGAACCATCATCGTCGTCTACTGCTGCTCCGAATCCTCCACCCCGGATGGAACGACCTCCTCCCCGACAGCAACAGAAGCAAGCACCGGTACCGGTATCATCTGTACCGAAACCTGCATCTACAGTAGGTGCCGACGAGGACTTTTTTGCGGCCCTCGAAGCGGAACTCGGTAACGCCATTGAAGAGCCTGGCACGACAACGCAACAGAGTGGTGGTGGAAGTGACGAGTCTGTCGATTTTTTCGCCAAGCTCGAGGCAGAACTCGCTCCTGTTTCCAACAAGAAAACATCGACTCCGCCAGGCGCTTCCTCTGCTACTGAAAACGTGGCGTCCAAGACTACGCAAGCAGTCATGGAGAATCCCACGCAAGCGCCATTAGCGTCGAGCGCTATCAGTACGGAGTTTGGAAAGTTTACGGTCCCCGTGTTGAAAGAAAAGCTACGAGAACATGGATTGAAGGTCGGCGGCAACAAGTCCGAGCTGATTGAAAGATTACGTCAAGCTTCCTAATATAAATGTGTAGTTAATCTTTTGTCTACAGATTATAAAGCAAACTCAACCTCGAAGACACCTTTTACACTGGCGCTCTTCGGTTCTTGCCACCACCAAAGCTCTCGAAGAAGCGTTCTACGGCCGGTATCTTGAAGAACTCCCCAATCACGGGCGTATCTCGCATACTCTGCGCCGCAATGGGAAAGAATTGCCCAAAGAGATAAATCAACCCATAAAACTGACATATCATCCCGACAATGGGCCACCGGAACAAAACGAGCGTGACTCCACCAAAAAAGGCAACGATCCCTCGCATACGGTCGGGCCTCGTAAAGAATCGAACTGTTCGGCTAAAGCCAATCGTCATGGTGAGACCAGCCAAAAAGAGCACGTCGCCGAGCGCCAACATGGCGGAATCAAACAAAAAGAGGCATCCCAAAAAGAGAAAGACGCATCCCAGAAAGAGCAGTCCAGTGCCGATTTTTGTATTGTCGCTAATCATTGCGACTGTATGTGTAGAGGGTCTGCGACTTGTTGTGAGGACTGGGGTCGTTGCCTTGAATCAATCGTGGAGCTATAGCGGTACTATGTTTCGTGTCTGTCTTTCGTGCAGCGACCTCTGCGGTCATCGTCATCATGTTTATGGCTGATCCATCATGGCCGACTCGATGGACTTGCAACGGTTGCAACGTATTTTCCAGAACTTTCCGAAATGGCCTTCTGACACCTTCCACCACGTGGACATAGATGTCTCATGTCTCGGTCGTGTCCGCCTCTGGAATTCTGATTATTCGCTGCGAAAACGATAGATATCACGACCAGGCCACCCTACCCCAAGAAACAACAAGAAGCTTATCGACCACAAAAAACTTTGATGGAAGCGACGTACAATCCGTTTTTTACGATCGTCTGCTTGTTGTTGTTACCATCCTCAACCTCTGCTTGGACATCCGTTACCTTGCACCCTGAAGCCTCGACTCTATCTAAACGGTCTCCCATCGTCACGTTCTCCAGCACCCGTTTCCAACCGTCGCACCTCGTCGTCGTCGCCAGTTCCGTCACTACTCCATCGCCAAGGAAATTCTCTCAAAGCCGAACATTTCTCATGTCCAATCCGAACGACGACTGCGTAGGCTTGGAGCCTGCCACGACTGCCGAAGAGAAACGTCTTCGATCCGACTTGTTATTTTCGGCGCTTCCAGCATGTCAGCCTCAAGAGGGATCACCTGCCAACACCTTTACTGAGAGCGAGCTGCAAGAATTGCAAGCGGCGCTTCCCAACTTGAATATCCGACCTCGTAGCAAGAACGAGAACAACGAAGAAGAATCGTTGAAAATGGACATTTGTGGTCCCTGGAAGGCTGCACCGGAACAAACTAGCACCACTATTAGTTCTCCGGCTACAGCTTCTACTTCGTATTCTGCTGCGGGACCCCAAGAAGCTCCCCAGGAAGCTCCGTCAACGTTGCTGGATTGGCACGGTGCCCCTAAGTTTACCAATCCATCCGTGCAGTTGCCCCGCGCCTTTCGCCAACAAGTTCGCGCCGGGCTCCACACGGGGCCTACCAATGCCGTGTGCCCCGGATTTTTGCAGTGCAATCTCGTTGTCTTGCCGCAGGGCCAGTCCGCTTTTGATTTCCTCTTGTTTTGCCAACGCAACCCCAAAGCGTGCCCTCTCATTGACGTGTGTGATGTTGGTTCGCCGACTCCTAAAGCCATTGCCCCGGATTCTGATCTTCGTACCGACTGTCCAAAGTACGTATCTTCTTACCTACAAAATGATTACTGCCTTGTAACAATCGTCGTAGAGACTCCCTCCGAGACGCACATGTTCTCACTCTTCCTCTTTTTCTCCATGTACAGATACGCCATTTACCGAAATGGCAAGCTCGAAAAGGAGGTTACCGACGTGACGGATATCTGGCCCGAAAATTCCGTCGCTTTTTTGATTGGGTGCTCCTTTTCATATGATGGTGCCTTGATGGATGCGGGCATTCCCTTGCGCAGTGCGGAACAAGGCAAGAATGTCCCCATGTACAATACGAGCCTCAAGTGCCGTCCCGCAGGCTCCCTGCAGGGTAACATCGTTGTTTCAATGAAGCCCGTTCCTGCCTTGCAAGTCGCCAAGGAAGTGGAGATTACCTCCAAATTTCCTCATGCGCACGGTGAACCCATTTGCATTGGCCGTCCCGATGTGATTGGCGTCGACAATTTGGACCAACCCGACTGGGGTGATGCGATTGATTTGCAGCATGACGAAATCCCCGTCTTTCACGCTTGTGGTGTCACTCCCCAGGCTGTCTTGATGGCGTCCAAGATCCCTTTTGCCATTACCCACTCGCCAGGACACATGTTTGTTACCGACATGCCGTCCAATATGGGAGTGGTCTAGATTCATAGCGTTAAAATTATACAGCTGTATTTAAATTTTCATTTACTTGACCTCATACAAAAGTTACCTTTTCTACTCCACTAGGCTAGTCCATCAATGCCCCAGTTGAGTCAAATACACAATACCACTTCAAGCTGGCCCTGTTGAAGCACCGGCAACTTGTCTCCGTAAACCCTCAGGAGCCAAGCAAGATACTATCTCGTGATCCTTGGGAATGTGATAAAGGTGTAGCGAGTAGAGACGCGACTGAAGTTGCGATCAGCTAAACTTCTGCGTTCTTGTAAAGACTCGTGCCTTTCTTTCCAGGCCTGCTCGTGCCTCCAAGTGCTACAAGAGGTGAACAATCCAAGGCAGGGATAATTTACAGCTACTTCCACGCGAAAGGACGGAACGAGTTCAGCAAGTGCATGACGAGTTCAGCAAGTGCATGCCTAATTGTTACCTCACCCGGGATCAACATATTCTTCTCAGGAATAAACTATTGTCGAAAATGGCGCCAAGCGGCGTGCTCCGCCAATTTTTTCGAAGAACAAAAAGGAAACCAAAAAATCAATTTACAAGCGTCAACTGATGTTGGCTGTTGACATCCTCTACCGGTACAAGTCACTCCTTACCTGACGAATACAGTGTAAACAATGAGGCCTTTGACATGTGCCTTACTACGAGTAATAATAGTGTTGCTAGCTCTTCCGGTGTCTACAGCTTTCACAAAGTCATCAGTCGCCAAGACGTCAAACCGCCAGCGCCAGGACAGAGAACGACGACGGATCGCACTAACTAGTACTGCCACACCAAAGCCTTCGATCAAAGACGCTTTCGAAAAAATCCCGTCCTATAGAAAATTTTGGCATTCTGTTGTTCAAAAGGAGACTGTTGATCCGGTGAATCGAGTACCCTGTGTGCCAACGCTGGACCGAGACGGACCTCTTCCTCCAGGCGCCTACCTGGAACACTGTGATTCAGAGGCTGACCCCAAGCCAATATGTCGTGTCACAGTAGCTGTTGATTTAACCCCACGACTGGACACAGCTGGGGATTTCGAGGTGGATGCCTTACACGTCGTCAGTCGCATGCAGAAGTTCCTCGATGCCGGCTTTACGTCCTTTCAACTCAAGTCGTCCCCGATAGGGAGTCGTCGTGACAGCTCGAAAGGTGGGGATGGGTTACAGGAATGGGGAGAAGAGCAGATATTTTCCCGGTTACGAAAAGAGACCCCCGCGTTTGCTCTTCGGCAATGCCACCTGGTCGTTCCCATGGAGATTCCTAATGCTAATGCGGCTGGAACTGTCACTGCTACGTCAATCCGCAAAACAGTTCTCACGACCCTCGATCGAACCGGTGGTGACTGCATCGATTCACTACAGCTGTCACAGTCAGACTATGTACCATCACCCTACACATTCGACGTGCTTGACTGTCTCGAAGACCTGAAGCGAGAAGGCCACGTTCGATCTGTAACAGGAAATAACTTGTCCTGGCGACTGATTCGTGAGGCGCATCGGTGTGGCTTTGCGATCGACAGCAACCAAGTGGACGGTAATCTCTTGAATCCTACAGCGTTTGATAATCCTGATCAGCAGCTTGCCTGTCAGGATTTAGGAACCAAGCTCTTGGTGTCGGGTCCATTGGCAGGGGCTCTCTTGTCGGATCGTCATTACGTTGATTTACGCCAGAGTAAGCGACGAGGTGGACGAATGCTGTCACTACCACGCAAAGAGTCCACACGACCCTTTACAACGTCAGAATGGTATCACGTCAAGAAGAGCATGGTGCATTGGGGAGACTGTCAGGGTGACCTCGAGCCGAATCCCTCTGCAGCGGCACGATGGAAGTTGTACCAAGAAAAGGTACTGTCAGCCTTGCACGACATTGCGCAAAAGCACGATGTATCCATGGCTACGGTGGCTCTAAGATGGACACTGCAAGTGGATCATGTGGCTTCGGCCGTGGTTACTTGCCGTTTGCTTTCGGGCGACAATGGTGATCCCCGACTACTTCAGGATCGTTCGCAGCAGTTGCGACAAGTTTTCAAGTTCGAGTTGGACGAGGATGACATGGATCGTTTGTGGCAAGTCTCCGGGCGGGTCGTACCAGAGCCTTTTGACAGAGATCGAGATGAGGACGAGGAATTCATGGAAATGATGGAAAGTGAAAAGGGGCTGTTTCTACCGCCTCGTAGAAACCGGAAACCTCCTCCTCGGGATGGATCGAGCCGGACACTATGGTTGTAGTAGATACGATGTACAGAACGACAGTGTAGTTTATAGATCGAATTATCTGCTAGATTGGTCCGTATTGATATTGTACTTGGTTTTGAGTTCTGAAGCTTCCTTTTGCTTGCCTTCCAAGCGCTCACGCAACGTTGTAATTGCTTGATCGAGCTGATGCGCGAAAGAAATGGGGTGTGAGCAAGGTTAAATTATGTGTAAGATTGCGGAGACTACAAGGTGTATCAGTTCAAACCATCAAAACTTACGTTCGCCCTGTTTGATTGAATGGAAGGAAGGACTTCTTGAACGGTTCGTTCCACCAAAACCTCCCCGACCAGTCGGTAAGCCTTTCTGCCTGGATCCAGCGGAGTGAGCGTTTCTTCCACGAGCTTGTGTTCGTTCCTATCCGTTTCGAGTTCGGATATCTTTTGGGCTAATCGCTGCGAGTCTTGGGTGAGCTCCTGGTACTGCTGCATTACCTGTCCAGAAGGTTGCTGCTGAGATTGAAGAGTCGCCATGGTGATGCTGCTGCTATATTAGGGGTCGTCGTTCGTGGTTTTTGTGTGAACACGCTTCGAACGAGAACGAGAGAGGTCGAAGGACGGACGTCGGTCGACGGCTGGACGAGTTTTTCACGAGTCAAAACGCGACGAATATCATCCATAATATCACCATGGCATGACACAGCGAGAGCTACTTCTACAGACAATACACATCTTCCCCCTATATTAGCGTTATGAGCAGTCACAAGAGACCAAGACAGCAACGACGGATCCTTACCGAGGAAGAATATACGCAATATTTGCAGGAAATCATCCAGAGGGACTTTTTCCCAGACCTCACGGAGCTAGAGCGAACCCACGCCCTTCAGCAACGCCGCGAGGCTGGGGACTTTGCGGGAGCGATTGCCGTACGGCGGGCTGCTCGACAGCTGCAGCAACATCAAGAAGCCATGAAACTGCACGAGGAAACACAAGAACGGATAGCAGCCGCGGCAGGAAGTCTCCGAGCGGCACCACGACCGATCGATCGAGAATCTCTCACAAACTTTCACGCACGAGTGACGAGCGAAGACAACGCCGCATTCGAAGAAACCCAACGCCTAGAGGTTCAACAACGGCGTGAACAGCGAGAGCGTGTATATGCACTGTCCAACGGTCCAGTAGATGCTGAAAGAGCTACTGCGACTGCGACACCGTTCCTCTTGGCGTCGGATGATTTTCTTCCTCCATCCAATAGGCCAGACTATCAGCAGGCAGTGACCCAGGGCGACAATGAAGCGCTGTTACGCATGCCTCCACCTCCTCTAAATACTTGCATTTGGTCCAACAGCAGCAGCATCAGCAGAAGCAGACTCTCAAATAATGCTCTTGTCGAGTACATTCCCAAGGCCTTGCTTGAAAAGAAGATTGAACCTGCCGCGACACGTTTTCCGCGGACGACAGCAGCGGACACTCTTGCCAGACGTCAGCCGCAGCACTTGGAAGGAAGCGATGCTGGATCCACGACAGAATATTCATCAGATGCCTCGACGGACTTGGATGCTCCGGACAGCAGACCGCTCGAGCAGGAACGAATCTTGGGTTTGAAACGCAAACAACGCGAGCAAGAAACGCTGGTTCGAATGACGCCACTGATCGTACCTCAAGAGGCCAACACGTCGCCCATCATGACGTGGGGTACCGTTGCTAGTACCATCATGGTTTTGGGACAATCTGCTGCTTCCGATGGCTCCATGTTAACAGCACCTACTAGTAAAGCGTTTCAAATGGCAGAAGAATCCAGTCGCGACAAGGCCGCATCCACGGCTCGAAGTCGGTTGGAAGAACGATATCGACGAAGTCGTGCCGCCAAAACTCCTGCCCACGGATCTAAAATCAACTTGACACCTGCGGCACAGGCAATGCTAGCCAAAACAACCTCGAGCAGAAAACCGTCGTCGGTTCGTTCCAGCAGTGCCTTTGCGACAGCTCTCCGGTCGTCGTATACGCCGAAGCGATCGGCATCTGCTGTCCGGTCAACGAGTCAGAGTAGGGGTAGTGCAAAGCGGGCAA
>Ga0307981_1003872_pt1 | contig 10916 bp, 8 predicted proteins | sample OrgLakmetagen987_FD_201849 | JGI IMG/M metagenome (GOLD analysis project Ga0307981, IMG submission 201849) | Saline water microbial communities from Organic Lake, Antarctica - #987 | ecosystem: Environmental > Aquatic > Non-marine Saline and Alkaline > Saline | place: Antarctica: Organic Lake... | reverse complement strand
CGCATTGGTAAAGCCACTGCCAAAAGCACCTCCTCCGGTTCCAATTAGACTACCCGAAAAGGTGTTATCGCCGTCCTTTACCAATGCGTCCAAGCTTCCAATACCACCACCCGTGCCCTCGGTCTGTAAAAAGTAATCAGGTTAGATTGGGATATGGATTCATGCAAGCGTATTGCCCTTGTACTTTGAAGAAACTTACGCCACCTTCGACTCCCCCCTGCGCGCCCACGCCGTCCGGTCCGATGAGAATAGCGGACGAAACACCTCCACTATCAAACGTGCCGCTGCTCTCGCTCGAGGCCGTACCACCCGTTATACCCAAGCTGATGGATCCAGTGCCAGAGCCCGAGCCGCCTCCGCCAGCAAAACCTCCAAGTAGGCCGTCAAATTGTAAGTCTCTCTTGGGGGAACCCTTGAGGTGACGACCTGCCGGTCGATGAGGGGAGTTTGCTTGTGTATTCATGGTCTGTAGTATATTATATGATGGCGAAGAATTCAGGTTTCATAGGTAAGAATGGAAGTGAGTGTGGAAGTCAGTGACAGGAGAGCACCCGCCTGCTTGCCTCTCTGCGTCTAACTACCGTCACACCTCAAGCAGTCAAAACCGAAGAAAACGCCCGAGACGTACCTCGTTCGTTGAGCTATTCAAGGTCGTGGCCATCATGGCAGCCATGATAAGAAGCGATGCCACCAAGACACGAGTGCTCGTGTAAGAAACGTTCATACTGCAACTTGCTCTTGTTTGTTTGCTTATACTGTACGTTGTTGTTAATAATGGAGATCACCTGACTTTGTTGCCGGAGCCGTCCTGGATGGTCGATATGATAAATGTTATGCGGTATGTTCCGACCCCTGCAGAATACGGGGTTGATGTCTAATGACCTGTGGCGAAGCACGAACCACTGGAATGACTCGTGGCACGTGGTTCCCGTAAGCCATGACGGCCAAACGAATGCAGGCGTGACAGCGGCACTTGGTGCCAACTCGGCTGACCCACATAGTCGAGTCTAGGTTAAGATGCGGGTTGCCTCTGTCTATTACTATTGTACATTGTACCTGGCCACGGCATTCAGGTCTGGCGATTTGAAGGAGCCGCTGGCATTCAACATCGTGGGGGCACGATCGTCCGCGGCGGCACGCCGGTAGTTGGCCGTTCCCGTGTCCGACTCCTGGGCAACCAGCGGCCACGCCGCGTGGCTGGCGGTCAGCACTGGTCAACCCAGAAGTACAACCCCAGAGGACCCCCGCCCGCATGGGAGCTGATAATCAACGACATGTCGAGTGGGCCGATCTAGAAGCCCCTTGTAGTCTCGGTTTTGCGCTCGCAGTAACTCTTTCGTATGGCATGTGTTGGATGCCCCATGCGAGATGCTACTCTCCAGTGGTCCCCAATCGACCCGGTTACTTCCAAGTTGCGACCTCTAATAAGTGGGTCCAACACGGTCGAGAAGGTGGAAGAGTCTAGCTAATACAGTACTAGCTGACTGCTAGCTACCCTCGTAAAAAAACAAATCACGGTGGATGGGATACTTCTTATTGTTGTTTATGAGTTATGTAGTATGATGCATGGTGTCAACGTTATGCAATGTGGGAGGATTGTGGGGATGCGTGGGTCGACCGGGTAGACTAGCTAGTAGCCGTAGCGGAATGCACGTTTGCTCAAGGTGTAAAAAGCGTCGGCGGAGGAATATTGCCATTGCCCACAGGAATACCGTTGGCGGCAAAGACATTCACGCCAGCACCAGCGTAGGGGGTACGTCCAAAACTGACTCCTTGAGGACCGACGGGAGTCCCTCTAGCGGGACCACCCAATACCACTCCCGGCGTACCGGCAGCATAGCCAATGGGATTGATTGCCTGGAAGCCCACAATGCCACCAATATTGGGCGCTGGTTGTCCAAAGGACACGGAAGGAAGAGTTCCACCGTACCCAAATGAGGCAGCTCCAATCTGGTTGAAGTTACCAACGGCATTGCCTTGACCAGTAAAGGTAGATGTGGGGGTACCTCCTGCCGTACCTCCACCAATGGCACTTCCCTTGGTTTGGCCCGATCCAAGTCCACCAGCGGCTCCAACGAAATTGTTGGTTCCGACACCTTGACCACCACCGAACGACGCTGCTTCGGAAGTACCACTGGCACCATTGATTCCAGTGCCCGATCCAATACTTTGAACGGCGATAGTACCAGCTCCTGCACCACCACCGCCAATGTTGTTGCCAAACTGGGCACCAAATCTGCTAATGCTATCGGCCATGGCATCACTATCAAACATGGCTACCCCGTTCGGCATGATCTGGGTACCAAGGGATCCAGTGGTGGAGCCCATTGAACCCGCAGCAGCATCGCCAGTGGCGTCACCCGTTCGGCCAATGGCAAAGCCAGAGCCACCTCCTTCACCAGTAAAACCCGCCGAGGACGTGGTGGTTGGTGCAGAGGTGGTTGCGGCTCCTGCCAAGATGGTTGCATCACTTCCAGATGAGCCCATAGATGAGCCTCCACCCGTAACAGTACCACCAAACGTGGGGCGGTTTATAAGACCGAGGGCTTGCAAGCCAGAGTTGCCAAAGGAGGGAAGATTTGGTGGAAGCTGCAGCTGTCTGGTGGACCCCTTCAAGTGTGTCGTTTGTGTTCCAGCAGCCACTGCTGACTAAATGAATGTAGAGATGAAGTACATGGGTAAGTCACAGGGAGCGCTAGAGCAAACGCGGGAATGTCGGTCAGTCGACACATTGAGATGCAAACGTACCTCGGAAAGAAGTAGCGCTGCCGACGAACTCGAGGAAGAGTTGGATTTCCAGGCAACACCAGCTACGAGAGCCGCTCCTAGAACCGCGGCGACGACCGCCTTCGTAATGAATATGCGTGCTGTCATGTTGCTTATTCTTTGTTTGTATGTGGGGTGCAAAGGATCGCTTTCAAGTGATGATGTTGTGGGATGGTTCTTGCGGGATAACGGGATCTTGCTTATTTCTTCCACCGCCAACGCCAAGTTTCTCTAGTTCTTTCTAAATGGTGTCAGTTGGGATAAAATGACTTAAGGATGCCAACGCTTGATTATCCGTTGGGGTGCGCACAAAAATGAGGCAAAGTCTTTGAATTGGAATGGATAACGTGCTCCGCGCACCTGAAGGAAAAATAAGTGAGTTGGACCAAAGCTGTTGGAACGATCAGTGATTCTTGGAGGACGAATTGGCACGAGACATTGCTGTCAATGCTGATGAAATTTTACAAGTTTCCGGAAAAAGGAATGCAAGTCTTCGCTCTTTCGCTGTCTCGTCGTCGGAGAGCCTAGTACTAGCTATTTGTTAGTTCTAGCTAAGCTGCTACTACAGCAGACAGGGACCACACTCCGACCTTTGTACCAGCTTGATGGGATAATAATGAAATAAATTACTGTCCATCGTGCTGTAATGCAACATGTATCATCAACATGCTAGAAAAATCGGCATGGACATGTTGTTCTAGCTACTCTCGTAGTTGTCGTGTGGAATAGTTCTCTCTCGTCGGGTAGATACAATGTGACAAAAAAGTCAATGATTATACGCAGTATCTTATTTCAACCGCTGCGTGAGCTCATATTGTTGCAGCGTACGCCTCACGGGGGACGAGGTCTCCCTCCAAACCCTAACGAGCTAGAAGGACGAAAAGCAGGGCCACCAATATACCCAGAACCGGTATTGGCAAATTGAGCAGAGGCCATTCCCTCTCCCACGAACGAACCAGCTCCCAAGCTTGAACCTCCACCCGTCGCCATACCCGACGATGCTCCAAAGCCTCGGCCGCCGGCGCTTCCAACTTGAGCAATACCACCAACCCCCTGACCGTTCCCGAACGAGTTCGCTCCAGCCAAACTACCCGGCGCAATAGTTCCGTCTCCGACAGCATTAGCAGTTGAGTCCACGAGACCATTACCGGTTCCAATACCACCAAACATCAAGGGCCCAAACTGCCCTCCAAAATTACCCGCACCCATTCCAGTCGCAGCACTATCGAAGTTAGCTACACCAGCATTCACGGGAGGTCCAATGGTACCCTGGGCAATTCCGTTGGCTCCTCCAAACGTGTCGCCGGCGGCAAAGCCTTGTGGACTAGTTGAAGAACCAAAGCCATTGGAATTGCCACCGAATCGTCCCGTGACCGACACATCGCCGGTCCCATCTAGGGTATTGAGATTCCCAATCGCGCTGGAATATCCAGTCGAAAGATTGCTGCCCAGCACCGAACCATTTGTGATGAACTGTTGTTGCAGCTTTCTCGTGGTGGAGCTATCTCGTCGAAGGTTGGATGATGCAGCTGTAGCACTTGCCGCCTATAGACAGGGACAATGATTAAGAGAGCTTTTATGAGCGAGGGCTTGTGCGGGACGCTTCACTGTATCAGCGAGTAAAAGCCGAAACAAGACACAAGGCGACTAATCTATACTCTACTAGCTATTATTGTCGATTGCGTGTCCTGTACACGTACATTGCTCCAAGTTAAACGACCCGCCACCAGTGCAGCTACGAGTAGCACCAGAGTTGCGAGTGTTGCCACCACTACTGGTCGAGAAGTCATTTTGCAAAGAGTCTTGAAGAGTGTTCCCAACTCCCAACTCGGAGGCGAGATTAATGACTTTCGATCATACTGTAATAATAGTGGCAAAACACAACAAGATCTCAAAGATTCAAAAATACGTGGCACTTAGGGCTTACAGTTATTTACTTAACAACATTTGTATCCGTTGCATCGTCAACGGAAACTTACAATCAAGATCGCCCGAGCTACGGTAAAAAAATCCCGGAATCGAATGCTAAAGTTAGTCTAGTTGCAAGCTTTGTAAGATGATGGAGTTCGAACAAAGGAGAACGATATCAGCGATATCAGACAGGCTTAGCTAGAGTTCGTCACCGTCAAAGCCTAGTTAGCCTGATCCGACATCAGCAACCCTTCATTGTAAAGATTGAAGACACGGCATTCCATTGAACAATTAAAATATAGTTTAGACCATTCCACCGCACACACACATATCAACACGCATATATCTGTCGCGGAAGACCCACCTCATCCATTCATCCAACATCTTTGTATTCTGTCAGAACGTAAGCAGTCCTTTCACGACGGCGGCGGGCTTTATACTGACGGAAGCTTCAAAAAGCCTGTACTGCTCGAACCAGGAAAGGTGACTGCAGCAGGACTGCCGTAATATCCAGAACCCGAATTATCAAAGTTTCCACCACCGGCTCCAGTGCCTACAAACGTTCCCATGGTCACGTCACCACCGCCCAGAGCGTTCGCCTTGGAAATACCACTGCCGGTACCGCCAGCGCTTCCAAGAGACGAGATCGCGACTCCCTGTCCACCCGCAAAAATGTCACCCGTCGCAGCTCCGGCGGCCGTAATTTTTCCTCCCATGGTATCTGAACCAGTACCAATCGAGCTGGTCGTTAAAGTTCCGGTACCCGTTCCCATACCTCCAACTCGGTTGCCAAACGACCCACCAAAGGTAGAGCCTGCCACCAAGTTGGTATTGGCACTGACTGTACCGGTGGGCATGGGATCGACTGCCGTCCCCGTTGTCGCCAAGGAACTAGTGGTAGTACCCTTTCCTCCAGCCACACCCGAGGCGGTAATTTCGGAGCCGCCATTGATAAAGGGACTGCTCGCCCTGCCATTGCCCTGACCCAAGCCGCTCGTGCCACCTTGGGCCGCAAACAAGCCTCCATTGGTACGTCCACCACTTCCAGCGGCGTTGTTGAGAGACGCTTCGCCCGATACTGTGGCGGTCACGACGTTTGGGTCTCTTCCAAAGGAAGGCTGCTGGATCCCAAACCCAAAGGGGAGACCAAACTGCAACTTGCGGGCTTCTCGGAGAGCGCGTCTGGTGGAGACGATATCATTGGTGCTGGTAATGGTCGCCTAAAGAAACAAGTAGAGGTGGTAAGAGTGAGTTACGAGAGCAGCAATGGTAATGAGAACGCGTCCCTTGAAAGACCAAGACCTCAAGAATAAGACTCATAGCGGTAGCAGCTAAACACGTATTGATCGCGCGTCTTGAGGCATGCTACGCTTAAGGATAACCATAAACTTACTTGTTCGTTGCGAAGACACGACAAGGTCAACACTGCCAGGCCAAGGGCGATCAATACCACCTTGAGGGGGAGTGGCGGAGCGTTACGAGTAGTGAAAGACGCCATGTTGGTTGTTAATATATGACTGCTTGACAAAATTATTTCGTCACATGTCACACTCACCGATGAGAGCTGCTCTCAAAAGGAAGAAAAAGAGGGGATCGTCTGCGAACTTCATCCGCATCCGGGACGGGAGAGTGGCAAGGGCGAGCAGAGTGACCGGCGTTGCTTGTCGGCGGGACTTCTCGGATTGTGCCTTTTGATTGGCTTATTAGCGTGTGGTTGGCTTTCTCATTGCAATTGATCGGTTATTTCATGATCTAAGTAAGAGTAATACTTAGATGAATCGTCGGATTCAGAATGACCCTTTCTCGCGAAATTTTGGTGTTCGCTCGGTGCGTGGTGGATGGTCGCCCACAACATTCGAAATTCAAACGCTGGAAATTGCTTCCAGAGCGGGATTGATTCAGTAATTCGCATTCATAACCTATCAGAGCACGGTAGGTGACCGTACCTGATACCCGGTACGGTACGGTAAACTGTAGCGCTACGGTACGGTAAACTAAACTACCGGTAGAACGATGCAAGTCGGGCAGTAGTCTAGACTACTGCAGGCACGCCATAACTGAACTTGAGAACAATCAACAACCAACAGTTAACCATGCAGACTAGATTACTGTAGACGCTGCTTTCACAGTCACAGGCCTTGCACCTATAAACAATAATGCTTACGGAGAGAATTGCGGAAGCGCCAAGAATCCATTGGTACTGCCACCAGTACCAGTACCAGTAGTAGTACTGCTTCCAGGAAAGACAATTCCCAACGTGTTGCTCGTTCCAAACTGATTCGCAGTGGCGCTGGGAAGAGCAAAGAATCCCGCTCCGGTATTGTCAAAGTTTGTCTTTGCGGATCCTGTACTTTCAAAGCTGCTCGCGGGCCCGGCCATGGGCGTAATGCCGGAACCACCGGCTCCCGATGCTGCCTCGCCTTGGCCCGATCCAGTTCCCCCGGCCGTTCCGAACTGGTTCGTGGCCACACCAGAACCACCCGCAAAGTTACTGGCCGTGTTGCCCGACTTTACGGTGATTCCGGTACCCGTTCCAACCGGGGTACCTGCCGCCAGACTGGCAAGGGCAAGGGTTCCGGTTCCAGTTGCGAATCCGCCCGTCACGGGCCCCAATTGCGCTCCAAAGTCAATGTCGGAGAAAATGGCCGTGGTGGTGCTAAAGTTTGCGGGATCTGCGACCGCTGGATCTCCATCAATGGTATTGGCAGAGGCTGATTTGCCTCCCGCTGTACCTTGGGCGACGGCGCTGCCGTCGGGTCCACGAATGGATGCACCTCCAGTGGACGAGCCCGTGAGCGATCCAGTCTGCGAAATGTCACCGCCCGTGGTGCTGCCGATCGAATTGCCACTGCCGGTGAACGTGGCGCTACCAGAAACCTGCCCGCGGGGCGAGTTGTTGAAAAGGCTGTTGGCGTTGGTGATAAACTGGAGTGTTCGCTGGCTGGATCCTCCTCGAAGGGCGCGCGGTGCCGTAAGAGTTGCGAGCGTTGGAGCTTGCTGCTGCTGCTGCTGTTGTGAATGATTGAGGTGGTGGTGATGGTGGTGAGAGACCTCTGTAGCGACGCACGGGACGAGCAGCAGAGAGGTACTAGTACTACTGTAGTACTACTGTAGTACTACCGTACTGTGTACATGATATGAAATCCAGTAAAACTACGTACCGTGTCGAGACCGCAACGCGCACACGCAACGACCATTAACGCTGTCACGGCGATGATCATGGCACCTCTTCGCCCAGCAAGAGAGGCGTTGCTACTGTCCGTATACGTTGCCATGGTGGTGGAAGTGTACGGTAACAATACTGTATCTGTAGACTACTGTAGATCTGTAGATTGACTACCGACGCGACTATTCAAATTGTCGATGTGCAATACATTAGACTTAAGTAGTAGTCATCTCACAAATCACGTTTGCTGGGGCCGCTCTCGTCGCCATTAAAATACAAAAAGTGCGAACCCCCCTCCTGGATGATCGAAAATGACCCATTCTCATCGTCAGTCACGAGTCACGGAATGACATGAATGTATGTTTACTGTGTGAAATTATGATATAGAAATGTTGGTATGAAATACAGTAGAATAGCATCGGTACGATGAACGTGCATGCCGCTCTGCTCTGCCTGAATGAGTTTAGCTGGTACTAGGTGCTGTACCTTGGCTGTCAAACAAGAGGAGGAGTGTGAGGCCAGTCGAGTCAGTCTCCGGGCCTGTTCCCGCCCCTGCCTCCATACTAGCTAGTACTGCTACAAGTAGGGCAACAAATTGGAAGGACCATGAATCCAAAACTAACGATTCGGGGAAGGGACTTGAAGGAATTCAAATTCGCGTGATCCGTAAGCGTCCCGCAGATAGCTCCACTGCTAGCGGAGCTCCCAAGGCCACGACTACCGGGACAGCAGCCACGCCCAGAGGTTTCTGTATTGGCAAACGTCCTAGTGTATAGCATGAATAGTATCTCTAGTCTAGTAGTCTAGGCTGATGAATATTGTCTACTGGCCTCTCTACTTGTCTTGCTAAGTACTTCACTTGTATTTATCCTGCGTGGAACCTGTATTTCACTACATTTACTAAATTAATGACGATTGAGGTACTATCATCAATTGTTTAGTACTCGATCGATGACGATAATACAAATAGTTGCGGTTGGAACTACCGTACCAGGTACTACAGTAGCTAGCTAGTAGAGTGATATAATAAGGGTAACAATTCGGCATAAGCTGTCAGATTGCTACAAGATAAAGATCACGGCTGGGATTGCAAAGGCCGCAAAAAAGTGGATTGTAGCACCTTTTGAGGGACTCGTGCTGGGAGAATTGGTTTCGATCGGTGAGGCAGGGGTCTCTAACTCTGTGGTGCGGTAATATGGGGAGCAACAAAGCAGCTGGTCTGTTAAGAATGGTTTTGCTCGTGGCTCCGCTTGACCTTCACCGTTCGATGATTACAGTAAACTTACCAAACGTGAATACACGGACGTGTCCACTATCGCTGCCATTTCCGTCATTGCGCCATGCTCCAATTGCCACAACGGTGCCATCTGACGAAAGCGAGACGGAGAATCCAGATTGATCAATCTGTGCCTCGCCATCAATGTCGAGTCGGCGCTGGGTCCACACGCTTCCATTCCATTTATACAAACGGACGTGTCCACTGCTGTTCTTGCCATTGCCATCACTTTCGTCTGCTCCAATCGCCACGACAGTGCCATCTGACGAAAGCGAGACGGAGCGACCAGATCCATCACCTATAGATTCACAGTTCACTGTCAAGCCTGCATCACCATCAATGTCGAGTCCACGCTGGATCCACTGGTTTCCGTTCCATTTAAACACACGGACGTGTCCACTGCTGTCACCATTTCCGTCATTTCCGACTGCCCCAATCGCCACAACAGAGGCGTCCAACGAAAGCGAGACGGAGGATCCAGAATGATCCTCCGCTGCCTCTCCATCAATCTCGAGTCCACGCTGATTCCACACGTTTCCGTTCCATTTAAACACACGGACGTGACCACTGATATCGCCATTTCCATCGTTGAAGGGTGCTCCAATTGCCATAACGGTGCCATCTGACGAAAGCGAGACGGATGATTCAGATCGATCAATCTGTGTCTCGCCATCAATGTCGAGTCCGCGCTGGGTCCACACGCTTCCATTCAATTTAAATACACGGACGTGTCCACTACCGCTACCATTTCCGTCATTGCGCCATGCTCCAATTGCCACGACGGTGCCATCTGACGAAAGCGAGACGGAGCGCCCAAATCCATTGAACGCTGCCTCGCCATCAAAATCGGGTCCTCACTGGATCCACACGCTACCATTCCATTCAAAGACACGGACGTGTCCACTACCGCCACCATTATTTCCGTCATTACGAGTTGCTCCAATTGCAATGACGGTGCCACCTTCTTATCCACCATCAAGGAGAATCGGGCGTTTGCTTTCGACGGCTGGCCGTAGGCCACTAATGTCGAAATCTGGGGTTTTGAACCGCTGTGGGGGCGGGGCGGAATGCGGAGGAGGAAGAGGAGGAGGAGGACTCTTGTTGAAACCAACGCCAAACTTACTGCGGCCCGCCGTGACACTCAAGGCACTTTCCACAGTGTTGGTGGCGGTAGCAATGGTACCCGTCCCACCACCAACCGGTCCCGCTGCCGCACCAACAGTGCTGACCACGGTAAAGCCTCTTGTACCGGCACCCAAGCCACCTTCGGAAGTAGCCCCGCCGTTGGTCAGGGTGCGCAAAAAGTTGATGCTGTCCTCACTCCTGTCAATATTGTAATTGAGGCTGCTGCTGGCTTGCGGAGGAGGAAGAGGAGGAGGAGGACTTTTGTTGAAACCAGTGCCAAAGTTACCGCCGCCCGTGACACTCGAGGCACTTTCCACAGTGTTGGTGGCGGTAGCAGGTGCCGCCACATCAACCTTGGCGGTGGTACCCGCGTTGCCAGAGCCTCCGCCCACGCTAGTTCCGTATGCGGTGCTGGAACCACCAGCACCAGCAGGGTTGCCAGCATTGTTGTTGTTATTTGGCAACACGGGAAACAAATTACCACCGTCTTGTGTCATGAAGGAACCACTGACCGGGCCATCAATGGGACCCGTTGAGGTAATGCCGCTGGATGCGGCCCTCGTTCCAGTGCTCGATCCGCTCACGACACACCACGAATAGTACTACTACCGGCTGATGGCACGTTTTGCTGGCCGGTAAAGAATTGACGCATTGTCACGCCACCAATGACTT
>Ga0307981_1003871_pt1 | contig 10918 bp, 10 predicted proteins | sample OrgLakmetagen987_FD_201849 | JGI IMG/M metagenome (GOLD analysis project Ga0307981, IMG submission 201849) | Saline water microbial communities from Organic Lake, Antarctica - #987 | ecosystem: Environmental > Aquatic > Non-marine Saline and Alkaline > Saline | place: Antarctica: Organic Lake... | reverse complement strand
CGCCTATTTATAGGCGGTGATCTTTATATTGCTCGGGCTGACTTCCCTGCAAAACTGGCAACACCTGACGTGGTACTAACAACCACAGGCACAGACTCAGTTAGATTTTACGGCAGAAATAGGGCAGGCGCAGACCTAACAAACACGGTTTTACCTGACACACCTATTTTTGTCTTTATGGGGAACTTCCGCATTGAAGAAGCATCTGTGCCCCCTGGTGATGCAACCATTGCCTCAAACGCACCAAGGATGGACCTTTACACATCCACAAACGGTTCAAGTTGGACACTGGTTGCATCTTCGGCGGCAACAATAGACACAAACACAGTTAGTGCTAACAGGTTTAATTCTACCGGTTCTATTATATTCAGTGCGGCTTTTGCAGTTAGTTCCACAGGTAACAGGTATTTTAAGATTGACAAAAACCAAACTGACACAACAGGGACAATTGAGGTCTCGAATTTGTCAGTAACAGCAAAAAATTGGGCTTAAATTATGGCATTAGAAAAAACACCTACTTTGCAGACTCAGTGCTTCAGGAGTCTGGCAAAAGCCCTACTTCACAGGCTTACGCTTACATAATCGCAAATGACCCATTCTTTGTGGATGCAACCCCTGTCTAACGCGCCCGGCTCAGTTCCTGCAAGTTTTTGATCGCAGCAAGAAATCCTTTTTCTTCTTTCCCTTTGGCGCGGACGGCTTCAAGTGCCGCATCGTCAAAGGTGCCGGGCACATTAAGGTGGTAAATGTAAGTCTCTTGCATCTGCCCAGTTCGGGCAAGGCGTGCGTTCCACTGGTTGTAGAGTTCATTTGACCAAGTTGGGGTGAACCAACAAGTTGACCGACCGCCATTTTGTAATCCATCAACACCATGACCGATAGACAGCGGGTGGGCCACCAAGAATTTGACTTTACCTTTTTGCCACCGTGGGAAACTGTCATTTGTGAACAGTTCGGCTCCGGGGCAAGCGGCCAAAATGCGGGCTTGTTCGTGCTTGAATTGGGTGGCGACAAGTAGCGGTTCACCAATCCGCTTTTGCAGTTTAATCAGTGCTTTTATTTTGGCATCATGGACAAACCCAACCTTTTTATCCTCGTCATAAATTGCACCGGATGTGGCTTGCAAAAGTTTCTGAATCAAAGCCCCTTGATTGACTGCAACCACTTCGATTTCTTGATCTTTCAGGAGTGTTAAAAACTCTTTTTCTAACTCCTTGTAAACGCGTAGCCCCTTGGGCGGCAGCTTTACCTCAATGTCTTCAGAAATCGTGGGAGGTATATTGAGCCAATCCTCAGAGCGTAGAGTCAGGGCAATATCTGAGACCCGTTTCTCAATAAATTTACCTGCCCCGGATCTCAAAACGAGCTTGGGGTATTGTTTGTAAGGGTCATCTGGTTCAAAGTAAGATTTTTGGAACGGCGTAGGAAATTTACCTAGTCGTGCGCCATCGTCTAGCAACCGGATTTGTGCGAACAGATCCAAATAAGAGTTGGGTGTGGGTGTGCCAGTCAGACCCCAGTGCCTCTTGAACAGGTGCCGAAACTCCCTCATACCATGAACGCGCTCTTTGACCACAACTTGATTGCCAAGCCGATTGGTGCGGGTCACAGGTTTGCCATCTTCGTCGAGCGTGGGCTTGTCATAGCCATTGATGCGCTTACTGGCGGGGTTTTTGGCTTTGCTCAGTTCGTCCCAGACTATTGTGTCAACTGGGATCTCTCCGGGCTTCTTGCCTGATAAGTAGTTTTTGCAAAATGTGGGGATCATTTCGTAGTTGAGAGTGTATATGTCTGCGGTGCCATTATCCCAAGCTTTTTTGCCTTCCTCGGTTCGAAGACACACAATTTTCAGGTGCCGGAAGCTTTGCCACTTGTTGACCTCGTTTAGCCAAGTCAGGACAGCCACACGGAGCGGCGCGATGACAAGCAACCCCTTTGCCTGTCCATCGTTTAGGAGCCAACTGAAAGCGGCGAGAGTCGAGGCAGTCTTGCCGAGACCCATACCGACAAACAACGCGGCGCACGGTCGGTCTTTGAGCCACTCAATTGACAGCTCTTGATGCTCAAGGGGGTTAAATATCATCCAATTTACTAGTCAACGTCTCTACAAAGTCAGAAAAAGAGCACTGCTTTCTTTTGAACAGCGCCCAAGTTATGAAAATTGGAGGCAGAAAAACGTTGGCGCATAAATGGACAAGAATTGTGTGTAGTAATTTTCTCATAATGACCGGACAACTCTTGCGATTTCCTCACGCTGTCTGCGTGTGAGTGATTTTAGCTTGTCCATTTTGCGCAGTTCACACCTCTGGATGGGTGTTAATTGCATCCATTCTTTAGAGTTTTTTAGGTTGCGTAGAGCGGATTTTGCTTCAAAGAAATTCAGGTATTTCATAGGTGTATATCGATGTAGGATTTTGCATCTTCGAGATTATCAACCCAAACAGCATTGCCACCGTTTGCGCGAATCTCTTGAGCGTGTTTTAGTTGCAGGGCGGTGGGGGTCTTGCCCGGCGCTTTTAACTCCATGAACAAAACAACCCCATTAGGTAAAATAAAAATTCGATCAGGCACACCCCGGTTTGCAGGTGACGAGAATTTGTAGGACAGGCAACCTTTACTTTTGGCGTAATTGCTTACCTTCGTTTCAATCTGTGTTTCAAGACCCATTACAGAGATGAACTAAAAGTTTTGCCCTTGGTGCTCCTGCGAATCAAATCGATTATGGCTTCACGCTCCTTCTTCTGAATACGGACAACCAACTTTGCGAGGATGGCTTTGCGCGGCGCGTCTTGCTCAAGCTCCAAAAAGACAAGGCGCTTTAGGTCATCTTGTGATAGGTCCACATTGTTAATTCTGGCAACAAACTTGTTCCAAGATTGCAAGTATCCTTCTTGGTTGAGCCGGGCGCGGTCCTTGTCTGACAAGGTAGGGTTTTTAGGAAATATCTTCATAATGGTAAATTAAAAACAGTTTTTATTTAAAGGTCAAGCGTTTTAATAAAACTCTCCAAGCTGTGCTTCAAGGATCCGTTTTTCAGCAATTTGAAAATAAGTTTCGTCTAATTCAAAACCTACAAATTTGCGGTTTGTGTTCACGCAAGCGACCCCGGTGGTTCCACTGCCCATCGTGAAATCAAGGACGGTTTCACCTTCGTTGGTGTAGGTTCGGATCAGGTATTCGATAAGCGCAACGGGCTTTTGCGTGGGGTGTTGCCCCCTATCCCTTAAAAATTTTTGAACTGTTCTCGGGTACCCGGTTTTGGTTTGTTTGTAAGTTCGCCTCTTTGTCTCACTAGAGCAATGGCCCAAGTTCCCACCTTTCCCTTTATTTGATTTTACAATCTCGCAATCTTGCAACCCTTGCGGGTTATAAGTTTTTTGTGAAGTATAGAAAACACATACATCTTCATGTACTTTTAGCGGTTGTTTTTTAGCCAACTGGAAATTAACCCCTTGTTCTTTTTCCCACACCCAACTATATTTAAACATTTTCAAGTTACTACAAACTAAAGTGCTTGTAAAAGGTTGAGAAGCGAAAAGCACAATCGTTCCGTTCGGTTTTGTGACCCTTACCAGTTGGTGCCACATAGAGCCAAAAGGGATTATGGCATCCCATTTGCAAGCTGTGGTGCCATACGGGGGGTCTGTGATCACTGCATCGATTGAGTTATCCGGCAGCATCTTGAGCAGTTCTAGGCACTCACCTTGTTTTATGTTTGTCATAATTTTTTTTAATCCTTGGTGTAAAATCTTATGAAACTGCCTTCGGCTTCGATTGGTAGACCCTCAGCCCAGTCTGGCAGGTCACAGAGCGCCTCACAAAATGCTTCGATAGTGTGACCGGGTTTGTCTTCGGCAAGTGCCTCATCGTGCACGAGCATAAAAATGTCATAGCCTGCTTTCTCGGCTTTGAGTGCACCGTTTGACATGATATCACCAGCAACGGCTTGAGTAGCATTCTCGACGAGTGAACCCCCATAAGTCCCCATTCTCAGCGGCCTACCACCTTTGAGGCCAATGAAGCTGACTTCATCGGTTGTGTAAGTTTCCCCTTTGTAAGTTTTCACGGCGGGTTTTACTTGTGGGTAAGGGTATATCAAATTGTGCCCGCTTGGGAGTTGCATAATCAGCGCAGGGAATCCGGGCTTGTTTGACATCATAAATTTAATTTTGTCATTGGCCTTCACGACTTTGTTAGGGTTGCGAATTGCTTCTTTTGCGGCTTCGTTGCAGGCTTCCCACATGCTGACAACTTTGTAGTTCACGGCTCGGTAGGTTTTGATCGTGGTTTTGCACAGCTCTTGTGACAAGGTGCGCCCGTAGCCTTGGCAAGTGCTTCTAAATTTGTCATCACCACCCTGAAAGCCACAGAGCAGAACAGCCTGCTTGCCGACAAAGCGTTGATCTTTGGTTATCTCTTCGGGTGGCACACCGAAAATTTTTGAAGCCATTGTCACATAGGTGTCTTTTTTCTGTCTAAATAGCTCAAGACCATCTTCCTGCCCGGCGAGCCACAAGACTATGCGGGCTTCGATTGCGGCATAGTCGGCATTCAGAAATCTACCAGGTGTCTCTGTTGTGTGCACACAATCGAACCTTGTTTCTACCGGCACCGGCTCAATAAAATGACGGATGCAAGATGCGATTGCTTCAAGTGGCGACTCAAAGATGGCTTCTAAGCTGGCAACGTCCATGTTGCCAGTTTTTAGGGTAGTATAGAGGTGCTCACTATTTTTGATAGTGGGGCGACGGAAATTTTGCGGCTGAATGATTTTACCAGACCAACGGTGGGTGCGCTCAGCCCCGGACCATAACAAAGAGCCTTTGACCCGGCCATCTTCAGGGCAGGCGGCACCGAGCATGGTGGGGATCTTCTTTAGCGCGGCGAACCCAGACAGGCGTTTCAGTTTTAGGGCTTCAAATGCTTCATCGGTCATTCCGTAACCGCCCGGACCGTCATCAATGACACCGTCAACAGTTGCGGACTGCAAGTTTTTAGCTGGGTAGCCTCTTTCCCGAAGCCACTCAAGAACCTTTGCAGTCTGGGTTAGGTTCAAGTCTGTGATCTCTCGAAAACTTTTGGCTATCTTAGAATCAAACTCGTCAACTAACTCACCTGTAATCTTGAGAGCTTCGACGTTCACCGGGACACCCCGGCGATTCATCCTAAGATCAAATTGAAACGCTTCTAGGACCTCACCTTTAAGCTCAAAGGCTTTCAGCTTTTCGTGAATTTGCATTTCGACGATGACATCTTGCTTACAGTATTGCCCAAAATCGTGGAACTTCTCCGGCTCATGCTTTGGTAGCACCCGCGTGAGAGGCTGTTTCTTAGTCGGCACTTGTGGGACTGAGAAAAGTTTGATCAGGTTGTAGCCCTTTGAGTCTTTGAGCGTGTCGAGCTTCAGGAAAATGGAAGCACTGGCGAGCGCGGACGGGATGGCAGCGCGTCGGCACATTGCAGCGGTGCAGCGCCACTGCTCAATCTTAGGGCATGGCAGGTTGAAAGTCTTCTCAAACAGATAATGACAGATTGCAGCTTCAAATTGCGCGTTGTGCGCGTAGAGCACCGCTTCGGGGTCTTCACTCATGCGCTTGAGCATGGCGAGCGCCTTCGGCTTCTCAGGCTGTCCGTTGATGGACCACAGAAGCGGTGCCTTCCAGTGCTCGGCAATGGTGCACAGCAAAATCTCTGTCGTGGGATCGGCGGCGTATCGGTAAGCGCCAAATGCTTTCAGGTCTAGCTCAGAGTACGTCTCAAAATCGATGTGATAGATCATAATTGGGTGAGGATGTGGGTCAGTATTGGAAGAGGTGTGCCCCCTAAAACGGGTTTTCTTCATTTTCTTCGTCTTGGGCTTTTATGAGTGCTTTGACTTGGTAGAGCACTCTGCCAGCTTCAGGCAGGTAGTGCTCCCAGTTGTCTTCTTCTCCGTTTGAGAATTTAGCGATTACGCGGGCGATAGGTTCGGCGGGATTAGTCATTTTTTCTAGTTTTCGTGAGCAGTTGTCTATCCATGACAGCACTCTTATGTTGTCCGCTTGGTAAGGTTTGGATGAATCAATACGGTCAATGGTGAGGTCATAATGTTCTTTGCCTTTTTTATTAAGGTAATCAGTACGAGTGCAAAAGGACACAAACTCATTAATTGTTAAATTAAACACTACTTTACGAACGCGGGCGCAATCTTTGATGTTACTGTATGCGTATTTCAGCGGGTGCTTAATCCTGTGCTTCCGACTGTGGCAGGTGGGGCAGTCCTTGCGACCGGGGCGGGCAAGGCGAGCACAGCCCCAGTGAATGCACACCCCGGCGCGGATATTAGAAAGCCGGGTCTTCTCACTGACTACTTTTGTCAAATAGATGTGTGGAAAACCCGGCTTGTTCATAATATCAAGTTTGACAAAAACTACATCCCGAAGTTTTCTTTTTCGTCTTTACCTTCTTCATCGCTCAAGTCTTCAAGGACATGTGAGGCGTCAATTGCAGATTCCCCAAACGCATCACCCTTAGCAAAGAATTGCACAACTAGAAGCCCAGCGGTCACACCTTTACCACCTTGGTTTTTGGTGGCATCGAAAGCGTAAAGATCGATGATGGCGTAAACGTAGTCACCATCCTTGATTCTGTTGTCAATCGCGTTGATGGCAACTTTCGGGTTGGCGTCCACAATCTGGGGCGGGCGGCTCTGTTGAGATGAAGCGGCAATGTAAAGCACTCCTTCACCGTAGCCGTCATAATTGTCTTCGGTAGCTTGGTCGATGACATCGGCACCATCGCGTAAAGCCCAGTTGACACTCTTGACAGGGACTTTGCCAAACTTGGCCTTCATAACCTCATCGCAAGCGGCGAGCAGGGCTTTTTCAATCTTGGCAATACCTTTTGTCACGACACCGTCAATCTTGACGGCACTGTCGCCCGAAAGTATGAAATTTGACTTAAACTTTGGCGCACCATTTGCGGAAGCCTTCGGTGAGAAAAGCTGTGAAAAGGACAAGCGGACATTCATTAGTGTGATTTTCATAATTTTGATTTTTGGTTTTCTTTGATTTTTGGTTTTCAGGCTCTCAGATTGAGAGCTTATGAAATTGGTGGATGCTGTGTTATTTTACATAGTAGAGTGAAATCACTTAGCTCAATTTCCGCTGACTATTGAGCACATCCATAAATTGTATTACATCAAATCTTGCTCGCTAAGGTCTGTCAGGACATCGGCGGCGGTTGTGTTGATGCACTCCCGGGGGTCTTCTGTGGTGGTCAATACAGGTTTGCCAGGTGGGCGGTGTGTAAGTTCATTGAACCGATTGTTGAAGCGTGTGGACAGCTTCAGCGGCTTGAGAAGCTTCTCAGCTTGTGGCAAGGTGATAAGCTTCTTTGTGTAGCGTTGATCGGCTTTTAGCTTGCTCTTTATCAAAGTGTCCGCTTCGCCAATATCTAACCAAGTGCGGTTACCAAGTTTGCCTTGCACTAGCTTTAGACCTTCGATTGTGGACCCCGCTTCAAGCAGTTTGTATGCTTCTGATTCGACACTATTGAGCCAAGACTTAATTGATGAAGCATTCTTGACGATAGCTGTAATTTGTGCTTCTGAGAGTGTTTCAAAGTCCGGTGCTGGGACAGTGTAGGACTCACCTTTAGTGTGTTTGGTCTCGGTCAAATCCGTGAGCAGTTCAACCGCTTGAGTTTTCAGATTTGAACTATAATGCTGCGCCCGCGCTTTGCAGAATCCTTTGGCACTACACCACTGGCAAGCGTCATCGCTTGGGGTGAATTCCAAATTGTCTGTGTTGCCAATTGTAATCACCGTGGCGGCATCTGCAATTGGTAGTGCAAACAACTCTAGTTGCCCAAGTGTCACCGTCCAAATCTTTGTTGGTGAGCCTTCGTAGGTGCGCGGCTGAAAAATTGCCATTGTCACCAGTGAGTCATCGCTGAATTTATACAAATCTTTGTATTCTTCGATCAAAGAAAGCGCGTAGATGGCAAGTTGCAGGTTTTCTTTGGCTTCGACGTTCACCCCCGCACCATATTTGAGATCCAAAATGTAAACTCGCTCATCTGAAATTAGGGCAAAATCAACAGTGCCATTATCCTCTTTTTTATAAAACAGTGCCACCTTTGCTTCAACGAGTCTTTCATCTTTGTCAGTGGTCAAGCGTTCCGCAAATGCAACATAGTCGGCAACGTGCGGGCGCATCTCTTCGGGCACTTCTGAAATGTCTCTGAGTCCGTCGAGAATGTCAGAGCACCACTGGTGGGCGATTGTGCCTTCATCGGCGTAGGTGCTCCCGGTGTCTACAGGGATGCGGTGTTGGTTATCCGCGATATATTTAATTGATGCGGTGCACTGCACCCACTGCTTTGCAGAGGATGGGGCAAGGCGTGAGTGTGTTTCAGGTTCGGACATTTTTATAAAAATTTGAGGGTGAGATTGAAAAAGTGTGATATACGTTTTCCGCTTGGTATATCAGCAAGGGCCCCTTTTTGCTAACTTGAAAGACTGGTTTAACTTTTTGTGATTTAACAACTCACAGCCCACAAGTGGGGTAAAACAGACAAACAAGATCAACGCTCAGAAATTGTTTAGTCGGCAATGTCTTCAAGCTTGGTGCCAAGGGCTTCTTCAAGCGCGGCAAGCATCAAGTCAAGATCACCACCATCCTTTTCAAAAGATGTGATACTTGCACCAGCGCCGGCGACTTTCTTCAGGGCGGCGTGAAAATCCGCTTTCTTGCCTTGGGTAATGCACTCCTGCGCTACCTTGCGGCAATCGTTGGCTGTTGCCGTGTGCTTCACATGTTCCTTTGCATCGGCGGCATCGGCTTCTTCATTTGCTTTATCGATTGATATTGTTATGTGTTTTTGCGCTTTCGTTTCACGCTTCGGTTTTTCAACTTCTTCAGCGAAACTCGCAACTGAGTTTGTTTGGGTTTTAATGTGCTGTGCAATGTTTGACTCTGCAAGCGTGAGCATTGCAGCAGTTAGTTCGATGATAGATTTTTCTAGGCTCATATTTTTGGTTTCTTTGATGGTTTGATATTTTGCGTGTCTGTCAGGAGTTGACAGGACAAACAGAAAACAGTTTTTATTTAAAGGTCAAGAGTTATTTTCTAAATAAGTCTTTTTTCTTTTAGTTGGCTCATTATATCAGTGTCTCGGTGCTGTTGTTTATGCGGGTTTCTAGGATTTTCAGGATGTCTAAATCTGCCATTGACGGGTCGGGACCAACCCAAACTTGGTGTTTGGCTCCGGCGGCGGTCTTGCGGCCAAGGTGTTTATACCCCCGGCACATGAGCACAGAGTTTAGAACCCGCTGGCTTACTGGTTGCCTTGTCTCAAGCGCCACAGCCCGGAACAGGTCACTTGCGGAAATAATGTCATCTTGTATGGTTGGCTCGTCGCCTTCTTCGAGTATGCGGTCAAGGATGCTCTCAACCTCGGGCTTGGTGTGTTTAGCCATCTCGTAAAAATAGGATGTTTTCGGCGGTGGCGAGTCAGGGCAAAACCCTGGGGAAAGTTCCCAGTCCTCAAAAAACGCCCGCAGACCTCCGAACTGGGCAGAGTCAACGAGTTTTTGTAATGGCTCAAGTGCACCGGACTCCATGAGCCTATCAGTGTCTTGCTCTGTTTGGATGGGTGAGAAAACCACAAAATAGCGTCTCTCCCTTTGCTCAACTGCAATGGCGTCTTTGTGGTTTGTAAAAATCAAGTAGTTGGTAACATTCTCAAACTCCTCGTTCGGCTTAAATTTCTGGTTTATAGAGACGTGGTCATCTGAAATTGGCTCTTTGAGTTTATTCATCACATCGTGCCGGGAGTGCCCAGTTACGCGGATCTCGTTTAAAATTGATAACTGTGTGCCAACTGCCCAGTCATTGAATGGGCTAAAGATTGCTTCCGGGTCTACCGTTTTAATGTTGCCTCGGCCAAACACACCACGAAGCGCCTTTGCCAGTAAGCCTTTGCCATTGCCTTGTGCCGACTGGATCAGGAATGCCCAACGGATTTTCTTGCCAGGATTCTGCACCATGAACGCGATGAAATCAATTAGGCGACGCTGGTGCTCCGGCTCGGCAATCAGTAGTGCAGCGTGCTTTAAAATCACCTGCCCGGCTTCGTCGGCTGTTTTGCGATCCGGCTTGGCATAGCTCTTTGTATAGGTGTTTACAAACCGCTTTTTGCCTATAACGACGATGACCTCATCCGGGTTGGCCGGGTCATAGGTCAGGTCATAAACACGCGGAATCTCTAGCTCATTGAGGATGTAGTCTTGCGGGCGCACAATAGGGGTAAGTTTGGCCTGTAATGATGTGTCACCGCGCTCCTGTAACTCCTGCGCGGTCGGCAGTAGTTTGACGCCGTAAGACGAGTCAAAAGAGCTTTTGGTTAGCACCTCGCAAGTCTCGGTGCGATACACACGCTCAAGACCAGACAGATAGACAAGCCCTCTTGCCCAAAGTGGGGTTGGCTTCTCTTCGCTGTCTTTTTGCCTTTGTTTTTCTTTGGCTTCGGACTGTAGAGTTTTCAGGCGTTTTTTCAGCTCGGCAACGGAGTAGGTGAACCCAAAAACAGATTTTGCCTGTTTTTTGACAGTGTCAATCAGTGGCGTTTCATAGGCAGACCCAAGCAGGGGACTGACTACAATTTTTTCAAATCCCCGGTCAAGTAGGTCTTCAAGCGTGGTGCAGCCCTTTAGCCAATTGGTGAGGCGGGTAAACAGCTTCTGGTTTGTCTCGGCGCAGTCCCAGCCCGCTTCTTTAGCGAGCTTGAAAATGGTTCTCATGGTGGTTGGCAGCCGATTTGAGGGTGTGGCGCTCGTGTGGTCCCATCGGTAGCGCGTCTTTTCCTCTCCCTCATACGTCCGGCCTCCAGATGACCATGAATTAAACAGCGCAAACGCCGCGTCATCTTGCTCCGG
>Ga0307981_1003869_pt1 | contig 10920 bp, 9 predicted proteins | sample OrgLakmetagen987_FD_201849 | JGI IMG/M metagenome (GOLD analysis project Ga0307981, IMG submission 201849) | Saline water microbial communities from Organic Lake, Antarctica - #987 | ecosystem: Environmental > Aquatic > Non-marine Saline and Alkaline > Saline | place: Antarctica: Organic Lake... | reverse complement strand
GATGATCTGCTGGTTGGGTCTCCGGCTCATAGCCCAGATGCTCGGTCAGCTCAGCACCCAGCATCCGTTCCATCAAGCGAACCTTCAGTTCCGTCATCAGGCCCTGGTTGCCAAGCAGATCGTCCGCATTCTCAACGCCGCTCAGCAGCTCGTCTAATACTTCCTTGGATATCGTCATTGTCATCATGCTCCTTCAGTTTGGAAGCATGGGCCAAATTACTCATACACAGAAGATCGGACACTCTCAGGGTTAAAAGTTGCGCACCTTGTACCTTTCCTGAGCGAAAAGCAGAATGTCAGCTCGTCCAATGCTGGCAAACGGATCAATGGAAAACCCTCAGTCTTTCTTCGCTCCTTCCGACTGAAGCCACCTTATAACCGACAGGCGTTTGGAATTCATGTGACTCATCAGGGTTCGCGCCAAGTTGGGACCATCTCGCGCAATAAGAAACTCCAAGATAAGCTCGTGTTCTTGCACAGCTTCCTGCCATCGTCCTTGAGTCATATTGGCGAGATACCGGGCCCGCTGCATGCGCAGCGACAAGGCCTGACAGGATGAAGTTAACGTACCGTTCCGGGCTGTAAGCAGAATAGCGCGGTGAATCTTCTGGTTTACCTTGAAATACGCGTCCAGATCGCTGTCCTTATAGCTTTGTATCATTTGCGCGTGCAAATCGCGGACCGCGTCAATCTCTGCGTCGGTAATGTTTTGGCAGGCCAACTCGCCCGACAGCGCTTCCAATGCGCCCAGCACGGGAAAGACCTCTTCCACCTCTTCGATCGTAAGGCACGTCACCCAGGCACCGCGATTTGGTTCAAGCCGCACCAACCCGTAGGAGGCAAGCACCTTAAGCGCCTCTCGCAGCGGCGTGCGCGAGACCCCGAATTGGTCACACAGCTGTTTTTCAGGTACCTTCGTGCCGGGTTCCAGATCGGCATTGATGATCAATGTTTGAAGCCTGCCAACGAGTTCGTCATGCAACGAAATGCGGTTGATTGCCTGAGGGTTTGGTGCTCGCATCATTGGGATGTCATCTCACTTTTTCAGGGCCATTTCCAGTAGACGTGCCATGTGGATGGGGTGGCGTGAGGTCAGATCAGCGACTTGATGTCGGCAGGATGTGCCATCTGCAACAATTAATGTTTCTGTGTCTGCTTTTCTGACCGCTGGCGCCAGATCTAACTCTGCCATGGCGCGTGATGTTTCGTGCGTTTGAGCACTATAGCCGAATGCGCCCGCCATGCCACAGCAGGATGTCTCGACGATTTCGATCTCTGTATCGGGCAGCAACGACAGGGTTTTTTCGATACTGGACATGACGCCCATCGCCTTTTGATGGCAATGCCCGTGCAGCAGGACCTTGGGCGCAGGGGAGGTCAGCGGCAATTGAAAGTCTGGATTACTTTCCTGATCGGCGATGTACTCCTCTAGCATGCGCGCTTTACCGGCGAGTCGTGCCGTATCTTCCCCGTGCAGAAGGGCGGGGATTTCATCGCGCAGAGTAAGCAGGCAGCTGGGTTCCAGCCCTATGATAGGTAGGCCCGCTTCTACGTAGGGCATCATGGCGTCAACCAAGCGCTGCGCTTCCACCTTGGCCTCATCTATCAAACCGGCTGATAGAAATGTGCGGCCGCAGCACAGTGGGCGTTCTCCCTTTGGGGCCTGCGCCAGATGCACCGGCACATCCGCCGCCCCAAGCACCTTGAGCGTGGCGCGCAGGTTCTCGGGTTCAAAGTAGCGGTTGAAGCAATCGGCAAAGACGACGGCTTTGGGGCTTTCATCTCGGCTGGCTTCACTGTCTTTAAAGGGCCGCGACGCCCAAGTGGGCAGCTTGCGCGTTGCGGTGAACCCGGTCAGTCCTTCGGTCAGTTTTGCCAGCCCCGGAACTGTGTTGCGCAAGTTTGCCAGAAAAGGAAGACGCGAAGCCATAGGGGCATAACGCGGCAGAAACGCGGTCAGACGGTCCTGCAGGCTCAGCCCGTGTTTACGTACGCGGGCAGCCTGCACTTCGATTTTCATGCGGGCCATGTCCACGCCTGTGGGGCATTCGTGCTTGCAGCCATTGCACGACACACATAGCTTCATCGTGTCAGCCATCTGATCAGAGGTCAGCGCCTCTGGCCCCAATTGCCCAGAAATAGCCAGCCGCAGCGTGTTCGCCCTACCGCGCGTGAGGTCTTGTTCCTTGCGGGTCACCCGGAAGGACGGGCACATCACCCCACCCTTGAGCTTGCGACAGGCCCCATTGTTGTTGCACATTTCGACCGCGCCTTGAAAACCGCCCGCGCTGCCGGTCCAGTCAGACCAGTCGAGGCCTGTTGGAAACTCTTCCACTTTGTAGTCGGGGCCATAGCGGAACAGTCTGCGGTCATCCATCTTGGGCGCATCGACGATCTTGCCCGGGTTGAACAGGCCGTTTGGATCGAACCGCTTTTTGACCTCGCCAAAGCTGGCCACCATCCGGGGTCCAAACATCTTTTCGTGAAATTCCGAGCGGACCAAACCGTCGCCGTGCTCGCCAGAGTGGGAGCCCTTGTACTGCGCGACCAGATCAAAGCACTCCTCTGCGATCGCGCGCATTTTGCTCACGTCCTGATCCAGCTTGAGGTTCAGGACAGGGCGCACATGCAGGCAGCCCACCGAGGCGTGGGCATACCATGTGCCGCGGGTGCCGTTACGCTCAAATATCTCCGTCAGGCCAGCGGTATAGGCGGCAAGGTCAGGCAGTTCGACTGCACAATCTTCGACAAAGGACACTGGCTTGCCGTCGCTTTTCATGGACATCATGATGTTAAGCCCGGAGCTGCGCAGATCAGCGATACGTGCCTGCATCGCAGGGTCAGGCACAGGAGTCATACCGCCCCAATTCTTGCCCGAACCGGACCACGAAAATCCCAAATCTCCCATCATCTCATCCAGTTGACGCAATTTCTGGTCGTGTAGGCTTGCGTCTTCTTCGGCAAACTCAACCAGCAGCAGGGCGTCGGGTTTGCCGGTCACAAATTCCTTGATGGTCTGGCGGAACATCGGGATATCACGGGCCAGCCCGATCATTGTCGCATCGACCAGCTCAACGCCTTGTGGGTTCAATGTGACCAGATGCTGTGCGGCATCCATCGCCTGATGAAATGTCGGGAAGTGGCAAACGCCAAGAACCTTTTGCGAAATGATGGGCCAGAGTTTCAACTCAATCGCGGTGGAATAAGCAAGCGTGCCTTCCGAGCCCACCAGAAGATGCGCGAGGTTGTTGGGTGTGTCGCGGGGCACCAGTGCGTCGATATTATAGCCACCGACGCGGCGCATGACCTTGGGGAATCGTGCGTCGATCTCTCCGGCCTCACGGGTGCCAAGGTGTAGCAGGTCCTCCGTCAACGATTGCATCAGGGGGGATGCGGCGGTCCCAATGGGGCCAAAATGATGTTTGCTGCCGTCTGCCAGAAAAGCGTCTATCGACAAAACGTTGTCGCGCATCGTGCCATAGCGCAGGGATTTTCCGCCGCAGGAATTGTTGCCGGTCATGCCGCCAATAGTGGCGCGGGACGCGGTTGAGACATCGACAGGGAACCACAGCCCATGGGGTTTGAGCGCGCGATTAAGATCGTCCAGAACGATACCTGGGCGCACAACACAGCGTTGTTCTTCTACATCCAACTCAATGATATCGTTGAAATATTGTGTGTTATCCAGCACCAGCGCTTCGTTCACGGTCTGCCCGCATTGCGACGTTCCCCCGCCTCGCGCCAACAGCGGCAAGCCCTGTCCGCTTGCAATGTTGATAGCGGCACGGATGTCATCTTCGGACTTCGGTGAGAGGACGCCGAGCGGCATCATCTGATACAGCGAGGCATCCGTGGCATAGCGCCCCCGCGAGAACCCGTCGAACATGAGGTCGCCCTTAACACGGGTCTTCAGAGCGTCAAATAGAGCAGACATATGCGATCCAGTGTCATTGAGGAATAATCATTTCGGTTGACATAATTATGAATTCAAAATTACGTTGATTCAACTGAAAAGAAAACTTGCGGACATCAGGGCGTTCCCTTGGCCGCGATAAACCATCTGGATGTGAGACCAAAGTCATGAGAAAAGCTGGCCGTCATTTTCTGCAAATCCCCGGTCCGAGTGCTGTACCTGACCGCATCCTAAGCGCTATCGGGCAACAAACCATTGATCACCGCGGGCCAGACTTCGGGGCCGTCGGCATGAAGGCACTGGACGGGCTCAAGACCATCTTTAAGACGCAGAGCCACGTGTTCATTTACCCCGCCTCCGGCACCGGCGCTTGGGAGGCCGCTTTGGTCAATACACTGTCACCCGGTGACCGCGTTTTAATGTTTGAGACGGGGCATTTTTCGACGCTTTGGAAAAAGCTCGCTGAAAAGCTTGGCCTGCAGGCCGAATGCATCGAGGGCGATTGGCGCGGCGGGGCGGACCCGGACCAGATCCAGGCCTACTTGGCCGAAGACAAAGGTCATGAGATCAAAGCAGTCTGTGTGGTGCATAACGAGACCTCGACCGGATCGGTGTCGCCAATCGCAGAGGTCCGCAAAGCCATTGACCGTGCAGGGCATCCCGCGCTTTTCATGGTCGATACCATCTCTGGCCTTGCTTCGTTGGATTACCAACATGACGAGTGGGGCGTGGATGTCACGGTGTCAGGATCGCAAAAAGGTCTGATGCTGCCCCCCGGCCTGTCGTTCAATGCGGCAAGCGAGAAGGCAATGGCAGCCAACAAGACCGCCGGATTGAAACGCTCTTATTGGGATTGGGCCGAAATGTTCGGCCCGAACAGAACCGGCTATTTCCCCTACACGCCCGCGACAAACCTGCTCTACGGGCTGAATGAAGCCGTTGATATGCTACACGAAGAAGGGCTCGACAATGTCTTTGCCCGTCATGCGCGCCACGGACAGGCGGCGCGCGCTGCCGTGCGCAAATGGGGGCTCGAAGTGCTCTGTACCAAACAGGGGCAGGAAAGCGGCGTGCTAACGGCGGTAAAGCTGCCGGAGGGCCACAGCGCAGATGCGTTCCGCGCGACCACGTTAGAGCATTACGACATTTCGCTTGGAAATGGCCTGTCGAAGGTTGCCGACAAGGTATTCCGTATTGGCCACCTAGGCGATTTCAACGATTTGATGCTGGTTGCCACGCTTGCCGGTGTCGAAATGGGCCTGAAACAGGCGAACGTTCCGTATGAAGCGGGCGGGGTTCAAGCGGCAATGGAGCAGCTCAAATAAAACAATGCCTCCATAGAACGGGGCAATGACAAAAACAAGTGACAACATTAATCTCTGGGAGGAGAACATCATGAGGATAATTGCAAACTTATTTGCAGCAACCACAGCCATTGGCATGGCAACAAGTGCTTATGCTGCGGATATGACCTTGAAATTTGGCCACGTTGGTAATCCGGGATCGCTGTTTGAGGCGTCGGTCGACAATTTCGCAGCCTGTGTGAACGGTGCGATGGGCGACACTGTCGAAGTGCAGACTTTTGGCTCGTCGCAGCTGGGCAAGGACAAGGAGCTTCTGCAAAAGCTTAAATTGGGGCAGGTTGATTTCTCCCTGCCATCCTCGGTGATGTCTTCGGTAGATGATACCTTTGGTATCTTCGAAATGCCCTACATCATCAAAGACCGTGACCACATGCGCCGTGTTCAGGGCGCAATGATGGACAAGTTTCAATCTGCTGCGAATGACAACGGCTATCACATCGTCGGTCTGGCCGAGAATGGCTTTCGCAATATCACCAACAATGTGCGGCCGATCAATCTGCCGGCCGATCTGGAAGGCGTCAAACTGCGCACGCCAAACGGTGTCTGGCGCCTCAAGATGTTCCAGGAGTATGGGGCCAACCCAACGCCAATGGCATTCTCTGACGTGTTTACCGCGCTGCAAACCGGCGTGATCGACGGACAAGAAAACCCCTATGCGCAGATCGCATCAGCCAAATTTCAGGAAGTGCAGAAGTATCTTTCTGTAACTGGCCATGTTTATACGCCTGCGTATATTCTAATGTCGAAAAAGAAGTTCGACGGGCTGGACGCTGATATGCAGGCGGGGCTGACGGATTGCGCCAATAAAACGCAAGACTTTACCTACGAGAAGGCAGCGGAGCTAGAAGAGAGCCTGCTGAAAGTGATTGAGGATGCGGGTGTTGCTGTTAATATTGCGAACAAAGACGCTTTCATCGAGGCCTCCAAGCCGATCTATTCCCAGTTTGCGGATGAGGTCGACGGCGGTCAGGAGATGATCGACACCGTTCTTGGTCTTGGTGACGCAAGCTAACTGGATCGCAGGCGGCAGGCACCTTGCCTGCCGCCTGATCACAATTATCAACACCCCAACGGCACGCACCCGCTTTATGGCTTTTGTGACGTGAACTCCGGTATCCTACAGGTCTTACCCACATGGAACATGCTGCCTACCCAACCCTGTCCCGCATCAACCGGATGCTGAGCAGAGTGCTTGAATGGATCACGATTGGCCTGATGGTCCTTTTGACAACGATCGTGACCATGGCTGTGATTGCCCGCCTGATGGGGCAGAGCTTTTCATGGTATGACGAGGTCGCCGCGATCATGCTGGCTTGGATCACCTATTACGGATCAGCGCTGGCCGCCTTGCACCGCCGCCATATCGGCTTTGACTCAGTCCTGCTCGCGATGCCGCAAAAGGCGCGCATCGCGGTCTTATTTTTAGGCGAGGCACTGGTACTGCTGTTCTTCTTCCTCATGGCCCGTGCCGGCATGCAGGTTCTTGACGTTCTTGCGGGCGACACGCTGGTATCGCTGACATGGGTACCCATCCAGTTCACCCAATCTATCATCCCGATCGGCGCGATCCTGTTCATGCTGTGCCAAATTCTCAGCCTGCCTGGATTTCTCAAGCTGACAGCCGCCGGCATATCGCTTGAGCATGCAGATATCGATGAAGAAGTTGAAACCGAACTTGAAAAAAACAAGGATCGCGCCTGATGTTGATGGCTTTCATTTTCGTAGCGATGCTTGTCATGATTTGCATCAACATGCCCATTGCTGTCGCCTTGGCGATGTCCGGTGTTCTGGGCCTGCTGCTCACCGAAGGGCCGAGTAGCCTCGTCAGCATCGCGCTGGATATGTATGACGGATCGACCAAGTTTTCCCTAATCGCCATACCGATGTTTGTGCTGGCAGGTGCCATCATGAACGCAGGCGGCATTACTGACAGGCTGATCAACTTTGTGACTGCCATCATAGGGTTCATTCGTGGTGGCCTTGCGATGGTCAACATTGGCGTATCGCTGTTTTTCGCTGAAATCTCCGGCTCTGCGGTCGCGGATGTGGCGGCGATGGGGTCCATCCTGATCCCCCAGATGAAAAAGCGCGGCTATTCCAAAGAATTTTCGGCTGCGGTGACCTCATCCTCGGCATCGCTCGCGATTATCATTCCTCCGTCGATCCCGATGATCCTGTATGCGGCATCGGCAAATACATCCGTGGAGCAGTTGTTCGTCGCGGGCGTCGTGCCCGGTCTGCTCGGGGCGGCGGGGCTTATGATGGTCGCCTACCTGTTTGCCAAAAAGTATAACTTCCCCACCGAAGCGGCGTTCAAACTTGCGCGCCTGCGTGAGACCTTCATTGACGCGATGCCCGCGTTTACCCTGCCAGTCATCATTCTGGGCGGCATCTTTGGCGGCTATGTCACGGCGACCGAAGCTGCCGGCCTTGCAGTTCTGGCGTCGATTGTTGTGTCGGCTTGGTATGGCAATCTGGATGTGCGCCACCTGCGCCGCGCGATGCTAGATGGCGGCATCCAGACGGCGGTTGTCATGCTTTTGGTGGCGGCGTCCGTGCTGATGGGCGGCTTCCTGACCCGCGCGCAGATTCCACAACAACTGGCTGAGGGCATTCTGTCGATCACCGACCAGCAATGGGTGATCCTGCTCATCCTGAACTTCTTCTTTCTGATCGTGGGCTTCTTCCTGCATTCCGCAGCCGCCATCATTCTGGTGATTCCGATTGTGATCCCGCTGATCACGGCGGCGGGCATTGATCCGGTGCACTTTGGCTTGGTGGTGACGCTGAACCTTGCAATCGGTCAACAAACACCGCCTGTGGCATCCGTACTGATCACGGCCTGTTCCGTAGTGCGCGCCAACATCTGGGAAGTGTCCAAGGTTAATATCTGGTTCGTTGGAGTGCTTTTGGCCGTGCTAATGCTGTGCACCTATGTGCCGTCTGTGCCGATGTTCCTTGTGGAGTATTTCTACCGATGACCGATCAATCCCCCGAGATTGCCGATGAGGTCCGCGAGGGCATCATGTGGATCACCTTTAACCGTCCGCAGGCGCGCAATGCGCTGACATTCGGGATGTATGAACGGCTGGCGCAATTGTGCCGGGACATGCCGACGGACGGGACGGTGCGTGCTTTGGTGATTGCCGGGGCGGGGGGCAAAGCTTTTGCTGCTGGCACCGACATGGCGCAATTCCGCGCCTTTGAGACACCACAAGACGCGTTGGACTATGAGGCGCAAATCGATGCTGTTCTCGAAGCCGTGGAGTGTTGCCCAGTGCCAACGATCGCAGCGGTTCATGGGGCCTGCACGGGCGGCGGCGGATCAATCGCAGTGGCCTGTGACATACGTATTGCCTCCGCTAGCTTGAAATTCGGCTTCCCGATCGCCCGCACGCTCGGCAACTGCCTTGCCGCTGGCAACCTTGCGCGATTGACCGAACTGATTGGGGCAGGCCGTGTCCGGGAGATCATCTTTACCGCCCGTCTGATCGAGGCGGATGAGGCGGTAAATGTCGGTCTTGTTAGCGAAGTGTTACCGGATGAAGAGAGCTTGCTGGCCCGTGCTGGCGAACTCGCAACCATTGTAGGTGGGATGGCCCCGCTGACCTTGCGTGCCACCAAAGAGGCGCTGCGCCGTAACCGTGCAGCGTTGAAAGTAGACGACGCCGATCTGATTACCTCCTGCTACATGAGCGATGATTTCAAGATCGGGATGGAGGCGTTCCTGGGCAAAATCAAACCTGTCTGGACAGGCAAATGAACGAAAAAACCCGTCCTCTCAAGGGCATGCGCGTCATTGAACTCGCGCATATTATGGCTGGACCCGTCTGTGGTTTGATGCTGGCCGATATGGGCGCCGACGTCATCAAGGTGGAAAAACCCACCGGCGATGACAGCCGCCGCTTTACTCCGCCCGAGATCGAGGGCGAATCCGCTGCCTACATGATGATGAACCGCAACAAGCGTGGCATCTCGCTGAACCTCAAGGACCCAGATGGCGTCGAGATCTTGCGCAAAATGCTGGCCGAGGCCGATGTGGTGATTGAGAATTATCGCAAAGGCACGATGGAAAAACTGGGCCTGTCCTACGAGGACCTAACCCGCGCCAATCCGCGCCTTATCTATTGTGAGATCTCGGGCTTTGGCCGCACGGGACCTTATGCAAACCGTGGCGGCTTTGACCTGATAGCACAAGGCATGTCGGGCCTGATGTCGATCACAGGCGAGGGGCCAGGGCGACCGCCAATCAAGGTTGCCGCGCCGATTTCCGATATCAACGCTGGCATTCTCGGAGCGATGGGCGTCTCGGCGGCCTATGCCAATATGTTGCAAACTGGGCTTGGGCAGAAGGTGGATACCTCTCTGTTTGAGGCTGCGATTACCCAGACATATTGGCAATCCGCGATTGCCTTCGCCACCGGAGAGAGGCCTGAGCCGCTCGGCTCCGCGCATCCGCTCAATGCACCTTATCAGGCGTTTCAGACAAGCGATGGCTGGGTCAATATTGGCGCCGCGAACCAAAGCAATTGGTTGCGGTTTTTGGACGTGATAGAGGCACCGGAACTGGACGCAGATGATAGGTTCTCCTCCAATGCCCAGCGTGCACGCAACTTGCCGGCGCTGATCGAGATATTGAAAACCTACATGGTGCAGGACACGACGCATAGCTGGCTGACGCGCATGGAAGCGGCCCAGTTGCCCGCTGGACCAGTCAATGACATCTTGCAAATGCACGGCGACCCACAGGCGCTTGCCCGCGATATGATTGTCGAGGTGGATCATGCGGTAGCAGGGCGGGTCAAGACAATTGGCCATCCGGTAAAATTCAGCCGCACGCCTGCACAAGTTACAGATGCAGCCCCCATCCTGGGGCAACACACCCGTGAGGTCCTGAACGAAATGGGGTATGACAAAGTGCAAATTGACGCCCTGGTTCAATCTCGAGCTGTCATCGCCTCGTAACCCGACCAATCAAAAGGATCAGCCAATGCCCCTTACCCTTACCCTTGAACATGCTCAAAGCATAATCAGCGATTGCCTAAGCTGGCGTAAGGATAATGGATTGAGACCTTTGACCATTGCCGTATTGGATGCGGGCGGTTGTCTGTTGGCGCTGGCCCGCGAGGATGGCACCAGCGCGCTGAGGCCTGAAATTGCCCAAGGCAAGGCACGTGGTGCAGTCCTGATGGGGCTCGGATCCCGTGCATTGTACGAGCGGGCAAAGGTTGAACCGTTTTTCATTCAGGCCATGAATGCCCTGTCAAATGGTTCGCTTGTGCCGGTGGCAGGTGGTGTGCTGATCAAACACGATGGCGTCATTCTGGGCGCGGTTGGCATCACTGGTGATAATTCCGACAACGATGAAGCCTGCGCGATTTCAGCAATCGAGACGGTAGGTTTTGTGGCGGATGGTGGGTAGCGAACAGCGACAGCATCGACTGGTTAGTAACCAGCTCTGACTTTCGACTATTTGAGGCTCTGTTGCACAAATCCCATGAGGGATTCATCTCGTAAATCCAGCATGGTAGATGGGATGCATGATCAGACCTACACCCCGAACCTACAAGACCAAGAACTGGCCAGCCTACAATGAAGCGCTCAAGCGCCGTGGCTCGCTGACGATCTGGTTCGACCCCAAGA
>Ga0307981_1003868_pt1 | contig 10921 bp, 8 predicted proteins | sample OrgLakmetagen987_FD_201849 | JGI IMG/M metagenome (GOLD analysis project Ga0307981, IMG submission 201849) | Saline water microbial communities from Organic Lake, Antarctica - #987 | ecosystem: Environmental > Aquatic > Non-marine Saline and Alkaline > Saline | place: Antarctica: Organic Lake... | reverse complement strand
GTGTAAGTCTGCGCAAAACAGGCAATTGTTTGCGCAGAGTTTTACGCACTGCGCATAACTGAATTCTCCTTTCTGTGCAAAACCGAATTCGTGGAAAACTCAAAAATTCGTGCGCCGACACCTCTGGAATAACTACTATCCAACGAACTACCCTTAACTGTTAAAACGGCTGTAAACACGACGACGGACTCGCACAATTTCCCTACGACTATCTAATAACTATGCAGTACTATTGTACCATTAGGTATGAACACACTACGGCACTGGATTATTTATTCTTCAGTGGTAAAGAAAGTGTGGCTGGTACTTCTACGTTCGTAAGGACTCACAATAGCTAATGATAATTAGTTAGAAATCAAAAATCGTAAGTGTTCAAATTATATAAGTTTAATCTAAAACTACAAGAAAATGGTTTGCCGCAATAAGAACGAAAACTTCACGCAGACCATTGTAAAGCTTGATTTGGCATTCATTTCTAACCAAATGGAATACGAATATGAAAAATGATTACTATTACAGACAATGTTTCTAGCATTGAAATGTGAAAGCATGTATAATGAGGGAACCCCCTAAGTTCCTCGGCTAAATTGGAGATCGAAACTAGTTCTTGAGACGGTAAAACTTTGAAACCAATTCCCAGTTTTCGTAAAATGTGTCCAGAGTGTCATCCACATGATTCTTTGACCCCTTGATATGTGGCAGCGACAAATTGCTCTCAGGAGAAGAGTGAATGGTCTTGAAAATCGGCAACCTCTTCTTCGTGGTGATCTTTCTTTCGCTCTCCTTCATCTCATCGAGGAATCCATTCCAAATAGGAGTCACCTGGGAAGGAGAGGAGGGTGTATAATCTGTAAGAGTCTTTGGAACACTAGTTTCCTTGTTGATATTTTGCCTGCCCTTTGCAACAGGCCATTGCCACTCTGCTGCACACTTCTTGATGTTTCGAAAGAGCTCTTTGTTATCTGAATCTTGAATAGCAACAAAAGCTTTCACCATCGCATCTTCTCCTTTATATACCCGATACTCTCTCTGTAAGAGAACTGCGATGCGATGGTTTAAGATCGACTGGACGAGAGACATTGCAACGGTATCTCCCATCACGGGTTCAACCCTGAAGAACGGCCTATGCGGATGAGTATCAAAGGAAGAGGATGCCATCACACGAGAAGAACCAGAATGTTCTAACGCATAGTCTGAACGTGGCAAATCAGACCCCGGATAACACAGAATTTTGCGAGCTTTGGTTCTTGTGTTTCTCTGGTTGCCCCTTTTCAACTTTTTTATGTCCTGTAGAGATAGCTCGGCCATATCATCGTTCGCAAGATCAAACCAAAGGGAGACTCGTGATGCGGGCTCTCCGCACAATCCAAATGCGAGCTCTTGAACTACAATGACTTCATTACGGTCATACAAGGCGTTAGCATTGTATATCATCTTAGCTGCATCATAATCCTGTTTGGGAATTTCTTTTACAATGCAGTCGATGCGAGGGCAGTCACAAATGCCCAATGATGCGGTCATGTCACCAGGTTTCAGGAGGCAAAAGTACTTGGTACGAAGTACCATACACAGCTCGTTGTAAACAGTATACTTCGGCTTGTACACATATTGCGTCTTGGGTTCAGTCCCATATTCCATGTATTTCGCAATGCTTAGCCTCTGCAGCTCGCTGATCTTTGTCTTGGCGAGAATATTAGCTGTGCCCTTTCTAGGATTCAAGTTTGCAAGGTTGCAAACAAGGCTATAAGTATCACGCCAATCTCCATCCATAGACTCTGGATCTTTCTTCAATGAAGGACGGTTGTCCCATAGCAGGTTCTGGATCAATGGATTCTTTTGATTCAATGCAGCCAAGTTCTGATGATGAGACTTGTCAACAACCAAATCTGTTGGAAGACTAGACACAGGAATATCACAGTGAGGCAGCCAAGAAGTTTTTAATCCTTTTGTACGAGGATCATGAATGTTACTGCATCTGAGTCCAAACGGACTAACATTATAAGCGGAGAATATGTGAGATTGAAGTTGAAAAAAGGTATAGATATTGCTTGCAGCAAGAATAAAGAGTCACTCATGGAAACTCACCAAGCACCAGTGCACACCCATGAAAAACAAGGGTAGGCGCGATACGAATCTACGTCTAAGACCAATCCTGCTTCATCCATCTCCATCAATTTTGTGTATTTCAGTTGATGATCGCCATGCGCATAGTTACATTTCGACCCAAAAGGGCATTTTTTCCCCTTGGAAAAGAAAGCGCACAACTCAGTCTTGACCTTGGCCTGCCTGTGAGGATCCCCCTTTAGATTTTGAGGAAGATGACCTCCACTAGCTTGTGATTCCATTGACAATTGAGCGCGATGAATTTTAGGGCTGTTGCTTGCATAGGCACTTGCAGAGTTTTTAACCTTGGGGGTACGATCATGTACATCCCCTCTGTCTTTAGGGCTGTATTTTCCTCTAATGACGGTGCTAAGATAGCTACAGTTTAGAGAACGGGGAGTAGATGGCAAGTTTGTAGATGCTCTCTTGTCATGAACTTCTCTAGGTTCGGCAAACAAAGCGGGGATCATGCCATCATTCTTGGATGCTGCAAAAGGTGTCATCATCTGTTGCTGACTTGCTCGATGGGGCTTTGGAGAAGAGTACAGGTTACTCTCAAAACCACTTCCTTCGAAAGAGTTGATCTTCGAATGATTCAATGTCTCGGGCGATCGGAACTGAGGAAAATTGGGACCTTCCTCATTCACTGGAGTAAAATAATAGGAAGAATGGCTGCTGGAAGGTGGAGGACTAACGAACGAACTTCTATTTCCAGCTTCGAAATCACTTCCATCTGAGAAGGGAGTTGAAAATCCAGATCTACTTGAATTTCCACGTGAAATAGGTGGACTATTCCAGTCCGAAGATCTACGTGAATACGGTGATTCCTCATACTCTGATGAAACCAATGATGGAACTGGCGAAGATGCCGGATGTCTCTTACTCCTTGGAGACATGAAGTTGGAAGGGTAATAGTTGTGCATTCCCCTATTCGGAGGCGGAGTGAAAGGAAGTTGACTACTCTTCATTGCAGGGCTGGATTCCATGTCTCTATCGTCAGATAGCCAACACGCAGGCTCGCTTCTTTTAAAAGAAGGAACAAAGGAAGGAACATAAGCATCAAAGAATGAGGAATCTTCATTTCTACCCTTGTCGAGGTTACTTCGGCATAGCGGAGCTAGTCCAGAAGAAGGAACTTGTCTCGTAAACAGGGGTGGGATGTTTTCTTCCTGTTATGAAAATGAATAGCAGATGAAAGTGATGATATCGTTAGAATCTGCCACTGCAAGCGAAAGCAGTTGAGACCTTTTTTTTCAAAAGAATAGCCTACTTGCAAACGAAGGCACGGAGTTTCATTGACGATCAGAAAGGCCAAACAAGCAATTAATCTCTATAGAAATATATAGCATTTCTCAGAACTGTTCAACATTGAATATCACTAGGGAGGGGCTAAGGCGCTAATGTATTGCGTCGGTCAGTCGGCGATTAGTAGTATCTGAGCTCCTAGCGATTATTATTAATCCATACAACTAGCTATCTGTTCTATAATTCAGGATTCATAGCTCTCTAGCGCAGGCGACGAATACATCCAGGATCGGCATGAAGAGCTACTATTGACGCGGGAACGACAGAGCATTTTGATGGGTTCATCAGGTATCCGCCTTACGCCTTTAACGATGACAACCTTGTTGACAAGCAATGACAACCTTGTTGACAATCTTGGTCAAGTCGTGTGGGAAAGACTATTAAATTTCTAAACGACGACGCACCTTTCCAGCTGCATTGCTGCCGCTCATCATAGGACGATCCTGAGGCAGATCAGCTTGCATATTCAAGAATTAAAAGATGAATGTAGTTGCAATCCAATTGAAACAAGATTCAAGCTGTTACAAGATTCAAGCCGCAACACTTTTGATTATGAGAAAAGGAAATTCAGATCTGTTCAGATCTCCTCCGATGGAGAAACCAAAAATGACGAGTGGAATCAGTTTTTCCTGATTCCGATAGGCTGTTTATTATTTTTAATATTGCCTTTTGATCAATGGACACATTTCCAACCGGGAATAAAATTCGGTCAATCGGAACCATAATTGAAGTCACTTTTGTTCTAGATTGCTGTAAGTAGCAACGTCACCTTTTGGATCTTTAATGTTCAATGCACACCAAATCCAAAAGCTAGAGCAGAGAACAAGACTAGAAATAGAAAGCACATGGAAGTGTAGCTCTAAATGCGTGTCATGCGTTTTCTCTTACTTCAAAAATTACCTTTAGCTTGCCTTTGGACATGCTCCAATTTTTCATTTCGCAAAGTTGTTCCTTCTGTCGTGCTTTCCATAAACAACTTTTCTTCTTTATTATTAATTACTATTGACGCATTTCAGTACCGGTACCTACATATTGCTGACGTTCTCCTATCCATGTTTACTACTGTAGTGCAATATTCCTTTTAACTGCTGTCCACCGCGCATTTAACGCTCACCACATTCCCTGTGTCAATGTTCTCTAAAATATTACGAGGTACTACTAGCTAGAGCTAGTAATAGTATTGTACTGTATTTCGACAGCTTGTGGTAGTTACGAGTAGTAGCAGTGACGAGCATCACAATTCACAAAAAGTGATCTTGAGCACTCTGCATCCAAAATATCATGATTTTGTGATGAGTAGCTTCGTATTCATATAATACAGTCTCCATGATGGGTCAGTACTCGTATTACAATTCTTTAAAGGCGAACCTGTCTCTAGGACGATCAGAGGGGGGGATACCGATTCGGGGAGGATACTGATTCGCGCTAGAGGCTGACTCCCAGGGAGGGGGGATAGTGGATAGTTGGGTGAACGCTCCGTGTTACTGCTCTATGTACCTACGATACTCTCTCAGGAAGGTGGGAGACTTTTTCATGCTTGTGTTTTGGGGGATACTTGGTGACCTTCCACTACTGTACATACCTTCGACTGCACAGTTCCTCAGTGACCATTGAGCTTAGTATCGAAGAACTATGTACAACATCTGAAATTAAAGAAGTGAAGATGATTTTTCTATTTTATTACAACCATCCCTCCTCAAAAAGAAATCATGCCATGTATGTAACATTGACTATTACGAACATGAAGTTGTGTTCACACAAATGCAGTTGCTTCGAATGAAGTTTTCCTATTCTTTGCTCCATCACTGACGTGAACATATATATCACTGATGAACTTTGATCACCTCTTTATAATATTTCAGCTTATAGCGAGCGAAAGGGGGTACCTACTTCTTCTCGGCCTTTGGCTTTTCTACCTTTTCTGCCTTTGGCTTTTCTTCTGCCTTTGGGTCTTCTGCCTTTGGCTCAGGCTCTGGCTCGGGGTGGAGGGCCTTCCACTGTTTGAGAACCTGCTTCTCGGTAGCCTCGAGGAATCCCCCGTAACCCATCTTTGAAACAAGCTCATCATAAGCTGCATCCTTAGTGGTGAATCCGTAAGGCGCCTTATCAGAGAAAGCAGCAATCTTGAATTCAGCAGCCTCTTTAGTGAAAGCCATGAGGGTGTCTTCAGCCTTCTGGAGGTCGAGGGAAACAGTGGAAACAGCCTCGGAGAACCATGGCTCATCGCCACCATCGTCAGCTCCAGCATATGATACCTGTCCAACGGGAGAAGTTCCGGGTACACGCCAGTCACTGGGAGAAACAGCACCGAATGTTCCCTGTCCACCGTCTCCGCCGGATGCAGGTACATAATCGTTCTTACTTCCGAAGTCGAGATCGTAGTCTGCCATGGAAAGAACAGTATTACGAACTCCGAAAGTGGCCGGTGCAAAAGCAGCAGCTGAAGAGAAGAGAGTTGCGGTGATAAGAAGCTTCATGATGTTGGTCTACGGTGGTGTTAAGAGATCTAATTGATATTTAGATGTCAGATGTTAGATGGGGGAAGCAAGCTTGGGATGATAGAGAATAGAGGTGACAGACGATAGGTAGGTAAGAAGGAAGGTGGGGGGGTTGAGGTTGTTCCAGTTCAGATTTGCATATCGTATCCTTTTGGTGGCTAATTTCAACTTGAGAGCTAATTCTTTCGCGCACTACGTCATTGAAAAAAAGATAGATATAAGAAAGGAGAAAGAGGAGGTTTACCGCGATAAGAGGAAACAGCAAACGGCGAAGCTGCACTAGTCGCTAGCTACTACCATACTCTAGTAGTGAAAGCGGTTTTTACTAGTAGCACTGCTGCAGTCTATTGGTACTATGAAGCTGTATCCTTTAACCATTCAGTTATCTGTAACCTCGTCCTTGTACATGACCTTGAAACTTGGTAGCAAGCAAGCATTATTTGTTTATTTGAGGGAATTTGAGGAGTTCAAGAAAGAAGGCCATTTTTGCAATATTTTCTTCGTTTTTCTGTTTTTATGGTATCTGCTGTTCTGTCTTCTTTTGTGTGAAAGAAAAAGTGCATGTCGCATGATGATGAAGCATGTTCCATGTGTGTGTGTGGTGTGGTAGACGTGTTCCCTCGTTGGCTTTTGACTTAACAGATCTCTTTTACATTGCATCACCTCCTCCATATTTACACGTCAAATGAATTCAATAATCCAGGTTCTTTCTATTCTACTGCTCCTACTCAACTTAGCGGACAATGCTTCATCCTTCACGGCGATTCAAGCAATCGCTACTAGTAGTAGATCCTTCAGTATCGGCACCATAGAAACACACAGACTTCCATCGTTCTCCTTCTCCAGTCACCTTAAAAGCCATGCAGCTTCTGAAAACGTTGAAGGTCCCTCTGCATCTTCCAAATTTTATGTGCGCAATGCAAGATATATGGAACTTGGGAAAGTTGCAGATATAATAATAGACGCATTCTACAAACCATCTGCATTCCTTCGGCCATATCTCTACCTTAGCGAACTTTCAAGGCTGCAAGGTAACTACCCATATGAAGAAGATGTTCATGCATTTTATATTGCCTGCAGTGGGGTAGGATCATCATCAGAAGAACATATTGTTGGATTCGTAGATGTCGATACTAGACCCGGTACAAAAATTAGTGATGCACCCAGACCCTACTTATCGGATCTGGCCGTCCATGGCGATTTCAGACGAAGAGGAATTGCAAAAGCTTTGATCAAGAGTTGCGAGAAGCAAGCAATGGATTGGGGAAAGAACCATTTACATTTAAGAGTAGATAGACAGAATGATGGAGCGTTGAAAATGTATGAGGATCTAGCGTATGAAAAGCAAGATCATTCTTATTTTGGATACGGGAGAGACACAACTATATTGCTCAAGCGCGATTTTGATGTTGGAAGTCAAAGTGACACTTGTTCAGGTGGAAAGGTTGACGTTCAGACATCAGTGGCACAAGATCACAGTATAGAGTATATGATATGAATCATCATTCCAATGGTGGCTTGCAGATATCCAAGCTAGCTATCATTTCAGTTCTCTAGGATAACTGGCCTTGTATATAATCCGACTAGCCAGAAATGGTGCTTTCTATAGAATATTTCTTGGATTCCCTTTAAAATTGATACGTGTATGTGGTGTGTACTGTATAGTGTTAAAGAACAAGAACAGTGCGCGCATGATGTGATTAAGTCACATTCTCTACGACGATACTTCGTTGGTCCAATAGTTACTGACGGGAACCTGAGAAGCTTCTTCAGCATCAACTTGATTGGTACTCATCAACCATTGCATGAGACGCTCATAGTATTCCTGAGACATGTTATTATCATTTGGAAACGCAGGAAGTGTCGCTTGAAAGGTTGCGTTGATAATCGCTTGCTGCGTTTCATCTGCGCTTGTCGCATTTACATAATCATAGTAATACTGTCGCGCAAGTTCTGGTTGTTGATGAATAAGTCCTGTAGCCCTTCTCATGGCCAAGACCAACTTTCTCAAGGTAGGTTTGAGCTCTTGATAGCGCGTGGGCGTCGTCATGAGAACGAGCTGACAAAAGTCTGGAACTCCCCATTCTTTGAGCGAAAAGAATGCTGGTTCTTTCATTCCTTTCGCCTTGGCTTCAGGTATTTCGAAGTTCCAGAAAATAAGGGTGGCAACATCTGCGTTACCGGATTGAATGGCATCGGTATGAAAGAAGTTTCCGTTGTATTTTCCATAAGAGTCCAAATCGCAATCGCCTCCATCTGCTTTTACCATTGTGTCGACGATTGCAGGACCACCGGGACCAGGACTTCCTGGATAACTGATGGTTTTGCCACACATATCTGCGGGTCTTTTAATACTTCCATCGGCAGCGTCGTATAGAACTCCGCCATCAGTATGCAGGAACCTTGAAAATCCCATGACTGGTTTATTCTTTGCTGCATCCTGAGCCAAATGCAAGGGCTCTGTTACCGCCACATCCAGATTTCCAGAAATGATTTCTTCTTCTGCTTCCCAATGGTTTGAAGGTTCCACGAGTTCTACATCAAGCCCGAATTCTTCAAAGATACCATGGCTCTTTGCCACAACGAGAGGAAGATGATCCGGGTTGATAAACCATTCAAGTCCTACTCGTAACTTTATGGTAGGTGCATTATTAGTTTCTGCGCACTCTTGAGCCAATGCTTGCTTAAGCAGAAATATTGAGAGGGCTGTAAAGATAAGTAGCATCATTCTGATCTTTGAGAGAAGAGAAGAGAGAGAGTTGATGAATATGTACTTAAACACATGTGCCGCGTGCCGTGTGCCTAAACACTGAATTGAGTGCAGTCCACACTTTGGTGTGTGGTGTGTTTACAGTTTACATGGACTACAGCAAAGTGCCCCCCCGTAGCCGTGTGGGGGGACACTTCTTAACGATGAGACGCAGATATTTTTTTAAACGATATCTACAATATCTGTTGACCTCTTTTCTGAAGTCTTATTATCTTTTATGGTACAGAATATTCGTTTAAACAATCTTTGTGCGTTTACATCGTTCTTACGAAGGTACTGTCGTATTCAAGTATGAATACATTCTATTAGGGTTCTTGATGCAAAATCGTTCGAGATCTTGCAGAATCCATTGCAGAAATCATAGAAAAGAGAGCTTTTGTCGGAGTTCTATTCACGGGTCGTAGGTTACTTCGAGATTAAGAATGCTCATTGCGGTTGACATGAAATACATTAGAATAATACTAATTTATTATTAATTATCAACTGCAGAACGGCAAGTTATCGAATGTTTTGCAACAAAACAAAATACTTCTTGCACCATCTGAGAAAGTGCTTGAAATTTAATCACAAGACAAAAATCATTCCAACAAGAGCGATGATACTCGCAAGAATTGGATGAAGAGAAGTAGAAGAGCTGACAGTTGCTGCTACAAAATCATTGGGAACATCAGGTTTTCTGCCATCCTCGACATCTTTCGATGTTTTTGAACTTTTAGTTGGACTTCCCGTCTTCGTTTCCTTTCCCTTCCCTTTCCCCTGCCCCTTGGGACTCTTTCCCTTTGAGCTCTTGGAACTCTTTCCCTTTGAACTCTTGGAACTCTTTCCCTTTGAACTCTTGGAACTCTTTGTTGGAGCAAAAGAAATGCTTGGAGCTGAAGATGGGACAGGAGTATCAAGAATAGATTGCAATGACCACAATCTGACAGAGTCGTTGGAGAAGGAACTACCTTCTTTGAACAACCGAACCTGCTCATATTTCTTTAGATTGCCATTTCCCACCCCCAACAAATATTTAAATCTCCGCTTTTGCACGATAAATGATTGTTTGTCATTATCGAATTTGAAAGTTGAATTGTCTGTTTCTATTCCAACTTCACAATTACCTAAGAATATGGTCCTCTTCCTCCACCTCATACAAAAAGTTGGGTTGTCTCTCAAACGAAGTTGATCGAATTTATCAAAGAAAAACTTTTGCTTCGACCTGCCTGTGCAAGGCCTCATGTTGAACTTGGCATTTACCCTTACATTTTTCGCTTGGAGACACCACTGGCGTATAGAATCATCGAATTTGAATGACGAGACAATGTTGAATGTTCTGTCTTCGGCTTTTGTAGGTGTGCTGGTAGGACGAATACTTTGGCTAGGTGAGCTGGTAGGAAAACTACTTTGGGTAGGTGAGCTGGTTGGAAAACTACTTTGGGTAGGAATGCTGCTTGGAAAAAACTCATAGCTCGGTTTAATTGATAAAGTGGGCTGCTGAGAAAGAGTTGGGGCAGGACTGAGAGAAGGAGACGCAGATGGAAACTCGATGACGCGAACATCTATTACAGAAACTTGATCTCCAGTTTCATTAAAAATATCAGTAGCGAATGAAGCGGAATTTTGCTCGAGTATATCAATAATTTCTTCGGGAGATATAAATGTGTCTGGTTCAGTTGATTCAAAGGTAACCACAAAAGTGAATTCGATTCTATCACCAGCAGCCCTACTTAGTGCACTTCCGCAAATCTGTTTAAATGATGTAACCTCAACTGATGTCGCATTTTTGTAAATTATTACTAAATTGCCTTCAACAATAGCTAATAATCCATCTGTAACATTGCATGTACCAGATAATGCGAATTTGACTAATTCTTGTTTAGTGAATACTTTGACTGAAGGCTCGTCAGATGGCAAAATCGTTGGTTCTAGTGATGGTAACAAAGAAAATAATATAGTAGGATCATCTGAAGGAAGAATGGATGGATTCAAGGATGGCTCATCCGAGGGATTCATTGTTGGCTCGTTCGATGGTAAGACTGAAGGTTCAGCAGATAACAACACACTTGGCTCGTCCGAAGGAAGAACTGAAGGCTCGTCAGATGGCAAGACACTTGGCTCGTCCGATGGAAGCACCGATGGCTCGTCAGATGGCAACACACTTGGCTCGTCCGATGGAAGCACCGATGGCTCGTCCGATGGTAAGACACTTGGCTCGTCCGATGGAAGCACTGAAGGCTCGTCAGATGGCAACACACTTGGCTCA
>Ga0307981_1003867_pt1 | contig 10926 bp, 11 predicted proteins | sample OrgLakmetagen987_FD_201849 | JGI IMG/M metagenome (GOLD analysis project Ga0307981, IMG submission 201849) | Saline water microbial communities from Organic Lake, Antarctica - #987 | ecosystem: Environmental > Aquatic > Non-marine Saline and Alkaline > Saline | place: Antarctica: Organic Lake... | reverse complement strand
TGTGAATGAAATTCACAGTTAAATTATACATTTTATTATATGCTTCAATCCATGACAATAACATATGTTTTTGCTTATGGTTAGGTTTAAGAATATATTTTTTAATTTTAGCTACGTCTTTAGGATTACCTAGATATTTATCATAAGTAAATTTATGTTTACTATCACTCTCAATAATAGGAAACTTTTTCTCGACAATATCAGGAAAATTAAATATTTTAGACGATGTAGCTTCAAATGATTTTTGAGGTATATTAATTTTATTTGAAAATATTTTAAATTTATCGGGTGATATTTTATATTTAACTTTCATGTTTATAAATAAAAAATATATTCATTTATTTATGTGATTTAATAAAAAAAATGTGAAAAAAAATAAAAACTTATTTAATAAATCACCATATACGATTTTATACATATTTATATATTTTTAGTCGTACTGAAGTGATGTCCCAAATTTATCTAAACATGCTAACAATTTTAGATAAAAATGAATGATTAGCGAAATTTCCACCATTTTGTTTAAGCTTAGATGGGTTCTTATTTTTTTTAGATTCAATGTAGGCAGTCGATACGTCGGACATTGCTTCTCCAACTGGTCTTGCATAAGTTTTTCTAAATTCATTAATTTTATCAACTCTATCAACTCTGTTAACTTTTTGAATTTTATTAATATTTGGACTATCTTGAACGATAAGTTTAACTCTGTCAGTTTGCTCAAGTTGAGCATTTAAAGGTTCAGTAAACTGTACATTAGGGGAGGTATTTGAATATCGCATATTTTTAAACTCTCCATATTTATTAATTGAGTTGTTAGCGGTGTTAACAACATTATTAGCTAAATCGAACTGTTTTCCGACATTTTTATCTGCAATTTCTAAAGTTTTTTTACCACCCCCAGTGTTCATAAAAATAACTATAAATATAGCAATGATACACACTATACACAATAATCCTGAAACAGCTTGGCCAAGAAAACTTCCAAAAAAGTCCAATATAGGAGTTGTTATTTTAGATGTAGTGGTTGATTCAACTTGGGAAGATGAGTCATTTTTTACTTCTGTTTTTTCTTGAACTTCAAGGCCGATTCCAGTGGCAATTCTTTGGACAATGTTTCCTCCAATGTTACTTTCTCCTATACATTCTTTAAAAACTTTAGTGGCTTGTTCCTGTGAAACAAAAATATTCACATCACCGCCAATATCTAATTTATAAACAGTAAATTTTTGACTTGATCTAATCGAAGACACACAAGTTTGGACGATATTGGTTGACATGTCCATGAGAACAGAATTAGTGACAATAGTTCGAATATTATAAGTTTTATTATCTTGAAAATAATTTCCAATTTGATTGTCGATGTCATTTTTAGATTCCGCACTTCCTCCAAAAGTCCACGATGGTGATTCAGAATTAGCTTCAGCTGCGCTTTCTAATTTTGAAACATTTTCGTTGGTTAAGTTACTTGTAATATTATTAACAATATTTTTAATAAGTTCAACATTGATAGAATTATTAACTTTCGTATCCATAAGACATGATAAATCAACAAAAGTATCTTGACTTTGATCAACTTCAACATTGAAATTACCGACTACTTTAATATCCTGAATGTTAATAATTTGGTCCAAAGTTGTGAAAGCCGAACATTCTTGGGCTATTTTTACGGATTGGTCAGCTACAAAGTTAGTTATATCTTCAGAAAGTGATTCATAAGAAGTATTTTTAACAACTTCATTAGTAATGGAATTTTTAATAGTAGAATTTGATGATGAACCGTTACCCATTATATAAAAATTGAACACAAAAAAAATTAAAATACGAAAATTCATATTGAAAATCGATAAAAAAAATTAAAAATGGCCATTTTCGATCATAGTTTATATTAAATTAAAAAATAATATTGAATTGAATCTCGATAAGTATGTATGACCAAAGGATAGAAAGTATTGAATTTTATCATAAATAGTGGTATAAATGCTCATTGTCAACGATTCCATCAACTTTATGATTTAAGTCTCCTGAATGAAGAATAGAGCCATCATTGTTTAAACTCAATTCATCCATTAAGTCGAAACATGAAGATGAAGATGATGACGAAGAGTAAGATTTTTCTTCAGCAATAACGTCAACTAATAATTTATCTTCGTTGTCAGTTTCAGAATGTGCCATAATTCTACCAGTGCCATAAGTAGCTTCGGTATTATCCGAGTTACCAATAACAGCATTTGCAGTTGTGACTCCTGAATAAATGTCGTATTCTTCAGAAGAGAATTGATCTGGTTTAATATTTACCATTCCCTCTTGCAATTTAATCATTGTCGAAAATAATATGGGTTTATTATCTCCCATTTCATTTTTCTTTTTTAAACAAACAATTTTAATTTCATCTGTTCCAATTTGTTCGCTGGATTTATCGACACATGCGTAATATTCATTTCCATTTCTAGAAACATATTTAAGATGATAATTAAAATCGTTAATTTTATCCTCTATTACGAAACCGACTGATTTTTCATTATGTTCAGTTTGGTAATCATTAAAACTTCCGGTGCAAAGATATAATTTATTATTTTTTCTAATTGGCGTTATAACTTTTTGGCTGTCAATTTTATTAATTTTATTTTCATTTGATTCAGTGATCATTAATTTATTACTTGGGAACTTTAAATTAGGGTTATGGAAGTAAAATTTTTTACGTTTGTCTTTAATTTGGTCCCCATGAATTTTTTTTAAAACTAATATTCTTTTACAAAGGACTTGATCCAATCCTAAATTTTTAAGTCTTTCGCTGGCAATTTTATTTCCAATGCTAGTTAAAAAATAATTGCTCCCTTTGCATGTTTTATTATTATTTTTCATAGAACAATTTGAATTATCCAAATAAGTTAATATTGGGGTATCCTTCCCTGGTAGAACTTTAGAAGCTGAATATTTTGAATATTTAGTGTGAGATACATCATCATCACTAAAGTTTTCATCCCTTCTGAAATTAAAACAATTGCAAATTTTATTAAAAGTGTAAGTGATATTATCTTTGAAAAAATATAAGAATATTATTAAAATAAAAAGGATAATAATAGTTATCATCGTAGTGTTACCTACACCCATACAATAATCATCTCCAATATGTTCATAATTTTCACTGTCCATTACGCTATTATAATATATGTTTCAAAAAATTTTTATTTTTTATAGATACTTCTCTTTATCAAATAAAGTTAAATAATTTTAGTGGCTGCTAATAATGATAACAATGGCCATAATTACAATAGTTAATAAAATAATAACGAATAGCGCAATGTAAATATAATAATATTTATTATCTTCATTTTTTTTATCTGAAGACACTAATATATCTTCACTTTCATTTTTATTTTCACCTTCATTTTTATTTTCATCATTATAAATTTCATTAGTATTGTCACTTTCATTTTCTAGAACAACGCTTGCGCCAAAGCCATTTATTATTTTAGATATAATTTGATTATTCGCCGAATCGTTAGATATGCAATTGTTAACATATTCCTTAAGTTTATTTACAGATGCGTATGATAGATCTTTAACTTTATGGATTAACAATGTGTTCAAATTGTTACTCATACAATCAATAACAATATTTTTATCCATTTCAAAATAGATGGATAAAACAATTAATTTTTTAATATTATAAATATTATCGTCTCCAACAACATTATCAATGTTTAATTTGTTAATTATTTTTTCATAATTAACATTTGGAAATAAGAATTTAATATTGTTAAAAACGGCATCATCAAGTTTATGAACTACTTCTTTTTCAACATTAATTAAAGAAGATTTAATACTAATAATGACACTATTTATTAAATTAAACATAATAAATAATTGAGATTCATAATTTTTAATACAATCAATATTAACATAATAATCTCCATTATCAATTAACATTTTATTTTGAGCGTCATTAATTTTTTTTTCTTTTATCACTTCGTTGAAAGAATATTTTTCGTTGCAATTTTCAAAAACATTAATATATTCTTGCACTATTGAAGACAGAATATAATTATTTAATAAACCCAGAGATTTTTTTGTTATTTTTCCGGAGAACACTTCATTTTCAAAAATAAATTGAAAGTTAGAATTGATACCATCCATATTCTTTATATTTATTAATGAACAAAATAAAACAAATTTTAATTTCTAATGAACATATAAACTCCAACAAATATAATAATTAAACATATCATGGACAGCATAAAACCTACAATGATCATAGTAGTTGAACCACTTTCAGAATCATCGTTGCCATTTGAAGATGATTTATTGTTGGAATTATTAGAATTGTCAGAATTATTGGGATTATTATTAGAATTGCTGTCTGAATTATTAGGATCGTTATTATTACGTGAATTTTTTAATTCTTCGACTCTTCCAATACCACAATGTTGCTCGACCACATTTTCAATATTTGAACTCTCTCCAGCATCAACACCACTAACATTAAAATCAGCATTGCAAATGACGAATTCGCAATCCATATCTCTTGATTTAGGGTCTTGATAAACATCATAATGAGATCCGCCACAATTTTTTTTATAGCATTTAGGTGCAATATTAACTCCAGTATCAGCGACCCAATCTGGTTCCGGGCCATAACACTGACATTCCATAGAATAATTTTGAAATTGTTCATCTGTTCCACCTTGTTTAATGAAAGTATTGTAAACATTCCTACAATACAGTTTATAAAAATCATCACAATCTTGGCTATTTTTAACATATGTTTTTCCGTCAAAAGAGCAAACATTTCCATTTTCATTTTTAAGCTTATTTAAATCAACTTCGATGGTTTTATTTATGTATCCAAATTTAAATTCGGGACTGTAAGGATCAAGTTTAGAACGATCAATTTCATATTTATAGGAATTATTTTGATCGTCGTATCCATCAATGATTTTATAACGATCTATGGGAATTGGAATTTTAATATTAATTTTTTTTATATTAGAATTTTCACTATTGTCATGTAAACAACAAGCTCTTTTTAAAGTTGAATTTCGTAGAAGATTATCCATTTTTTCATTAACTTCGTCGGGATTTGAAAAATCTACTCCCGATTTAGAGGATAGATCACTTAAATATACTTGATCAGATGCGCTATCGGTGATTGATTTATAATTAACATAGTCGAGAGCATTCGTATTATATTTGAAAAAATCATCTTCCATAGTAATAATATAATTTATACTAACATAAATTAAAAAATGGATAGCATATTTGTTAATGGAAAACCAAGCAAAAATGATATAACAAAGACTGAAATATTGGAAATAATGGGAAATAATTATGAAAAAAAGAAAAATTTAGAAAAATTAAATTTTAATACAGAATGGAGGTTTAGATTTTATAAATTTAAAAATAAAACTGTCGTAGAAGTGAGTTGTAAAAATCCAAGTGAGAAAAGAAAATATAAGACAAAAAATAAAAAATGGATATACTTGTCAAATGATGATGAAAATAAGATAGATGATATTTATAATGATCATATATGCGACGAATATTATATTTATTGTCCAATATAAAAAACAAATATTACCATGAAAATGATGAGTGACGATTTATTATAAATCTATGAGGATGCCTAAAAAATTGAAGATTCTTTATCGATTGTTTTTTGCAAATTTAATATATTATTTTTTTTATTATCACAACTTTGTTGTTTAATATATTCTTTACCAAAATAATTATTGCTAAAATTATTTTTAAACCAAGTGCACCAATGATCTACAATGCACGGCATAAGTTTTATTTCATAAACAGTACCTAATTCAGTGTACCCATACAAAACAATGACACATCCGTCTACAATTTGATGATGTCTAATTCTGAAATCATCCCTAAAGTAATGAGTAAGTTCATGTTTTAATATTTTAGATATCTTGTAAATATTTTTAGTGAATGGATTTGTAATTTTAAAACTAATAATATTAAATGATGAACACAAATTATTAGATACAAATTGATCGTTAAATAATTGGCAATTAGATAATAAAACTCTGTCAAAAATAGAATTTTTTAATTCATAAGATGACAATAACTTTGGTTCAAAATAAACTGAAAAATTATGTTTATCAATAAACGATTGTAGATTTGATTTTAAATTATGATAAATATGTTTATGATCCATAGTTATTCTTTTCCAATCAATATCAGGATATTTCAAAGCTTCATATTGGGCATCACTTAAATTATTAAAAAATAAAACTTTGGAACTTTTTAAGTAACCATCGTCGAATAATCCTAAATCATCATTAAGATAATCTTCATTAGAGAAAAAATTAATAATAGAAGATGATGGCGATGTTCTATTTTCAGGAGTAACTAATACTTGATGTTCGCCATTTATATATCTAATTCTGTTCATATTTATATAAAACAATTATAAAATAATTGAACGCTAATAACTAAAAAATTTTACCACTCTTTTTGGGTGTAAATGACTATGACGTATGATCTTGATAAATTATTTTGTATAAAATATTTTGTAATAATTGCATTTATCTTCTTGCTCTTCTTGTTTTCGATCCTGATCTTCTGTGATAAGAATGTGGTTTTTGGTTATTTCTAACTCTGTTACGGCGATTATTACCATATCTATATCTTCTCCATCTATTATAATAATTATTATGGCGAGGGTTGGTGTGATAATAAGGGTAATACTGATGAGGATTACTAAATTCCCATTGGAGGCAATCAGATCTAAAATATGGTCCATTTTTATCACCTGGGACACATTCACCCCTCCCACCAGGCGAAATGCAAAATCCACAATTAGAGCATCCACTACAACTTCTTCTTCCTAAATAACCACAAGTAGGACAATATCGTTTATAATGACGTCCAAGTGAATAAAATCCCTCTGAATTTTGTTGGTTATTTTTGTTTAAATAATTATTTTTGTTTAAATAATTAGCCATAAGAGCAAAGATCACAATGAAAATAACAAAAATAGCTATATTATTATTTTTAACATTTGATTGTGAAATGGCAGCAATTAAAAATATAACTGTTAAAACGGCAACAAGTGGAGAATAACTTAATGATTGTGAGCTACTATTTTGCATGATTGTTGTGTTATATAAAGTGATTAGATATTTCGAAATGGACAATTAAATGGTAAAATTTAAATTGAATAAATTATATTGAACATGACTGCGAAATATAAATTTATCTAAATGAATAATATAATGTCCCGGAATATTAAGTTGATAATTTTTATTTTTATGTTATCATCATTGTTATTTTATTTACTAAACGGGGGAAAAAAAACGGAGCCTTTTTATCAGGGAATTTATTGCACCAATTGTAGTGGTAAAAATTATAATAAATGTGTGGACTGTTTTAATTGCGGATGGTGTGTTGATAAACATGGAAGAGGAAAATGTGTAGGAGGTGACGTTAACAATGGTCCATATAATAAAGAAAATTGTCATTTATGGTATTCTGGAGATCCATATAATTTCATGAAATATGAAAACTACATAGAAACTGAAAAAAAATATAAATGTAATTATGGACCAAATAATTATAATAGAGCGATAACCGGTCCATATTATAGCGCGGCACCAATAAAAATGAGAACGAATATATTTTTATAAAATTGAAAGAAAAAATATCCTTAAATACTATAACGTGTAATGAGCAATATAAATAAAATAACATTGTATTCTGCAGAATGGTGCGGTCATTGTAAGAGATTCAAGCCAGTCTGGGATGAATTAAAAATAAAAATAAAAAAATACAACAACCAAAATAATTCAAAAATAAAATGCGAATACGTCGATTCCTCGGATAAAAGAAGCATTCAAGAAGGAATCCAAGGATTCCCCACAATTCAATTTGCCACGAATGAAAATAAAAAAATATTTTATGATGGAGATAGAACGATTGATGATATATTTTTAAAAATAAGCGAAATAAATAGATCAAAAAAATTAGAAGGTGGAGGCAAAAGAGAAAATTATGAAAAATTATACTATAAATATAAAAAAAAATATTTAAAAAAAATTGGAAAAGAACCAAACATAAGAGATGCAGGAAAAGGGATGAGTTCAAATAACAGTCCATTATATTATGAAATGAAATACAATAAATATAAATCAAAATATCTTAAAGAATGTGAGCGTGAATAAACTCATAAATTAAAGACAGTGTTAAATTATCAAATTTTCGTATAATTAATGCATTAGAACAATCATTGATGAGCATTTGATCTCCATCAAAATCCTCATTTAAGTAAACAAAAATGGATGATTCATGGTAAATTTTGCTCATGTAATTATTTAAGTTAATCATATTGTCAATATAATATATGAAAATATCCGCAGGAGTTCCAGAGATAATTTTGTTTTTGGAATAATTTTTAAATTTAACATTGTTGATAAATTGTTTATAATTTGAAAATTTATCAGGTACTTTAATTTTATTGGATTTCAAAGCATTTAAACTAAAATAATTATTTTCAATAATATTAATAGATTTGATTATGAACATAACTTTTAAAATAGCATCGTTAGTGAGAGATGTTAAATTAATACTGTGAGAAAAAATTTTGCAACAAGGATTAAATTTCATCAAATTCATTTCAAGGAAATTTTCCAAGTGGAAAATGACCCCTTCATTTATTCGATCAATTTTATTAATGGACACAATAATTTTAAAAATCTCATAAGAGCTCCCTTTAAAAGAAGAAATATATCTGATTCCAAAGCAATTTTTAACAAGTTTAAATAAGTTATTTTTTTGATCATCATCAAGAATGATTATTGAAATTTTATTAAGAATAAATTTTAATAATTTATTTTTTCCGCGAGAATCATATTTAATTTTGCTCATAATTGAAAGTAAATTGGTAATTGATTTATGGTTATTTAAATGTTGAACATGCTTATAATTGAAAAAATGTTCAGTTATTAATTTAAATTTATCGTTAAATTCTGGTAAATATGAGTAAATATCTTCTTCAGGTTGATCTTTTATATACGATATCATGCAAATATATTCAAATTGATTATCGGATAAGTATTTTTGATAATTTTTAAATTTAACAATGTTATCCGTTCTCATATTTTTCATTAATAAAAATTCAGTGTATCCATCACAAAATGAAGGATCAATATGTGAGCAACGGATAATATCTCTCAATTTCCAACTAAAATAAGAAGGATTATAAATAAAATAATAAACGGATGTGAAAAAATCCAGAGACTTGATCCACATATTAATATTTTTTTTTAAATATTTACTCCATCCTTTTCCTCCTTTTTTTTCAATTTGATTATTAAAATAAAAAGGATTATTAATATAATGTTCTATGAAGCAACATAAATGTTTTAATTTTTTAAATTGAGAGATATTATCATAAATTTTCCTTTTGATTTCAAAGTTATCTATACAGCATATGCAAGATAATAATTTCAATATATGATATTTATATATTTTTTTTTGAACAAATATTTTATGGTCAAATATACACTCAATATAATGATCAATGGATGTGTCAATGCATTCAAGATAACAAGATATTAACTCATCAACTAAATATAATTTATCAGTTAAAAAAAAATAGTGGCGAATGATATCGTCATCTTTAAAAACAGTGTTATTTAAATAAATAAAATCACTCATTATTTTTTTGTGTTATATTTTTTTTGTAAGATTATAATATATAGATTATAAAGATGATATCTTTATAATTCAGTTAAATTTGAGCCGAAATAATTAGTAATTAGTAATTAGTAATTAGTAATTAGTAATTAGTAATTAGTAATTAGTAATTAGTAACTACCAATGATTGCTTCGAATTTTTTTATTTAGAATATGGACTGAACCGATAAGATTAAATTTAGCTCAGTTTATTCTAATTTTTAATCCATAATAAAATATTTTTTTTAAATTTTTCCTGAACACCAGCCTTTAAAATTAACTGGTTGATTTTCGGCGCGAAGTCGACTGAGATAAATCATTCGAGATTCGTTACTTTATTACTTTAGTTGCCGGTGAATAATTTTTTTTAAGAATTATTATAATTGAAAACGATGGGTGTATCAACGTAATCATGAGGAAAACAATAAGAATTTCCAGTAGGACCATACTCCATACAATTCCCAGGACACGTTAATATACATCTAGACCATCCAGTACTTTTTTGAGTGGTTGGATAATATGTTACATCGTCAAAAACTCTGTCATAAAAATATTGATCATCGACAGCCATTCTCCCATTGAATGTGTTTAATCCTTCTATTATTTTAGATTTTTTGAAAAAGAAATAAGACGTAAAAATTATAATAATAAATAGAGCGATAATTTTTAGTTTATGCATTATAGATATATATAATGGACACAATAATTTTAACAATATTTGTAATGATCATTTTGACAATGATGTTGAAAAAGAATAATAAACATTATGAAAATTATTCCGAAGCTTACAAGCGTATAAATACGTATATTCCTATATAAAAATACGGACATTTTTTCATTACTTTTCATTACTTTTCATAAATGAAATTTATACTCTCGCATTTTTACACTCACATCCTGCAAAAAAAATGATGTGATACATTGATACTTTAATAGTGATTGAACCACTTCATATCTACTACCATTTCACAATGTTTGGATACATATTTATACCTTATATTTTGGTTAAGACCCAGGGCAAGCATTCGGGTTTGCCCCTATGTATTTATTTAATACATTGTTTTCATCATTATATTTTTACAAGCATTCACATCCCTATCATATATTTGTCTACATGAGTTACATGAATATATTTTATTACTTCCTAAATTCCATTTTATATTCATGCAATTTGAGCACATTTTGCTTGTTAAATATTCATCTTGAGATGTGAATTTTTTATTTCTTAAATACAACTTA
>Ga0307981_1003864_pt1 | contig 10931 bp, 10 predicted proteins | sample OrgLakmetagen987_FD_201849 | JGI IMG/M metagenome (GOLD analysis project Ga0307981, IMG submission 201849) | Saline water microbial communities from Organic Lake, Antarctica - #987 | ecosystem: Environmental > Aquatic > Non-marine Saline and Alkaline > Saline | place: Antarctica: Organic Lake... | reverse complement strand
AACCAATAGAGTGTGCTCTTTGCAAACATCGAAACCATTGATAGATATCGCATTTGGACTCAGTCAACTGAGCGGTAATGCTCAACTGCTAAACAAAATGTTACAACGTTTTGCAGCCGAATATGAACATTCTTCAACATCAGTGGGCGCGTTATTAGCGCAAGAAAATTATGCAGAAGCCAAAATTCAAATACATACAGCAAAAGGCATTACCGGTAATTTGGGTCTTGTTGCTTTATTTGAACATTGCAAAATTCTCGAAGTTCAAATTAAAGAAGAAAAGGTAGATGCAGAAGTTTTGCAAGAATACGCCACATTAGTACACGATACTTGTGCTCAAATTCATAAGCTTGAACATAGCAATACTCAGTCAGTTAACAGCACAAGCGCTACAGGCAATAAAAACGAAGCCAGCGCTCGCCTTGTGGAAATTTTAAATAAACAAGAATTTATTGACGATACCTTATTACGAGAGTTAGTTGACGAGCTCGCTTTGAGCAACAATGACAAACAAACTTTCATTGCCTTGGTGGAAGCTCTTAATTACGAGCAAGCATTGGCGATGCTGCCTTCTTAATGCTAGTTAAACTGAAGTATTCTTTACAAATACAATGAACAACTTACCTGCCAGTACCCCCATCCCAATTGTCTATGAACATGCTGATTTTGTTGTGATTGATAAACCCGCAGGTATTGTCATGCACGACGCGAAGTGCGGTATCATTTCACTTTTCTCTTCTCAGCATCCAGATATTAAATGGCATTTAGTGCATCGACTAGATACTGAAACAAGTGGCTGCTTGTTGCTAGCAAAGTCTTCTAGAGCAGCTGCAGCAATATCAACGTTATTTGCCGAAAGAGCCATCAATAAATATTATTTAGCTATTTCGGATAAGCTGCCAAAGAAAAAACAGGGCTTGGTAAAAGGCGATATGAAAAAAGCCCGTGATGGCAAGCTTATGTTGACCAACTTTAATGAAAACCCAGCCATCACGCAGTTTTTTAGCACTTCCTTAAAAGCTGGCGCACGCGCATTTATATGTAAACCTCACACAGGTAAAACTCATCAAATTAGAGTAGCCTTGAAATCATTAGGCTCGCCTATATTAGGCGACTCACGTTATGGTAAAAGTGCGGCAGATAGAATGTACTTGCATAGTTTTGCGTTGTGCTTTTCTTATCAAGGTGAAAATATTGAGGTGTATTGCCCTCCTGTAAAAGGCACACTCTTCACAGACCTAACATGGCCTGAATCTTGGAGCTCACCACAAACATTACCTTGGCCCACAGTTAAAGCATTCAGAATCAATGAGCAAGCGTAATCGCCCAATCCATATTGGTATTGTAGGACAAGGCGCAATTGGTGTTGGTTTGGCGAATCTTATACAAAGCTATAATGCTGCACACCCTGCCCTTGCGATAGATTGCAGCCTATTTGTACGCAAGACCAGCAAACAGGCGCTCAGTATTAAGTTATCGCAAACACCTTTACAGACCTCAAGAGAACATGTGTTTTCTCAACGGATACTCACTGATGCACAAGGCTTGCAAGAGCTTGACCTGCTCATTTTACCGATTAAGTTTTATCAATTGGAAAGTTTAGTCAGGCAATTAGAAGGTGTGTTGCCAAAGCATGTAGCATTACTTTTATTACAAAATGGTATAGGGGGGCATGAACAATTGGCAAGAGCCTTTCCTAATAACCCCATATATTTAGGCACAACGACTGATGCTGTCCAGCGCGTTACTCCTGACCAATATAAGGTGCACGCACGAGGTGAGTTGCTTGTTGGCAGTGAAACATTATTGCAGCCCTGCCCCGCAATTAGTCGACTCATCAGCTTACACCCCAAGGGTAGCTGGGTGACCAATATCATGGACTACTTATATAAAAAATTGGCGGTAAATGCGGTAATTAATCCACTCACTGCAATTCATGCCTGCTCAAATGGCGAGATTAAAGCTTATCCAGATGATATCGCGGCACTTAAAAAAGAAATCCACACACTCTATGCAGCACTTGATCTAGGACTTGAGCTAGATAAGCTAGACTCATACATTGATAGCGTCATTGAACTGACCCACAGTAATTATTCTTCTATGTATCAAGATGTCAGGAATCAAAAACCTACAGAGATAGAGGGGATATTAGGCGCGCTACAAAAAAAAGCGGCACAGCTAGAAATAGCGGTGCCGACAATCAATCATTTATATCAAAAAGTTAGAGCCTTAGAGCAGACTTATTCCTGATTTTGCGGACGCATATGCGGAAACAAAATCACATCTTTGATGGTCGGACTATCAGTAAACAACATTACTAAGCGGTCAATACCAATACCTTCGCCGGCTGTTGGCGGTAAGCCGTACTCTAGCGCCGTTATATAATCTTCATCAAAATGCATGGCTTCATCATCACCCGCTTCTTTTTCTTCCACCTGCTTTTTAAAGCGTGATGCTTGGTCTTCAGAATCATTTAGCTCTGAGAAGCCGTTAGCAAGCTCGCGCCCACCCACAAAAAACTCAAAACGATCGGTGACAAACGCATCCTTATCATTGCGACGCGCAAGCGGCGAGACTTCCCATGGATATGCGGTAATAAAGGTGGGCTGGTCAAGCTTCTCTTCAGCCGTAGCTTCAAAAATTTCGCATAAATACTTGCCTGCACCCCAAATGCCATCAACCTCTGGCTCTTTAATGTGTAGGGTTTTTGCCATTGCTTTTAATTCGTCAAGGTGATTGACGGGATCATTTATAGCGGCTGCATTTGCCTGCGGCCAATACTTTAAAATGGCCTCACCCATAGTTAAACGGGCAAATGGCTGGGCAAAGTCGTAAATCGTTTCAGCGATTACTTCGCCGTCTGCATCTTTTTGCGTGTTTTTAACATCGGTTGTACCTAAGACCTTGATAGCAAGCTCACGCAACATATCTTCGGTCAGATTCATTAGATCATTAAAATCAGCATAAGACTGATAAAACTCAAGCATGGTAAATTCAGGGTTATGGCGTGTTGATAAGCCTTCATTTCTAAAGTTACGGTTAATTTCGAACACTCTTTCTAAGCCACCTACTACCAAACGCTTCAGGTAAAGCTCAGGTGCAATACGCAAGTACATGTCAATATCTAAAGCATTATGATGCGTTACAAAAGGCTTTGCCGTAGCGCCGCCGGGGATGACCTGCAACATTGGCGTTTCTACTTCAATAAAGCGACGTTCCGTTAAATATTGGCGAATACCGTTTACAATCTGGCTTCGAATTTGAAATGTTTTTCGTGTGTCAGGATTAGTCATTAAATCTACATAGCGCTGGCGATATTTCATTTCTTGATCTGCAAGGCCGTGAAATTTTTCAGGCAATGGGCGCAATGACTTAGTTAACAGCTGATACTGCTCCATGTTGACATATAAGTCACCTTTACCAGATTTATGTAGTTTACCGCTTACGCCAATAATATCGCCAATATCCAAACTACCGTAGTTTGCTTTTAAGTCTTTCTGCACCTCTTTGTCGGCATAAGCTTGGATACGACCGCTCATATCTTGCAATAGCAAAAACGGACCGCGTTTTGCCATAATGCGACCAGCAACACTGATTTGATTATCTTGCTCAGCGAGCGTTTCTTTGTCTCTGTCACCAAAGGCATCTTGTACGTCTTGCGCGTAGTGCTCGCGACGAAACTGGTTAGGAAAACCGTTAGAATCGCACTTTGTTCTGATCTCGTCTAATTTAGCGCGACGCTCTGCGATTAATTTGTTTTCGTCTTGCACTTGTTCTGTCATGAATATTCCTAAGGTTCGTTTGAACGGATAATATATTAGGTTTTAGAGGCCGGATTTTAAACTAGCCACAATAAACTTATTCAAATCGCCGTCTAACACGGCTTGGGTGTTGTGGGTTTCTACCCCAGTACGCAAATCTTTAATACGCGAATCATCGAGCACATATGAGCGAATCTGACTGCCCCAACCAATGTCTGATTTAGTATCTTCCATCGCCTGCTTCTCCGCATTTTGCTTTTGCACTTCCAGCTCATATAGCTTTGCTTTGAGCTGTTTCATAGCTTGGTCTTTATTCTTATGCTGTGACCTATCGTTTTGACACTGTACTACTGTGTTTGTGGGTAAATGCGTAATCCGTATAGCAGAATCGGTTCGGTTAACATGTTGACCACCGGCGCCTGATGCGCGATAGGTATCAATGCGCAAGTCGGCGGGGTTTATATCAATTTCAATATCATCATTTACTTCAGGGTAAGCAAATGCTGAAGCAAAAGAAGTATGACGACGACTCCCTGAATCAAAGGGAGATTTACGCACTAAACGATGTACTCCGGTTTCGGTGCGCAACCAGCCAAAGGCATACTCGCCGCTAAACTTTATCGTCGCACTTTTTATGCCAGCCACATCGCCATCAGACACTTCAATCAGCTCAGTTTTAAAACCTTGTGCTTCGCCCCAACGCAGATACATGCGCAATAGCATATTCGCCCAATCTTGCGCTTCGGTTCCGCCAGAGCCAGACTGGATATCGATATAACCGTCATTAATATCATTCGCGCCACTGAACATTCTTCTAAATTCAAGTTTTTCTAACTGAGAAATGAGACCATCTAACTCGCTTTGTGCTTCATCAAAAGTCTCTTCATCCTCGGCTTCAAGGGCTAGTTCCACTAGACCCTCTACGTCTTCTACACCTTGGTCTAAAACCTGAATCGTATTAACAATCTGCTCTAGAGTAACCTTTTCTTTTCCAAGGTCTTGGGCATATTCGGGTTTGTTCCAAACTTCAGAGTTTTCTAGCTCTCGACTAACTTCTTCAAGGCGTTCTACTTTAAGATCGTAGTCAAAGATACCCCCTAAGCGACAAGGTGCGCTCACGGATATCAGCAATAGCGTTATGGATAGGATTAACTTCAAACATTTAATATTTCATATTTTAGTATTAGCACGACAATAGGCGCAGAGTTTACAGAAAGAAGGCGGTTTTTGACAGTGCCAAGCTTTCATTCTATGAAAAAGGCCCTTAATTAAGAGCCTTCTAGACAAGTGCAAAAGCTTACTTAATAGTACTTGCCAGTTGTTTACCAATATTATGTAGCTTTTTGATTGTAGCTTCGTCATTTATTTCAAACTGTTCATCGACCAGCTTGCCAACGTGGCTAATAGATAGTTGGTCTCCCAGCACGTTTATTCCGATATTACTCAATAACAAACGCACAGGTACTAATACTCTAATGCCACCTAAGCCACCGGGTGAGGCCGCAATCAATGCAGCAAATTTGCCTTTAAAGGCTACAAGTGGCTTTTCACCCTCTTCCATGCGCGAGGCCCAGTCGATTACATTTTTAAACAGTGCACTATAACCACTATTATATTCAGGATTAGAAATTAAAAAACCATCGTGGCTTTTGAGCAGTTCTTTAAAGGCTTTCGCTTTGGCCGGCATACCTTGCTCAGCTTCCAAGTCTTCTGTAAAGATAGGAATGTCAGCATATTCAGACATATCCACAACAGTCACTTCAGCACCCGCCGCAGACGCACCCTCTGCTGCCTTTTTAACCGCTGCAAAGTTAAACGAATGTTTACGACCTGAACCAGAAAACGCTAAAATTTTGCTCATGAAATTTCCTTCTATTTATTTTTAAATTATATGGGTGATTACGGTAATACTAGAGCAGTTGTTCACTTTTGTATTAAATCCCTATCATCCAATTAATACTCGGCAATAACCCTTAACTTACGCATAGCTCAGCTACATCTTTTCTAGCGTATCGATGCCCAATATATCTAAGCCAAGCTTTAATGTTTTTGCACTGACAGCGGCCAATGTTAAGCGGCTTTGTTTATGTTCGTTTGCAACACCGGCTTTCAAAATAGGACTTGCTTCATAAAACTTCATAAACACACTAGCAAGTTCATACAAATAGGTGCACAACAAATGAGGCGTCGCTTCTTGCGCTGCTGCTCGAAGAGTATCTTCAAACTGTAATAATTTAACGGCAAGGCTTTGCTCACTGGCATTATCAATCAAAACGTCTGCTGCATGAGTCTCCATGTCTACATCGGCTTTTCTAAAGATACTGCGAATACGAGTGTAAGCGTATTGCAAATAAGGCGAAGTATTGCCTTCAAAGCTGAGCATAGTATCCCAGTCAAAGATGTAATCAGTAGTACGATTCTTGCTCAAGTCTGCATATTTAACAGCACCAATACCAATTACACTTGCTACCGATGCACTGTGAGCGGCATCGGCGTCAAGATCTGCTTCAACGTTTCTTTGTGCTAATAAATTGGCCGCTCGCTCTATTGCCTCATCGAGTAAGTCAGACAGTTTAATAGTCTCACCCGACCTTGTTTTAAATGGCTTACCATCTTTGCCCAGCATCATGCCGAAAGGACAATGCTGATAATGATGAGCGTCATTCATGTAACTCGCTTTACGCGCTACTAACTCAGTTTGTTTGAAGTGAAGCGCTTGCCTAGCATCAGTTAAAATCAATGTGCGGTCGGCGGCTAATTTACCGCAACGATAACGGATAGCGGCTAAATCAGTGGTTGCATATAAAAACCCACCACCCGATTTTTGAATGATATAAGCCGCTGGAGTCCCTTCTTTGTCTGCTAACTCAGGTAAAAAAACTAAGGTAGCTCCTTGGTCGACAACTGCAATTTTACGGTCTAGTAAGTCTTTTACCAATATTGGTAAATCAGGATTATAAACACTCTCACCCATCACATCATCACGGGTGAGTGACACGTTAAGCTTTTTGTAAACCTCTTCACTATGCGAAATAGAAACATCAATAAACTGCTCCCAAAGCGCTAAACATTTAGCATCGCCGCTTTGTAGCTTAACTACATATTCCCGAGCTCGGTCAGCAAAACCCTCTTCATTATCAAAACGGACTTTAGCGGCGCGGTAAAAATCTTCTAGATCAGATAAGGCAGTATCTGCGACAGTATCTCTGCCAAGTTGGTCGCTTAAGTGTGCGAGCAACATACCAAACTGCGTACCCCAATCTCCCATATGGTTTTGACGAATAACATCATTGCCCAAAAATTCTAGCAACTTAGCCATCGCGTCACCGATAATGGTGCTTCGTAAATGGCCCACATGCATCTCTTTTGCAAGATTAGGCGAAGAGTAATCAATAACAACTTTTTGCGCTTCGCTTACTTCAATGCCCAAGCGAGAGCCTGTAGCTAAGGCTTTTGCTTGCTCGCCAATCCAAGTTTTTGATAGGTGAATATTAATAAACCCTGGACCAGCAATCTCACACTTATCTGCAATATCGCTGATATCTACCGCATTTAATATATCTTCAGCGATATCACGAGGCTTCTTTTTAAGCTGCTTTGCTAGCGCCATCGCGCCGTTAAACTGATACTCGCCAAACTCTGCACGCGTACTTTTACTTAAAGGAACCGGCGCATTTTCTACGCCCAGTTTACTCATTGCCTGACGAAATCTGTCGACTAATATAGCTTGAATTAACATGTAGAAATTCTCTTATTGTTCGCGCGTTGCAGCAAATGTAATGTCTGGATATCGCTCTTGTGATAGCGATAAATTGACACGAGTGGGGGCAATATAGGTGAGGTTGTCTGCACCATCATAGGCCAGATTCACTTCAGTTTTACGTTTAAATTCGTCGACTTTACGCTCATCACCATACACCCAGCGTGCGGTAGCAACATTGATATGTTCGTAAATGGCATCAACGTTATATTCGGCTTTTAAGCGAGCAACAACTACATCAAACTGCAAAACGCCTACAGCGCCAACAATCAAATCGTTGTTAATTAATGGCCGAAACACCTGCACTGCACCCTCTTCCGAAAGCTGAATTAAGCCTTTAAGAAGTTGCTTTTGCTTTAATGGATCTCTTAATCTGATACGTTTAAATAATTCTGGCGCAAAGTTTGGTATGCCCGTAAAACGATAGTCTTCACCCGTGGTGAAAGTATCGCCAATGCGCATCGAACCATGATTATGTAAACCAATAATATCGCCCGCGTAAGCTTCATCAAGTAATGCACGGTCGCCAGCTAAAAAGGTAAGTGCATCAGAGATTCGCACGTCTTTGCCAATGCGAGCGTGACGCATTTTCATGCCCTTTTCATACTTACCGGAAACAATTCTACAGAAAGCAATGCGATCTCGATGTTTGGGATCCATGTTGGCTTGAATTTTAAACACAAAGCCAGAGAACTTGGGTACTTGCGCTTCAACATATTGCTCTGTATCAGTCATTCGTCCTTGTGGTTTTGGTGCCCATTCGACTAATCCGTCGAGCATATGGTCAACACCAAAGTTACCGAGTGCCGTGCCAAAATAAACAGGCGTTAATTCACCTTTTAAAAAGGCTTCAAGTTCAAATTCGTGTGATGCACCTTTGACCAATTCAAGCATTTCTCGAATCTCGTCGGCATATTCGCCAATGGCCTTATCAAGCTCGGGATTATCGATACCTTTTATTACGCGCTTTTCTTGAATAGTGTGTCCCTGTCCACTTTTGTACAGAATCGTTTCATCACGTAGAAGGTGATAAACGCCTTTGAATTCTTTACCCATACCAATAGGCCAAGTGATTGGTGCACACTTGATATTTAATACATCTTCAACTTCATCTAGCAAGTCAATAGGGTCACGAGTATCTCGGTCTAGCTTGTTGATGAAGGTAATAATTGGAGTGTCACGAAGACGCGTCACTTCCATAAGTTTAATGGTACGATCCTCTACACCTTTAGCTGCATCAATTACCATTAAGCAAGAATCTACAGCGGTTAAGGTGCGATAAGTATCTTCTGAGAAGTCAGCATGTCCGGGAGTATCTAACAAGTTAATCAAATGATCGCTATAAGGAAACTGCATCACCGAAGTGGTAACGGATATCCCACGCTCTTTTTCCATTTCCATCCAGTCAGATTTAGCATGCTGTCCGGACTTTTTTCCCTTTACCGTACCAGCAACTTGTAGGGCATTTCCATACAACAACACTTTTTCCGTGATGGTGGTCTTACCCGCATCGGGGTGAGAGATAATCGCGAAAGTTCTGCGCTTATTAATTTCATCTGTTAGTTTGGCACCGGCCATGCTAAATCACTTCCTAGGACGACCAACAAGGTCGCTTTTATTTCAATTGATTGACGCCGCCGCTACCATAATGAGCGAGGACGTTTTATGTGGGTCGCGATTGTAGCAAAAACGAGGGCTGTGGTTAAATTCTTTTGCAGCTCTCTACAATCTTATTCAAATAAGGTAAATTACAGCACTATTACCACATTCAATACAGAGTCGACTATGGTTAATATGGATTTCACAAAACCCTTAGTAATTAATACCCGTGAGCAAAATTGGCAGCAAAGTCCAGCTTCAGGGGTTTGGCGCAAACCCTTAGAGCGCGAAGCAAAAGAGTCTGGGCATACAACGAGTATTGTAAAATATGCCGCCGGTGCTGCTTTCTCAACCCATAATCACCCTTACGGGGAGGAAATATTGGTGTTAGAGGGTGTATTTTCAGATGAACAAGGCCATTACCCTGCTGGCACTTATATACGCAATCCACCCGGCAGTTCACATGCGCCATTTAGTGAAAACGGTTGCGTGTTGCTGGTGAAATTAAATCAGTTTCATCCACAAGATCTTACTAGCATTCGAGTCAACACCAACGATACGCCGTGGCTACACGGGCAAGGCAATTTAATGGTAATGCCACTTCATCAGCATACGCACGAGCATGTTGCTCTGGTGAAATGGCCCGCAAATGAAGTATTCAAACCTCATCAGCACTTTGGTGGTGAAGAAATATTTGTGATTTCAGGTACATTTGAAAATGAAAAAGGCACATACCCTGCCGGCACATGGATGCGTTCACCACATCTGTCAGCCCATCATCCGCGTGTATCAGAGCCTACAATTATTTGGGTGAAAACGGGTCACCTACCGCCTAACCATTGATAGAGCATAGCTGATTCTTGCGTACCGTCTGGATTGGAGTAATAGTTTTTTCGCTCACCGGTAAAACTAAAATCAAAATGTCGATATAATCTTTGTGCGCTAGCATTGCTCTGCCTAACTTCAAGGTAGACTGAATCAACTTTAGCTTGTTTTAAACGGGCTAATGTTTCTTTTAGTAACAAGGCCCCAATACCCTGTCGGCGATGTTTATCGCTGACGTAAATATCTTCTATTTCACCTTCATCCATACGCTGACTCACAATCACATATCCTACAAGTTCTTGCTCTTGCAGCGCTAACAGTGAAAAGGGCGTGGAAATGGATTGTTTAAAAAGCTCAAATGACCAAGGTACAGTTCTGTGAGCACAAAACAGTTGATAAGCAGCTTCTAATTTATCAGCGGTGGGGGTTTGTATTTGTGTTGGCTTTTTACTGCTCTGTAGCATTGTGTTGTATATGCTGCCAAATCTCCCGTTTGAGGGTGACATCATCCTGTGAAATGGTGAGCGGTAAAATCAGCGTTTTGTTGATAGGGTCAAAACTAATAGGGAGTGAATCACTAAATTCACAATCACTGGCATCTAAACCTAAGAAGGTGAGCAAGCTATCAAACCAATCCTTTTGCGTTAAAGGCGCTTTAGCAGCTTCTGGTTTAAAGGGCGTATAAACATCCACACCCATGGCCTGTAAGATTGCAACTTGCTTTTTAGCAATGCTCATATACTTGACCCTGTGAAAACTTGACCCTGTGAAAAGTGGCAGGGGTGGAGGGATTCGAACCCCCAACCATCGGTTTTGGAGACCGCTGTTCTACCAATTGGAACTACACCCCTAAATTCAGGTGCATTATAGCGAGCAAGACAAATAAATAAAGGTTTTATTTCTGCTTACTCGCGGATTTTTGCGCTTGTGTCTCATTTGCCTGCCACCATAGCTGATGCAAAAAAATGACAATAGCTTGCAATATC
>Ga0307981_1003863_pt1 | contig 10936 bp, 13 predicted proteins | sample OrgLakmetagen987_FD_201849 | JGI IMG/M metagenome (GOLD analysis project Ga0307981, IMG submission 201849) | Saline water microbial communities from Organic Lake, Antarctica - #987 | ecosystem: Environmental > Aquatic > Non-marine Saline and Alkaline > Saline | place: Antarctica: Organic Lake... | reverse complement strand
CATACAATATCCAACCTACCCTCACCGCAAATAATGACCAGCCCCAATGCCACAATTGGCACAGTCACGAAGCCAATCCCCTGTGTTGAAAACGTCGCTGCAAGCATTTTCAATTTTCTCAATTGCATTTCTGCCTCTTCTTCCATCCCTTCTCCTCCCTGCTCCTACTGCTGCTGCCCGCTGGACTGTGATGTCAAAGGAATCATCATAGCTTCGCTGCTCAACAATGCAGCCAAGGGATATACTCCACCACATCCAATCCCAACAAGAAACCTCCATATAGCCAATTGCTCAAAAACACTCCACCCCCCAAATCCATCATAAGAGAAAGCACTACCGACACTTCCAATAACTTGGAGGAACATAACCAGCATCATTCCTTGTTTTCTCCCGATCAGATCCCCCATTGCTCCACCGATTAATTGTCCAATGATCATTCCAGCAATGAGGGATGATGCAACGATGGATGATGTGGTGTCTGTGAGTGATGAGTTGTAAAGGGATGATGTGGATAGGATGGGCAGTATGATGGAGATTGATACGACGTTGTAGGATGTGCTACAGTTTGATATTAAGGCGGTTGTTTGGTCATGTGATGCAGGAAAAACCAGCTCCAATGAACCCACCTCCTCAAGATGACCCAAAAAAACTATGCCCCTACTGCAGCTTTTGCTTTGGACGAAACAAGGAAAGAGCACGACATCATAGGAATCCATTTCGAGCGTACAGATGATGCCAAGGTTTGCACGAAGACTGATGGAAATCCATGGCTTTTGGCTCTTTGCAATGATTCTTCTCTCCTCTACGGCAAGCAACATTCACGAGTGAGTTAGTCATCATGGAAAGACTCTTTTGACAAAGGAATCTCATATTCTTGCGATCCACAACACATTGAAGATGAAGGATCACAAGGCATACACATTCCTTGCACTACTATGCAAAGATACATTAATTATCATTTCTTAACTCTTCATAACTGTAAGTGCTTTGTATTGACTTTCTTTGAAAATCATTCGATCGCCATTATTCGCTTTCGCCATTAATAAGTGCATACATAAAAGGGTGCAGATGAATAGGAATTGGTGGTCAACCTGCAATTTATTGAATCGTCTGGCCTCCCATTCGAGCTTGCAAGTCGAGGCTTTTACGACGCCAATGGAGAGTTTGCAGCAGACTTTGTTAATGAAATTTACAAATCAGATGCAGCGGTCTAGAGGATGATGATATTCAAGCTTGGGCAAAAGAAACAAGCGCGTTTGACAAGGCAGCCGTTCCTGGGTTTCCCGCTTTGTACTATTAAAGACAAGGTTGCGCCACTATAGTCAATCATGTGGATTTTAAGCTGTACTACTTTTATGCTTATGCACCGAACAAGCCATTGGCCATAAGGGCTTTGTTGCCTGCTTCAAATCGTGAAGATGTTTTCAAGAATGCTTTGCCTACAGTGGCTAATGTGCAATATATTATTATAACAAGTACAATCCTCGCTCTAGCTTTAAGCTTAGAATAGTATGATTAAGATGATTGAACAATTCCGATCACCAATGTAAATATGCATTCTTGCTAAAATTGCAAGATACTACAAATGAAGCGTCACTTATGATTCAATTAGTTGCAAGTTGACCGTACGTTTTATTCTTGGGAAGCCATTGCTCTCTAAAGCCGTCCTTTGATGCTAACTATTCCGTCACTTATGATTCAATACTTGCGAGTTGTACGTTTCATTCTTGGGAAGCCATTGCTCTCAAAAGCCGTCCTTTGATGCTAACTATTCCGTCACTTATGATTCAATTACTTGCAAGTTGATCGTACGTTTCATTCTTGGGAAGCCCTTGCTCTCTAATGTCGTCCTTTGATGCTAACTATTCCGTCACTTATGAATCAATTACTTGCAAGTTGATCGTACGTTTCATTCTTGGGAAGCCATTGCTCTCTAATGTCGTCCTTTGGTGCTAACTATTCCGTCACTTATGATTCAATTACTTGCAAGTAGCAAGCTACAAGCTAACTATTCTACTTTTTTAAATTATCTTTCCAGACTGAAACTCAAGCTTTCAGCTAAAAATAGTTTTGATGTCATAATTGTGATATGATTAAACAATTCCGATCACCATGTAAATATCTATTCTTGCTAAAATTGCAAGGTCTTACAAATGAAGCGTACTTATGATTCAATTACTTGCAAGTAATGCTTCATGGAATTTCGAGAATCATCATTGTCAATCTCAAACACACAGAGAATCAAACTCAGATTGGAGGAGAGCTCATCAATTATCATCCGCCTCATAAATTCTTCACTTGCAACAAAAGTATTTGCCAATTTACACATTTGGGATCTAACCACTTTCAATTGTTCACCTCACCTACTCATCATGAAAATCATTAGCATTCTTTGCGTTTCCTTGTCTCTTGTTGCTGTTCCGCCTGCAGCCAGTACAAACCCTCAGCGTTGCGTGCGTGAATCTGAACATCCTGATGGCAAAACACAGGTAAGGAGACTCAAGCCGTGTTGTTACTTCAAGAATCTGCTCAAATTATTTGATGATGCAGTCCCGATGATGGCTTTACCCTGTGTACCTACTGCTACTGCTACTGGTAATGCTAACCATTTATTTAACCTCCTCAACATGTATTCTTAAACCCGCAGGTCAGAATCATTTGTAGAGGTAATGCCGAAGACTTCGGTGGTGCCCCTGGAACAAAAGTTGATTGCTTTGATAAAGCAGAAACGACTTTCAACAGTATCCCCGAGGAAGATTGCAAAGATATCACAGTTCTAATCAAGTATAAGATGGGTAATGTCATGTCTGGTAACAATGCGCAAAACCGCATGTATTTCGACTTTGCAAATTTTGGACAGGGAAATTTTACTCAGAAGAATGTAGGAATTGATGGAGAGTTTACGGATGTTACGAATTGTAATTACCCATCAGTGAACAAACCAAGTTTTGGGAAGGATTACAGGCCACAAAAATTGTCCACTCATAAGCACAATGCTACTGTAAACCAATGCGCTGTAGACGGCAGCAACCAGTTTTTTATGAAAATGAGATTGAAACCCTACAAGATTTATGGAGATGGGACGAAGGGAACGAAGTCTCAAAAAGGAGAAACATTCAACTTTTTTACTTCCAAATGTGGAACCAACGACAAGATCCATTTTTCAATTACTCCAACCCCCGCCAGTGCGCTGACAACGGTCATTCCTCGAGCCAAGGCGACGAGCGCGTCATCAGCGGCCGCTGCACAAGCGGTCAATGAGGGTTCCAAAGCTACGAATCATCCTTCCAAAGGTTCCAAAGCTACGAATCCTTCCAAAGGTTCCAAAGCTCCGAATCCTTCCAAAGGTTCCAAAGCTACGAATCCTTCCAAAGGTTCCAAAGCTCCGAATCTTTCCAAAGGATCCAAAGCTCCGAATCCTTTCAAAGCTCCTAAACCTTCCAAAGGTTCCAAAGCACTATCTCCAACCTTTGATACCTCTGTCTTGCCATCAAATGAACCGAGTCTCTCACCATCTGGGATGCCTTCAGACAGGCCTTCAAGACTTCTATCGGACGAGCCGAGTCTCTCACCATCTGAGATGCCTTCAGACAGGCCTTCAAGACTTCCATCGGATGAGCCGAGTCTCTCACCATCTGAGATGCCTTCAGACAGACCTTCAAGACTTCCATCGGATGAGCCGAGTCTCTCACCATCTGAGATGCCTTCAGACATGCCTTCAAGGCTTCCATCGGATGAACCAAGTCTCTCACGATCTGAGAAACCCTCTGTCTTACCGAGTGTTTCTGTAGCACCAACTGCAGCACCTACTCGCCCACTTTGGGTCAACCCGGACGACTCTGCATTCTCTCCCCTTTCTACAGATGATGACACGGTGGTAGAAACCATTCCCACCCTGCGTGACGATGCTACTGTAATTGTTAAAATTGGATTCGCTTACAATTGGTTTGGTGATGATCTAAATAAGCTTGTAATTCAAAGCAACGGGCAATTATTCATGGATACTTCCAATACTGATGTAGACTTTAGAGTTTACCCCATTGGTAGTTATAATAAGCCTCGCATTGCTTTTGCAAATGGTGATATGAATCCATCTGAAGGTGGTGAAGTGAAGGTTGGTCGTAAGAGCGGTGCTGACAAATCTTTCAAAGTCTCGTTCGAGGACATCCAGTGGTACGATGACGATGAAGAGATCAATGTTCAGGTGGAACTATTTCCTAATGGTGATATCATCTTTTGCTATGGAAGCGGTGAAATGGGTACTCAAAGCAATACTTCTCGGATGGCTGCAGGTGTTGAGAACTTCGATCTTGGTAAAGCCTTCCCCATCCCTGATGCTCCCTTCAATTCAGATGGGCTCACCACTGAATGGCCCTCAAATTCTTGTTGGAAGTTCCAAATGCCCTGAATCAAGTCATCTAGTAGTAGCAGCAGTGCAACATCTTGTAGCTACGAGTTGAAATAATGTGTGATTAGCTGTGGTCGTATGGTTAGTCAAGAATACAAAAATATAAAAATATCTCAAGTGAGTGGTTTTCATACTGCACCTTCAGTACAACTTCTATGCTGATGCACCGAACAAGCCATTGGCCATGAGAGCTTTGTTGCCTACTTCTAACCGTGAAGATAGTTTAAAGAATGCTTTGCCTACAAAGCTAATGCGATTACAACAACTACAATCCTCACTCTACCTTCACAGGATTATATTGACAATCTCCAAGATAACTTTTCCACAATTGGAGGAAGAAGTCGTAATCAAATTTCAGTCAAAACTTGATAAGATTGGTGACGGCATTGAAAGGAGTAACAAGGAGAGTAATAGAGCGGGCAATGCCGTGCACTCCTATTTAAATCCATCCATTGTCCAAGCATGTATTGATATTTAAACATGACAGTGCGAATTGATTTACTTCGAAAGCGCTGATATATGTCTGTTGTGTTGTTAAGTTTATATCGTTAGCTTTAAAATAAGAATGCCCAATCTACAATTGCATTTATACACGTGCATTTTTTACAATCATTGTGCGATGAACAGGACAATTATAGCACGGATTTTGAACTGCTGTACCCTTCACATCCAAATGGTTGATGTTATCCTTCCACTTTCCAGTCGTAAAGAAGCTGCAAAAGGTGAGAACGGAAAGCAATAAATCCAATCCGATGGATAAAAGGAGAGACGCACACCACTGCACACCACCATCAAGAGATGCAACCTCTCAGCTTTTTAGGTGTCCCTTTGTCTTATATCATCTGTTAGCAAAGTAACTGAGCGGATTTTGACCTGACTGAGGACCTAGTAGCTGATGATACAGAGGGCATTCGGGGCAGTGCAGCTCTACTCAGAGGAGCATCTTTCTGAAAGGAGGATCAGGACATCATTAAGTCACTCAAGAACAAGTCTCTCTGTCAAGTTCGTGCATAATCCTAGAAAGGTTCGAGACTTGTAAGGGTGGCAGAGCTCGATGATGATAGCATTTCAGTCTGCAAACTTCACGCCGGTCAAGTCAAGCATTCTATACCCGTTGATGCAATTGCTTTAATAGAACAACGCGAACTCCATGTGTAGAGGAGCAATATTACTAGCTGTTGAGACCCTAGATATACTTCGCTTGCACCTCCTACATTCACTACCATACTCGCACTTTTCCGAGCCTTTGCACCGTCAGAAATTCTTGTTGGGTTAAAACAAAATCCATCAGTCGGGGTTCTCGTATTCGTGGCTACTCCTTCTTTTCATTAAATTTTTTTGGATACGTAGACAAAAGCATTCAAAATATATATAAAATATGAGCTATTTAATTGGAACGCTGTTCATCTGTAACTATTGCCAAATGCCGTTATCTATTTCGGCGAAGAATTTAGGAATTAAGCGTCGCTAGTTTTGCATCACTTCTCTTCCCATCAATATCATAAAATAGTTTTATTCCATTAGTAACTACTATCGAAATAATCAATCATGAACCTCATCCGTTTGATCCCATTTTTTGTGCTCTTCGCTGTCAATTGCCATTCTGCCATTGCAAACGATGGACAAGAACGTCATCTGAAGCAGAAAAGTTCCAAGGGTTCGAAATCGTCCAGCACCAAAGGAAGCTCCAAGGCTACGAAATCTACCACGGCTGCGAATCCTTCCAAAGCTACGAATCCGTCCAAAGCTACGAATCCTTCCAAAGCTACGAAATCTCCCAAAGCATCGCCAAGTGTTTCTCCCAAAGCTCAGAAATCTTCCAAAGCTAAGAAATCGCCCAAAGATGTATTGAGTCTCTCACCATCTGAGAAACCTTCTGCCTTACCATCAAATGAACCAAGTCTCTCACCATCTAAGGAAGCCTCTGTGTTGCCATCAAATGAACCGAGTCTCTCACCATCTGAGAAACCTTCTGCCTTACCTTCAAATGAACCGAGTCTCTCACCATCTGAGAAACCTTCTGTCTTACCATCAAATGAACCGAGTCTCTCACCATCTGAGGAAGCCTCTGTCTTACCATCAAATGAACCGAGTCTCTCACCATCTGAGAAACCTTCTGCTTTATCTTCAAATGAACCGAGTCTCTCACCATCTGAGAAACCTTCTGCCTTACCTTCAAATGAACCGAGTCTCTCACCATCTGAGGAAGCCTCTGTCTTACCATCAAATGAACCGAGTCTCTCACCATCTAAGGAAGCCTCTGTCTTACCATCAAATGAACCGAGTCTCTCACCATCTGAGAAACCTTCTGCCTTACCTTCAAATGAACCGAGTCTCTCACCATCTGAGAAAGCCTCTGTCTTACCATCAAATGAACCGAGTCTCTCACCATCTAAGGAAGCCTCTGTCTTGCCATCAAATGAACCGAGTCTCTCACCATCTGAGAAACCTTCTGCCTTACCTTCAAATGAACCGAGTCTCTCACCATCTGAGAAAGCCTCTGTCTTACCATCAAATGAACCGAGTCTCTCACCATCTGAGAAACCTTCTGCCTTACCTTCAAATGAACCGAGTCTCTCACCATCTGAGAAACCTTCTGCCTTACCTTCAAATGAACCGAGTCTCTCACCATCTAAGGAAGCCTCTGTCTTGCCATCAAATGAACCGAGTCTCTCACCATCTGAGAAACCTTCTGCCTTACCTTCAAATGAACCGAGTCTCTCACCATCTGAGAAAGCCTCTGTCTTACCATCAAATGAACCGAGTCTCTCACCATCTGAGAAACCTTCTGTCTTACCGTCTTATGAACCGAGTCTCTCACCATCTGAGAAACCTTCTGCCTTACCTTCAAATGAACCGAGTCTCTCACCATCTAAGGAAGCCTCTGTCTTACCATCAAATAAACCGAGTCTCTCACCATCTAAGGAAGCATCTGTCTTGCCATCAAATGAACCGAGTCTCTCACCATCTGAGAAACCTTCTGTCTTACCGTCTTATGAACCGAGTCTCTCACCATCTGAGAAACCTTCTGTCTTACCGTCACTATCATCTCTATCTCCAACCATTGATTGCGACGTGACAAATTTCGATGAGCTCCAAGGTGCCATTAATGGTGGTGGTGATTTTGACATCATTAAACTCTGCTCTAGAACATTTCTTTTTACTGAAGAGATTGGATTGAGTGACAAATCATTGACGTTCACATGCCCTAATGGTAGTTGTATTCTGGATGCCGAATCGAACAGCCGATTCTTTTACCTTCTTGGAGGCAGTAACTCATTTGATGGCATCACTTTCAAAAACGGGAATTCAACAGCAGTAAGTCCACAATAAATTCTTGTGCATTCTTGGAAGATCTCTACCGGCGCATACTCTATTCACTAAGTCACAAACTCTTCGTAATTGATTCGTTCTTGTTCTCACACTATTGTGCCGTTATTATGATTTTGACAGGGTGGTGGTGCCATTTACAGTCTTGGAGTGTCAGTGGTTACTATCACAGGATCTAATTTTGAGGGAAACACAGCATCTGTAAGTCATGCTCTATTTACACAACCTTTTTGTGTGCTATACTTCAAATGCTTCTTTTCGAACTACCTCTGATAATTGATAATGCTGACTGTATTGTTTCATTTTTATGCGTTTGACAGGATGGTGGTGGTGCCATTTTCAATTTTGGAGGGCCAGCGAGTATCACAGAATCTAGTTTTGAGGGAAATACAGCAGGTGTAAGAAGTCATGCTTTGTTATGTACATAATCTTGTTTGTGTGCTATTCTTCAAATGCTTTGTTTCGAACTATCTCTGATACTGCTGCTTGTCTTGTTTCGTTCTCGTGGCTTTTGGCAGGGTGATGGTGGTGCCATTCGCAATTATGGAAATTCATTGGATGTCACAGGATCTGAGTTTATTGATAATACAGCAGAAGATGTAAGTAACGCTCTGTATATGTCGTAACCTTGTTTGTGTGCTATTCTTCAAATTCTCTCTTTAGAACTATCTCTGATACTGCTGCTTGTATTCTTTCTTTATTATGTTCTTGGCAGGGTAAAGGTGGTGCCATTCGCAATAATGGAGGGACAGCGAATATCGCAGAATCTGAGTTTCTTGGAAATACAGCAGAGGTAAGTGACTCTGTGTGTGCATAATCTTGCTGTGTGCTCATCTTCAAATGATGATTCATTTCGAACTAGCTCTAATACTGCTGCTTGTATTGGTTTATTGTTATGTTCTTGGCAGGACAATGGTGGTGCCATTTCCAATCGTGGAGGGTCAGCGGTTATCACAGGATCTGAGTTTGAGGGAAATACAGCAACAAATTACGGCAACAATATCTATAACTTTGAAGATATGGGTGGTGGTTATGTTGCCTGCAATGATATGAACACATTCGTAAGTTCTGGCGGTGGTGGCAATGACGATTCTGACGGTAATTACCCAACTGGTCTCTGTGAGTAGAAGTCAGGAGATCGGGCAAGAGCAGGGATGAGGTGTGTGGTGTGTGTTACTGAGGAGGTGTGTGTGTGTGGTGTGTGAGGAGGTGTGTGAGGAGGTGTGTGAGGAGGTGTGTGGATAATTGCGTCCTTGCTTCCTTGCTTCGCGCGCTCTCTCAAAAGATTATTTAATTGTGAACAGAAAAGATCTGATATTTATCTAGTAAAATAACAAGCAGATTACAGTAGTAGCAATCCATGCTGGCTGCGCATCGTCGTCTAAATTTTGGGGTATTGTCGTACTTGGTGTGTAGAGGTGTGTCTTGCAAGTAAGTGATACAATCTTGGCAAACAGTTTAGATTGGAGGTTTCATTTGTGGACGGTGCTAAAGGCGGATGGTCACTTTTTATCTCGTCACCTCCGCCGGCCATACCCACGATGCACCACAATCTATACGAACTTAATTCTATTCCCATGATAAAAAACACAAATACCTCTTCTTCTTACAACTAGTAACAGCGCTATCTTATTGCCCCAAATAGTAGTCAAAACAATAACGAAGACTAATAAATAGGACTTCAAACGATCATGGTCATGATGATTCCGAGTTGAGCCCAATTTCACGTCGATTCATTTCCACATTTTGAAAGCCCGATGCCTATTCATTTCTTCCCGAAGCTCAAATGTGACCTTCAGTAGATAATCATTCTTCTCGGGCCATCTCTTCAATCTGGAACCACCTCTGCGAAATCGCCTCCTGCTTTTTCTTTGCTTACTCCTAATGCTTGTTATAATCCGCAGTCCACAGCCCACAGTGCACTTATCATTAAGATCTAAATTAGACTCCGCAAACATCGTCAATGCATTCTGCGGAAGCACTTTCTGTGTCCTCGATTGGAAGATATTTTCAGAAAAGGTTGCATCATCGACAGCATCATTCATTAGACTAAAAAAATTAACTTATTCATATGCAATACCAATGCAACACTGAATTTCTATGCATTTCCATGCTATAATAGATTGGGTCCTTGCATTGTAGGATATGATACATCTTTTGTTAGGAGGCTATCTATTTATAAATCCTAAACTTGAAAATGTGATATTGAGAAGGACAAAAGGATGACATCTTTGCGTTGCGGTTCAAATGGCATATGCATGGCTGATGGCTGGGTATGGTAGCGAGGAATGACGTCTTTGCGCGTCGGAAGTCGGAAAACCGGAAACTTCAACTTTGTCACAGAAAGAGAAAGATAATAAAGACGCACTTCCTAGAAATCTTCATGAGACAGGATGAATGATGAAAATGTGTCATCTCTAGCTCATTGTGGTGATCAAGCTGGATTCTTCTTATCTAAAATTTGATGAAGAGCATTTACATAATCCAACACACTACTTCGAGTGGTAGTTTCGAAAGATATTTTGATGTGCAATCTTTGGAACGTTCTGTCGTGACGACGTGAGATGAAAGTTCTCTTTTAAAGGCCTACTGTATCTTTTGCTGTCCAACCAAACATTCACGTCACATTCGGAGGAAAGATTTGCTTGCCCATCAGCGTCAATCAAATACTAGAATATTGATATTCCAAAGAAACAAAACATTTTAATAGGAAAGATTGATTTCTATCACCCTATTTGGTTGTCAACGGCTTAGAAAAGTGATTCATATTGGTTTATACCGAAGTATCCCTACCGCTGCCTTCCCTCCTACTTGCGGTATACTTCTATCGACATTCTCAACAGAGATAGTTTATCGATAGTCTTTCTTTTTCAAAAAGATTGAACAAAGTTTGTGACACAAAATACTATCAATTGAATTGATATTGTATTTCCTTTCAAGGGGGAAACAAAACCGGATCTATAGTATATTTCCGGGAATCTTATTGTGAGGTAGAATTAAAGGTAAGGAACTAGTTCCAATGATTATTCCCACCATTTGCTGTGAGAGAAAACTATTTTGGAAGACGTGGATTCAAACTGGAATTTCTATACGATGCGACAGGAAAAGACGAAATATTCTAGATACTGAAAGAAATCATCGAGCTTGCTGCAAATTAGCTGTCTTCATTACTATGGAAGCAAATAACTTTTTCAAGTG
>Ga0307981_1003857_pt1 | contig 10947 bp, 11 predicted proteins | sample OrgLakmetagen987_FD_201849 | JGI IMG/M metagenome (GOLD analysis project Ga0307981, IMG submission 201849) | Saline water microbial communities from Organic Lake, Antarctica - #987 | ecosystem: Environmental > Aquatic > Non-marine Saline and Alkaline > Saline | place: Antarctica: Organic Lake... | reverse complement strand
ATTTATGTATAGACGGAGTAAATTTGACCTGACCACTTGGTATCGGCTTTTTAGAGGCAGTAAATGCATCCTCAAACGCGCCAACAATTGAGCAAAGCAAGTAGGAGTAGCACTTTCTCCAATACCACGAGTTCAGTGGGGTGTCCGTCCATGCCATAGTAGGGACATTGAACCATCGATCATTAAGTTTGAACTCATGTAATTTCCTGTTAAAGAATTCCATTATGGCTTTTGAAGACGCCTGTGTAGAAGCTGGAGGGGGTCGGGATCAGGAAGTGAGCACACCGCTTGGTCACATATCAAATGCACGTTAAAAGCAAAACAATACCATATTCAATATGAAATCTTGTTTTCAGTGAAAGAATAGGCAACAGTTTCCGTATTCCAACGGCGCACTCTCTCGTACAAAACAACAAGAACAAGCAACAACAACGACGAAACTTACCATTTTGCTGCTGCGGTGGCGCATTCGCCAGTGTGAAGTTGGCACCGTCTGAAAGGCAACGAATTCCAAATTGCAGGTGTTTGTTAGAAAAGTGGTCACAGTGATGACGCGGCAAACCCACACACGGTCCATCGCCATCTTGCTCATCACCCTCAATAAAATATGGGATCATTCGAGTTCTCGTATTCCAAGAACCGAGCATTTCCGTATTCCTACAACAAATAGAATACAACAATACGAAAACAACCAACAACACCATCATGGGCGGCTGTTGTAAAGCGTCTGTAATCACATTGTTGACTGGCTGACCAAAGCGAAAGGAATACCATCAATAAAGTTACTGTCGTTGCAACAAAGGAACTCACCATGTTGCTGCCTGTCAGCGGTTTGAAAGACATGATTCTTTAGCGCAGACAACTCAATTGCTAACATATTGCATTCTTCCTTTATATTGTTCCACACAGGATCATCGCGGACGTTTGGGAGATCTTCCAAAGGAGACCCCCGAAGCTTGAAAAGAGCCGCCTCCAAATTGCTACTCATCTTACTGGTCTAGACTAGTTGTTTGGCTCATGGTGTTGCTGCTGTTACTGCTACCGCTGCTGATGATGCCTGTTGCTTTATTTGCCATGCTGCTGTTTCTGCTGTCTGATTTTCGCGCTCTTTCCTGTCTACAGTATAACTGGATACGGGCTAATACAGTAATAATGCAGATCGATTTTTGCGTTCGCGCAAATCGCGCGGTGTCATCTGGTCCCCGCAGAGAAAGATATTGACACCGATCGACGCGGTGACGTTGGTCGTGTCGACCGTCGACCGCGTTGCTTCTATTGCTTCTTCTCGCTGTTCCACTTTTACGGAACCTCGCGCCTCCATCATTGTCAAACGTCGAGCCACTTTTACGGAACCTCGCGCCTCCATCATTGTCGAACGTCGAGCCTCGTCACTTTGTCCTTTGTCCTTCGTCGGTGGTGGCATACAGCATACAGTAGTCAGTAGTCAGTAGTCAGTATACAGCATACAATATACAATATACAAATACAGTCTACTACCGGTAGATCTACACACATCACACATCATCAAAGCATCATGTCCACACCCGTGTCCGAGACGCCTCCAAGGACGCAGCGTCGCCGCATGCCAGCCGTAGACCTCCAAGCACAGATGCAGCACATGATTGATCTCCAGTACGAGCAGCAAAAGCAAATAGACGCGGAACAGCATGCCGACAACCAGAGACCGCAGCCGAACATCAATACAGCAACAGCAGTGCCACCACATCCCTCGGCGCTGGCACCGTCGCCACCCTCATCGCTACCAGTGAGACCCGAACGCGAGACTCGAGCCCAACGAGAGCGTGCCCAGCGTTCCGCCGCGCAAGCTACTGCTACTACCGCGACGACTGCAACATCCGGCGTATTGTCGTCGGCCGTCATGAATGCCTTGGCGGGAAGTCAAGCACCCAACAACACCATCAACAACAGCAATGGAAAAAACAACAGCAGCAGCAGTAATGCTACCAATCGCAGCAGCTACTGGACCGAATATCCCGATCACGGCGTGGGGCAAGGAACCCTATTTTTCTCCACTCCTTCGCTATCCTCTAAAGGGGCACATCTCCGAAAGCAGCAACAGAGTCCATTGGCTTTGAATACACACAAGAACAACAATGGTCCACACTCGGTATCGACCGTCACCATGGCATCGCTGACACACTTGCCTTCCTACGGAACACTGCAGCCTGCCAATAATGCTTTACCTCCAACTACAACTACAGCATCCAATGTACCGCCTCCTCCACCTCCAGCAGCAACGCCACCATCCATGCACGTCCAGGCTCGCGAACACAACTTTATCTACGGAAATCCAGATTATCACGATCCCTTTGTCACCACCAACTCTACAGAACCAATAGACGGTCGCTTTTACGCTGCTTGCAAAAGGTGCTGTTGCCTCGTGGACCCCCTGGTACACGCCTTGCAGAGTCTCATGGCGGCTGAAGCCTGGCATCGCTCCTTTTGTTACGGGGCAATTGATGGCATGCTAACGGGCAGTGGCATTGCGGCCACGTTTGGTGGACTCGGACTGCTCTCGGCCAACAGCAACACGTCGGTACGGTCCATGGTGGTGGTTTTTACCACTGCCACGTGCTTTGCCGACAGTGTCTGCATGGCGCTGGGGCACGTTTGGACCACGCATGTTTTGAGCAGCGCCCAAGCGCGGGATCGGCAGCAAGTGCGACACCAGTTGCGGCACGCCAAGGCAGACGCCAAGGGCGCATTGGTGGACATGTTACTGGCCAAGGGCATGCTCAAGATTGATGCCATGAGCTTGGCAGATACACTGGAAGGGTATCCCGATTTGTTTATTAGTGCCTTGACGGGGGATACGTTATTGTCGTTGTCGTCGGGTCATGCCGTGGGGGCGGATGGTGCGGATCATTCCAACTCAGAATCGGACCTGCCGCCGTTTGTGGGTGGCGACAATAAGAATCACATGCAGAATCACGGCTTTACTTCGTACGGTCGATTGAGTGAATACGAAATGGACCCAGAAGCTGTTGGCATCAATGTCGCTGTCCAAGAGTCGCGACGGGAATCCTTTTTCATGATGCTGGGATTCAGTCTCTTTGCCGTCTTGCCGAGTCTAATGTTTTTGTACGCGCCCGTCCTATCGGGTAACTCGTCAACACTATCGACGGCGATGTCCTCTGCTGCATCTGCTGCTGTCAATACCGATGACGATGCTTTGAAAGAACAGGATCCCATATTATTGTCTCCCGTGAGCGTGGTGGTGAGCTTGACGGCCTGTATCATGTGGTGTCTGGGTGTGTGGAAGAGTCGGTTTTTGGATAGCAACTGGATGCTGTTTGGTATCGAGACGGTTGTTGTTTTATTGGTGTGCACCATGTCAGCCTTTTGGCTTGGTGCCTTACTGAACCTGTTGTTTTTGAGTGACGAGTACACGTTGAGTGCTGCTGCAGCTACTACTGCAGTCTCTGAGCTATGAGAGACCATGTTTTTTTTCCATCTCCTAGAAACACAACCAGTGCTAGCTAAAGCTAACAGCCTGCTATGCTAATATGCTGCTACCGTCTTGCTTGTAGTTGAAAGCAAATAGACTAGCTACTAATAATCCCATATCGTACACACCAACCCTGAATCACATATAGAGATACTGTAGAGCAAACGTTCGTCTAGATGGACTGACTGTTTTGTCGTGCTGTACTGTAATGTACGGCGGTTGCGCACAAACATTCTTTCCAAGACGACTGCCAACGGCACCACCACCCACCACCCAAATCAATAGATTCCTGTTCCACTTACTCACTCACTTACTCGTTCGTTTCCTTTTTTCTATTTACAGTACCAGGTACCAGTACAACAACAACAACAACAACAACCCACTCAGTTGTTCCAGCATTATTTGTTGTCTCTTAAACCAGTCGCTCAAATTGCACTCCGTCGAGAATACCACCTCGCAAGGTCCGCGAGACCAATCGCTCAAATTGGCGAACGTCTTTTCGAAAGAGCTCGGCTGCTTCGTGGTTGAGGGGATCGTCCGGATTGGGTTCGTAAAACAAGTAAATGAGTCCGTAAATGACCGAGTTAATGTCGAGGACGGGTTTCCAGTCTTCGCGCAAAATGTTGAGGCACACCTTGCCTTGCAGGTCAATGTTTGGGTGGTAAATCTTGGTTTGGCATTCCACCTTTGGGGGGGAATGGGGATAGTGGGGTGGAATGACAAAGGAAAAGTGGTAGGTGGCGGACTTCCAGTAGCCTGAATCTGGGCAAATGACAACGTCAAAGTTGCTCAGGTTGTTGGGGTTGGGAAAGGAAATGGTCGCCACCTTGCCGCCGTCGAGTTCCGCAATGTCTGTTTGTGTGTGTGTATGTGTGTGAATAGTGAGAAGGATGATTGCGCGGGTGAGTACGGATGGATTGATGAATGGATTGCTGGATGTATATGGTATACGGTACCAACGACAACGACACCACACTAACACGCTATAGATGTATAGGCGTGACTGTAATAAATTCGTCAGAACGCACCTTTCTGAATGCGAATCTCTCCTGGACTGCGCTTGGAGGCTTTGCTTTCGCCATTCTTGGTCGACTTTTTCTTGCCGCCAATTCCCAGCAAGGAAACCTTTTTGGTTCCATCCGCCGACGGCGTTTCCACTCCTTGTAGGGCCTCAGTCGCCTTTTCTTCCGCTGCCGCCTTGGCTTCGGCTTCTCGCTTCTTCTTGAGAGCCAGCATGTTGGCAGGACTATATGGGAAGGTTCAAGTAAGTGCAGAGTGCAGAGTGCAGGCAATAGGCAATATATTATGTGCAATACGTATATACCGTATGTATGGGCGCTCCTATCCTTCAGCGGGCTCCCAACGAATTAGTGTGTGTGACTTTTTATCCGTTCTGGGAATAACCCGGAGGTTAAATGGATCGCTTCGCGCCCTTTTTGAGAACCGTCCGTTTCTCCCCACAGAAAACCAACGAAGATGAAAGATGAATTGATGGAAAATGAAAAAGACGGTCACAAAATGAGATTATACTGTAGATTATTACTATTTACAATCCACAATCCAAAGTCTCCATTCAGTCACACCCACCTTATATACAAATTTATATTGATACCCTTCTCAACTCTTGACAAGCGCTACTGAACATCGAACGAACTACGCTAGCTTCACTACAGTTAGTAGACTACTGAACATATGCCCGTTACATTTTCCAACGACAGTACCCAAACGGCCACGGATATATCGGACGACGGCCAAGACTTTGACGCCACGCTCTTTGCGGCACTCTTGGTGGACGAGCAACCTTCCATTGATGCAGCATTAAAGTCGTACGCCAGTTTCATTGCCGCACAGCAACCGCCACTGGCCAACCAAGCGGATGACGACAAGGCCGTCACGTGGACCTTGTCCGAGGTGCTGGCCATGACGCGACGACTCTCGCAAACGATCAATCAGCACGCATTTGCCATTCAACGAGTCGAAACCGAACGGTATTCCGTCACGGCGAAAGTGTGGAACAATGTTGCTGCCGTGCCCGAACAAAAACCAACTAAACTGTTGGGACGAACCTCTTTGAGAATGGCTTGGCCCGACTTGGATCTCGACTGGACCACGCCGAGCACTGCAGCTGCTCTGGCTGATGCAGCTTATAGTGGGGGGCATGGCACTGGGGAAAATGACACTGCGGAAGATGCTGCGACACTGCTGGCGCAAAAGACTAGCTTTTTTGTGCAATTCTTTGGAGAACTCGTCCGGGCCGGCCAAGAGTCTCCCAACGCGCGCTTGATCTGGGATTCCACCAAGGAACTCCAGCGACGCGCGGCCGAGAGATACAAACGCGCCGCCGCGCAAGCTGTCGTGCAACAAGAACGTCAACAGCAACAGCAAGCAACGGAACAGAAAGCAGTGGTTGAGGTTGACGAGCTTGCAGTGGTAAACGAGTCTACTGACGATTCATAGAGAGAGTAAATATAATATGTAAAAAGGTGGTGTCACGTATACGATTTATCATTTTAGTAGAGTATTATAGAATTGGTTCCACGAAGGCTCACTCTTAGTGTGCGCTCCGGACAAGAAATATGCAGCATTTTTTTGTGTACGGTATCACAACTGGGCTGTTGGACGCTCCGTGTCCACCTTTTTTTCCTCGGCGCCCGACTCCATTTCACCGTCCAAAAAGTGGAATCTCTCGTGACGAATCCGACGCCAAGCCTTCTTACTAGCCTTGACCTCCTTGCGAAGCTCTTCTTCCACTTCGCGCTCCTTGCGGTTCGGATCCAGAAGCATGTCAACAGCTTCCGAAGGACCTGTTACGAACGAATCCCACAGGGATTTTTCAGCTTCCTTCTTTTCCGTTGACTTTTCTTCTTCCGAAGCCTTGACCTTGCTCATGACTTCCGTCGCCTCTTCGTACTTGCCCTGAGCGCGGAGTGCCTGTCCCAAGTACTTGTACAAGATGACAGTCTCGTGATGGCCGGGTCCAATGTCGGGAGATTCCGTGCGCAACCGAATCAAATGACGAAAGGTGATTTCGGCCCAAATGTCCAAACCGTGCTTCATAAAGAGACCAGCCTCGGCAAAATAGTCCAAAATGTACTTTTCGTGGTACCATTCGAGATTGTCTAGCGGCGTTTCAGCCACGGCTTCTTCCGCCATGACAATCAACTCGGCCATAGTCTTGCGATCCAAGCCATCCAACGCGTCAAAGGCGACGTCAAAGGAATCCGTATTGTATTCGAGGCAGTGGCGGTAATGACGGAAACCGTCAACGCCACAGATTGTCCACATGGGCCAGAGGTGGACTTGAATCTCACAAATGTGTTCCTTGAGCTCCACATTGATGATGCAATCGCGGTAACCTCCGGGCTTGGCCTGGTGGTCCGACTTGAGAGTGCACATTTTCACGCGACGAATCAAAGGACCAAACGAATCACGGGCCAGTTCGAGGAGTGCCAAGAGACTGGGAAAGTCCTTGACCACCAACAGAGCACGGCAATAGTCCGTGACGCGAAGCAAGTCACCGTCGTATTTCTTTTCCGCCTTGCGCAAAGCACTCGAGATATCCTTGACGGGGCCAACGCCGACTTCTTCCATACCTAGGCTTCCAGCCAAGGCCTTGCAGATTTCCACCAAACTGGGCATGGCAGCTTCCGCCTTGAGAACAAGAGCCTGGGCGACACCCATCTTGGTCATGCTGGCATATTCCGGCAAGTCTTTTTGGATGACAGCCTTGTCCGCGTTCTCGTACCCAGTGTCGCCGGGATCGTTCAATCCCGTCATGGAGTTGAGGTAGGGGTAGACGGGGTCCAGCTGCATTTTGCGAAAGACTTCGTCGTACTTGTTACGGTCGCGCAAGAGACTGCAGATCATGCGGTAAAAGTCCCACGAGTCCTTGATAACTGCGCGTCTCTTGGCAATGGCTTCGAGGGCTTCATCTTCCTGTTCTTCCCAGGGGTCGTTGCTGGCCTTTTCGACCGAGTAGTAGATACCGCCGGCACCTCCCGAGCCCTTCTTTCCGTTGGGCAAAGCTCCAGCGCGAATGAGCTTGTTGGAATAGTTGGCCAAGTTGACGTACTGATCTTCAATCGTACTGAGTTCAGTGTCCTTCAACTTCTCCTTGCTCCAGTCACTCGACTGGCGACCCTTTAACGTAAGAATGAGATTTATGTGTGTGAGTTGATCATGCAGGGAGTCGGGGTAGGAGTTACAGGTTTGACACTGTCAATTAATTCATTTTATAACTCACCTTCTTTCCGAAAACTCCACGGTTCTGCTTTGCAAGCATGAGGTTAATGGATTCCAACCAGGAAATTGCAGTGCGTTGCTCACAAGCCACCAAGCTAGTCTCAGTACCGTCCGCTCCGATCAACACCAAGCCGCGACGAGACCTGTCAGGACTGGGCTTGGCCTTGACAACAACCATTTCCTCCACAAGCTTGGCCATGTCCGTCTTGCTGTGTGGAGATGACATGAGATAGAGGGTACGGGTGGAAGTATCCAAGCGGTAGATCAAGATGCCTTCCGGAACGCGATTGTACTTTTCCTTTTTGCGCTTGAGTTTTTCTAGCGTCTTGGTCTTGTCCTTCTTCATCTCGCGGTAGTCTTGACGCGCCTGCTTGGCCGCGAGCTTTTGCGCTTCATACTCTCTGATCTGCGCGCTCGCAACGGCGTCCTGACTCTTGCAGCAGTTCCACCACTTGGTCTCTTCAATATTGGGTCTCCGTGGCATTCGCATACGATCCTTCATCGACTCGGTTGTTCCCACAGAGTCGTTGTCATCGCCAAGTTGGTGCAAGAGAGCCAACGAAGCTTGCAGTTCAATCGCGTTTTTGCCCTCGCCATCGGACGGAGGCCACGAGTAAGCGGGATCGACAAAAGCGGCTTCGAGAATCGTTCCATTGAAAGCAGCCTGTGCGTCTGCGGCGTGAGGTGACATCTCTGATGCCACGGGCACAGCCGAGGGCGATTCGATGGACGGTTCGACAGACATCATTGTCAAATTATTGTGAAGAAGACAGCTCCGTTTCACTTTTTGAGATTTCGGAGTTGGCCGTTTTGCCGGTTGTGGAGTTCAACGGACACTCTCGATTTATATACCCTACGGATCTGTATATTCATTGGATGGCGTTGGCGAGGTCAATCAATATGTAAATCAGGTGCTTAGTGCTACAGTAAGTAAGTAATGTCGACAGGGGCAGAAGCAGTACCCCTCGAGAGGAACTGGTTCGGAGCCCAGTCGCCAGATATTAATCGATTCGATGATGATAGATTCATTCACACTCATTCATTCGATCGATCGAGGGACCAAAATTGTCGGCCGGGACTGACTCGGACTAATAAGCTAGTATAGTAGATCCAATAACTGATGGTAAAGTACTATTGAACTGTACCATGTACTGTACTTAGTTCCTGTATCTGGTTCCTTTTCCGGAACCGTAATAGCTACAATAGCTAGTACTAACGGCAACCCAGTTCTCGACCAGTCGGTGGGTTGGTCAGCACTGCAGGTTGTGTATCAAACGTACCAACGTTAGTTACACCTGAAACAAATGGAGAGGCATTGTGGAGGGTATGCAGGTGGTAAATCGAGTTGTCGTCGAATCAGTAAGTCTCCAAGCCTGTGAGAGGTTATCCTTACAATATAATACTGGACTACCTGCTTTCACACGACGTCGGTACGCAACCCCTTCCACTCGCCCGAAGTGTCAGCGCCAGACTTGTTGGTTCTTGGAGACCAATACCATCGAAGGAGCAGTCTCGAGAGGACATACACAGGCTGCCGTAGCGCCAGAAGACCAAGGATAATCCACAAAACGACAGGAATAGATATGGCGCTATCATCCACCGGCCCACTTGAAGAGGAAGTATTGCTGGGACCGAGAACGATAGGGAGGTTAAACGAGCCATACCCTTTTGACATGTGCCGTCCATTTTGAGTTGCCGAGGCACCACCAATATCGGTCATTGGAGAGACGGGAATCTGTATCAAACGGCGCCCAAAGCCAATGATGGCCGTTCCAATCACTCGAAGGTTCTTGTCGTCGGCGTCGTAGAAGGGTATGGGGAGTGTTGTCTTTACTCAGCAGACACCTGGACGAGTGCGGCAGTCTATTGTGACGAAAGACGTCTCAGTCAGATCATTCACAAGGGGCCGAAACTCTAACAGTGTCTCCTCTTGCTGGATAGTTGCCTCGAGAATGGTCGTGCTTGTAATGCCGGCGACCTCACTTGAAGACTGGACACAGAACTGCACGGACTCGCCGGGGTTGATGCCTTCCGGGTTTAGAACCTCCACCCCGTCGTTGCAAACATCGTAAGCGGAAACGCAACACCCACGTCCACGAGCTAGGTAGCTATTCCGACGGCATCCCTCTCGATGTCAAAGTCCGTCACCTCAATCATGTCATTGGTCAAGTTTTCAAGTCGACGTTGCCGACAACCGCAGTCTCGTCAAAGTTGCGTACGCTCACATCGGACGACTGGACTTCCAGCCGCGCGCAAAACTTGATAATGCCAGTGTTGATGTCAACGCCAGGATCCCAAAAAGGCGACCCAACGATGGTTTCAAAGTTGATGTTGACAGAGGCAGTAATTGTACTATCAGTGAAGATGCCATTGCTTACACGCAGCAAGCCGGAGTCGCTATTGACCAGACCAGGGGGAATGAAAATGTCGCAACTAACGTCGTAGAGTCTGAGGACCGTGCTGCCGTCATCGTGGGTATATGTGAAGGTGAATTCGTTGTTTACAGCGTTGTCGATAAAGTCAATGTTGACGGGGTCGAGAGTAAAGTCCCAATTGCGGTTTCCCTCGTTCTCGTCCAAGACAGCGTCAATCTTATGGACTACCCCATTGCTGGCAAGAATGTCAACTGCAATGGCCTTGGCGTTGTTGAAGGAGATTCATTCGGTGCCGGCAGAGACAGTAATAACACCACCCTGACGAGTCTCGACAACACGACCGTCCGCCAACGTGTTGCAGACGAAGATACCAGGGAAGACATGGTAGAGAAGAGTCCTGGTCAACTTGGGAATACCCTCTTCGCTGCTGAGGAACTCGAACACTTCAGCAGAAAGCTTGGTGAAGGCTTCATAAATCGGTGCCAGGAGAGTTGTTTCAGCCGCGCCAGCGAGGACACCATCAAGATCCACCAAGACAACCAGAGTTAAGAGAGTGCTCAAGTCGCTGTGAGCCGCAACGCGGTCGGTGATACTGTTCGTGACCCAACACGGAATGAAGACGTCAGCAATGATGTGGATGACACCGTTGGAAGCCGCCGTGTTTGTAACTTTCACCTTGACACCATTGACGGCAATAGGGGGGAGCGTTACCAAATGTCTTCGCTATTCAATGCAGAAATAAGCGAGCCATCGGACAAGTTGGCGGGAAACACGGCCCCACTCAAGACATGGTAGAGGAGAAGGTCGATAAGGTGAGGAATGAACTCGTCGTTGGTGAGGAGAGTATCCATAGTATCCTTC
>Ga0307981_1003854_pt1 | contig 10950 bp, 10 predicted proteins | sample OrgLakmetagen987_FD_201849 | JGI IMG/M metagenome (GOLD analysis project Ga0307981, IMG submission 201849) | Saline water microbial communities from Organic Lake, Antarctica - #987 | ecosystem: Environmental > Aquatic > Non-marine Saline and Alkaline > Saline | place: Antarctica: Organic Lake... | reverse complement strand
GTCGGCCACCACTACAAAACAAGGTACCCCTCGTGGCAGCTTCTGCAATTATGCCAACCATTGAGGCAGACAACGGACATCGTGGCAGTCTCTGCAGAATGCTGGCAGATTGGTGCAGACTCGTGCTTGGAGGCATGCTGCAGAATGACGCGCTCTGCTTGCAGGCTCGGGCAGAAAGCTGCAGACTTGGTGCAGACTTGGTGCAGGGGTTTTCATTCTGTTGCAGACATCCTGCAGACTTGTCCATAATGCTGCAGACCTGCCTCATAATGCTGCAGAGCTGAAAAGGTCTGCGTATTATGGAGTCATGATTACGAGCAATGGAGTCATAATGCCAGCAGAATTGAAACTTGAAAAAACATGTGCCAGCAGTCTGCAGCAGACTTCTGCAGCCTGAATCAGAATCTACGAGACTTCTACATGCTGGTAGCATTGTTCACGAGAGTCTTATACGTGTATGTAATGGTTTACAGCATTATGCTGCATAGTTGTCGCACAGTGTACAATATCGATGTTCAGAACAGGTGTGGTGCATGCTAGCAATTTAATCATTTGTCAAGCAGTGCAGCCAGCCCAAAGGATCCTTTTCAAGAAGCACTCGACCTCAGAGTACGACTAGAGAACCTACATCAGCCATAAAATGTAAATCGATTTTAGAAACCACAGAATGAGGCTGTAGACTCACTCGGGCTCATTGTTGCTGCCGTCACGTGTGTTGTCAGTTGACTCTGTGTGCTTGAGATTGGCAGACCTATGCATGATTTAGGAAGTTAGTCTTCGGAGAAAGACATCCGTCAATGCGCTCTTACTCTGACTGCGGCTTGAACATCGGCGCGATATTCTTCGACGAGCTGGAACTGCATTCAAGCAGGGGGTTGGTGACAGGCGCATACCGCAAGCTAGCTAGAATGCACGTACTTGGCTTGCTTATGGGTCCTCTTCGCGCCCGACCCAGTCCTGCCAAGCAGCAAGGCTTATGAGATTTGACACTCTAGGTGCGGTGAGAGCTACAAACCTTTTTCCTCCTGAAATCACTGCCTGAGGCGGCGATCTAACACTGAGGGTCAGATACGAAGCTAAAAAGCCGCTAAACGGCCATGGTTGGTACAGCAATGACGCACCCAGATGAAGAATCTCTCGAGGGCGTTGGCAGGTCACTACAGAGGTTTGCCCGCTTAGCTTTAAACGACTACGATTGAGATTCAGTTGACTTACAAGCTACGTTGTTGCAGCTGCTCTTGGAGGCTCGGGAGAGACCTGTACACGTGACATACGTGAGGCGGAGCTTCAAGTCAGCCACTCTAAACGAACTTTGAGCTTGTGGCCGGGGACGCTGACAGTGGCTGCGCTACGACACTGCGCAAGGTCGTGTCATTGAGCTGATAGTGCAATGAGGATGAATCACGTACAAGCTGGATTTCGATGGAGACGAGAATTGAGCTTCGGCGTCATAAAGCTTATAGTCTCTACTGTGGTGCAAGTGAGAAACAACACAAAGCCACTCTGCACTTGCTTACAGCTCGCTCTTGTTGATAACAAAGGCTGGGCAAGGCTCGTCGTTGCGTATCTCAACCGCCTCGTAGTAGATGACGGCAGCAGCTCTGGCACCATTCTTGCTCCGATCTTGCCCCGCACACTCTTGGTAGAAGCACGTGCTAGTGGCAGATGGTACTTGAAGCTTGCCTTCCGCTTTCAGCTTGCTCAAGTTTTGAAGATGCCGTACCATCCAGCTGCCCTTGACGAGGTCATCAACAGTGGAAGGCTCGAGGCTATGCTTGGGGTTCGTGGTGGGTAGCCGAAGTCCAGTCTTGCCGTTGAGAATCTGGGCAGATAGCCGGAAAAGTGCGGCGCCATCGACTTGCTGGAGTACTTGCATGCATTCTAGGCTCTTGACATCTCGATTCTTGACCTCGGCCAGCACAGCCCTAGCGATGCATTTAGACTGTGCAATTGAGTCAACATGTGGGGCAGGCATGGCCTTACTTTAATTCAGACAGAAGCTCTCGCTCCTTGCCCGCGTTTGATGGCAGACTTGTCAGCGCTACAGCCTGGACGAGGGCATCTTGCACCTTGGGCAGTATAAAGAATGCTGAGCCCGATTGGCCATTCTTGAGAGTATACTTGAAGGCTGAGTTGGGGCGAAGGGCATGGCGAGAGGTAAGCTCAGCACGAAAGGTAGCTTTGAACGAGGCATGGGCAACGCGCAAGTCTCCTTGATCCTATGAAGGCATTTATCAGCACTAAGTCGCCGATGATGGCTGAGCGGTTGCGGCACGAAATCCAAAGGCATCCGATGAAAGTGACTTACCTCGCCGACCAATGGTATTGCCTGGTCTATGGCTTTTGCCATCGCACTGACCATGTGTCGCTGTTGATCTAGTACTTGCTGCAACGTTTTGTTAAGCATTCGGGCGGTGGCGGCTGACATCAACGTAGCAACTCCTTCGAGCTGCCCTGTCACATCTGAAGCGGCAAGTGTGCGCCTGGCAGCAGACAATCGTTGATCGTCTCGAAAGGGCAGCAACTCATCAGTTATATTGTTGCGTGCTCTTTCATTCACGTCGTTAAAGGTTTGCATAACCTCGCCGAGCGCAGAATGCCTGAAGCGATAAGAAGCGCGCTCCATCAGGATATGAAAGAGGTAAGGCAGTCACCAAGCACTGGTTGTAACAGCTTGGTGTAAAATGAATCGAAATGAATGCCACGTTGGCACTCAGAGAGCATCACACTGTATGATTGTGATGCAGGCATCGTGATTTTTATGGGCTATTCTCTTCGGGTTTAGACTCAGTCCGCGCTGAGGTTGCGCTGAACAGCTGCTCAGTTATTCTCCAGCTATGTTTCGCTTGGTAACTACCACATTCCGAGCGCTCTGCGATCAGCAACCGACGCAAATAGGCTATGTGTCGGACGAGGAGAGCTTGATCCATCCTGATGCCTTATCGCAGATTGCTGCTGCCACCAAGCAACTGGCAGCTTCCAGTCTGGAGGAGAGACGAACGATTGATCGCGCGTTCGAAGGGTTGTCCGCTGTAGCTGGCCGCCAACTGTGGTACGTACAAGGCGCTCGTTTATTGACTCGGCTGATGGGCAATCGTGTCTTAGCTTCAACCTGCAATGTGCGCTGCGAGTTGGCCAGTCAGGCTCCAACAAGGAATTCGATGCCGCAAGCCGCAAGATCCCTCAAGCATCGGCTGCTATCGCACCGCGCCTTTGTGCCAACACCAACGTGTCCCTGACTTTGGTACGCTGCGATGCCGTCGCTGATCTTCTTAGTCCATGAATGGCACATGTCTCTTAGGCTATGGCATTGCCTGACTGCACGCTCCCTCCACCGTAAGTTCTACTCGTGTTACAGCACACAGCGCTCACATTCTTCGTAGGTTTCGTCGATTTACCCCTATCCAGTCGGCTGCCCGTTCTCTTCAACTCCTTTCGCCCATCATTCTTGGATCAGGCCTGCAAGGCCTGGTTGCCCTTGAGACACACCTCGGCTCTAGCTGGTACGGTGACATGGCATTCATCCAGCAGTATATGGCGTGTGATTCAATCATTCAACGTCGCTGTCTTCTAGGACCCGGGTCGTCTTGCCTCGCCTTGTGACTGCTACATCATCTTGTCCGTTTCGCGTTGGTTGCTCAACGTGGGCATCTACTTCACCTCTCGTTTCGCTAGACGATATTGCTAGGTTGGTTTTTACGAATCGCTTGTGGTGGTTGACAATTGCCATTAACTTCGTTTGGCTTAGCATCGGCTCTGACTCAACCCCAACGACACCCTTAGCTATCTTCCTACTTCATGATATCATTGCCACTGCTGCTGGCCCGTGTGTGACCACGCTGCCCTGGAACGCTCTTGACATCCTTCTGATGAACGGTTGGGCTTTGTTAATATGTTACCTTGACACCTACCTGAACGTCTCGGGCATAGATGAGCAAGCAAGCTACAGAGTACTTGACCGCTGCTTTCGCCAGCCTCACGCCCGCTTCGTTCTTGTGCCTTATCACAAGTAAGCATAACTTGCTCAACTCAAAATGTACTTACAGTGCTGCCTAGTGGCGAGGCCACTGCCCATCTTTGCTACGATTGCCAACTCAACACCGTGCACGTTTACAATTCAGCTCCACAGTCACTTCAGCCTGAAGCTGTAAAAGCTGTTGCACTTGCTTGCGGGTACGTCCATGCCGGTGCCTATTGCACACGTCCATAACTTGTGCGCGTAGGCATGCGTTTCGGCTGTATCTTGAGCTCGAATACGATCCAGCCGTTAAAGAGGCGCAAACTTGGAAGCAACGTCTGGGAGCAGACAGCGCCTTGGTCACTCTCAGTGCATGGCTAGAAGACTTTGGCCGCCACTCTCGGGGAGAGCAGTCTGGCCTCTCCACGGCTTGTGTGGACATGGAGCTGTTGGCCGATACCTACAACGACCTCTGTCAAAACATGATGCTGTGAGGTGTTGGTCCACAATTTTGTTTACGAGATGTAATCGCCTTGTGCTTGCAGCCTAGCGCAACATGCCTGCGGTCTGTAATGGCAATATAACTGCCAAGAACTGCTCTCATCCATCTGCTTTTTAGAGGCTGAGATCATTAGCCTAACCTACAAGCTCAGCATTGCCGACGGCATTCCTCCCTTGGCACGGTTGCGCCAAGCTTTAAACGCTGCCATTGGCAGGCCTTTGGTTGGTGACATTTTCAAACTCGGCCATCAATTGCTTGCGCTAGAGCCCCATCCATCTGAACGGCAAGTCATGACGAGAGAGTGTTGAAGCTGTGTGCTGACCATGGGACTAGGTCTTGGCCTGCGGTCAGCTTTCCGATCAATACCGTCTGTCACCCCATGAACACGGGCACAAGCGTGTTGGTGAACGAGCCCCTAGAGTAAATGAACCGACATTTATCTCGCACGCCCTGCCTGACATGGAATTGGCTCTGCAGTGCTTGGCTGTGCACCGACCACATGGACACAGCTCTGCAAGCTATGGCAATCTGGGCTGATGGCGTGCTGGCTGCTTCGTGCAATGGCATGTTGATGGCCCAAGCTCATGACCCAGTGGTGGCGCCTTTGACTTCGCAAGAGCTCTGTCTCTATCTTTTTGGAGAGGACACCGTTGACCTCAATGGCACCCCCGTGGTGTTGTTCCCAGTTCTTGCAGAGTACGCTTATTGCTCCTGTTTGTTGTGAGATGTGGTGATGCCTGAACTCATCCAGCGGTGTATGGCAGCCAACACTTCTTTCTCGTGGCGCTCACACGCGCATCGTCTGACGAGCGACACTGCTACATTTTCGATTCTTTGGGCATGCGCAGTGAGATTAAGGAGCGACACATCCGCGCCCTTGTTTGGATACACCAGTGAGCGGCTTTAAGAATGTACGCTAGTACCAGACCTGCTCACTGCTCCCGTTCGACTTGCAGAGCCATCGCCTTGATCAACGATTCAAAGCCAAAATACTCCCCTCCTGCTATCTTCTCGGACGCCGCCTTGCAAGATGATGGTCACAGCTGTGGCTATTTTGTTTTGCACTTTGCGAGAATTATCATCGAGAACGAGATCAAGCGCGCGGATTGGCTCTCCGAGTACATGCTGCAAAGTGTGGACGTCAAGATCGTCAACTCAACCCCAAGAGACGTACTCTGGGCTATATTAGGAGGGAAGGTCACATTGTCAACGTTCATGCTAACAGCGAAGAACCGCTCTCCTTTCTTTCTTACAGAACGCTACTCCCTTGACAACTTCAAACAAAGCGTTTTGTGGTAGGCTCATGCTTTTACCGATACTGGCACTCGACATCATGAACACTTGTGTGCAGGGCAGTCCACCAACACAATGAGCTTTTACCGGCTAGCCTTCAACTGTACTCTCGCTCGCAAGATACAGACGTGGCTACAGACTGCGTCATTGAGCTGAATTGATGTGGTGGCTGTTTACCTCCACCCTTTTGCTTAGCAACAACGCATGATGGATGAACTTCCACCTAAGCATCCTAAACGCTACGGTGGCAGTCGAGGTCAGCGTGTGCGAGATTACGAATCCAACGGGTACCGTACGAATGAAAGTCGGTCGAGAAGCAAGCGACCTCAGCGTGCAACGACCGACGCAAAGCCAAGCATGTCGAGCAAGCCTGGCAGTGGTGCCCCAATACCTCTAAGTCCCATGCAGCAAGAGCGAGAATGTGAATATGTCCACGCATCGTGCGAGCCTGACGAGGCGCAAGAGGATCCTCTACTCGCTGAAACAGCATTCCCGACACGTGACGGGAAGAAGGCTCTAGGTTACAACTGCCTTGCTTGTGGCATGACCAACCTTTCGATGATGGAGCTGTCTGCACACTACAATCTCAACGAGGTTCAAGAAGCTGCTTGTCGAGAGCTGGTACCTAGCACTCAGCACTTTGCATCGCTGCTGGGTGCAGAGTTCGAGCTTGATCTTGTAGACGGACAGCTACAGCAACAGGCCCTCGAATACATTGGCGATCTGCTAGGGATTGAGCCACTTCAGCGCACTGCCTCGTGCCTGTGCGAGTTAGTGACGAAGGCTCTGCACATTGATGAATCGGTTTACAATGAGTTTCCTTCCGGTATGCCTTCAGTGCCAACGACAGATTTCAAGCGCTTCCCAGGCTGCCATGACCGGGTAAGTGTTCGCGACCATGAGCTCGTCTTCTGCAGCGAGGAGGTTGCGCGCTTGGGACCAATGTCGAACATCAGCAGCCTCGTACACCTCAGCACCACGCTAGCCAAGATGGCTGTTCAAGATGCCCTTGCCGAGCTAGGGCAAGCACAAAGTAGCACCACGGGCACGGATGCGGACCCCCAGCCCCGCGTTTATCCTTCCGCTTTGTCTTTGCCAGAGTATTTCAAGCTCTTCTGGTCAGTGATCACCCTTTACCTTTCCATCTACATCTACACTGCTGGACTGATGTGCCATTGCAGGAGCTGTAGTGCATGCGGATTTCTCGACTTATTGGGACCAAAAACAGCTCCTGGCAAGTGCAGAACGGGTAGTTGCCCTCGTAGGGGCGACACACTTGACTCTCGTGTCTTTGTGCAAGACTTTGTCAAGCACATCAGCCGGCTACGTCAACGCACAATGGTTGATAAGGATCAAAAGTTTCAAAACATTTCTACCCCACCTGGCGCTGGATCTTTGTCAGACCTCACCGAGACCAAATACTTTCAAGCCCTGGTTGCTCGGTATGGTGCTGATGCAGCCTACGCCCAATTCTACGTTGATGGGGTCAACCCCTACTCTGGGTGAGTTGGGTCTGCTGCTGACATGGCGTAAAGATGGCAGGTCCTCATCTTGAATTATCTGTAGGCAACGTAATCGAGACACGGTTGAGATTGGAACGCTAACATTTGCCAACTTTGACCTCAACTCGCGCACCAATCCTGGCAATACCCACACCCTCTTTGTTGCAGAGGGGGGCATCAAGATGAATGGTCTTCAAGCGCTATTCAGTCTGATGCTACGTCGGAGCTTGCCCTTTCCAGACAAAGAGCTACCATACTCGCAGCAGCCTGTCATTCTAACGCACGTACTTGGTGACTTACCTGCGCTAGCTGCATTCATGGGGCACGCTGGACACAGCCACAAGTGTGGCTGCCCAATCTGCGACATACAGGCCGACTCAGCTTCATCGCTGGACAAGGACGTGAAGCATCACACACAGACGTTTGCGCGACGTCTCCAAGACCAAGGACGGCCAAGAAACGAGAAGGATCTCCGTGCCGCCACGCACGTCTACAAGGCTCAGCAACGAGTACGCACGGTGGCAAACGTAAAGTCAGCCCTTGAGACACTGTCCCTGCCAAGGAACAGACCCAAGCCCCTTCCTCCAAGGCCGCTGCGACGGGGCACCCATGACCCGCTGTACGACGTCCAGGAGCCATCCAATCTCTCCGGTAGTTTTCAAGCTGCATGCCCTCTACTCTGCCTAGAGTACACTCAGTTGGCACATATCTCGAAGTCCATCGACCTCTTGCACAACAACTACCTTGGTGTTGCCAGGTACGTAGTTTTTCCGCTATACTTACACCGTGCTTCATTCCTTTCCTAGTCGGTACCTCCAGCAGCACGTCGGCCCACAGCTTGCCCCCAAAGGTCAACATGTGGCTAAAAAGGCGTCCAATCGCGTTGAACAAGGCATTCTGACGATGAACGACGGTTCATTTTCACCCTGGCACGGTGACACCCTGAATCGGGGCTATTTCAGCAAGAGGTGAAGCAAAGGCCCGTTTTAGCACAATCCTTGTAATCTTGAGCGTGTGTAGTGCATATGGAAAGAAGGCTTCCCAGCACAGAAGTTTTATGCTTGAGTACGGCCCGGGAGTGCTCTTCCAAGCCGGCTTTAGAGGGAAACGCCATTCACACTTCATGCTACTATCATTAGCTATGGCATTTTGGTCGCAGGTTAGACTACAAAGAGTTGGCACTTCGACTTCTGCTCTCAATGCCTGCATGTAGCCAACTGCAACCTCGTCCTCTTTGGCGTACGCCGATGTCTGCTATCAGCTGTGGCTGAAGGAAATCCACACCTTTCACCCTGAGGGGAAAGAGTACATTGTCATCCCAGTACGCTATGGGCACGACATTGCCCCTCCCTTCACTGACAGCAACCCTGATGCAGATTAACTTCCACATGGCAACTCACATCTCTAGCACCATTGCTAAGTTGGTAAGCTCGTCAGACATGCGTGCATTGTCATTGCCACCCACTCAAAACGACTTATGCATAGGGCCCCCCGATAGCCACCTGGTGCTTTGGAGCTGAGCGCTGGTACAATGCCTATCACCGGATCCCTAAGGGTGGTCGTGGTGGAGCTGTTGCAACGCTGGCACGCTGGCATACCTCCATGCAAGCCTTCCAGTACATTGCTTCTGGCCAACTTGCCCCTGATTGTCACCCAAGCCTTCTCGGCCCGTTGGGCTTGATTGCTCGTGCCATTGGTCCAAGCAGCTACGCACAAAGCCTGTACGAGAGTGAGGTTATGGGCTCTCTCTCGGGTGAAGAGCCTACGCCCTGGCAGTCGTATGGAGCTGCCCATCGTGGGTCTGGTGGAATACTTGCTCAATGTAGTCCACTTGTTACCCACTATCTTGTGGAGCAAAAGTTGGTTTTACAGCGAGAAGTTGTTGAGATGGTCTTGACTGTCTATCAACGAATGCGAGTCGAAGGTGTACCCTACAGCACTCTGCCGGACTCCGATTGGACTGTCGACCAACTGCTGTCTTCTCGGGCCCTTATCGTCCTCAAAGGAGCTGAGCGCCCTGTGTACGCTGTGGCGGTGACGTACGTGGAGCTGCGACTACGCACTTTGCCGGTGGAGTGCCTGGTCGTGTATCGTGCGCTGGCAGCCAACGGAGCAGCTACCACCTGTCATCGACCAACAGGCTTTGCTTGCATCAACACGGCTCCATTGCTCGCGGGTACCTTGGAGGTAGCTCGGGTGGGTGACATCATGGGGCCAGTGGTTGGCCACAAGGTCTATGCGAAGCACCCCAACATGTGTGCCCTTCAGCTGCTGGCCCCACGCCGTACCTTACGACCTGCTCGTTGATGGAAGGGCTCCCTCAGTGTGCTTGGGGCCGCCTGTTGTCCGGAGCCCGTCTCCTTTAAAGATTTCCCTGGGGCAAGCATCCCGCTTATTCGACTGTTGGTGTTGTAGCACTGTGTTTTACTCGTGCTTTATGAATATTAGTCCAGCAAATGAAAATCACGCGTATACGAGTCAACTCGTAGTTCAATTGACGTCTCGAGTCTGCACCTTGGTCCCATAGTGCAGTCGACATATGGGTTTCATTAATCACGCTCGTTGCTTGAGTATCAAGATGCCCAGTTGATCACCTGTCAACTTAAGGAGCATATGGGTACCGGCTACGCTAATATATTGTGACCCAGTCGCACAAACCTTCAGGGGCGATTCGCCGTGAGTCCGCGCGACTGGTATAGGGCCTTGCAGGATGAACAATACATGTAGTGGATAGTCTGTGGGGATGCAGGTGGCGGATCATTATGCACTCGTTTGCCAACAGACGCTGTAGTTACTAAGTGAAATTGAAAGGCGAAATCCAACACAGAAAAGACACATCAGTCATAGCACGCAGCTACATGTAGGCCGCCGCTATTGCCTTACGATTAATTTTGGGACTGAATTGGGGCCGTGAGCTTACGATTAATACATTTCGCATAGGGTGCACGCGTATAGGGCTACTTATTCACCTGGAATATAAGAACTGATGCCCGGCCTCAAGGCCCCAAAAGGACTACATCTACTTGGAAATTCAGAGCATTTAAGGTGGTCGTAGCTCATGTGCAGAATTGAATAGATGCAACGTGTGTACCTCGATTGAATTGCAAGAGACTCAAGTGAGTTCAGAAGGGAGCAGGAATTTTATGGAGCTACCCGAGTATCCCCCCGCCCCTCCCTCCCCTCCTCGACTAAGTGAGTCGATTCGTTGTCACGCTTGAAATACTTTCAGTATGAATGAGCTTCATTCTCAAGTGGAAGCAAACTGTTTGATCAACTTTCGCACACTGTGGGACGCTGCTCGGGGGCAAGAGGGTGGACCCTCTACCCCCAGCTCGGTTTGTTTTGTGTCTGTGTCGCGTCTAACGGCGCTGTTGCTGCTCGACTCGATGCCAAAGTTTAGGTTTAGACCTACAAGGACGCTATGTGCTACCTGATTTGCTTGACTGTCGACTGGGATGCCAAAACTAATAACTGGCTTTCCCGATAATGTTGGGAAAAAAGTCCATTTCTACCGGTAACATGTTTGTTACGTGATTTTCAGTTTCCGACTGCAAGCATGGCTTTCAGCTTAGAAGCTGCCTGCGAGAGGCTTCAGCTCCTCCTTACACAACGTAAGTCCACCAGCATGATTCATTTCGATGTCTTGCTGACAAGGGACTGGATAGAAACCGCTGTGCAAGGCGATATGGTGGCGT
>Ga0307981_1003853_pt1 | contig 10951 bp, 10 predicted proteins | sample OrgLakmetagen987_FD_201849 | JGI IMG/M metagenome (GOLD analysis project Ga0307981, IMG submission 201849) | Saline water microbial communities from Organic Lake, Antarctica - #987 | ecosystem: Environmental > Aquatic > Non-marine Saline and Alkaline > Saline | place: Antarctica: Organic Lake... | reverse complement strand
AACATCAACTTCACATTTACTGATGAATAATTTTCCAGCACAATTAATTTTATCGGAATTTTTTTTATCAATGATTTTGTCGATGATTGGGTTAAGATTTTCAAAGAAATATTTTAGTTCATGGGGAAATACATTTTCATTGAAAGTTTTATTTTTTATTAATGGTTTAAATTCTTCGGGTAGTATTTTTTTTGAGAATTGAATAGGGAGCGTGTATAGTAAATGATGTGTTGGGTTCAAATATAAATTATTTTCAATTCTTAAATTATAAAGATAATTTGCCCTCATATCCATATAATCTTGATCATATCTATCCATATGCTCGACGATGTGTTTTAACAATGGTGATTCCGAATGCGGATAAAACCATAAGTTGCTTTGACTGGAGTAATTTTGATCATTAATATAATTAAAATAATTGTTAAATATCCAAATTAAACTGTCCATATAATCGTCCACTAACTTTTCAATTTTAAAATTTTTATAAAAATGATTAACACTTTGATTTGCATCAGTCATTTTATATTTAAGTTTGTTATGATATTCAATATCCCCAAATTTAAAATTAGAATGATTAAATATGTAAGAATATTCGTCTAACATGTTATCCATTTTAAATATTTCTTCGTCAAATTTTGTTAATTTAATATTCTTATCAATATGCGACATGCTATTCTCAAATTTTTTTTTTAAAAAAGGAGAATTGATACTTTTTTCTTTTTTTGATAATATTAATTTTTTTTTTAGTTCAAAAACAACTTTTAAATTGCTTTTGTTCATGACATACTTATCATCAAAAAATATTTTATTTTTTGAATCTTTTACATAATTTTTGATAGTTTTAATAAATTTATTACTTTTCCACTCTACTTCTTTTGATGCATAATTGTGTTTAGAGTAAATTAAATATTCTAATTTATCCAAGTCAATTAAAAAATGGTTAAGTTCAATTATAAATTTTGAATGATCAACATCTAAAATATTTTTAATTTTGTCGTAATTATGGAAATTATTAGACATAAATAATTTATTTAAATTTTCTTTTTCTTTTTCTTGGAGTTCTGTGATTAAAGTTTTTAACACTTCAAAATTAATTTTTTTTTTATTCGGCATTTTAAAAATATCATACTTGCTGTTGGGATCGAATATATTTGAAGATAAAGCCTTATTATGTTTAATAATGGCTTCGATATATTTGTCCATAACAAAATCTAAATCGTACCTAATATCAAATGTTTCAACTTTGGAGACAAAATCATTCCCAAAAAATGTCATAAGAAATATAAAATCATCAACAATGTTATCCTTTGTTATATGGTCAATATTTTTTTTAATTTTATCATTAACATAACTGTATAAATTATTAGATAATGCATCTAAATCGATGATATTATAGATTTGTTCTTGAGGATCCAATCTTAAAATTTTAACATTGTTCACATTATTATCTCCCATTTTACAAGTTAAAGATAAGCTCCACAATATAACGTCTCCATCAGGACTAAATATAGTGCACGAATCTAAAGTTCCACTTATATTTCTAATATTGTTAATTATTTTATTTTCACCTTCACCATATTCAGTTGATCCAGAATATACATATTGATTCAAATTGTTGCATATTTTGTTAAGTTTACTTAAAAATAGTTTTCCTGAAAAATTATCATCCAATATGTTCATAAATTCAGTCCCAACTCCAATTTTACTTTTATTCCATTCAATTTTATTTTCTTCATAAAAAAATCTTAATTCTCCTGTTTTTTTAATCTCTTCAGAATGTTCAATATATAATCTGTCTTTGACTTCTTTCATAATCCCACCTAAGTATCTTCTTTTTTTTTGTTCACTAATTTTTGATTTATAAGGAGTACCGTCAACTGCAACATATAAATGTTTAACTTTATCGCATTCAAAATGAGTTTCTAAAAGATTAAAAAAATAATTAACCACCTCATTAATAATAATTTTATCTATTTTAATAAAATTATTTGCTTTAAGACTTTTAGAAAAAAACAAAATATTTTCAATTATTTTATTTGCACTTGTTAAATTATTCTCGTAATAACAAACATCATTGAAATTATATTTTTTACAGATATCATTAATCTTATGGTGGTTTTCGTTAGAGTTATTTAAAATATTTTTTAATTTCCAATAAATGTAATAATTAATATCATATTGAACCTTAAAACTTACTCCATGTATAATTGAATTAAAATCAATATATAAATTATCAGTTTTAATTTTATCTTCTGCATTTGTAACAACGTTTTTTTCATAATTTATAATTTTTATTTTGGGTAAATTTTTAAAAAATCTTTCAATTCCCATTGTTTTACAATATTTATAATATTAAAGATGAAAATTTAAATTATAGTAAATAAGTGAAAAATAGATAATGATGTTCAAATTATTAACGAAATTTTCATAAAGAAGTGAAAGCTTGTTTGGCCAATAATATATCATTTTACTGAAAATAAAAATATAAAATGCCTTTGATTTAAGCAAAAAAAAAATAATTAAACAAGTGAAAAATAATGAAACAAGCAAATAGTTTAAATTATTTCATCAAATCAGATAGACCTTGCATGATTTCCGGAGACATCAAAATTCCAGATGTAGCGACGCTATCGCTTGTTCCAGCTAATCTAACTCTAGTAAATGTAACATAGAGGGACAAAACGGTAATTACAAAAAACACCATTAACATTACAATAAAAAGCCAAGATGGCATTTGTACAAATTCTTTATCATTTTGCTTGCTGACAACAACTCCTCCAGGGGGATATTTGTATTTCATATCGTCCGTACGTGTCCTACTATTATTTCCGTTCATTATATTAACCAGTATATATTAACTCTATATATTATATTAAAAAAATTATAAAAATTGAATTTAAATATCAATAATAAAGATTTATTTTACCTTATATTATTGACCTATAACACTCAATAATATTATTTAAATGTCGTTTAACAAATATCAAGAATCGTACAGAAATAATATAAAACAAATGGGTGAACACTCAAACAAAAATAATTCGTTGAATATGAAATCTGTTTTTGCTTATAATTATGATGATGATAATGAGAGCCAAGGACTTTCGCGTTCGAATTATAAATATCAATTATGCAATGTTAACAATGATAACGAAGGATTAAAAATGCGCGGAGGAAAGAACAATAATATTAAAAAAAATCCTAAAAATGTAAAATTAAAAAAAACGACTCCAGTTCAAAAAACTCTTCCTATTCAAAATTTAAGAACTTTTCACAATTTTGTTAAGAGCAAATTATTAAAAAATAATAATTTGGAAAAAGAAATGAAACTGTTGGACTTAGCAGTGGGAAGAGGAAGTGATTTGCATAAATGGATAAATAATAACATAACTTGCGTATTTGGATTTGATATAGGGGTAGATTATATTAAAGAGGCAAACAGAAGGTATGAAAGTGTGAAGGAATCACATCCTAATTTTGACTTTAAATTCTTTGTCCAAAATTTGTCTTCTCCCACAGTTAAAACAGATGTGAAAAATATTTTAGAAGATGCCTCGTCAAGAAATCCCTCCGGAATTCCTACTTTAGCAAGAAATCCCTCCGGAATTCCTACTTTAGCAAGAAATCCCTCCGGAATTCCTACTTTAGCGCCGAAAAAATTTGACATTGTTAGTTGTCAGCAAGCTATACATTATTTTTTTGAATCAGAGGAAATACTGGATAATCTAATAAAAATTGTATCAACGTATTTAAAAAAAGGTGGTATTTTTGCAGTTACTACTTTAGACGGCGACATTTTGAAAAAAAGATTTATGAAGTCAGGAGAATTAAAAAACGATGTATATGTGATCAGAAGCAATATTGACACTTCAAAGGATGCGTCAAATTATGGTAATTCGTATTATGCGTCTTTAGGAACACAAGAGGACAAAGGGAGTTATTTTGTCAATAATGAATCATTTGAGTACTTGGTGATACCAAATGAACTAGTGAAAATCTGCAATAAACACAAGTTAGAATTAAAAGAAAAAAAAAATTTTAAAGAACATTACGAAGAGTATGAAAGAACAAGACCAATTTATAAGTATATGTCTGATAATGAAAAAGAATATAGTTTTATGAATGTTTCTTTTATTTTTGAAAAAAAATAATTTTTTCGTTTATTAATTATAAACAATAATATATGTCGAAAGTGTACTGTGGTTCTTTAAAAGCACCTAAAGGAAGCAAAATAGGAACAGCTAAAGAATGCGCAAGAAAAGGGCAAATAAGATTATATGGTAAAAGAAAAATTGACGATGCAACATTGGATAACATAAGGAACACAGATTCAGACTTAACAATATACAATAAAGCCAGAAAAAAATTAGTTAGTTCAAGAGTAATAAGGTTGAAAAAAATTAAAGAATTTAAAAAAGAAAAAGTGCATGATAAAAAATTAAAATTAAAAAAAGAATTACTAGCGCTCGACGCGGTAATATTGGAATCTTATAATACAATGGAGAGATTAAAACATGTAATATATGGAACTAATCCGATAAAAAAAAGTAGAAGCCAAAGCAGGAGTAGGAGCAGAGGAACAAATAAAAGTAAAAGTAGGGAAAAAAGTAAAGGAACGAAGAAAAGCAAAAGCAAAAGCAAAAGTAGAAGCCGAAAAATGAGTAGAAGCGTAAATAAAAAAGTGACGAGCAAAAAAAGAAGCAGAAGTAAAAGCAAAAGCAAAAGCAAAAGCAAAAGCAAAAGCAAAAGCGGAAGCAAAAGCAAAATAGGAAGAAGAAGCAGAAGCAAAAGCAGAAGCAAAGGTAGAAAAAAAACTAATTCTAAAAACAATAATTAAACAAAAAGAAAAAGAAGAAGCAGAAGCAGAAGCAGAAGCAAAAGTAGAAAGTAAATGTAATAAATAATATTAATTTATAATAAATAATTATAAGTTATAATTAAATTGATGTTTGTGTCACATTTTTTGAGCCTAAAATATTAATTTTAATTTTTAGAAGTATAGATGAGAATATTTTTAGTCAAAACAATAAGGTTAGTTCACATAATCATAATATTGTTAATGTTTGTTCTCCCTTTCACCAACAGTAATTATTTGTTGACGAATCATTTAATATATGGGATATTTATTTTAATTCATTGGATCTTGAATAACGACACTTGTTTTTTAACAAAATTAGAATTGTATTTGAGAAATAATAATGAAGATGAGTGTTTCACTTGTAAAATAATTAATCCAATATATAAATTTACAGATAATCAATACAAGATAATAATTTACATGACCACCATTTTTTTGTTATCAATGTCATTCATAAAATTGTATAATAAATATGAAACAGGTATAATAACTTCTAAATATGATCTTCTTAAATTTTGATTATAATTTATTCAAATTTTGATTTGTATTTATATTCTTCTTGATTATAATATTTTTCAGAGTTTTCATTTTTTGAATAATTATAATTAAGATTATAAACTCTTTTTCCAATGTAATTAATTAATTCTTCAAAGGCGATATCGTATATTTTATCTTCTCTGGTGATTCCCTCATCAGATACATCGTTTATATCTTGTAAATTAATGAATTTATTAATTTTAGAATTGTTTATATTATCGTAATAATAAGGAAGAGCGTATTTATTAATGTAGTACAAAGTGAAAGTTTTTATAGTTTCTTCAGTTGCATCTTTAAATATTTTAAATTTCGGATCATCTAAATTATGCATAATGTGATTAGTTCTTGCTTGATTACATTCTTTTTTACCATATTTTAAGTGTATATGATGATCAATTTTAAAATCAAAAAGATAATCAGAAAACGCGTGCAAAGAAACAACAACACCTTCTTCTTTTTTTAAATTAATATCCTCGTTTAATTTCTTAAAGTCAACGGAGTCATGAGTTTCTAAATTATTAAATTCTCCATAATTTGGTACTTCAATTTTATTTTGATATTCAGATTTGTAATAATCATGTTGATTAACAAGATGAAGTTTGAAATCTCTTGAAATATTGTTAGCAAGATTCGTTTTACCACAACCAGACATCCCACTCACAAATATAATAAGTTTACCAAAAAATTTAATATAAGCTTCAACAATATTTATTTTCCCAGGAGAAGAAATGACAATATTTGCATTTGGGTCATTATTTGAGCCATTATTTTGGTCATTTGCGCTGTCGTATTTATAACTGTTATTTTGTTTATTTTTAACATATTCATTATTATAATTCTCACGTGGGTTTTTGTTTTTTGATTTATCCGTTTTATGATATTTAATATCGTTAATGGCACTAACAGCCATATAATCGTAGTCGTCGTAATTATCGTCTAAAAAATCTAAATCTTCTGATTTTTCCATATTAAGAACCATTCAGAAAAAAAATAACTATTTTTATCTATTATTTTATTATAACTGTGATAATATGAGTTCTGAACCTGGATATAAAATAGATAAATACGTTTTAAAATTGAAAAATGTTAATGATCCATACAAAGCGAATATTTATCAAAATAAAATAAAATATTACAACAAGATAAGATTAGATAATTTAGAAAAACAAGGATGCAATGGATATTCAAGAACTATGGCAAAGTATGAACAAATAAGCGAAAATTTAATTTTAATGGAAAAATTTTTAAAAGAATTATCTTATGAAACGAAAAATTCTTTGTCTAATTTTGGCGATAAAAATGAACTGGTTGAAAAAATAAATAATGATTTAAATGGATTAAACAATGTTAAAAAAACTTATGAAAAAATAAAAAATTTAATAGAAGATGACGCGTAAATAAATGTAAACTTATTTAATTTCGCAATAAAAATTAACAATTATTCAACATTAATAATTTTAGTATTTTGATGAACGTTCATCCAATCTTCTAAATAACAAGGGACGATTAATCCAAATTTTTCTCTTATTTTTTTCATCATATTTTTTATATATTTGGACATTCCATTATTATCAATATCGCAACTATTTATCATCGGCTTTAAGACAGTGTATTTTTTAACATGCTCTATTTTCGACAAATAAGAAATGACATATATTATTTTATCACAGTTATTTGCACGATTATTATTATCAGAATAATTTATGAACAACGGGTCAAATAATAATTTGTTAACGTTTTTTAATGTCATTATTAATAATTCTCTTTTATTTGCTGATTTATTTTTTATAATCTTTCCATTATGATCGTAAAAATTATCTAAAATAGGAACAAAATATTCATCTTCCACATTTTTCATTTTTAAAACTAAGTTTTTTTTGTAAGTAAATTTGGAATGTGAAAATTCACCATCGAGAACCAAACTCAAATTAGTATAGGGGCACGAATAAATAGTCATAATGTTTTTATTTTCTAAATCATCAATGTTAGAATGGTAAAAATCATGAAAAATAGGGAATTGATTCATAAAACTTGAATTGACGATAATCCATCTTATACCATTGTGATAACAATACACTTTGCTACTTAAATCCATATTATTATAGACTGGTTCGTGTTTCACATTTTTTTTAATTACGATAGAATCGCAATTATCACAATGGTCAAATAGTATTGAGTCCATTTATAATAATGAAGAGGATAAAAAATCGAAAAATAAATAATAAACACGATATATGGATTAAAATTTAAGAATAACAAAGTGTATTGATTAAAAAGATGAGTGAACATTTCAAATTATTGTATACTGGTGAACTTAATGGAGATTATATGATAAATGGTGAAATACCATTGCTTCAAGAAAGTTGTGAATATTTAAAAGGGAAAATAAAAAGGAATACTTTAATATTAGTGTTTCAAAAAGGAAAGAACAAATCGCTAAGCAGTTTTTTAGGAACTCATAAAGTAAGAGGAAGAGTAACTGACGAAAAAGATGGACAAAAATATTTGAAAATAAGTTGTAAAGAATATTTTTTAGTTGAATTAAAAAAATTGTTAATAAAATGCAATAAAGATGAAAAAAAATTAATAAATAATTTAACCAAAAATAAAATGTCATCGTTTTTAGATATCAGCGATAATTACGACACGTTGGTCAAAAAATTAAAAGATAATTATAGTGACGAAGATGATAGTAACGAGGATGACGATAGTGACGAAGGAGATGATGATGGAATTGATCTTGAAAATATTTTAAATATAGCACGAAGGGGTTTCGTTCCCATTTTGATAAAACCTTGCAATCATTTAAATTTAGAAGAAGAAGGTTTGAATGAATTTATTAAACATTATGGTTTTTGTAGTCGATGTAAAGTAATAAATAATAATAACAAAGAGTTAGGCGTGTTCTTAAGTTTGAAAAATTGCGAAGTGGAGTTTACAAAAGTGAATGATATAGATGATGAAATTGAAAATATCATATATCATTACGATTCATGTAAACATTATCAACCCTGCAATGTAAGTGGAAATTTATATTCACACATCTATCATTTAAAAGATATTAAACATTATATGAACAACCATATTTTAGTAGCTTGGACTGATACAAATTTAAGCAGTTCACAGTTTATCAGCCAATTGTCAAAAGAAGATAAGCAACTTATTGACGAAGCAATTTTAAAATACAAAATAGAAAAAAGTGAGATATATGGAATAGAATAATAAAAATAGAATAACAAAAATAAAATAATGGAAACAGAATAATAGATTAGCCTGTTGGATAAAAATAATTGATTTAAACAAAAACAATTAATGTTGATCGATAATTTCCGGAGTAAATATATACTAGTCTATTAAATGAAATTGTTACACATAAATGACTCTCAATGTGATTATGCAGATTCAAACGTAAAAAGTACTCAAGCTGTTTATAGATTAGCGGAAGAATATTATCCATATTTAGAGATTCAGTTCATAGGAAAATACAACAATAATATGAGAGGAATAATAATTCAAAGGAAAGATGGCCAAATATCACACTTGGATATAAATTTGAAAAAAAACGAAGATTTTATTAAATTGAGAAACATTATATTTTATCTATTAAAAAAAGATTATGAAATTCAAGATATAAAAGAGATAAATGATGCGAATTCATTGTCAATTTTGAGTAAAAATAATAATGTTAACATAGGATGGAACGAAATAGTAAAAAGTAATAAAACGAAAAGCAATGATGGTAAGAATGAAATTAAATTAAATGAATATTTACAAACTTTAAAAAACAAGGGATTAAGTGATAATGACACAAAAGGAAGATACTATCATCGATATTTTAAATTAAATCCGAAAAATGAAATAACAAATTCAAAAATATGCAAAGATGTAAGGTTAAGAGAGTGTTTGGATAATTATCCTGTTGGATCCGCGCTGTTTGAAAGATGTCACGATGAGATAATTTGGTTATGCAACAATGGTTATGGAAAAGGAAATGTAAAAAATGTGCCAGATTTAGGTTTAAAAACTGGAAATTATGAAATAAATCAATATTTAAAAAACAATGATATGATGGATAAAAAAGCAATTGAACATTTAGTATGGAGCGGTGTGAGTATAAATTCCGACACTCCTATTCCGGAAAAATCTTATGAAAAAAGTTATCATCATTCTCCATTTTATTTTTATGATAAAATGAATAACCATTCAAAATATCAACCAAGAATAACACACAATGATAAAATTAGCGAAAATTTAACGATTAACAATGCGCCTCAATATAAAAATCAAAATAAACTTGAACATTTTTCTCCAATTCACACCAATGTGGGTTCATTATTGGAAAGTGAGGATACAATTTTATTGACAATAATATCAATGATAATTTTAATGATGGTGATCTCGAAAACTACGGCTGAAAAATAATTTACGGCGACAATATATATATATAATTAACGCAATATGGAAAATTTAAGAAATAAAAAAAATAGAGAGATGAAATCTGCGCCACCGTTTTACGTAAAAGATGATGATGAATGTATACCATTTGAAACATGCAATGATGTTCAACAATATGGCCACCCAAACAATATTGGAAAAGATTTACTGTATAGCGAGAAAATGTATAATTCAAAAATGCCAGATATATTAACCGATCCATATATAAAAAAAAAATGGATAGTTGACAAATCAAGATTACCTTATGTTGATCAATTTGATTTTATAGGAAAAACTCCGAAATTAATGGTAGGGAAAAAAAATTCTCGTTCAATTATTGACAAAAATTTATTGTCTAAAAAATGCGACAATTTCATTTTAACAAGTAATGATGATCATTTTATTTTAGGCGATAATATGAACAATATAGGAAATGATTTATTGTGCGGAAGGAAAATGTTAATAGGAAAAACTCCGAAATTAATGGTAGGAAAAAAAAACAATATGATAAGTAACGAAACTCTATACAACTTTAATTGTCCTGTTAAATCGAAAAAAAAAAATGTCAATGAAAAAAAAATCAACGGAAAAATCAACGGAAAAATTAATAGAAAAATTAATAGAAAAATTAATAGAAAAGTTAATAAGGAAAAAATAGAAGGTTTTTCAAATGTGAGCGATGATAATTTTAAATTATTTGATGGAAGCTGGGAAAGTGTGTTCATTATGATCATATTATTTGTAGTATTGATCGTGTTGTTAATGAGTTTATATACGATTATAAAATATTTTGGTAAAAATGAAGGGGGTGAAATAATAGATATAACAGATGGAGATAGTTTAAAAAATGAATTTAACCCGTTCGAAAACAGATTAAGTGAAACTAATTTAATAATGTCGCCAAGAACAATATTGGAGAAGACATCGTTGGAGAATGATATAAATCCTCCGAAGCTTACAAGAGTATAAATACGTATATTCCTATATAAAGATACGGACATTTTTTCATAAATGAAATTTATACTCTCGTATTTTTATACTCACACCCTGCAAAAAAAATGATGTGACACATTGATACTTTAATAGTGATTGAACCACTTCATATCTACTACCATTTCACAA
>Ga0307981_1003849_pt1 | contig 10958 bp, 6 predicted proteins | sample OrgLakmetagen987_FD_201849 | JGI IMG/M metagenome (GOLD analysis project Ga0307981, IMG submission 201849) | Saline water microbial communities from Organic Lake, Antarctica - #987 | ecosystem: Environmental > Aquatic > Non-marine Saline and Alkaline > Saline | place: Antarctica: Organic Lake... | reverse complement strand
CAACAGGAACCGATAGCCGCCGGTGTTTTTATCGATGGATCAAGGCCTCGGCTTTCGGAGAAGAACCGCACCAATTATCAGAACCGAGAGGGATAAAAGTCATTCTTTCTGCTTCAAAGTATTCGATATAAATCGCATTCAGTCGAATGCATACGTGGTAGAATGACGTCATATGGACACGTCATACTCAAGATCCAGGGTTCTTATTACAGTCCCGCAAGTGATGATCCCGTAAGGTTTAGTTCAAGAGGTCCATTGGCTTCTGTTTTTTGGCGTTCGCATTCGCCATTCGCCATCTGCCAGAAAAGGCACAGACACCGTCGTCATCCCTACCGGTATCTTTCACAAACACAATTGCTTTTGCTTCCCATCCATCCATCACAATTGCCTTCGTAGTAGTCTAGCAGAACCACCTTTCTCCATGATGCGTCTCTCCTCAGCGATACCGGTAGCCTTGGTCTTCTTCCTCGATGTTAGCAGTCGAACGGCTCTAGCCTTTGCGCCGCAACCAGTCTCTTTACTTTACAAGAAGAGTAGTAGTAGTAGGAGTAGTAGTAGTAGTAGTACCGGTAGTACCGCTAGTACCGCTAGTACCGGTAGTTCGCTGGTTGCATTGGAGGCAACACAATCTTCTTCCTCGTTGGGTACCACGCCCGACCGCGCCAAGTCGAGTGGAGCGGGTATTGCCATGCACCCGGCGGGAGATCTTCACTTGTTTGATCCCAATCAGCAAGGAAAACTGTACGGTACCAGCGATATCGATCTTCGCATCTCTCAAGGCGCCGCGTACCAGCAGCCCACCCGTACTACTACTACTACTGCAGCTACTACTACTGCAACTACTACTGTTACGGCAGAACCTCCCACTGGAGTGGCACAGTTTGATGCGCAACACTGGCTGGAAGACATTGGCATTCCCGCAGCGTTTGCCAAGGCCAGTGCCCCCGTGACTGCCACCATTTTAGGCCGCACCAAATTGATTGGCGACGGCGCTCCGGGAGACATTCAACACGTTGTCATGCAGTTGCCAGAGGGCATGCACTACGTTGAAGGACAGAGTCTTTCCATCATTCCACCGGGTCTTGCTGCCAACGGCAAGCCAAACAAGCCCCGCTTGTACAGTATTGCCAGTACGAGATACGGTGATGTACTGAATGGTGAAACGATTAGCTTTTGCGTCCGTCGCGCGGAATACCACGAACCGACCAATGGAGCAGTCGATCCGACCAAGGCGGGCGTGTGCTCGGCCTTTCTCTGCGACTGTCAGCCGGGCGATACCGTTCAGGTGGCGGGACCTGTCGGCAAGACCATGCTGCTGCCCGAGTCGGACAATGCTGATATCATCATGGTGGCGACGGGTACCGGTATTGCTCCCTTTCGAGCATTTTTGCACCGCTTGTTCATGGAAGAAACAGTCGCTCGGCACATGTACACTGGATCGGCGTGGCTGATTTTGGGTGTGCCCGTGACGGAGGGCTTGCTGTACCACGAGGAATTGCAAGCCATGCAAGTTAATGCCGCCGAAATGGCCAGCAGTTCCTTGACGGTGGACTATGCTATCAGCCGCGAAATGACCAATGCTTCGGGAGGCAAGCTTTACGTGCAGGATGTGTTGCAAGAAAAGTCTGATGTTCTGTGGGACAAGTTGGAGCAGGGTGCGCACATTTACTTTTGCGGATTAAAGGGCATGATGCCGGGCATTCTGAGCGCGTTGGAGCAAGTGGCGGCATCGCGGGGCGTTGATTGGGCCGCCAAGCTCAAGGAACTCCAAGCCAACAAGCAGTGGCATGTCGAAGTGTATTAAACTTGCGAATGATTATAAGGCTTGTAACCATGCCATTATGACATAGTATTGTAGTCTCGTCTCGTCTACTTGTTGGCTTTACGGTATTGGCTAGACGCATGGTCAACACGTGATTAGTCTAGCTAGGAATGTGGCGCGCAAATAGGAGAACGTCGCAAGATGTTCTTCGAAGCGAAGGAGCTCGCTTTCGTCGTGTTTCTTCAAGATCTCGCGACCTCTCGCCTCGATCTCCCACATTGTTGATGTCGATGTTTGGGTGACCACAATATCAATATCTCAGGTAAAGTACGACGTAAACAGCTGTACGACGTAAACAGTACAAGTAAGTACGTTCCCTGCCTCTATTTCTCCCTTGTTCTCATCCCCCCAAGAGAGAGTTTCAAGAGGTCCCAGCAGATAGATAGAGCTCCAAGACGTCCATTTGCTACTTTTTATGACTTTCAGTCTATTGCGAACGCTCTTTCTATTCTTTGCCTTTAACGATCTTCTCGTCGTTGACGCCTTTGCGGCCGTTCGACAACCTCTCAGCAACCCTACTTCTCCTTCTTCGCTCAAGATGACAACTACTCCAGGTGACGGAAAGTTCCACTTTGCCATTGATCGTGGTGGCACCTTTACCGATGTGCACTGCCGTCTACCGGACGGAACAGAAGTCGTTTCGAAACTTCTTTCGGAAGATCCGTCTCATTACGCGGATGCCCCGACGGAAGGTATTCGTCGCATGCTTGCGAATCACGACAAAAACAGAGACTACAAACGCGGCAAACCCGTCGAGACGAGCCAGATTGGCAGCATTCGCATGGGCACGACCGTCGCGACAAACGCCCTGTTGGAACGCGACGGCGCTCCCATGGCCTTGATTACGACGGCCGGCATGGCCGATATTTTGGAGATTGGCAACCAGAGTCGCCCGGATATCTTTGATCTCACGTGTGCCAAGCCCAGTTTGCTTTACAAGGCGGTCGTGGAAGTGGAGGAACGCATCGTCCTCAAGCAGTTTACGCCTTCCGCGTGGGACGGCAAGTATCCCGAACACACTGGCATTACGGGTGAAACAGTTCAAGTCGTGCAAGAGCCGGATCTGGCCAAGGTCAAGAAAGCCTTGGAAGGCTTGCGCGATGAGGGTATTACTGCCTTGGCGATTTGTTTCATGCATGCCTACGTGTACGGTGCGCACGAAGAAATGATTGGCAAGGTGGCCAAGGAAATGGGTTGCTTTGACCAGATCTCTCTCAGTCACAGTGTCATGCCCATGGTCAAGATGGTTAGTCGCGGCCACACCACCACGGCGGCGGCGTATCTGACGCCCAAGATTTCGACTTACTTGAACAATTTTTATGCAGGCTTTGACGATCATCTTCACAAGGTACCCTTGACATTCATGAAGTCGGATGGCGGTCTGGCACCGGTGAACGATTTTGGTGGTCACCAGGCCATCTTGTCGGGACCAGCTGGTGGCGTCGTGGGATACGCCAAGACAGCTTACAAAAAAGGTATTCCCGTGATTGGCTTTGACATGGGGGGTACCAGTACTGACGTGAGCCGTTATGATGGACAATGGGAGCACGTCTTTGAAACCGTCACGGCTGGTATCGCTATTCAAGCTCCGCAACTTGATATTCAGACTGTGGCTGCTGGCGGTGGTAGTCGGCTATTTTTGAAGCGGGGCATGTTTATCGTGGGCCCCGAGTCGGCTCGAGCTCATCCAGGACCCGTATGCTACCGCAAGGATGGATACTTGGCCGTGACGGACGCCAATGTCGTGTTGGGTCGCGTTGTGCCCGAGCATTTTCCCTGTATTTTCGGACCCAACGAAGACGAACCTCTGGATGTTGAGGGAGCTCGAGCTGCCTTTGAGGACCTCACAAAGTTGCCTGAAGCGGAGGGTCGGTCCGCCGAAGAGTTGGCCTACGGTTTCTTAAAAGTTGCCAACGAAGCCATGTGCCGCCCCATTCGTAATTTGACGCAGATGAGGGGGTACGATATTACCACACACACTTTAGCTTGTTTTGGCGGTGCTGGACCCCAGCATGCGTGTGCCATGGCCAAGGCCTTGGGTATGAAACGAGTCTTCGTCCATCGTTATGGCGGAATCTTGTCAGCCTACGGCCTTTCGTTGGCCGACGCTGTTCATGAGGAACAAGAGCCTACCGCGGAAAAGTACGAAGGAGGTGTGAGTGCCCCGGGCCAAGAGCGCTTGACGCTCTTATCCGAAAAAGCTGTGGCTGCCTTGACCAAGCAGGGGTACGATGCATCGGATGTTGTCGTTGAGCGTTACATTAACATGCGCTACGAGGGAACCGATAACGCCATCATGATCCAGGAAGGTGACATTTCGTACGAAGACGCTTTCACAGGCCAGTACCGTCGCGAGTTTGGCTTTGAACTCCTCGGCCGAGACATTTTGATTGACGATTACCGTGTGCGTGCCGTAGTGCTGGGAGACAGTCCGGAAATGCCCCCGAACCCACCGTCGTTGGGTGCTCCCCCCACGTTGGAAACGACTCGTGCCTATTTCGAGAATGGATGGGAAGATGTGCCAGTCTACAAGGAAGCAGACATCAAGCCTGGTCACGAGATTGCCGGTCCTTGTCTCATTATTCAGCCCATTAGTATCGTTGTTCTTGAGATCGCTTGCAAGGCGTTTGTCACGGCCAGCGGTGACTTGGAAATTACCGTGGGCAGCACCGACGAAGCCGTCGAGGACGCTACCGGAGAAGTGAAAGAGGATCCGGTACAGTTGTCCATCTTCGCGCATCGTTTCATGGGAATTGCCGAACAGATGGGCCGCACGCTTCAACGTACTTCTATTTCCGTCAACATGAAGGAACGTCTGGACTTTTCGTGTGCCCTATTTACTAAGGATGGGGGGCTTGTGGCCAACGCTCCGCACATTCCCGTTCACTTGGGTGCCATGGAGAGAGCCGTTAGTTTCCAGGTCGAATACTGGAACAGTGAAGGTCGTGAAGGCATTCAGGAAGGCGACGTTCTGGTGTCGAACCACCCACAGTTAGCTGGCGGCTCGCACTTGCCTGATATAACTGTCATTACACCCGTATTTCACGAGGGCGAGATTGTCTTCTTTGTTGCCAGCCGAGGGCACCATGCTGATGTTGGTGGTATTGCCCCGGGCTCAATGCCCCCACACTCGAAGACGTTGGAGGACGAGGGCGCAATGATTATCGCTTTCAAGCTGGTCCGAGACGGCAAGTTTCAAGAGGCGGGCATTACCGAGGTGTTGCAATCTCCCGCTAAGCTACCCGGAAACTTTGGAACTCGTAACTTGCGCGATAATCTAAGTGACCTCCGTGCTCAAGTCGCCGCTAACAATTCAGGCATCAAGTTACTCGGCGAATTGATCAGCGAGCACGGTTTGCACCGCGTTGAGGCTTACATGCACTTTATTCAAAAGAACGCTGAGGCGTCGGTTCGCAGAATGCTAAAAGAGTTTGCGAAGACGCACGGTGTTCGTGCTCACGCTATTGATTACATGGACGATGGTTCTCCGATCGAGCTGACTATTACTATCGATCCAGACACTGGCTCCGCCAAGTTCGACTTTACTGGCACAGGACCGCAGGTCTTGGCTAATCACAACGCCCCTCCTGCCGTCACATACAGTGCAGTGATCTATTCGCTGCGCTCTTTGGTCGCTGAGAGCATTCCGCTCAATCAAGGCTGCTTGGCGCCAATCGAATTTGTTATCCCTGAGCACTCTCTGTTGAATCCTTCTTCCGACGCGGGTGTCGTTGGTGGGAATGTCCTGACCAGCCAGCGAGTCGTCGATGTCGTTTTGCAAGCTTTCAAGGCATGTGCTGCGAGTCAAGGCTGCATGAACAATCTTACCTTCGGCGACAAGGACTTTGGCTACTACGAGACAATTGCTGGAGGCTCGGGTGCCGGGCCGACCTGGGACGGCCAGTCGGGTATTCACACGCACTGTACCAACACTCGAATCACCGACCCTGAGATCTTGGAAAGGCGTTATCCTGTGCTTTTGCATAAGTTCTCTCTGCGTCCTGGCAGCGGTGGAGCAGGTCTTCACCCCGGTGGCAATGGCGTCGTGCGCGAACTGGAGCCGCTCCGGCCTCTTGTCATGTCAATGCTAAGCGAACGCCGTACGCTTCACCCGTATGGAATGGCTGGTGGCGAGGACGGCGCCTGCGGACGAAACTTGCTCATTCGCAAGAACGGCATAATTGTTAACATGGGCGGTCGTTGTAGCGGACCAATGGATGTTGGCGAACGCCTTCGTATTGAAACTCCTGGAGGTGGAGGATATGGACCGGTTGGCGGGGAGGGAAAAAAGGTGGAAGCTTAAAAAGAAGTTGCATGGCTTTAGCTGCCTCTATATAATACTTAGTTTATTATTAGACAGCGTATCGAAGTCAATCGGACTCATCCTTGTCGAAAAGGCTGTCGCGGAAGCATTGAGGTGCTCCATTCACAAAGAATTGATGATCAATCGCTCGGGGAAACTCCAAGGGAGGCTCACCGTTGTCTCCTTCATTGACCCCTTGCTCTCCCACTGCTTTACGATTGATATCTTCCCAAGCCGGCAATGCGCCAGGTAACTCTTGCATACTGATGCCCTGTTGTCGTGGTTCTAAAGCGATACGTAGCCCATTATCCAAATAGCCATGCTGTAGCTCCTTGGCCCACGATTCCGTATCGGCAGGAGGCAGTGGAGCACACGGGCCATAGAGCTCCCCTTTCTTTCGTTGATCTGGCACGCGTCTCGTTTTGAAGCCCACCATGAATGTAAGACGATGCTGGACAGGATTGGTGGCAGTCGCTGGGGTCCATTGTACTTTCATGTTGCCGCCGTTTGACGGTGGTGTAGCGTCGTTCGGTGTCTCCGCGGTACTTTGACCTCGGCAGGGTAGGACGCCATGCAATAAATTCCCGGGAAACACCATGTACGAGTTGGGTTGAGGAGCACTGCGCCAACAAAGATGGGCAACGGTCTCGCATTGAGGCGTCTGGTCCAAGACAATAGTCGCCCCTGTCGTTTCGTCACCCGTAATATAGAGCACCGACGACACGAGAGGATGGACAATGTTTTCGTTATCCGCCAAGAAGCAGGCGTCCGTATCAAAATGCAAAACATGGCCCAAATTGGCCTTGACGAGACGGGTGTGCGCCCACCATTCGTAACCGCAAATTTGAGAGGCTGCTTCATCGTCATTCAGTGCCTGCTTTGCCAAAGGAAGCAAATGATTGACAACTACGTCATGAATCAAGTTGGTTGTTGGCTGTCGACCGCTCGTACCTTTTACTGTGTCGATGTCCGCAAAGAAAGAGTAGTAACCTCGATTAGCATAGCCTGTTTCCTTCCAGTACGCGGCATCAGGTGCAAAGAACTCGGACATTCGTTGATAGAGCTTGGGGGGCAAGACGCCACCTCGAAAAGATAAAGGAGTCGGAGCTGTTGTTGCCGTCAACCTTGGCTTACTAATAGTAGGCGTTGTAGCGGTATTAGCTACCCCTTCCCACACGTTGGGATGCAATCGATGACTCAAGCTGAATTTCCGCAAGTGATAAAAGGCCCTGTCGTGATTACCAGCTCTCGAGAACAGCATGGCAGCCATGAAGCGAGATGTTCCTTCTACCGAGGATGCTGAAAAGTGACCGGCATCTTCCTCCTCCTCTTCTTCATCGTCTTCTTCGACAACATACTCTACACCCGCCACCTGCGAGAGCAACAGTAATTCCATCCATTCTTTCACCATGTCCGTGTCTATCCCATAGTCGCCCGTTTCCAGTAACCGTAGGGTCTCGCGTCGCACGGTACGAGCGTGGAGCGCCGCCTGTTCGTACCACTCCAGGACTGCAGCTTCTGGTAAAGTAAAGCTCATGCGACCCAAGTTGGCTCCAGTGGAGAGCGCGACAGAGTTGCATGGAAAGTAATGGATCGATAAGTCAATCCACTCTTGGGCTTGTGCGAGATCAAGCCGTGTCTGCTCATGGCCAGTGCCGCCGGTAGTGGCCTCGGCCGCCAAGTACCTCGAAATGGCGCCACTCGCCAAGTGAAAGTAAACAACACTGGCCAATATGGGTAACATATCGGTCGAATTTCGAATGGATGCAAGAGACTGTTTGAAAGGTGCTATATGCGGCTGTAAGAGCGTACATAGTTCTTGGAGTTGCTCCGTCTCGTCGTCATCGTTCGTGTTGTCGTTCTCGAGAAGGTTGCGATAGTGCCCCCAAGCCGAAGCGGCTAGCGTTTGTAAGTCGACAAGCTTTGCCTTTTTTGTGGGCTTTGGATGATCTTCTTCTTCATTGGAATTCGTCAAGTGTTCTTCGCTGGAGTCACTGTCGACGTTCGCCATGGTGCGATGATGTTTGATGGTTCGTGGTGGTGGTCGGTGTGAGTTTTGAGATCTTGCGCACGGCGTACGGCATCTTCGTTTTGCAAAAAGGACCGGTCATTTTTGCTTGACTTTTTCGCAAGACTGACCCAAGTTAGTTCAACTGTATTTTGGATTTGGATTGGCCAGCGTTGTTCCACGGAGTTCGCAAAGGCGGGAATCAAATATATCACGTGGCGGGTCATTTACAATTAGGTAAATGCCATTTTTAGAAGAGCATCTTTGACAAAGATAGCCGCTTGAGATTTTTCACTTAGCTCACTGGTTATTTATGACACTTTGTTCGTAAAATCGTTTTTTCACTTAACATTTTTCATTCCTGGTACCCTCAGCGGGGCATCCATTCCACTCGGCCACAAGAGGAAGCGAAGAGGCAGTTCAGGGGATGGAAGAGAACCCTGCTCGGGGTCAACGAAAACTGCTCAGAGCTTGCAGGAGCGAGTCCCGATCCACTTTGGAACACGAAAGGAAACTTTTGTTTCGGAGATTTTCCCGTCACTCGCGTAGAAGCCCGTAGCGATTGTACCAGGAGAAGGCCAAGTTAGGGACACAATTACCACTAGCACTACCGCTACAGCTACAGCACCCAACTTTCCGTTTCTCTTCAATCCGACAATGGACATGACAAGCATGATGAGCGCCACCATGGATTCGCTGATGGAATCTACCATGGATATGACGATGGACACTACAATGAACGAAACGATGGACCCGGTGACGGACGACATGACCATGAATATGAATGCCGACGGTACTATGAATCACTCCAATATGGCTGCTTCCTTTTGCACCAGCCACATGGCCAACGGTGTCGGAGTAAGTAACCCTAGCAATGATCCAACTGCTTCTGTGTGACACTTTGTTCTAACCATGTCTATTTTACTCACTCCGTAGATGAATCATGGGGCGGGTATGATCATGTATATGGATGGTACGTAACCCTTTTCCCTTTGGAAGACCTACGTACTAAACCTACGTGATCTTCTACACGCTTCTCTAACCTTTAATATTTTCTCTTGCCATCTCTTTCATCAGGCTTCCGCGCGTCTCTCAAGGGCGACCAGCCTTGTCTCAACCTCTTCTTCCCTGGCTGGACGCTGGACACGCGTGGAAAGTTTGTTGGTGCCATGTTTGGTATCATCATGCTAGGTATCTTCGTTGAAGGCGTATCCAAGTTTCGCCACCGCATTTCCCGCTCGGCCAGGATTGCGAACCGCTCGCCCGACCAAAAGAGCTGGAATCCTCACGTCTTGCGCTGGACTATTACCGCGCTCCACGGATCCCAGGCTCTGGTTGGCTACATTCTCATGCTTGCCACCATGACCTTTTCCGTCGAGCTGCTCTTCTCGGCTATCGTTGGTCTCTCCTTGGGATACGCCATTTTCTTTCAGACAGAACAACACTACTTGGAGAGTTCTGCTCACGTCACTACCAATCCTTGCTGTGGTTTTATGGAGGAAGAAGCCAAGGAACTTCGCAGCGAGCACAACGAAGATACGTGCTCGGATGGCACACCTCCTCCCGTCCCCGAGAGTGTTGAGGAGACGCGTGTTTCCTACGAGACAATCCAGGAGACAACTGTTTCTGACGAAACCGTTTGAGCTGCATTTGCAATTTCGTAACATTCTCCTGTACTCGTAGTCTACTTGCGTCTGTGACCTAAGACACTTCATTCAATCTAAACCCCTAATGTTTTTTTTTCATCAACCCTTCAAGCCTAGGTATAGCCTCACTCGCTAGTAGTTAAGAGATTCTACATCAGCGGGAAGTGTTATCTCAAAATACAAGGACAATGGCATCGTCGACTGACAGAAGTCGATATAGCATGGGTTAAGTTTGGTTAGCGTCTATTCGGGCTAGCCGAGTGCAGCGTGACGCCTCCAAAACGTGCCACGAGGGCAGATAGTCGCTTTCGACCAAACCCATCTTGCAGTGAAGTATATTCCATATCACCGTCTACGACCAACGATGGTGTGCCGTTCTGCGTCTTGATACTGGTAGCGGACGGAAATATACGGGGTGAACGGCCGGTTACTTGCGTAAGCCAAAACGCCACTGCGGATTGTGCTTCTTGCCAGTCATGCGTATTCGCTTGAACAGAGACTAAAACTGAATGCTGCAAGAAGCATAGATAGTTTCGATGGTGAAAGCTGCCGATAAGATCGACAACTGAGGGTATAATATTCTCATCTGCCGTTGTGATCCGGCGCAAAGTGGTAGGAAACGAGTCGCTGTCTGAGCAAACCGTGGTCGTAATAGCATCATGTGCGTGCTGTAAGGTGTTGTTTCCAAGAACATCCACTACCCACCCTTGCGACGCTACCAATGTAGAGGAATTGAGTCTCCATTCGTCGAAACCAGATTGGAATACGTCTTGGTTGCCCTGCCAAGCTTCATTTACCCAAAAGACTGCTGATACCATCATCGAAGCCTCACTATTTACCTGCTTCATTGCATCCCATAGAGTAGAAGCATAGATAATATGCACTGGGTGGTCCTTGCGTTCGTGCCAAGCAAGGATACGATTACCATAGGGAGTGTCTAGTTGCAAGACAACCCTCGTTTCCTCTGTAACTAGTAGCCATAGCTCGACAGCGGCTACATCCCAAAGCCATTTCAGACAGTTCAAAAAGATAGTTCGGGCGTCAAGACTGTCTGTAGGAAAGATCACAATGAATTCAGCAGAGGCTTCAAAGCGAGAGGATGTAGCAGGGAGATAACATGTCTCCACTGTCGACTCTTGATGAGTTGACGAAAATGCTCGAAGTGCCTGCAGAAACGGC
>Ga0307981_1003848_pt1 | contig 10960 bp, 7 predicted proteins | sample OrgLakmetagen987_FD_201849 | JGI IMG/M metagenome (GOLD analysis project Ga0307981, IMG submission 201849) | Saline water microbial communities from Organic Lake, Antarctica - #987 | ecosystem: Environmental > Aquatic > Non-marine Saline and Alkaline > Saline | place: Antarctica: Organic Lake... | reverse complement strand
AGGACGATGGAGTGTGCGTGTATGCACCGTTTGATCAGGTCCCCGACAATCATTACTTTGGTCTACGGCATGTACTCAACCGCGGCGGAGATCACTACACGTTTTGGCATCCTCCTATTCTAGACAGAGCCTAATACGGACTAGGGAAAAAAACAAATTTAAGTTTCTAGGTGTCAATGATAGTATAGACTAGATGAGTGTCGGATACTCTGTTCAAAACGGAGTATCGCTCTCCATACTACTGCAACTGTCGCCGAGAAGTAGGTGCTTTTTATTGCCACCTCTTCCGAACATTCTGCTGCCACTACTTGCTGTGCTGCATTCTGACTCGGACATGTCGCCTCCTGCGTCGCCCGTGGCTATGCTTCTGCGACTACGACCACCACCAAAGTAGCGACCAATCGCCATACCAAGGGAGCCTCTCTTGCCGTGTTTCCTGGACGGCGACAACATGTCATGTTCAGTGGCAGTATCTTTCCCATTTTCGGGTGATAACGGTTCTGCAACTGGCAGTTGCTCTGTGGGTAGCCCCTCTCCAATCTCATCAGGTCCTACCGTCTTCTTTAATCTACGTCGGGGTTTTCGGGGAGATTCGACCTCTGAGTCCGACGGTGGGTCCAGATTATCGGATATAGACTTGTGGAAGCCCTTGGCGGCGGTCAGTTTCTTCCTTCGGACCTTCTTTCTCATCTCACGCTTGCCTCCTTGTGCTTGTGCTCCGGCCTCAAATTTTGCACTGTCAAAGTCCTCGTCAAAGGTTTGATTTTGCACTTTACCGACGGGCCCATCAAACATAAGCACGTCCGTATCAAACGACTTTGCTCTACCCCGTGTAACTGGTGGGAATCGGCCATCCAATGACTTGTTTTTGCTACGTGTAACGGTTTGAAACCGGCTACGAGGATTGTCATCCTCATCCTCGCTATCGCTATCGCTCTGTTTCTCCTCGTCGTCTACGGCATCCTCATCGCCACTTACAGATGGAGCGCGAACGAACGATGAGTTCACAGCCGTATCACTGGCGGCCCAGTTTGGGTTCTCTTGTTCTTCGTCAGATAAAACGTCAGGCAAAGCTGGTACTTTAATATCCTTTGGAGAATCAAGTCCAGCGTCAGTATCACTGCCAAGGAGATCAAACATGGGCGCGTCTTTCTTGTTTTGATTTGCTAATTGAGCAGTCGAAAGGGGATCATCGAATTCGGCGATAAGGCAGGACGTGGTGGTGCCGTCCTTGTTCTTGACGCTAAACGTAGAGTCCTCCGATGCCACCTGCTTCACACGGTACACATTATCTGACTGGGTGGGATCAAATTGCATCACAGTACCCTTATCTTCGATATCAGAATCGTCGGTTCCCGTTGCGGCCGACGCCATCGTACTCGCTCTACTCGCTTCTTCTGCGAAATTGTCTTCAAGCTCGTTGAGCGACCTGGGAGAGTGATCTCCCTTATTCAGAGAGGGCCGACGAAGATTAAGAGGTTGTTGTAATAGCTTCCCCTTCTTCTTTTGTTCTTGTGGCTTCGAATCATTTTCTTGTAATCTTGCCTTGCTGGAAGACCGCTTGACGGGAGATCCAAGCCTTGGAGCATCTCGAGGGGACGTCCTTGGAGACTCTTGATTTGTTTTTAGAGGTGATCGAGCTGTTGATGGCGATACACGACTTCCATGTAAATGTCGAGGAGAGACTAATCCTGTTTGCACCCGGCGAGGTGACAATGGAGTCACTCCACCCGAGATGGTCCGATGAGGGGACAAAGGAGTTACACCTCCCAACTTTGACCCACGATCAGACATTGGAGTTACTCCTCCAGACAGTGCCCGTCGAGGAGACCGTGGAGCTACAAATGCTATGTCCGAAGACTGTGCCCGCCGAGGAGCAACAGGCAGGGCTAATGCTGCTCTATCTGAAGACTTTGTTCTACGAGGAGACGCCTGGCGAGGAGCCAAAGAGGATGTCGACATCTTCTCTGATTTTTTTGGCCGGGATGCTCCTGAAGACTTGGTCCGACGAGGAGACGACGGCGACACTGGCACCTTGGAGGAGGGTTCATCCTTGGTTTTTGTCGACCTTACCGATACTCCACGGGATTCTAAATGCGGCGCTCGTGAAGATGTACTGGAAGAATGGTGACGATATCGACCCCGAGAACTCGAAGTCTTGTCAACTCTGTGATTATCCGGTCGAGTAGATGTTCCGTCAGATCGCCTCTCTCTATTCTTTTCAGTATTCCTCTTCTTTTCAAGGCTCGGTGTCGACTCGACACTTCTTTCTTTCTCGTTACTCTTTCGCTTTTCAGTACTACGTTCTTTTTCACGACTTCGTCTCTTCTCGCTTGTCTCCTTGTGACCACTATCGCCCAGCTCTTTCTCGTTACTTCGTCTCTTTTCGGATTTCTTTTCCTGGTGGCCACTGTGGTTTACCTCGGCTTTTGGTTCCTTGTGGCCACTACCGCCGAGATCTTTATCGTTGATTCTCCTCTTTTCGGATCTCTTTTCATTGTGACTGCTACGGTCTATTTCGGGTTTCTGTTTGTCGCCAAAGTCGTTCATTTCAGGAGTAACTTCGATTCTTTCACTCTTAGGAGACGTGGCTCCCGTTCGTTCGCGACGCATGCGTTCACGCAACTTGGACCGATCCACTCCCTTCTTGGTCGGAGTGGACTGCAATGGAAGGGAGCTCATACAAACTGCCATGGCGGAATTCTTTGTCTTGCTCTTGTTCTTCGAGGCCCCAAAGAGCATATCCTCGTCCTCATCTTCGCTATTGTTGTTGTTGTTGTCTTGGCCGCCATAAAAGCTAAGCATACCCGACTCAATCGACTTGTTCAAGGCTGCTTCACTAGCTCCACTAGAGCGCGTCCTGTCGACGCGCTTCCTACGGATACGTGAATGGGATCTGGTCGACATGACGGACCGCCCGGCATCCGACATTTCTCCGGCATCGTCAGCAAATCTAGTATTGCGGCCGCGAGAAGGGTTCGAAACAGACTGGGAACTGCTCATGTACATCCCTGGCTTGGAGATACTCTTGGCCTGAAGGTTAAAGACATCGTCCAAGTCCAGGGACTGGTTTCTTCCTACACCTCGCCTCGGGGATGACGGCATGGTAATAACGGTGGTACTAACAGGCTCCTAAGTGGTGCGGTAGAAAATGGAAGAGTGGCGATGAGAATGCAACACAGAGCTTGGGCCTTCTTTGGAGCGTTGAGCTAGCGAGAGGCGATGGATTTTCTGCCGGGGGAGGGGGGGGGCGGGGGCACAACATTAACCAACGATCAACGATAAAACCCGCTGTCGGTAAAAAGAACCGAGAATGACCCATGATAATGACTAAATTGATGTTTCACGGTACTGAACTTCGGGGGCACTTCTGTTATGACCGTTTCCACGACCACCGCTTCCATTCTCCATGAAGTATTTCACCTCCTTACGAGACATATAATGGTACAGTGGAACGTATCGAACTTTATCGATTCTACAGTAGTTAGTACTGTATGATAGATGATAGACTTTGGTCAATAGCCCATTGACACTGACACCGCAACCATAACGGTACACCGTAACTAAAGGTCAATGCCGGATGAAGAGTAGTTGTTTGTGTTTGAATGTCATAACTTGGACTACAGCAGGACGCCTTCTCGATGATTCGTATCCTACTGCTGCATAGATATATTACTGTTGCTTCCGAATTGGATGAGAAAAGACGAAAGACAGGGGGCTTGCTGGCTACGACTTAGTACGAGCTAGCTAGTAGACTGGACGAATGCGCCATGTACCCTGGTAAATGATTATTGCTGTGTACTTGAAAGACTAGAGCTTGTTAGCTACAGTACTAGTAAAGTACGATCGCTGTTTTTTGTGAGCACACGTTCCAGGAGATATGGGGCTAGCGGGGAAGCCCTGTTGATTCATCAAGCATCGAAAGGTTTCCAACCGTGGTCGGGCCGAAAGAATTGCAGAAGTCGTATTGCCAGTCCACAACTTTTCAGCAGTAGCTGAGGCGCGAGGCCAAACACGGGCTAGAAAGTTGGTCTCGTCGACGCGTTCGCCCCACATGGAGGCATGACCACCAATTACCAAAGCCTTTTGTGCACTCGTTCCGTTGAAGTCCCTGGGATCACAACCGTAAAAGGATAACCAGTCCTGGTTTAGATGGTCGAGGTACCAACACGCCGAAATAAGAACCTGGTAAGATTGTGCGGTTGCTTTGAATCTAGCACTCAAATCCCAAGACTTCCAAACGTCGATCACTGTTTCTTTGGGTAGAGCCACGTTGGCATCAAACAATTCTTGCCAGACGATAGGACGTTTTTTAAGCGTTACTGTCACGTAGTCCATCAAGTCCCGTTCAAAGTAGTCTAGAAGTTGTACCTCGCTAGTCATGTTGTGCTCTTGCATCCACTTTTGAATCTTGGTCGAGTTCTTCCAACAGTCCATGGAAACCTCATCGCCGCCAATGTGGATCCATTGATCTGGCCACAAGGTCGCAATCTCGTTGTACAGTCTATGTACAAAGCTATAGAGTGCTGGATTCGTCGCGTCCAAGGGTTCTGAGGGTATTGCATCGCCACAATTCGTCATGAATTCGGGGTAAGCTGCACCAATTGCCTGCGAATGGCCCGGCAAATCAAACTCTGCAATGATCCGAATTCCACGAGCAGCTGCTTGTTCGACGACCAAGTTGACATCTGCAGGGCTGTAGACGCATTCCGCACAGTAAGATCCCTTGGCACTGAGGTCGGGGAATGAGGAGCTTTGAAACGGCCAAGATTGACTGTCTGTTACATGCCAGTGCAGCACATTCAGTTTGTTCATGGCCATGGCATCGAGGTTCTGAAGAATGAGACTTAAAGGTAGAAAGTGTCGTGCCGTGTCAATCAAGAGACCTCTGTAAGGATACGCAGGGCCATCTGTGATCTGTAAGGGTGTATCACGTATCAGATATGTAGGCACACCATTGTTACCATCGCTACCTTCGTCGTAGAAGCTGCCGCTGCCGTCGATCCAGCCAAACTCAAACAATTGCAGCAAGGTTTGGAGACCGTGTAAGACTCCGTAGATAGTCGGGGCTTCCAATAGGATATACCCATCATTGTCGATCACGGGGCGTATTTGTAGCTCGTAGGACTCGTCGACTTTGTATCGGAGGACGGTCTCATCGGTTAGCACGTTAATACGGATACCGATGAGAGACCAGATATCTTTTCGATCCGGATTGACGGGATAAGGCGTTGCATCTTGCGGGACCACGTTTGCCAGAGTCTGCAAGAATCGAGTCTCTGCCTCCTTTAAGATGGAATCGAAATGACCAGTGTAGGCAAAGGTGAATGCTTCGAGCGATACCGTTCGTAAAACAATGGAAGCTTCCGAGTAGAGTTCCACACGGCAGGCAGGCCATACCTTGTGGTTCGCTTTGTAGGCGGTGGTAAATGAAGCACTAGCAATGGCGATGACAAAAGGAATGGATACTCGCCGCATCCTTAATAATGCATCCTGCCTACTCGACAACAACAGCAGGAAGTTATTGTGATGTATGATGTACGTATCGCCGAGGTGATTCGATACGTTATTATAATACTTTGCTGTCGTCGCGTGTGTGACTTGCGTGCGGCGTGCGGCGAAAACGACGAACAATACCGCGGCGCTCGCATCATCATACGCCGTTTAATTACAATAAGTTTCGCGCCATCTATTGCTTATTGGAGCAGAGCTATGTATCATACCTATTCACAGAATCAGAGAAAGACACAGAGAGCGAACTATAGCATCGAGAGACGCCTCTTCGAAAGTGTGAGACACAATTATAAGTCATTAACGTGATTAGACTTCGTTGGAGATGCTGTTTTCAGTTTGTATTCTTGTTTGAGCATCTCTCCTACTAAACTAGTTTCCCGTCATGATGCGATCCGAGTAACTCGTATTTCCCTGTGCACGTCCTGCACCGCGACTCGATGGTGCGGCATCCAATCGATCCAAGAGGCCTCCCCCACCTTCGCCACCACGGCGACGATCGGCGTTTCTCTTGCCATCAGTAGCGACAGCTACTGCCGGGTTGGCTCCACCAGCCTTCTCGCTTTTGCGGTCCTTGAAGAAACCCTTCTTGCCGCTGGCCTTCTTGCTGTCGCCGTCGTCGAGTGACTGCATCTTGTCGCCACTGGCACCGCCACCAACTCCGGCTAAGGTTCCAACCATGCCCAGCATACTGGCACGGCGTCTGCTTCTTCCTCCTCCGGCTTCCTTTGGCTTTTCGGGAGGAGCAGGTGCATTTGCCATGGGAAGCATAATGTTCACACCTCGGTTGGATCCAATACCTGGATTTGCAGGTTTACTGCTACTAAAGCCACCCCCGCTCTTAAGATCCGCAAATGGATCACTACCGCGCACACCTACACCGACTCCCATACTCTCTCGGCGACCAGTGGGCCTTGTAGGGGCGGGAGCAGGGGCGGGAGTTGGCTCACTGTATCCATAGTCGGTTGTTTCTTGCTCCGGACCTCCGTAACCGTAGTCCGCTGTCTCTACGTTGCTTGCACCGTATCCGTAGTCGGTGGCGGGCTCGGGTTGGGTGCTGTGAGACATTTCGGGAGTAGATCCCGCCATACTTGCGCGACGGCTTCGGCGAGGGCGCCCCGCTATTCCAGTGGCGCCAGAGCCAGTAGACCCGATCGAAGCATCCGAGGCGCCGCTTCGGCTGCGTGCCGGTTTGTTGCCACGAGTCAAGGGCTCGGTACTTCCAGAGTCCAAAGAACGAGAAGGAGGACCACTTGAGTCCAAGCTTCGAGACGAGGCTGTACTGCTACCTACTACACTAGCGCGGCGAGCCGATCGTCTAGGTCTTGGTGCCGCTGGTGCGGCGGGAGCCTCATATTGCGGTTGTTGGAACCCAGTGTCGAAACTAGCACCTTGATCAAAGTTTCCAAAGCCTCCGCCGTTTCCGCCGTTTCCGTGACCGCTCCCGGAATCAATCGGGGGAGCAGAGCCCGCCATGGAAGCACGTCTTCGACTTCTTCCCGCCGAAGGTCTTGCTACGGGAGGCGCTATTCCTCCGCCTCCTCCGCTAGCCACGGAACCACTGTCAAAATCTCCTTTGTTGCTCTTGTTTCGAGTAAGTCCGGCATTTCGCGATTTCCCAGCACCAGGACGCGACGAGGCGGCTGTTGAACCATTGCTTTTAAAGGGGTCGCTATCGAAACCAAAGTCTCCCATGTTGTTGTTCTTGTAACCTAGGCAGGCCTTGTCACTCCTGGCACAACGAGGTCAAAGTGCTGCGTTTTGTGCGCTTCTGTTCCTGCGAGGTAAAAGCCCGTGACCAGTAAGGTACGCCGCCAGATCGATTCGGCCCTTGAGATTCGTGCCCGGAAGTCATTTCCAAAGGGCGTGATGACCCTTAATATTTACCAAAGTGACCTTCGGAATCAGCCGCCTTACTGTCATCTTAATAGTGGTGGAGTTCTTCAATCGAGTAGAGATCGGACACTCCAAACAATAGCCCCTAAGGCTAAATAATCTTCATCACTTGAACAGTACTGTACAATAGCCGCCTTGATATCTTATTCTACAGTAGCACTACCGTACCGTACCGTACCGTACTGTACTGTACTATAAGAAGTCGTAACCAGTAGTACCGGCATCGTGATAGTTCGACTAAGAGTGTGTAGTTAGACCACAAAGTTTGGCCAATCACCTGCGGAAGCGTAGCATTGGTTTCCGGTGATGGCTAGAGACTCAAAATATTACATGTAATATGGTTATGTCTGTCTTAAATCGTCTTGGTCTACAATCCCCAAGGTGTCGTCGGGCTTGGACCTCCAGCTCCGCCAGCAGTGGAACCAAAGGACATGCTCACGGTCGAGCTAGCCCCGTATATAGTCGATGCCCAGTCATCGTCGGCACTTGCGCCTCTTGAATCATCGTTGCCTTGAGGATCCTCGTCGGCAGAGGAGTCCAAATGCAACCTGAAGCAGAGGGCAGTGAAACCCTCCATTAGCAGCTTGCACTGGTCGGTGGTCAATGCCGTCATGTCAAGGGTACGTTTGTTAAAAATGAGGGCAAAACTTCTGCTGGCCAAACCATCTTTGCACCGCTTTCGCATGATGGCCGTGCCGGTTTGCCTCTTGGTCGTTGGATCTTTACTCCAAGCATGACGGACTTCGATACAACGAGCCAGATCAAGCTTGGGTCTCTTGCCCTTGTCACTATTTGCAACCTTGCCATCCTTGTCTTCAGCAGGCTTCCAGCTCAGAGTCTTTCCATTGGGCAGGAGGTAGAGCGTGCGCAGCTGCGATTTGCTCCAGCGGGAGCGGTTGTGCTTGATGACCGTGATACCAACACGCAAGCGTGCTGTAAAACACCTCACAAGAAAGTCGGAAGCGCTGGTGCATCCCACAGCTGGAGTAAACTTGGCAAGCTTCTTTGTCTGCAGTTCAGACTCGACATTGTCTTCAATGTTGATGCATGTAAGCTCCAAAGACGCGCGGCGCCGTGCTTTCTGCTTGTATTCGTCAATGTCCCTGTACCGGTCCGTGGCAGAGTCGTTGTACATGTTGGGGCCGTATATCTCACCATCCGAGGAATCGGATGGGGTGTCATCGTCACCTATGGAGACGTCAACGTCGGCCCAGTTTCCGGGAACGGCTCCACCGAACTTGATGGCATTCATGTCTGATGCGGCGAGTTTCTCGGCGGTGAGCGTCTGCAGCTGCATCGGAGATGTAAAAGGGCGCGCACGTCCCCAATCCTTCTTCTTGAGCACTTCCTTTTTTGCAGGAATACCCGTGTTGACAGAGGACGGTTGGATTCTCGTCACTGTGGTCGCTTGGATTCCCGCCACTGCAGTTGCTTCCAATGGATCTTCGACTTCGACAACACTTTTCATCTGGGGCGGGGCACCATACTTAACATCGGTCGCTTCCACTGGATCTTGTACTTGGACAACAGTATTGACCTTGGGTGGGGCGCCATACTTAGCTCGGTTGAGCAAAGAGTCGGGGTTGTTGAAGTCGTCGACATCAGGGGCCAAGTCTCGATCCGACATGCGGGATGAGTTGTTGAGCATGGAAATCACCTCACGGGGGCCCTGACCAGCAACAATGAGACAACTATTGCGGCGGCGAGTTCTCCTGTTGGATGACTGTGAAGCATCCGATTCACTGTCGTACGAGGGTCGGCCACCGGGATCTCTTGGCGTTTCGCCATATCCGTACGCCGTACTGGTACTTGTAGACTCCTTAGCGTCCGATTCTTGCCGGTCGCTTGAGGGGTCTTTTTGTGGAGCCTTGAAAGGATTCGTATCGGGGCGAATGATCGTGCTGTTCCTGCGAAGTGATTTACTGGAGCGACCCGACTGACGCGAACCCAAGCTCTCGGTGTCACTTGCGGCATCATTTGCATAACCGTACACCGTGGCATGAGTAGTCGGTCCATATCCATACGGGTCGTCATCTTCCGAATCGTCGTCACTGCTCTCCAGGTCGGAAACGTCGGCGCTAGGTTTAGCGGAGCCGTTGGTTGTGTTGCTCATGCGAGCGATTGCATCAGGGTTAATACCACTAAATTTGGGCGCTGGCGCCACTGGTTGGATGACTTCTTCCGTGGCAAGATCTGCCTCAGTAGGCCCTTCATGATCGCTCAATGAAAGCCGCATCTCCTCCAAACTGTCTCCAGTTTCTTGACGCTGGACACCACGTCGAGCTGGTACCGGTGCCTTCTCGTCAGCGCCCCGACGACCGCCACGACGAGTATTCGCTCCCACGCCTGCCCAAACGCCATTGCGCGCGGGTTTACTCTTGGGGGTATTGTCTTCGATCACGGCGAGATGGTCAACGATGTCGTCGGCATCCTCCTCTTCCAAATCGGAAATATCTCCCGATGTCGACGTGCTGTCGGCACTGATTCCGACGGATGCCGCAGGAGGAGGCGTCAAAGGACGATCATCTTGTGATGTCGGTGCTACTGGACTGTCGTTGGCTTCTTTGGACTCTACATCATCAGCATCAACCGACGCCTTGGGACGTCCGCGGCGAGTCTTGCCACCGGCCTTGGGTGTGGCGCGGGCAGTTGTTGCTGCTTGTGCCATGGCCATGAGATCCATACTGTCTCCAGTGATGTTACGCTGCAACGGCTGAAAGTCATCTTCTTCGTCGTCGTCGCAAAGTCCCATAACCTTCTGGTCTAGACTATCACCGGTGTTGCTTCGCTCCACAGGGGCTCGCTTTGAAGGTCCTCTTGCTTCTTGCGGTTCTTCTGTCGAATCACGGCGACCACCACGACGGGACTTGCCTCCCGAGTGAGGAGTAGCACGCGCCACCGCTGCGCTCTGTGCCATGCTCATGAATTCCAAACTGTCACCCGTATTATTCCTTTGTAGAGGCTGAACTTTGTCGTCATCGTCTTCATCCTCCTCGTCGACTTCTTCCTTTTCATCGACCTTTCCTCTAACCATCATGTCGAGGCTATCCCCAGTGCTAGTACGCGCCACCTGACGTCTTCCGTGGGCAGGCTCTTCGGAGCCGCGGCGGCCTCCCCGACGGGACTTTCCGCCAGCTTGAGGATGATGAATAAGATTGGCCGCTGCACCCTGTGCCATGACCTTGAGGTCCATGCTGTCAGCAGTATGTTGGCGTTGTAGCGGCTGAAATTGGGAGTCAGCTTTCCCATTGTCTTCTTCTTCCTTGGGATGTTCAGCACGATTCGCGGTATCGTACCGTCCATGGTTAGGAGGGTCGCTGTTATCGACAATGTCTCTATTGCGGGCAGGTCTGCGGGCAGGCGCCGAGTGGTCGTTCGAGGTAAAGCTATCAGTAGTGGTTTGATACGCCAGAGCTGTGGGAGGTGCAATGGGCATACCATTGGACATTCTCTTTGGCATACGAGCAACCGAAGCTGCTCCAGCTCCAAAGCCAGCAGAGCCTCGACGATGAGCAATGGGTGGGCCATCAAGAGCAGCAGCAGTAACGTGTGC
>Ga0307981_1003846_pt1 | contig 10964 bp, 6 predicted proteins | sample OrgLakmetagen987_FD_201849 | JGI IMG/M metagenome (GOLD analysis project Ga0307981, IMG submission 201849) | Saline water microbial communities from Organic Lake, Antarctica - #987 | ecosystem: Environmental > Aquatic > Non-marine Saline and Alkaline > Saline | place: Antarctica: Organic Lake... | reverse complement strand
GCGTCTAGCAGCGAGACCGCGTGGTTCCGGACTTTTGTGCGGTGCGGTGCTGTACTCGGTCACTCGATCTGTCAAGAGTCGCGAAAGCACCAGGTGGGACGTGTGCGTTTCTTTCCCAAGTACGGTATATCTCTTCAAGTCAGTCTTGATTGTTTGCTCTCTTCTCTCTCTCTCTCTCTTTGGTAGCGTAGCGTATGGCTCTACCGCACCGTACTGTTAGTCTAGTACCGTATGGAATGTCGAAAGCGTACGATAGCCGTGTACGAAGGAAGGTACCGTAAGTATGAGGGAAATAAATGCCTGGCTTCGCCACCGCAAAAAAAACCAAAAACCAAATTCGATGCTCGTCTTCGTCGTCAATCCGCGAGGTTCGCGGACTTTTTTTTTTGTTCCGTTGAGCGGCGAGTTCAACGGATGGAACGGCGGCGGCAGGCTTTCCGGCGCGCGGTTCCAAATTCCGCGACAGAAAAAAGGAACGACCTCGCACTGCAAACGAGAATACATTTATTCAATGAAGAGATGGCGGCGCTCCTACTGTCAAAATGGTAAGAAGTGTGCCAAGTGCACCAACAATAACTTTGTTGCACCGGTAATAGTATGCCATACAGTAGCAGTACTGTAGGAAACCAGTAATGGAAATAGTTTACCAGTAGTACTGTGATACTCTATGCACTGTAGCTCCACTTCACCTTCACCGAATCCTTTTTGTGGCTGGCTGCTTGAATCCGAACACAGTCGGCCGTGTGCTGCGGCATATGCTCTTCTCTCTCTACCTATCGGTTTTCCCTGACAACCGGCGTAATCGCGGTCCATTCTGGTGTAGGCCAATAAGGATAAGGTGGATAGGAAAGAACCTATGTTCAATTTCCAGTTCCCTGGTCGCAGCTAGTCTAGCTAGGTGGTCTGGCGGCGCATTTTAGCTGAGTGGTTTTGCCTAGACTTACTTACTTAACTAATTTGCGACACTAAATAATTAGCTTTTTCTGCTTTAAGTATTGCTGGTAAAAAGGCGCCAAATATCTACCAGTAACTTTCGCATTCTCGCTTGCTGTGGCAGGTCATTATCTTTGCCACCATGGTATTTGGCGGAGCCTCTGGACCAACGGTGGGCTTGGGAGCCTTATTCCGTAACATGCTTCATCCCACGGAAGTACCCTCATCGTCCGTCTTTGGTGTCCTCTGGAAGCCTCCCACCAAGACGGCGCCGCTCCTTGCCACCAACATGAACGACGACGACAACGATGACGACCACCACCATTACCACGCGGGCGACAGTGTCCGCGTCACCTTTCGCAACAACGGCACCGACCCCTTATTGTTGTGCTGGGTCGACCAAGACGGCCATCCCCATCACTTTTACTCGCTAAAACCAACGGACGTTGTCACGGGACCCGTCACGGTCGACGACCACACGGAGCGCACCTGTACGGGTCACGCATTCATCTTGGCACACTGTCCGACACTTGCTCTTCACCAACAAGCGGTCCAGAACCAATCCTTGACCAACGCCACAGTCATTGGCGGCTACCGACCCCTGCACGTGCGCAATAAATACCAAAATGCCGACTCCACTTATCCCCTGCACATTGTCACAGTACAGCAGCGAACTACTACCGTGCTGGCACGCCGCGGTTGGTGGGGCTCGTCTTGTTGCGGTTGTCTGCCGCCCGCGGCCAAGACACCAAAAGCATTTCACGCCAGTTTGCGCAACGGAAACGAACCAGACGATAATGACGACGATAATGACGAACACGACGTTGACTATGCGTGGGATTTATCCGTGTCGCAAGGTGAAATGGATCCCACACCGTTCGACACTACCCGCAAACGCTACTTGAAGGCCACCGTCGGTGGCTGGCCCTTGCGCTGCGAAACATGCTGGCACGGCAACGACCAAGAGGTCAAGGAACGGCTGACTAGGGATTTGAGAAACGTGGTGAAATGCCTTCCCAACCAAGCCTGTTTAGCGCTACAGAAGGATACCTACCTGTGGGTCAATCGATCTTTGCGATATGGACCAGCTGCGTGTCCCGAACAAGGCAACGGCCTTTGCTTTCATCCCGATCCAGAGTGGTTGCGACAAAACGGCTGTCACCAAGCCAAGGCGGAATGCGTCGAACTGTACGACGTGAAGGAATACTGCGACATTAGCCGCATGTGGGGCACGGGCGGCGTCCTGATTCATGAATTCAGTCATTCTTATCACTACAAGGTACTGCCGGACGGCTACGACAATACAGAAATCCTAGACTGCTACAACGCTGCCATGAAGGAGGGACTGTACGATTGTGTTCGAGTCCACGGCTCGCAAGGACCGACCGCTAGAGCGTACGCGTGCGACAATGCCATGGAGTACTTTGCGGAACTGTCCACGGCCTTTTTGGGAGGCTTGGACGAAACGGAGGAATTCAACAAGTGGTATCCATTCAACCGAAAGCAACTCAAGGAACATGATCCGAGAGCCTACGCGCTGCTAAAGCGTCTCTGGCAAGTCGACGACGCTTAGAAATCATGTCCAAAAGTAAACATTTCACAGTGTATTAGTATTTTATCGAGACACGTCTAGAGCAAAGGACCGAGCAGGCATTCTTTTTTAATTGGTAGCCTGCCTTCGCAAAAGCGATGATTGTTGCTCTCGAATCATTTCGAGCTCCGAATCGTTTAGCTCTCCGTCGTAATCTCCACCGTACTCGAGCGCATCCATCAGTTTGGCAAGTGCAATGATACTACCCGTCTGTTGGAGATAGAGGACGAAATCAATTTGGTTCTGAGCGTCATCGTCGTCGTCATCTTCGTCAAAGGATTGGGACGGTGAGCCGTTATCCTCGTCCTTGCTAATGCCCGTCTTGCTACCATCTTTGCCCTTGTCATCCGATACATCCGAGGATTCCGAAGCCTTGGACACACGAGCACCTGTGCCGCTCGCTTGCTTGGCACTTTTGGGAACTGGAACCTCGGGTTCTTGTTTTTGCTTGGTCTTTTTTTGCTTGATCTTGTCCTTCTTCTTTTTGTTCTTGCTCTTTTTGGCATTCTTCTTGGCTTCAGTCTTTTCCTCGGTTGCTGCCCAGAGCTCTTCTTGGTAGTCCAAGTGATATACCCTGCAGTTACAGTTGCAGCACACATGGCATTTACACTCTTCGCAAAACGACGCATCCGAGGTTCGATGCTTCGAGAATGACTGGCTGCAAAGAGCGCAAGACACAAAGTGCTGCTTCCAGATACGATCAGCTCGTTTGGTTACTGCACTGCTGTTGTGACCTTCGCGAGCCTTTTCAATTAACGACGCATTGACCAACGTGGGCGCTCGATTGTCATCATCTCCTTCATCAATGTCGCCACTTTCCATCTGCTCTCGATGAATAATCTCGCGTGTCTCTTCGACTTGCAGGACGCGTTCGAGACCTTCTAGCGCCATCATGACCATGCTAGCTTCGGATAAGAGCACACCAAGCACGGAAACGCAGCCCTCGTCCACCAGTACTTCAATCTGCGAGTCGCTTCCACAGCTAGTCGCATTCAAAACGACCCAGCAAGCTTCACTGCGGACCTCCTGGTCGGTCTTTTTGTCGCGCACAAGCTTGACCAACGGCGGAATGGCACCCGAGTCAATAACGGCTTGGATCTGATCCACCGTTCCAGCAGCAATATTCGACAGAGTCCAGCAAGCTTCCTTTTGGATTTCCCGATTGTTGTGCGCCACCAGTTCCCTTAATCGCGGAACGGCGTCGCAGTCCAAAATGACTTCGGTATAATCCGTAGTCGCTGCACCGTGAGTGTCGTCACTGCATTCCGCACACACAATGTTACCAATGGTACGCAACGCCGGCTTGGTAACTCGCCAGCTGGGATGCATCAACAATTCCACCAACCGCGGAACCAAACCACCCTTGGGTGCCTTGGAAGTATCCTTGGTTGTCACGACAGCCGCAATGTGCGACGACGGTCCGTCACACAAATGAGACAGCGTCCAGCATGTATAACTCAGTACTTCGGAATCCGACATGCGCAAAAAGCGTCGAAGGACGGGTAGCAATAGCGACATTTCAATCTCGTCGGCACTCGAATAATCGCTCGATTTACCTCCGTTCTTGGCATTGGCCGACTGCTGAAAGATACCGTCCACCAAATTCGACAAGGTCCAACTACCAATTCGTTGCAACGACACATTGTTGGGATGCGTTTCCAAACAGCGCAACAACTGATTCATGACGCCAGCTGCCAAAATCACATCCCGTGCCGACACGGACTTGTCTCGACTGTCCAAGGACGAACTCGCCGCTGTACTGCCGCTGGAAGCGCCACCGGGAGAATCTCCCGCCGCGATACTTCCCAAAATCCACAAGGCTTGTTCGTAAACGGCCACATTGGGACTCGACAAGAGCGAAATCAACGTGGGAATGGCATCCGCGTGTCTTAGTAAGAGGTGTTGCGAAGAGGCCGACAAGTGTTGCGGAAACGAAAGGGCGCCCCCCGTTTGTCCCATGACGGGCGTGGGTGGTGGCAAAAATGCGTTTTGCGGAACACTGCTGTGCGCGCCTCCGGGAGGCGGTGCCAAGGACGTAAAGTTGATTCCACCATTGCCTGCCGTAGCACCTTGGGTGGTTTGTGCTGCCGGGGGAAAGAGGGGTGCCGGTGGCATGGTCCAATTGGCGCTGCTGTTATTTCTCTTGTCCTTGTCGAATTTTTTGTCTGACGAGCCTCCAGTACTCTGAATGGTCGACGTTAAACTAGCGTCAAAGGCCGCGACAGCCTCGACCGACAAGGTTTGCGAAAATGATAGCGGTGGAAACGGAACGGATCCAGGGGCGGGTGCTACAAGAGAAGGATATGGATATTTGGAAGGTGCATACTTGCTAGCGGCATCCATGGCGTCATTCCAGGAGGGAGTCGATCCCTTGACGGCTGAAACCGCAGCTTGTGCCGCTGCTGCCACGGCCGATGTTTGTTGGGCCGTGTGTTGAAAGTACGATTGCTGGGCACACAATTCGGCTATATTCGTGAGAGCCAAGAGGGCCTCGACTTGCACAGCGGGACGATCGTGCAAATTTAACCAAGACAACAAGAGAGGAACCCAGTTGCGCTCTTGCGCCACGAGGAGTAATTCCTTGCTGGACGGCAACAGCTACGGTGGTGGTGGAATGTGTGAGTGTGTGGATGTATGGAACGTATTGTGAGAAAGGGGCGATCGAATGGAAGCAACACACATGCAGCAAGGATGTATGTATATATATATGATACGGTATCGTACCTCTCGCAACTTGCGACAGGTAGCCAGTTGCAGGTCGGCCGTCTTGTCTTGCTTGACGGCGGGCCACCTGGCACTGCCAATCGAGTCTTCCAGCTGAGCCGACTGTATAGCTTGTTTCTTCTCTTGCTCTAGCATGAACTCTTTGAGTTCAGCCGCCAAGCGCTTGGCTCCAGTCGCAATCTCTTCCGGGCATGTTCCAGGAGCAGTAATAGCGGCAGCGGTAGCGGCTGCTGTCGATACCAACGTGGTTGCTACCAAAGTGTCGGCCGGTTTGGCGGCGACAGCATCGTTTGTCTCGGCGCTTGCCATGCTGTACGGTATGTATATGAATGTAGGTGTCGAATGTATCGAGGGATTCGGAATAGGTGCAGCGACTGGCTCCGACTATCGTACGGTAGCTACTCTAGAAACGCCGGAGGTTGGTCGCGGTTTTGGGTACTGGTATGGGCTTGGAATGTGAACGAATGACTTTCACGTCGAGCCGATGTACTTGAGAGAACCGGACGATTGGGTGAACAGTGTCTATCGCGGAGGACTCTTAACAGCCAGCGGTACTGTAGATGAACGAATGGAAGACGCACACGGATAACTGCTGCGATCGACCGTCACTACGCTGTACTGTGGATCTCAATCTCAGGTCAATCGTACAGTATATCTGTATCGTATAACGACAACTAACGACCTCTGCTAACTGCGGATGGCGGATCGATCGAAGGAGCGCAGAAGAAGCAAGCTCACAAGCTCCTCCTTTCTTCTTGGTCAGACAGACGCCGTTTCTAAGCGGATCGCTATTTTTATGGCTCTCTCTAAAGACGGTCCAAGTCCAAGATTTGAATGAATGAATCAATCACACTTTCGTGAACACAAAGCACGAGATGTGAGATTCCGTTTCCCGTTTCACACATCCCGGACCATACTGTAGTCTAGTCTTTCTTCCTCCTTCCTCCTACTTGCAACACAACAGAGACAACAGACAACAGACAACAGACAACAGACAACAGCGCAACACAACAGCGCAGCACAACAGCGCAACACAACAGCGCAACACAACAGCAAGCAGCAAAGCTTACACTTACGCTTACACCACGACACTGCGTAACAAGTATTCTACACCAGCAAACATGTCGGACGAAGAAGACTACGAGTACGAATACGATGACGACGCTGACGACGACAATGGCATGCAGCAAGACGCCGGCGGCGACAAGAACAATCAAGACAACCAGTTCGAGTACACGGACGACGAGGAAGATGCGGACGACGGTGAAGTGGCGCTCGAGAATGCCTATTACAACAGCAAGGGCCTGCGCGAGACGGATCTAGTCGCCGCGGCCGCGTCCTTTGAACAAGTCATTGAATTGGAACACGCCGAACTAAAAAAGACTGGCAGTTCCAAGTCCGCCGGTCCCTGGTCCTTCAAGGCCATGAAGCAACTCATCAAGCTGCACCTGCGGGCCGGGAATGCGGACGAAATGCTCAAGCATTACAATCGATTGTTGGAGTGTATCGCTACCGGTGACGCGAGTCCAGCGGCCATTGAAAAGGGTGTTAATGGCATGTTGGAGCGCGTGGCTGCGCTCTACCAAGGCAGCACGAATCAGCATGGTGCCGACAGCAGCAACAGCATTCTCATGGATCCACAAAAACTGGCCTTGCAAGTCTACGATGCTACATTGGCAGTCTTCCAGCCGGAAACAGGTGCTTGCAAGAATGAAAGACTCTGGTTCAAGACAAACATGAAGTATGGACAGTTGTTGTACGAAATGAACGAAACGGCCAAGCTGCAGCAAGTCTTGAAGGATCTCAAGAGCCTTCATCCGCAAGATCAAACCGACAACGACGACGCCATGGGTGGTACAGCGAGCAGTAGTGCGAGCTCCACGGGCTCTTCAACACAGTCGCTTGAGATTTACGCCTTGCAGATTCAACTATACTCGCGTCAAAAGGACAATAAAAAGTTGCGTGAAACCTTTACCAAGGCCATGGCGGTTCGTGGTGGCATTCCCCATCCCCGCACCATCGCGCTCATTCAAGAACTGGGTGGTAAAATGCACATGGCGGCTCGTGAATATGAACCCGCCATTAATACTTTCTTTCAAGCCTTCAAGTCGTACGACGAAGCGGGGGATCCGAGTCGTTTACGCTGCCTGAAGTATTTGGTCTTGGCGAGCATGCTGCACGCGAGTACCATCAACCCGTTTGACTCTCAGGAGGCGCGGCCGTACCGAGATGATCCAGAAATAGTGGCCATGACCAATCTGGTCCAAGCCTTTCACAACAACGACGTGAAAAGTTTCGAGCGCATTCTTCGACAGAATCAAGGTCGCATCATGGAGGACGAATTTGTCCGTGAGCATGTGGAAGACCTCTTGCGAACTATTCGTACCCAAGTCTTGCGGAGAGTCATTCGTCCGTACACGCGGATTTCGTTGGAGGCAGTAGCACGTGAGTTGAACGATATTCCAGTCACTAATGTGGAGAGTCTGTTGGTGAGCCTCATTCTAGATGGTAGTTTGGACGCAAAGATTGATCGCGTCACGGGTGTTTTGTTGAAACAGGCGGAACGCGGGAGTGCCGATACTCCGGCGGCGAATGCGGGTGTGGCTCTTGTCACCAAACCTGGCAGCGAAACTGTGCAGAAATGTGAAGCAATGGATCAACTCATCCAACAGCTAGAGAACTTTTCGGCACAGGTCACGAGTACGCGGGTCAAGGATAGTGCAATGGTCATGCGGGGTCTTGTCCATTGATGATGCTGGGCTGCTCATCTAGTCGATCGAGATGTCCATGCGTTTGGGCAAGCGACTGGTTCGGGGCATGCTGGTAGTTCGTAGATAGACTCCACTTATACAACCCCTCTAGCTAGAGCTACTACTATACCGTACAGTACTACGACAGTTACCAGAGATAATCGAATCAACTACGCATACATCATGTACGATCGACGTTATCGCTAACCTCCTTCTTGCAGCATACTGGCGCCCATCAGTATTTTACGAACTGTACGTCAAGGCGAAACCTTAGATGGCAATCCGAGCGCCCTTGACGATCTTTACACTACGAACTACGAAGTCAAAATGCCAACAGAGACGGGGATAGCGTCAAGTGACACCAGTGGGCTCCTGACCGAGCACCTTGACGCCTCCCTTGCCTACAGCAACACCGCTGCGAGACTGCGCTACGAACTATGAAGTCACGGCGACAGAGACCGAAAGGACAATGCAAGGTGACACCTGTGGACCCCTTCGCCCTAACACCTTGGTGCGCCTTGCCAACAGCAATGGTGCTACTACGAGAACAACAAATTTATTTTTTATTTGTGTCTGTGTAAACCAGTACCGGTAACAACAAGGCGAAGCTCAAGAACTGAATCGGAACAGACGATCTGCCTGTCAACCAACTGAACCAGCAATAACAGGGCGAAGTTCAAATACTGAATCAATCGAAGAGATGTTCTTTGCTTGCTAACGAGCAGGGCATTTCGACGCGAGAGATATGCACAAACAAGCTGCATTGCGCTTGCGCGACTCCCGTAAAAAAGTGTTCAAGTGATTTGTGTTTTCGTCTAAATCCGTTGTCGCTGTTGATTATTTTTGTACGATTCGACAAGCTTTGACGAGGACTCTGGTACTGCTTGAAGGATCTTTGAGGAGTGAGAGAGAGAGCTCAGCTGAGCTAGACTCAGCTCCCGCGGTTCCGGGATGCAAGACGTGAAAGGTGATGGCTTTGACCGCGACTAGGAGTAGGCTTTTAAATCAGCAAGAACACGACTACCAAATCTCCGAAGCTCACTTTCTATCTTGGCTACATTATGGTTGATTCTTCACTCTGAATCATCCGGCATAGTCCTTAATGCCGACCATGATTCCATTTAGGAACTCAGACATGGTCATGGTCACGATCGTGCCCTTTAGGAGATCATTGTCACGATCATGATCCCGTTTACAGTAGGGGATCAGGCATAATTATACAGGACCCTCTGCAAAGAGTTGGGTCTTGAGGCCATTGTGCAAGAACATCAAAGAAAGTTAACTCAAGAATGTCTTATTCATAGTGACACCCCACCCTTTCAATGTCTTGGTGGAATAGAAACAAGTATCAAAACGCTCCAGCAGTTTGGAGAGAAGGGTAACGTGGACCTTTGCGATTGGGAGATGGTTTACGGAGGCCCAAGGGGTCGAGGCGCTGGTATTTTCAAGGCAGGGCCCAGCTCTCCAGGTCTTTGAGGGCAGAGCATTGTTCTGGGACGTCTATGCCGAGACTCTTGTCGAAAAAGGCAAGGACGCCGAATACTTACGTTCCACGTTTCGCAACTCTTTGGGATGGAACGGCTTCTTTGTTTTAGGAGCTTTCTGAGCTTTCTATATGTTCAAGTTGCAGGTCGAAGATCTCCCTCTTGAAGATGCATCAGAAGAAGATAAGGCGAAGGCCTTTGGGTCGTTCGGATACGTTGGTGTCAAGCTATATCAGGTGGCGTTCAGCGATTTAGGGAGAGACCTTTCCTTGGATTAGATGCAGTCATTCTACAAGGACTTGGTTGCTCGAGATTCAAGCCCACAAGAAACGCCGCGACCGGCCAAGGCGCGCTTCAATTCTGCACATATCTGGAATACGTGTCAGCGTTGCCGCCATGTACAGTACGACGAAGCTGCCCGGCGCGTCTCGGAGATCTCCACAGGTGGCGGGCGCATGTCTATTCTGACAGTCATGCGTGTGGAAAAGGTTTTGATAGAGGACCGCGAAGAAAAAGGAAACTGACATAGCAGAGCAGTAAACAAATAATTCACATGAAAACAACATCGATGCCTAAATAACACTATATCAAGACGGAGAACGAGGCGAGACGTCCACACCAGATCGAACAGGTAGCTATCGTGGACTCTACCTCTTTGTCGAATACGAGACCTCTCTGTAGCTATATTGCTACTCTGCAGGTCTACTGGTAGTATCCAAGGTACGGACGGGAAGACTCGACTCTTTCGCGTCTCAAATTATATCGAGATCGACTCTATTCTCTCTCTACGCATATGATACCGGTACTAGGTGGGAGTACTTTTGGTCTGTGCGTCATCGCCAAAAAGTGACTACTCGTCATCGTCAAATGACTACTAACAGCTGCCAAACCCAAAACTGTCACCGAATCCAAATTCGGTACCATTCTTCACCTCATTCTTGTCCAGAAACAAAGCGTAACTACCCAATCCATAACGGCAACACAAGCCGTCGCCATACGAGTCGACAATATCAAATACGTAGCATTGGGTGAGAACATCAACACAGGCGGAATATTAGTAATTCTCACTCCTATCAAACGTGGTCTTCGTACAACGCCGGGAGGACCAGATACTTTCTATTTCTTCTCCTTTTGCATCCACTTTGGACAACTGCACTGTTGTCTCTCGCGGAAACAAATCTGTACGGAGAGATAGAAGAATTTCAGTACTCGGAGCAGGATCACTAGGTGAAGCACTCGGAAGCGACATGCTGGGCGACGCGCTGGTCGGCGGCGCCGTCGGAGGACTAGTTGGTCTGCTATGGTCGGCGGGCTAGTCGGGGGACTGGTGGGTCCACTGGTCGGTGGACTGGTTGGCGGACTAGTTAGTCCGCTGGCCGGCGGGCTAGTCGGGGGACTGGTGGGTCCACTGGTTGGCGGCGCCGTTGGAGGACTAGTTGGTCCGCTGGTCGGCGGGCTAGTCGGGGAACTGGTGGGTCCACT
>Ga0307981_1003843_pt1 | contig 10967 bp, 5 predicted proteins | sample OrgLakmetagen987_FD_201849 | JGI IMG/M metagenome (GOLD analysis project Ga0307981, IMG submission 201849) | Saline water microbial communities from Organic Lake, Antarctica - #987 | ecosystem: Environmental > Aquatic > Non-marine Saline and Alkaline > Saline | place: Antarctica: Organic Lake... | reverse complement strand
ATGGATCACTACTGCCCCTGGATGTTCAATGTCATTGGATATTTCAACTACAGGTACTTTGTGAACTTCTTGATATATGTAGCTGTGGGAATGATGTATGGTACAGTGATTATGTATCAACCCTTTATGATGATTGACTCCACTGACTATCGAAGACAAATATCTCAATCAAGAGGTTTGTATCAAAAAGAAAAAGACCTGCAGGACGGTCACGAACTGAGTCTGGGCAAGAATTCAAAATTTCGCTACACGCATGTGCAACACTTGATACCGAATGTGCCTATTCCAAATGAAGCAGCTCCCATCGCCTTTTCCTTTATGATGTGTGTGGCAGTGGGATTATCAGTTTTCATTCTGCTTGTCTTTCATTTCTATCTCATCTTCACTGCGCAAACTACTATTGAATTCCATGGAAATATGGTCAAGAGGGAAAAGTGTAAAATGGCTGGGGAAGTATATTCAAATCCGTACGATTTGGGCTTTCGTCGGAATTTAGAGCAAGTGTGGGGCAGATTGGGCAATGAAAGACCTTTTTGGCTATTATTTTGGACAGCTTTATTGCCGAGTTGGAGACAAACCGAATTCTTACCTGTTCCTTTTCACGGCGAGGCGGGACTACGTATAACGTGGAAACAGCCAAAGTCTCTCGTCACCTTGGAAGATATTGAAGCAAGAGAAGGCTTTACAAATAATGATATAGTATAACTAAAATCTCAATTTTGTAATGATTTGTCATGAATAAATCTGAATATGAAGTCGAACGGTTTAGTGTTTAGTTTGTTCATAGCTTCAATTCAAAGGATGGATGATCTCATCCAACTCTTTCTCCAAGAGTGTATCTAGCTGCAAATATTGCCTGTTGCAATATGTATGATGGACACTGAATCTGGGTGCAGTACTATAGAACGTAAAAGAAGTATGTTAATTTTTATGACAACCGAGGAAAGAAATGGATTTGTGATCGTTTGAAAGCAAGCCTTTTTACAGGACGAAAAGGGCCTGCAGCCTACATGCGACGCAATTTGACAGAGTGTCGCGCGTCATCAGAAATAAGAAATAAGAAGGACCTTGCAATTTTCGCAAGATCGGTATCGGAATTGTTCCATCATCTAATTAATCACAATTAATACATCAATACTATTCTATAAGTATCGTATATTAAACTACTATAAGAGGTTTTCGTCTCGCAAATCGCAAAACTCATATCTTTTCCATAGTGTGCAATAACGACCAACAAATCAATAAAAATGGCGCAGCCTCGTCGCCGCCGGCAACAAAAATACCGTCTTCAAATTCCAATCCTATCGTCACTATGTCCTAGGCTCACTGTACCAATCCCACACTCCTTGTCTCCTAGCCGTTTGTTTTATTTCTTTACATCATCCGCACTCTACCTTTTAGGTCCAGTACTGATCCTCGTTACTGCCGGACTATTATTTTGCCTCTCTTGGACTTTCTGGGCTATAATACTTCCTCTGCAATTCAAGTCCTACACGAGTTACAGTGCCATCGCTAATCAAAGCTTTGTGGCATTCATCTTGATCAACATTGTCATCAACTATATTTTATGTGTCACAACTAGGAATTCGCAAAACAAACATTATGACAGTGTCGTGAGAGAACTAGCGCGGGCGACTGCCTTTGACTATCCCGAAACCGACGAACGCAGAGAGAAGTGGAGACAAGAATGGCGTGAAATGATTGTAGAGAAAGCGCGACAAAAAAGACTTCAAGAAAGGCATCAAATGATGAATAAATACGATCATGGTGACGAAGAAGAACAATCTAGTCCTTCCAATGACACCGGCTCTCAGAATGCCTCCAATAGCAATGCAAGTTTACGAACTGATTTAGTTGAACCTCAAAGTGATGCGCTGAAACGAAGAAAGATTGGGACGGGTGTAGCAGCTTCTGGGGCAACAGTTGCTCAACCTATTGTACCAATGATGGGCAGATCTTGGATGTGGATTGGTCCCAATGATTGGTCTTACTGCAACCGTAGCGGGTTGCCAAAGCCGCCTCGAAGTCACTTTGATCATGTCACAAATAGTCTTGTGCTCAATATGGATCACTACTGCCCCTGGATGTTCAATGTCATTGGATATTTCAACTACAGGTACTTTGTGAACTTCTTGATATATGTAGCTGTGGGAATGATGTATGGTACAGTGATTATGTATCAACCCTTTACGATGATTGACTCCACTGACTATCGAAGACAAATATCTCAATCAAGAGGTTTGTATCAAAAAGAGAAAGACCTGCAGGACGGTCTTTACACGCATGTGCAACACTTGATACCGAATGTGCCTATTCCAAATGAAGCTGCACCCATTGCCTTTTCCTTTATGATGTGTGTGGCAGTGGGATTATCAGTTTTTATTCTGCTTGTCTTTCATTTCTATCTTATCTTCACTGCGCAAACTACTATTGAATTCCATGGAAATATGGTCAAGAGGGAAAAGTGTAAAATGGCTGGGGAAGTATATTCAAATCCGTACGATTTGGGCTTTCGTCGGAATCTAGAGCAAGTGTGGGGCAGATTGGGCAATGATAGACCTTTTTGGCTATTATTTTGGACAGCTTTATTGCCTAGTTGGAGACAAACCGAATTCTTACCTGTTCCGTTTCACGGCGAGGCGGGACTACGTATAACGTGGAAACAGCCACAGTGTCTCGTCACCCTGGAAGATATTCAAGACGGAGGAGGCTTTACAAATAATGATATAGTGTAACAAAAATCTGAATATTAAGTCGAACGGTTTAGTTTGTTCATAGTAGCTTCAATTCAAAGGATGGATGATCCCATCCAATTCTTTCTCCAAGAGTGTATCTGGCTGGACACTGAATCTGGGTGCAGTACTATAGAACGTAAAAGGAGTATAAGTTTGTTTAAAAAACAACCGAGGAAAGAAATGGATTTGTGATCGTTTGAAAGCAAGGGCGAAAAGGGCCTGCAGCCTACATGCAACACAGAACACAGAGATAATATCTCAACTTCAACATTCCACATTCCACATTCCACAACACTGATACACAAAACGTCTGAAAGGAAATCAACCTCATCTCTCGCAGACAATAATTGTCAACCATAGCATCCCAATTCAAATATCGAATAGGTAGAATCAAATGAAGGCAATTATCTCTACATTCAATGCTATGCTTCTCTGCCTTGCAGTTCGTCCATCGCAATCCTTTTCTCCTTCCAGTAGTACCAAACCTGCATCCCACCACACTTGGTTACTCAAAGCTGCTCCCAAGGAAGCATTATCAGATATTGTCATTCCCAATGTATTCAACTTTGGAGGAGTCACCATATCTTCTGAAGATCTAGCAGAGGAAGATCCCAGAGTATGGGTCCCTCAGACAGATTGTCTTTCCTTTCGACCGCTCTGTTTCTGCACTTCCCAAGGGTATTATGTGAATCTCCTCAAATTCAAAGGAGGAGGAATCTTAGGACGCCATCGCCATTCATCTCCGGTTCATGCATTTACCTTGAAAGGTGGTTGGGGATATGTGGAACATGATTGGCATGCAGATGCAGGGACGTATGTATTCGAACCTCCTGGTGAGACGCATACTTTGATTGTGGATGAAGGTTGCGACGAGATGGTGACATTATTTCATGTGACTGGTAGTTTATTGTATGTGGATGAAGATACCGATGGAATTATTGGGTTTGATGACGTCTTTAGTAAATTAGAGAAGGCGAAGAAATGGTACGCAGAATGCGGACTGGGAGAGGACTATGTGCAGCAATTTGTAAGATAGCGAGCTCTCTGTAATTGGTAGATCCGCAGGTTTGGGAACTTTTCGGAGAAGCTTGGATGTGACATAAATAAGTATGATGGGAACACACATGACCAGGCAAGCGCTTATCACAGTGTGCTCGTGGGTTTTTTTCTTCTTGTGTGTCATCATGATTCAAGGGTTCATTTAAATTCTAAACTTTGCATATAACAAAGAAACGAGAATCAATGTGAAATATACTTTCGTAGCATTCCTTTTATCTATTCATTCTTTTCTGCGCGCTCACACATCTTCCAGAGGGTATCTATCAGTATCAGGACCGGCAGGTATGATACAAGCAGATACTTTCCTCATCTCGCAGAATAATGACATTTTGTATTTTGAAAAACATCTCCCAAACCAACAAATGATGATATTGGAATTTTCTGACGCATGAGTCACAACATCATGCATGATGTTGAGAGAGTTCCAACTGGATCGAGACCTCCACATTGAACCTCACAACAGGAACCAGGACCAAAAAGTGTGCACCAACAATCATCACTGCATTGATCAAACGATCGTGAAAGAGAAACCGACGCTACTTTTGCACCACCATCTGATCCATCTTAAACGGCAATTGTACACAGATCAAGAAGTCATCTCGTCAATTAAAAAGCAAAGATGAAGATCAGAGTAGCTGCCCTCACTACCATCCTTTCCTCTACATCGTTTGCCATCGTATCTGCTAACGCCAACACCAACAACAACAATAACCCAGGAGGGTACTACAATTCCTACGGCAACGGTGCACCTCAACAGCAAACGCAGCAGATCAATGATCAGCAACAGTATTATAATCAGGGTGCACAATATGGACATCAGCAGCAGCAGGGCGAGCAGCAAAGATACGATTTGCAACAGCAACAGCAACATCATGGGGAGTACAACCAGCAGGAGGAAGCTCAAGGTCAAGCTCAAGAGCAAATGCAGGAATTAGACAGCACAGAAGAGAAAGCAGAGGCAGAGGAACTTCCACCACTTCCAGAAGGATGGACCGAATACATCGATGCCAACAGCGGAAAACCTTACTATTACAATGCATTGGATGGAACAACCACTTGGGAAAGACCCGTCGCACCCACTCCCGATGACGAGGCAAAGGAACCTACAAGAATGGAGGAGACTGTGAAAGAAAAAGATGAGTTCTTTCAAGATGAGGGAAAGAATGAAAGTATCATTTCGGATTATCAGCAACAGGAACAGTACTTGGAAACTCCAGTGGAGTCCAAAGAGGATGCAGCATCTCAATACGTGGAAGAGACAAAAGAAGATAACGCAACCTTGAAAAATGATCAAATCAAAGATGCACCGCAAGATTATGATCCGCAGCAGTTCTCCGATGATCACCGGCAGTACCCCGATGATCATCAGCAGCAAAGTGGATGGGGGACGCCACAGCAGCATGAAGGAGGTTGGGGCATGCCTCAGAAAGATCAGTTGGAGCAACATCACTCGCAACAGTGGGGGAAGTCCACATCTGAAGTTCCACAGCAAATTCATGAGGATAAGCCAAAGCCAGGAACAGTGGAAGCGCTAGAACCTGAACAGAAGGAAGAGTGGGGTAAGCCTCGTGTCGAAGCAAGTCAGAGAGATGAGATGAAACAGGCACCTTCCCAATATAACCACCAGCCTCAGTTCGAAGATAGTCAGAGAGATGAGATGAAACAGGCACCTCCCCAATATAATCATCAGGCTCAGAACGAAGATAGGCAGAGAGTTGAGATAAAGCAGGCACCTCCCCAATATAATCATCAGGCATCACATCAGTCTCTTCAGCATCAGCAGCAATGGGGTAATGCATCACCCATAAAACAGGAAAATGAGAAATCCGAGAATAAGCAGGAACCTCCGCAGCAGCAGCAGCAATGGGGGAGACCACCTCAGGACAATGCACCCCCTCAGCAACAGTATGGGCGACCTAATGAGCATCCACCTCAACGATCTCCTCTGCCTCAGCAGGGACAGCAGCAGCAATGGGAAAGACCTACCATGCCAGTGCAACAGCAGTATGGAAGACCACCTTTCCAACAGCAATCGCCTCAACCTCCTCCATCTAGTATAACTGGGGCACCCGAAGAAGCGAAGAAGGAGGAAGAACGCAAGCCTGGGATGTTTGGCTCTCTGTTTGGTAGGAAGGCAGTTGAGGAAGAAGTACCCAAGGAAAAGGAACAGCAGCCACCTCAGCCACAGCAGCCACCACAAATTCCTCCTAGAAACACTTTGCTGGGATCTGGTGGACCTCGTGCTGGACCTCGTGCTGGACCTGACAAGCAGGGACTTGTACACGCTCCTCCTCAAACAGATGCACCGCCACAGGGGCTTGGGGGGCAAAGGCCTCCATACGGCCAATACCCTCCTCAGTATGGACAGCAACAGCACCATCAACAGCCTCCTCGACCATCGGGTGATCAGGGATCTCCTTATGGCCAGTACCCTCCCCAATATGGACAGCAGCACGAACAGCAACAATCTGGTGGTGGTCAGATCCAACCGTACAATCCTCAGCAAGCCGAGGGCTCATTCTTTGGAAGTGCGTGGCAGGGTGTACTTGGCTTTAGAGAGAAGGCAAAGACCACAGCGAATCAGTACAAGGATTTGGCAGTTCAAGAAGCTAACAAAGTGACCACTCAAGGTGCTGGTATTTTTGGAAGAGTTAGAGCACAGGCAGAGAATTTGCAAAAGAGTTTTTTTGAAGGTGACCAACCACCTCAACAGCAGGGAGGGTATTCCATGAACCCATATGGCAATACTTCTCGTGATCCAAATACCTCAGGTCCGGGACAGTATCAGCAGCAGCCACCAAGAAATTATCCTCCTCAGAACTATGGCGGATATCCCCAGGGATATGCACCACCCGGCCCTCGTGTCAATCAACCTTATCCACACCAGCAGAGTCATGGGGGTCAAACTAATCAATATCCTCCCCAACCAGGACAAGGTGGGCCACAGCAAAGGCCTCCGATGCAAAGTCAATATGGGCAGCATAATCAGCAGCAACAGAGGCCACCACAGGGTGGACAACATTCTTCAAGAGGTCCTCCTCAGCAGCACCATCCCAATCAACAAAGATCACCACAGCAAAGGCCACCTCAGCAGCAACAGCCCAATCAACAAAGACCACCCCAGCAGCAGCAAAAGGGTGGCCCCTGGCGTCACCCAGGTCTCGACGAGTTTTAAAACATTTGAATTGAAAGTATAATGATAGTAATTCTGCCTGAAATCATATGCCAACATAATAGCTACGTAGCATATAAAAACAAATAACGAACTGAAAGCTTAATTTCTAACAGTCATCCAACTAGAGACCACCGAATGCGTGTTTATCTGTCCAAAATGCACGCTTATATCCAAAACAGTATTACAATTACTGGCCTCAATTAGGTTATGTAGCACCAATAAGAATAAATAGAAAATAGAGGCTCGAAAATAACAATCAATGAGGGAAAACAGGGGAAAACCACTAAAAAGAGGTGTGTGACGGATATTTACAGGTTAGGAGCTCCTACACTGCTCACTGCCACTAAAAGGACTGACGATTTTGCAACACATACATACGATACATGCAACACTTGACAAAAACCAACAAACTTGCTGCTTCCAATCCGTACGTCTCATATTTCAAAGCAGTTGTTACACTATAGATCTCTCTGCGATGGAGCCGAGGAAAGAAATTTTTGCTGAGAGACCAATTCGATTGAAATGCCTCGTGCTTGGAAGTTCTGGAGCTGGTAAAACAAAGTTTAATCGTCGATACTTTCACGGAACTTACGAAGAAGATCGAAAGTCAACCATGTGTGCAGATTTCTATTCAAGCATCATACCAAATCCACTTTATGTGCCAATAAAGGAAAAGGATGGTGATACGTTTTCCAAAAAGAAGAGCAAAAGCAAGAAAAAGAAGAAGCAAAAGAAGAAAACAGCCAAGAAAGCTGCAATGACAACAAGTTCAAGTGAAGGAACAAGGTCAAAGCCAGCATCACAAACAACGCCCCTGCATTTGCAGGCCCAGAGTTATCCTTTACAAGATTTATCTATTCTCCATAATCCTAGTGTGGCACTTCAGATGTGGGATACAGCAGGCAAAGAGCGACTGCTGAGCGAATCGGCTGGAGGGCTTACTTCTCGTCTAGGAGATGCCTTCTTTCGTCATGCGAATGTGGCAATATTGATATATGATGCCACAAGCAGTAGATCTTTTCTACAACTGATCATGTGGCACAAAGAATTATTGGAGCGAATAATGCGTATTCAGGCAAACGGATTTGGGAATGTCAATGAACGTCAATTGGAACATGAAAGCAATTACTGCGCAGAATATCATCGCACAACATTTCCTGTTTTGGTTGTTGCCACAAAGCTGGATCGGTTAAAGGCAGAACAATCAAAGTCTGGTAATATTCGAACAGTGGCACAAAGAAGCGTTCTAGGACTAGGCAGATCATATAAAGGAATTGATTACTATTATGAATATGGAGTAGTCGATGGGGTTGAAGTGCAGCCACGTGTAAATAAAAGTCATTCCTTTGATAAAAATGAAACTGGTAATGATGAGAGTAGCAATGGTCGATATGGTGCAATGCAAGAAAATATAAGCTCAATGTTTGGACTTGAAGGTGATTGGAATTCAGACACTTCTTACTTGAACTTCGTTCGATTGTCAGAAGACGAGTGCTTTCCAGATAGAGAAATGGTAAAGAGATGGTGCCGTAGGCAGGGGCTTCTTCACATCGAAGTTAGCGCCTTGGAAAACAAGGGGGTGAACGAAGCTGTGGAGGCTGCAGTGACGATTGCTCTCAAAGAAAAGCAAGAGCAAAAGAAGATCAAGGCTGCAGTGACGATTGCTCTCAAAGAAAAGCAAGAGCAAAAGAAGGTCACGGATGCCATAGAACGTGGCATGCATGGATCTTTACACACAAATCGTGATCCATTGAATGGAAATTCAGGGCATGAAAGCAATGACAAACCAATAAATGACCAAAACGACGAATGTCATTTCTGTAGGTTTCTGATACCACAATCACTCAGACGCACTCACACGTAAACAAACAATAGGTTTATATTCATGTTGCCATGAAATGCCTTGCCTAAACCTCGGTATGCATTTTTTCTATTTCATGACACAGAATTTACAGCCAAGATGGTAGACCTTTTGGATTCATGCGGTTCCAAGACAAAGATCTTTAATAATGTAGATTAAACATTGACAATAACTAATTTGATTGCTTCGAAGTCGGGAATACGTCATGGGAAATGTCGAGCGAACATTGATGATATGGAGAACCAAGATGAAGTAACCAGTATAACTAATCAGAAGTCCAGCGGCGCACATATTTTACTGAATCATTCTTAGTAAAGAGTGAGACCAAGATGCAAAAAGAATTGAGCCTCTGCGAGCTAAAGAAATAAAATAAAAGCGTACACAAGCCATTTCCTCAGAGCGTAAAGTGATCGATCTACAAATCAAGCATCTAAATAATAACTTTACTTTCTATATTCATGATTTTCTTGGTTTTGTACGGAATAGAATTAATCCAAGTCATTTTGTAAATCAACGTAACTTCAAGGGATAAGCCTCGAGTTCAAGAAAAAGTGAGTTTAGATTGCCGTTATTGGGATGTTACATGGTCAGACGAGCGAGCTGATACCTGATATTTGATATTTGATCATTGATCCTGCATTGATCCTTCTTGATTATTATGTACTACCACATAACGCTATTGCTGGTTGCGTGCTGAAATAGCGTAAAAAAGGTGGAACAAGAACAAAGGATATGCCAACAACGGAGAACGAAGAGACCGTGCAAGGGTCATGGGTGCCTATAATCATAGTGCTAGTATTACTGACCCTACGGTGGCTGTTAACTAGCCAGGGGAACGTTGCTGTTTCAATCCGTCGAATGATGCAAATGCAGGTATGTCAAAGGCCTTGCCTTACCATGCAATTAGTTGTCACATCAATCTGTTGCGATACTGCTATCAATGAAGCAAGAAATTCTGTTTCTCCCATTTGTAAAAAGATGAAGGTTGAATACCTATAATCTTGCTTTTGATCAACAATTTTTATCTCTCATTATTTGGACATGCTGTATCCTACCTGAACAGAAATTACGAACGAAAAAGAAATTCGGCCTTCGAGATGACAGTAAATACAAGATGGGAGCAGGAGATGGCGCTAATCAAAAGTACAAGCGCCAGGGATAATGTTGAGATGCGAGGATCATCGCTTTCGTTTTTTGTCTAGTGGTACACGCAGTACAAACTCATAAATAATGATGTAATTCAAAATACAATACTGAATATAGAATGTATGCTGAGTTCACCATATTTGTGTTGAGGATACATGAAATTTCTTGTAGTGGCAATGAGATGGTACCACTACTGCAGACCAGCTTTTATGGTTACGAATTAAGTTGAGCAAATCCGAATTAAAAAAGTAGCAGTGATCATGCCTCCATTTCCTGTTTACTCAAAATCTGATTTAGAAGCATGTTTCTCCTTGAAAATTGCTCAACAACTAGTTACTGCAAATCTGTCACCATTCAATTGAACACAATGACCCTCAGTTTGGATAATGATGTTCGTACCAATGGTTGGCAATCTGTTCCCTTGTGCACAGGTAGACATCATCTCCTAGACTTTTTACGTATTCCAAAAATTTCTTTAGTCCAGCACTGCGGCCAGGACGACCCACTAAGCGACAGTGCAGCCCCACACTCATCATTTTTGGTGAACCTTCTCTCCCTTCTTCAATCAAATAGTCCAAACTATCTTTGAGATACTTGAAAAAATCCTCTCCATGTGAGAATCCGTTTGGACTAACAAAACGCATGTCGTTCTCAGACAAGGTGTATGGAATGATGAGGTGAGGTTTACCATCTCCATATTTCATCGTCCAGTAAGGCAAATCATCTGCATAAGAATCGGCTATGGGCGATAAAATTATGACTGATTAGATACCTACCGTAGATGAAAAGTAATTTTCAAATTGACAATAGTCCACGCATGTTCACTTACAATCGTACAAAAATCCTCCTTCTTCTACGATCAGTTTTCTGGTATTTACAGTCGGCTTTCCCTGATACATTCCCACAGGCCTCTTCCCAAATATCTTTTCATGAATTGCCACAGTCCTCTTGATATGTTCCCTCTCTTCATCCTCGGGCACATCTTGATAAT
>Ga0307981_1003841_pt1 | contig 10971 bp, 4 predicted proteins | sample OrgLakmetagen987_FD_201849 | JGI IMG/M metagenome (GOLD analysis project Ga0307981, IMG submission 201849) | Saline water microbial communities from Organic Lake, Antarctica - #987 | ecosystem: Environmental > Aquatic > Non-marine Saline and Alkaline > Saline | place: Antarctica: Organic Lake... | reverse complement strand
CTTTAGCACTCTCTCTAAATGACACATGGGCAGCGCTACTTCCAGCTCCCTACGTCGCAGATATCCAAGCCGAGCAACGCGACCTGGTTACGATCACAGCTAAGGCAGAACCCGCAGAGCTACCACACCTCGCTATCGTGCAGAAAAACCTGATTCATGCCGTAAACGCCGTGCTCGAAGCACTCGATCCTTTGTCACACCAGATCGAGTCCGGAACTGTCTTTCTTTTTGCCAAGGATGATATGGACGCAGCAGCAATCGCCATCGAGGAAAATGATCTCGAGGAAGCTGCTGACGCCGGCGAATTTGTTGCCGAATCCCTTCAAGGCCTATCTAAAGAGCTAGAGGAAGTCACCCCTCAATACAGCTACATATTAGAGGTCAATGAGTTCTACCACAAAACCTTGTCGGAAGCCGGTTTGATCCGTATGCAGCAAAACCAGCTATACAATAAGGCTATCGTAGCCAAAGATGACGCCACTCTTACTGCATTAGCCGATCAACAACGCGCGCTTTTAACCCATGCTCAATCGTATGCCAGCACTCTTCTTCAGGCTACTGGACAGAAAAGCTACAGCACCAGCGCCAAACAAATGGCAGCTGTTCTTGAGCAGTTGAAAGCCGGCGACCGAGACGCAGCTGTTAAACAAATGAAACTGGTCGATATCACCCTCTCAGCCGAGAACGCGCAAATAACCCTCCTGATGGAGCTGCTTGCTAACGTGCTCAAACCACCACTTGCTCCTCTAATCGCACCGGAAACCATAATCGTCCTAGATGTCCTGTCATTAGCATCCGACCAGAAGGTGCTCTACCGCAAAACCCAAGCTGCCCAAGACAAGCCAAGCAAGAACATCACTGCCGAACAACTCAAGCTTACAGAACGTAGCGAGCTGTTCATCAAAAGAGCCGAGTCTTTCGCCATCGAGCGCATCACTTCCGAGGCCGCTAAGATTCAGGCTGATTTCGAACGCGGGGGTGGAGCAAATGGTAACGGTCCCGCACTGGAAGAAATACTCGGTGCCCAGCAGAAACGACTCCAGCAGTTTTTCTCCGCCCAGCAGACTCTACTATTACAGGCAAATAAGTTGATGGCTGATGCTGCCGTCAAATTCCAATCCGGTGCCACCAAGGAGGCACTCCGCGACCAATATCAAGCTGGCGAATTACTAAGATATTTCCTGCTCGCCTACATCAATGAATTACTCGTCCCTCCCGGACCTCCTAGCGCAGGAGATCCTGTCCCGACAGACCCCGTTGAGTCACTAACAGATAGCATGCTGATGTTTATGCCCGGTGCTGTCAGTGGCCGCAAACCAAAAGGTGGCCGCCAGGAATGGGAAGTGCTCGGCAAGCGCGACCGCGCCGCCCTCAACGAAAACTTCGCTCGAGAACTCCCTCTCGAATACCGAGCAGTGCTCAAAGATTACTACGAAAGATTAGCAAAATGATGATTTCAAAATACACCAACCTGGGCCGCAGTATCTGCGGACGCGGTATCTCGTTACTCACTGTGACGTGCCTATTCACTTCACCTCTGACGGCCCAGGGAACCTCCTCGGGCGACGACGCACCGGAACTCACCGCTGCCGCATCGAAAGCAATCGACAAGGGATTAAAACACCTGCTTTCCATCCAGAAAAAAGACGGTTCATGGGATCAAGATGGAGAAGGGGGACGCGTCATCGGTATCACCTCTCTATCGATGATGGCATTCATGGCAAAAGCCCAGTTCCCTGGCTCCGGCCCTCATGGAAAAGAGCTGGATCGTGCGAAAGACTTCCTCCTCAACTATGCCAAGGCACGCACCGACGGCTACCTCGGTAGCTCAATGTATGAGCACGGACTCGCTACTCTCGCCCTCTCAGAGATATGGGGTATGACCCGCGAGGCAAAAGACGACGATGCCATCCAAAAAGCACTCGAAAAGGCTGTCGATGTGATTGTGCGCTCTCAGAATCCAGGCGGCGGATGGCGCTACCAACCACAGGCCGATGGCGGTGAAGACACCTCCGCCACTCAGACCGTTTTCCATGCACTTGCCTCTGCACGCCAGGCAGGCATCTTTGTCCCTCAGGAGACGATCACCAAAGTCGGTAAATACCTCAAAGGCGCGCAGAATGCCGAGAATGGCGGCTTCACCTATGCTCCCAACGGTAAGGCAAATGTATCATTTGCCTGCACTGCTGGTGGAACTTATTCCGCCCAGCTCGCCGGACTACGTGACTCCGAAATGGTCGCGGCCTCGCTCCGTTACATAAAGAAACAATTCCCAGCAATCATTACCAAAGGTGGTGGTCACTACTACTACGGTCACTACTACGCCATCCAGGCGATGGTCCAAGCCGGAGATGAATACTACGCCGAATGGTATCCAGCGATCCGAGATGCCCTCATCAGCAGACAACAAGAAAGTGGCACATGGAATAAAGGTCGTAATGGTGGAGCTCACACAACGCCCATGGCTATTATCATTCTAGCAACACCGCACCGATATATTCCGATCTATCAGCGATAGATGAATCAGGAAATCCTTCTCCTTAGTATTAGACATTCCTTGTTGAATATTGGGTATTGAGTGTTAAAAAATAGATTACCATGACACGTCACATGAAAAACTCACCCTCTCGGACCGCACTCCTGACCGTTTTATTTTCCGTATTTTCCATCGGTATTTCAGCGGCACAAAAAGCGCCAGCATCCGGCATTCCAGAAATTGAGATTACTTCTCTTGAAAAAGAACTCGCCGAGCAACAGACAGAAACCTCAGCCACAAAAAAACGACGCGCCTACAAAAGTACCATCCGCAAGGGTAACTCCCTGCTTGATGCCTCCCCAGCTGCACCGAACCGATTCACTGTCCTGGCGATTATGCTGCAAAGTCATCGCCGCTTACTAACTCTAGATAACTCTGAAAAAAACCGCGAGGCCCTGTTCGAAACATGCGCTAAACTCGCTCAGGCACCCGATGCCTATGCCGAACTTCGTCTCGAGGCCGACCTCATTCTCTCAGAAAAAAAACTTTCCGAGAAAAAAGCCGACCTTAAAGAGCGGGAGCAGGCGCTAAAGGACTTGATCCAACGCTACCGGAATACCCAAGCCGAGGCAAAATCCCTAATGATGGCTTCACTCATCGCCCCAAAACTGGATGCCTTTGATCTGGAACAGTCCCTGATCAAAACCCTCACCGAGAGATTTCAGGGCGATTATGACATCATCGATTTTCGCAAGAAAAATGTGCAAGTCAACTTGCTAGACGTCGTTTTCAGCGGCACCTACAAGCGCGCCGATGGCACTTCATTGACATTCCCCATCGACCGCATCGGTCACACCAGCCTGATCTACTTCTGGTCACAGCAAACCCCAGAGCTTGCTGAGCGCATCGCCGAGGTCAAAGCAATCCAAACCCGTTTTCCCGGTCGTTTCACCGTCTACAGTTTCAACCTTAACGAGCTCCCCGATGCCGGAGAAAAAATCCTGCGCGAACGCGATCTTGACTGGACGGCCATCCATCTTCCGGGCGGAAAAAGGAGCCCGGTTTACAAAGCCTATGCTGGCTCAGACCCCGGGGCTCTCTTGGTTAACGCCCAAGGACACACTCTGATCTCTTCCTCGCCGATAAGCAATGGATCGCTGCCGTTGATTCCCCGTAAACAAGACATTGAGGCCAGTAAAAAACTCGGTTTTGTCGACAAAATCATCGGTAAGAATAGTACCCCAACCCTTGAAGTGAGTATGGATAGCGAGCGTTATCTCGCACAAATTCAGTCCTTATTCATCGGCGACTTCCTCGTGGCTGGAAACCTTGAATCCACGCCCTCCATCCCCGCAGCGACGATGGACGCCATCCAAGCCTGTTTCACCCCGGTGCCACACCGCTACCGAATCAGCCCGGACCAAGCACTGGCTGATTACACCAAAGCCGAGAAACTCTGTCAGACCGCGATCAAATCCCATCCGGACGCCGCCGACCTCTGGCGCGTGCGCAACCGCCGGATTATCGCCTTGCTGGGAATGTGGAACCTCGCCACCGAACCCAAGCATCTCGAAACCGCCGTCCAGGAAGCCCAAACTACTTTGGCAATGACTCTGCCTGCGGGAGCCAACGTCGTGCCGCATTTCTGCCTCGCTAAAAACAACCTGCGCCTCGGTAGCGTTAAGCCAGTATCCGCACTGGAGTCGTTTATCAAAGCCACAGGTGGAGACAAGGCACCCGCCACGGCCATCGCCGCCGCCGCCCTGCTCGCCATGGATGCCAATGACCGCGACTTCCACGCCAAATACCGTGCGGCCCTGCTCAAGTTAGACAACGACACCCCCGCGCTCTGGCCGGTGTTTTCATTCCTCCGTGATCGCCATCACAGCTACCGCGCCTTCCATGCAACTTACAGTCGTTTCGGTTTCAGCCGTGCCGAACGCCACGCCAACTACCGTAACGTCTCAGCCCTTGATGAACCCGCCGACACATCCCGCGTCATCAAGACCGACTTCACCACTCTTGACGGCAAAAAAATCAACCTACCCCAGGCCACCGATGGTAAGATGACTTTTGTCGCCTTCATGGAGCTACCCGCCGATGAGGGAAGCGAAGCTACCCAGAACTATCTCATGAAACAGATGACGAGTATGGTCGATCGTCATGAAGTAAAGGGAATCAAGGTGATCGCAGCATTTCTTTCTAATGATACCAAACGCATCACTGCCCTCGTCAAAAAGAATGAGTGGACATGCCAAGTAGCGATGGTTCCTAACGGCATCGATGATCCACTCGTTGTACAACTCGGCTTGCTCTCCGGCGATATCACACCTAACATCTTCCTGCTGTGCCCAGACGGCAGTATCTCATGGTCAGTGTCCGGACTCACCTACCCCATTCAGGGAAGCCGCATGTCGTCTGCAATCAGATATGGGCTGGAAGCTCAAATCAATGTACTTCAAATGGAAATAGCCAAAAGCGCGCTGGATCAGGGCGACTTCAAGAAGGCGATCAAACTCTTTTCAGAAGTACTTGCCCCCAAGAAACTCAAAGGTGACTGGTGGGCGACCTTCCGCTATTACAGTAGAGCCCGCGCTCACCTTGGCCTGAAAAACCAGGAAGCGGCACTGGCAGATATCGACGTCGCCATCGATGCCCACCAGACATTTGCCTTTGGGAAAGTTCATCGCTGTGAGCTCCACAAAGAAATGGAACTCGCCAAGGCAGACATCCTTGATGAGCTCGGTCGAGGCACCGAAGCCACAGCCCTCAGAATCAAAGCTGCAGCCCCAACCACCCCACACAACAAATCACCATTTGGCATCTATACCGAGGGCAGGAAAAACTTCAGATTAAATCCCCATTCAGGAAAATGCGATCATTAGCAACACGCCATTGGCTACGTGCGGGTTTCCGCCTCGCAAGTTGTGCGGTTCTGTTAGTAGCCGCTCATGTGGTTAGCGCTCAGGAGACGATTACTACTACCTATATCCCAGAAACAGAAATCACCACTCTGCGCCAACAACTCGCCGAGCAAAAGATACAGCCCTCGGCCGTTAAAAAACGTCGAGCCTGCAAAACAATTATTCGTAAGGGAAACTCCCTGTTCAATGCCAGCCCCATGGCTTCGAACCGCTATCGTGTCTTGGACATCGTTTTCCAAAGTCAGAAACGATTGCTAAGTCTGGATAACTCAGAGCGTAATCGCGAGTCCCTCTTTGAAACATGCACCAAGCTGGCAAAAGCACCTGACCAATTCGCTAATCTACGTTTGGAAGCTGACTTGCTTCTCATGGAGAAGCAAATGTCACTCAAGAAAGCAGATGTCACACAACGCACCCAGGCGCTCGCGGACCTGATCCAGCATTACCGCGATACACCCGGTGAGGCGAAAAGCCTGATGATGGCCACCCTGATTGCCCCGAAACTGGAGGCCTTCGAGCTGGAAAAACAAATCAATAAAACCATGGACGAACGGTTTGCCGGAGACCTCGACATCATTGAATGGCGGCGCTCCCACCGAGATTTCGCGCACTTCCGACTCCTCTTCAAGGGTACGTTCACACGTGTCGATGGCACAACGCTGACGTTTCCCATCGACGGCATGGGTCACACTTGCCTAATGTATTTCTGGTCAGAAAAATCACCAGGATTTGAAGAGCAATTACTGGCGATGAAAGACCTGCAATCACGGTTTCCCGGCCAGTCTAATATTTTTAGTTTCAATGTAGACGAGCTAGCCGACGGCGGAGAAAAAACGCTAAAAAGGCTCGAGTTGGACTGGACGGTGATGCGATTGCCCAGAGGGAAAAAATCACAGATCTACCGTGTCTACGCCGGACGCGATCCGATTGCAGTGCGGGTGAATGCTCACGGCCACAGCCTGTTGCCATCCAATGTCATCAGGACAGAGGTCGAGGAAATGCCCATGGAGCAGAACCTCGATAAACGGCGATACCTCTCACAGTTACAATCGCTACTCGTGGGTGATTTTCTGGTCACCAGCAACGACCCAGCTAATAAGCCAGCACGCAACGCAAAATCGGTTCCCACAGAAGTGCTCGGCGCGATCCAAAACTGTTTTATCTTAGCTCCATTCCGCTACCGCTTGTCACAAGCTGAGGCGCTAGAAAATTATAAAAAGGCAGAAGGCCTAAGCCGAGATGCCATTACCAGCTACCCCGATGCCCCCGAGCTCTGGCGCGTGCGTAATTACAGGATTATCGCATTACTCGGCATGTGGAACCTAGCCTTTGAGCCAAAACATCTTGAAGCCGCCGTCGTGGAATCACAGACAGCCCTGGCCGCCAAGCCTCCTCAAGGCGCTGACATCGTGCCACATTTCTGTCTCGCTAAAAAATCCCTGCGTCTCGGGGATACCAAACCGAAACTCGTTTTAGAGTCATTTATCAAAGCCACAGGTGGAAATAATACCTCGGCTTATGCCGCCGCCACGATCCTAGCCATGGATGCCAACGTGCGTGAACTACACCAGCTCTTCCGAGAAAATCTACTAGCGATGAAGCCGACCGATCCCACCCTCTGGCCTGTGGTTTCATTTCTCCGTGACCAGAACCACAGGGTCCGACTGTTTAAGGCTAACTCTTATTTACCTCCAAGCCGGGCGCGTCGAGTCGTGCGTGGAGCCTTGCGCCTCAATATAACTGATATCGATTCTGCTATTGAGAAAAACCAACTTTTGAAGACGGAGTTCAATACCCTCACTGGTAGCAAACTGAGCCTACCGCAGGCGACGGATGGCAAGTTGACACTGCTGATGTTTATCGAGCCGCCTACCGATCCAGAGGCAGAATTACCTGTTGAGATTAAAGGAAGCGTCACTGTGGATGCCAAAGGAAATAAGAGAGAATCTCTAGGAGTGATGCAACATGCACTCCAACTAGCCGACCAGAATGTCAACAAAGACATCAAGGTGATCGCCGCCTTTCTGAGCGACGATAAAGACCGGGTGCAGGCACTGATGAAAAAGAACCAATGGCCGTGCCAGGCAGTGATGGTTCCCAGCGGTCTTGAAAACCCAATCGTGCGACAACTCGGAATCGTTTCCGCCGACCGCACACCTAACATCTTCCTGCTGCGCCCCGACGGAACCGTCGCGTGGTCGCTATCGGGAATCATTCACCCACAACACAAAAGCGAAGGCGTCAATGAGTTGGTTGGTGCAGTGAGCCGAGGCATGAAAGCCAATATCGTAACGCTGGCGATGGCACAATCGCTCAGCTTATTGAAGCAAGGCAAATTCCAAGATGCCGTGAAGCATTTCTCTGGTCCTCTCCAGGCAGATCGTCGCGACCATGACCGATGGTTTGCCCCCCAACTTCACGGCCGTGCCGTGGCATCTATTGGCCTAAAGGATTGGAAAAGTGCGTTATCCGATATCAATGCTGCCATTGACTCGCACGATCGGAGATACAACAATAATAAACCATGCAGCTGTCATCTCAGTGCAAATCTACTGCGCACTAAAGCAATGATCCTGGAAAAAATCGGGGAGAACGATAAAGCCAAGCAGTTAAAAAAACAAGCCACTGCCGCCACCAAAACCCATCACCCATCTCGTTACGGCATGTTTCACAACCAGTTGAAAGAGTTAGAATCCGAGTAACGTTAACAGAAAGATCTCATATGATGAATCAACGAACAAGTAGAAGTAAATAAAACGATGATACGACATCAAAGAAAAACCGATTTGCAAACCGCTTGCATGGCAGTTCTGCTGGCATGTATCTGCATGTTCGCAGGTCAGACGCAGGCTGCCCCGGCTGATATCACGCAAAGCGAAATCACCACTTTGCAACAAGACTTCGCCGAGATCAGCACTCAGACCTCAGCAGCTAAAAAACGCCGTTCCTGCAAGACCATCGTGCGCAAAGGTGCATCCCTAATCAAAGCATCACCCACGGCTCCTAACAGATTTCAAGCTCTCTCCATCATGTTTGAAACTCAGAAGCTATTGCTTACGATGGATAACACAGAGCGCACCCGCAAGGCTCTGTTTGAAGTCTGCGCCAAGCTAGTGGATGCGCCCGACACTTATGCCGAAATCCGGCTAGAGGCAGACCTGCTCTTGTCCAACATGAAGCTAGCTAGTAAGAATGCCAGCAACCCAGAACGCATCGAGGCACTAACGGCATTGATCGCCCAGTACCGGGGCACACCAGGCGAAGCCAAATGCCTGGTCATCGCGTCACAGATTGCAGCCAAGCTTGAAGCCCCCGAGCTCGTGAAAACCATTATCACCACCATGGGTGAACGTTTTGCCGGTGACCCTACCATCGTTGAGTTCCGCTTGAAAAACCTCGGCCTAGGTCGGATCGAGGTGCCATTCACCGGAGTCTTCAAACGGGCTGATGGAACTACCCTGAGTTTTCCTGTAGATCAGTTGGGTCACGCTAGCATCATGGTTTTCTGGTCGCAGCAAACGCCGGGTTATCAAGAGGCTCTGAAGCAAATCAACGAGCAGACGAGCGTTTATGCTGGGCAGTTGAGCGTATTCAGTTTCAATGTGGACGAGCTACCTGACGCAGGAGAAAAACAATTACGTGGCCTCGGGCTGGACTGGACCGCAATGCATCTACCCGATGGAAAAAACAGTCGCGCGTTTCGCATCTTTGGCCGCGAAAAGCCGGTTGGTTACCTGGTTAGCCCCTACGGTCAAGCTCTTCTCTTGTCCGGATTGGCCAAATACGGCCATGGCCATGGCGCAATCACCGAGGTCATGATCTCAGAAAAGACGATGCCCCATAGACGTTATCTTGCGCAGCTACAATCGTTGTTCATTGGTGATTTTCTAGTTTCTGATGCAAGTGATAACCCAGCCGCTGACTCCTTACCTCAGGAAAAAGTCGCCGCGATTCAGGCCTGCTTCACTCCAGCACCGATGCGTTACCGGCTATCACCCGAGCAAGCACTTGCCGATTACTCCAAAGCGGAAAAAATCAGTCGGGAGACGATCAACCAGTTTCCTAAGGCAACGGATCTTTGGCGAGTGCGTAACTACCGGATCATCGCCTTGCTCGGCATGTGGAAACTAACAATCGAGCCCAAACACCTCGACGCGGCGCTGAAGGAAGCACAAACCTCACTGTCTACCACCCTGCCCCAGGGCGCTGCTGTGGTGCCGCAGTTCTGCCTAGCAAAATCCGCACTGCGCCAAGACGGCGTGGATGCCAATTCTACCTTGGCCGAATTCATCAAAGCATGTGGTGGTGACGATGCTCCCGCATCGGCCTATGCTGCAGCGGCCATCCTCGCGCTAGACGCTCACTCCAAGGACTTGCACCAATATTACCGCCAAAAGTTTTTTGAAAGCAGTCACGGTAGCCCCAAGCTGTGGCCATTAGTTTCCTATCTGCGCGACCAGTATCACAAGTTCCATCTTCTCCGAGCCATCGACACTCGTCGCGAGCGCAGGGAATCTCGCAGTAACCTCATCAATCACCGCTGGAATGTCTCGTCCATCCCATTCCCAGCCAGCGAACTCAAAACGCTCGACGGCGAGACCCTGAGTCTACCGAAAGATACCCAGGGCAAACTGACCCTAGTCCTCTTTGTTGAGCCCCCCGCCAATCCCGATGCGGAAATCCCGCTCGAAATCACTGGTAAACTTGCCGAAGGAAAAAAGAAAGCCGTAGTAGGCACGATTGGGCAAGCCTCTCAGTTGGCTAACAATCACCTTTATAAGGAGCTCAATCTTGTCATCGCCTTCCTCTCCGATGATCCCGATCGAATCAAGGCACTGGTCAAGAAACATGGCTGGACCTGCCAGATTGCCATGGTTCCCGGAGGAGTAAAAAACCCACTGACAAGACAACTCGGCATTCTCTCCGCCGACCACATGGCTAATATTTTTCTGCTACGTCGCGATGGCACGATCGCCTGGCACACCAGCGGCCTTGAACATCAAGGCGCATTCAGTCACAGCTATTCCGCCTTCCTCGGCATGGGCCTGCAGATCGAACTCTGCGATATCGCCCTCGCCTACAAGTCATTGGAACAAGGTGATTTTAAAAAATCTGCCCATCTCTTTGCCGGACCATTCCCGAAGAAAAAAGACGAACGCTTCAGATGGTCCGGCCCCCGATTCCACGGCCGCGCCCTAGCAAATATGAAGTTAAAACAATGGGATACCGCGCTAGAAGACATCGATAAAGCCATCGCAGACCACAACCCCAAAAGGTTCCGCCACAAAAAAGGTCACCCCTGCGATAGCATGCTCGAAATGCTAACTATTAGATCCCTCATCCTAGAAAATCTTGGCCAAACCACGGACGCCAAAGTCGCAAAAAAACTCGCCTCCACCGAACCCACCGCCTACCCAAAATCTATTTACGAAGAGTTCCACGAGAAGTTGAAGGAGCTAAGGCAGCAATATTTCCCACAATAGCTCCAACAATGTAAAGCTAATGGGGGAAAAATTGACCTATGTTACTAATAGATGAATAAGAGGGACTTGCCGAAATATCCCTAAAATC
>Ga0307981_1003840_pt1 | contig 10974 bp, 5 predicted proteins | sample OrgLakmetagen987_FD_201849 | JGI IMG/M metagenome (GOLD analysis project Ga0307981, IMG submission 201849) | Saline water microbial communities from Organic Lake, Antarctica - #987 | ecosystem: Environmental > Aquatic > Non-marine Saline and Alkaline > Saline | place: Antarctica: Organic Lake... | reverse complement strand
CACCGCGGGCGGCTGCTTCCCCGGGTGCGTATTGAAAGAACTGGAGGTTCTGTCGATCGTCGTGGCAAACAAACGTCATGGCAGCTCCACGACTCATCACTCCAGCCGCATACACTGGAATAGGATCGTAGTCTTTCGCTAGCAAGGTGAGACTCTTGTCAGACTCACGCCAAACCAAAAAATAGAGGGAATCATATGCGTCACTGAGGAGAAAGAAGTTCTTGAACAGCATGATGTCGAGAACTTGCATGGTTGCGCGAAAGAAACCGACTTGAGTAAGCTTGTCATTTCCCCATTGTTCAATGTTCACGTCCGAACCAGCGCCAATCACCAGTCGGTGTTTTCCTTCCGCACTCAGGCATCCTACAGTTGACACTGGACCGTGAAAGATATTCTTTTCGTAGCAAAGTGTTAGCTCGGCAACTGGAGTAGATGAAAGTCTCGTTGCGCCAGCGGGCCGCTTCACTTCGAGCAAGAGAACCCGGCCTTTGGAGCCGACATCCTCCCCGTTGTGGTCGACTATGCCTGTCCCAATCACGATAAATGGACGAATGTCCAGGTCCTCCTCAGAGATGCTACTCTCGGTGGCGCTCCCTGGTTCCTCAGGAAATACGGACAGATTCATAATCTTCATCGTCATACCGTGCTCGTGCTCGTCGAGCTCAAACGAGTCCACCACCGTCCAGTTACTCGCAGCGTCCACTACCCACACCGAGTAGACAGATTTGCGTAAAGGTGGTGCTCCACCAAGATCAGTATCAATCTTGAAGCAATTCTCCCGCTCGATTTCTTCAACCCATTCTGATTCCATATCGAAGCCTCCCAAATCAGCCTCAACTTGACGCTTGATCTTCGCAGCTTCCTTTTGGTCGATGAGTGCTTGGCGCTCTTCTGGTGTAAGACCATCGTCGTTCAAATCACTCTGGTCTTCCTCGAGTTCTCGTGACACCAATACTGCGTACAGCGGATGGTCACCAGTCGAAGCATTTGGGTTGTCGATGAAGTGAATTTTTCGCACTGTAACGCCGACAGGGATCTTCTGGATGCACACTCCCCCACCAGGAAGGAGACCGTGCGAGTTGAAAACGGTAGACAGCCCGTGAAAGGCCGTCAAACGCTGGCTGCCAACTCGACCGACGCGTTCGTGAAGTGTTAAAAACCCACCTGCCCCACTGCTCGTATTCTTTAAACCAGAGCAAAAGCCAGAGATCGGTATCGACTTCCCGCCTGCCGGGGCCGCGTGTCTCGTTCTGTGAAATAGAGCAGTTGGTTTCCCACGCTCGGCGACCAACCACACTGGACGGGCAACTGCCGCGAAAAGACCGTCTTGGTTTGAAATGCCAGAAAACCGATAAAAGGAGCCGTAGCGAAAGTCGAGATTATTATCAGCGTTTTTCTCGACGATCTTCTTACGAAGAAGCTTTGCGTGGTGTCGTGATTGCTCTTGGCTCGGTCGTGCCACTGACCGCATGGAAACTCTCTGGAAGTAAGGAGACTCTTCACGGATAAACGTATAAATGTGGAGGTCGCCATTTGTGGTTCCAACAGCTAGACAGAGACTTCGGGGGGCTGAAGTGTCACTAGACTTGGAAGCCGACGGCCCACAAGCAAAGAAACGGATCTCGCGAACGCTTACTGCATGGGATCGAGGCTTGCGAGCGTCAGTATTTTGCACCGTCGAATCAAGCAGGGACGATGATCCATGTCCACAGCCCGTTGTCGCCCATAGAAGCGTCGTAGCTTGCCCCTTCTGAGGTACGGAGTAGATCTCGAGGCAGCCAGACTGTCTGCACACGCTGACAAAGAGCGCTTCCTCGCCGCCAGATAATTCGCCTCCTTCCGATACCACCGTAGGATGCTGGTGGCTTATACTAGGGGCATGTCTCGCTGCTGTATTAGTGGGCCCATACAGTTCTGCGTCGTCATCGTCGAAATCGAGGTGTTCTTTCACCATGTTTGGGTCTTCCTCGAGCTGAATTTCTTCTTCCTCCAACTTTTGCCCTTGACGGTCCGACTCCTCTAACACAGCAATCAAATCAGCTTCCTTCCCTGATGCCGCTAAGCCTCGGTCTTTCAGCTCTGCTTTCAGTTTGACTACTGTCATTTTGGACCAGTCTTTGACTTCTACAGGCGCACTTTCTTCCTTCACGGGCATGCTAGGTGGGTCGGTCTTCTCTATAGACACGGGTTCCTCCTCGCTAACCACTTCAGCTGACATCGTGCATTGATAGTCGAACAACCCTTTGGGTGCTTTGAAGATGTCCATGGCCACAACATTTTGGCTCTGATAAAACAATTCCAGTTCTTTTCCGTCTTCGTTTTCCTCCATATGATCATCGTGATCTGGCTTGATCGGGTCGGGAATTGAAAAGGTGTTGACGAGTCCGGTCGTCCCGAAAGTAACAACGCTCGCTTTCCCTGAAGACCAGTTGCAGCTAAACGTTATAATCGGTTCTTCGTAATTGTTGTTCCGAGTAAACGGAGACACACCGAGAAGCGAGCCGTTGCCATTCGAGTCCAGCCAGAATTGACTTTGTATCTCAAGCCTTTGCTCCTTTTCTTGAAGCACAGCGATCGCATAATTGAACCAATCACTGTCATCTGCTGGCATACTGACAAGTAAAGTGAACATGCCGCTTGACAACTCTCCTGCTTGTAACAGGGTAAACTGGAAGACCTCGCGAGCATTTGCAAAGAGTGTGCTGCTGTTGCCGACTTCAGGTGAGCACCACTCTTCTAGGTCAACTTCCGAGAGCTCAAATCCGCTCTCCTGGTTCTCACTCGAGGCTTTTCCCAACTTTAGTGCGCGTGTGCCTCCACCCGCCTTGTCGGCAATACCCAACAGGACGACACCCGTATCGGATAAGCTGAAGACACACTGAGCATCAAGGCAGTCTTCTTCCGCCAATATCATCCTATCGTCGCGTCCGGGGACCGTCACAAGCGCAATGCTTCCACTCGATCCGTAACCTGCTGGAAACACATAGGCGGAAGCTCCAAAGACTGGACTCGCTTTCGCCCCGGCAACAACTGGTTCGAGTGTCGTGAGAAACGACGGTGCGTGAGACAACGGTCCTTCACAAGAGGGCCCTAGTGGACCCAGGTTCACCAACGAGTCCAAGGGTGCCAAGGATCGCACGACGGTAAACTTGGCGACACGTGGTCGCTTGCGCGGACCGTCCAATCCTTCGGCTTCTTCGTCGTCTTCATCACTCGGCGGAACCAAGTCTGGGGCAGATCCATCAGCCTCAACTGGTGCATACAAGGCGTCTTCTTCCAAGCAAAGGATTTGGTCGTACTCGTCGTCAGCGTGAACGTCGACTGCATCTGTAACCTCCTCTTTGATGCCTAGCTCGGACTTGACGTCTTGCTTGGTGCTGCCCTTCCAGGGAATGTTGACGCTCTCCAGGGCGTAACCAAGCAACAGGGAATCGCCCATGCGACTCCCAGCGAAAATCAGCCCCATGGACAAATCCCCGGCCGTCTTACCCAACAGCTTGCTCAAAACAGTATTTCCCAGCCCTTCAAAAGGAAGCGATGACAAGTGTGCCACTTCTCCCACGCCACCCAAGGTCTGCCCTGTCGGCAACAGTGTCCACTGATCCGTCGTTCGCTGCAAGACGTACAACTGTCCCGTCCGCAGAGCAATAATGGCAGAATGTGGCGACAGCCACGTCAAATCACTTCCGTCCAGCTGCACAGCCAGTTTGACGACAGGGTTGGGCGTAAGAACTGATGTCAAGGACTCGGGGCACGTGGACCGGGCCCAGCCATTGACGGCAATCACTTGTTGGACGCTCCCCCCTTCCAAGACTGTTAGGGCATTGACACCCTTGACGATACAGCCCGCTCTCCCAAAACTGTCCACTGTCATGCTATCGGCCGGAACACCGTGACTCCACAAGACAGCTGTGCGGCCGTGCACGACACTAACCGAAACGGCCGTCACGTGTAAACTCTCCACCGCTGCCACTTCCGATTGACGTCCCAACCGTCCACTCCAGACGCAGCCACCGGGCTCGGAATGTAACAAGACCAATACAGGTTCGAGATAACCACCCAGAAATGTAGCGGATACAATATCACCAAAACCAGTCGTCAAGGAAGGTGTAAATAGATTGACGTTGGCCGCGTGTCGGTTGCTACCAGCAGCAGCCTGCACAACAGCTGCTGTTGTCGTGTGCGATAAGGACTGCGATAGAACGCCGAGAGGCAGAATGTACGGCTCGGTGGCCACCCAGCCTCCTGTTGTTTTAGCTGACTGGTGCTTGGTAGTATGGTGATAGGCAACTTCCACGACGGCCACGGCAACGCCGCCACCCAGAATGCAAGCGACCGTACTCAGACCCACGCGACTGTTCAAACTAACCACGACGGCATCTTGTTCCGCAACAGTCACGGCTCCGTAGCTGGCCTTTTGCAAGGCTGGCGTCAAGTCCAACAAACTGGCCGCTTGTAGCTGAAAGATACTGCTATTGGAGCTTACTACCACTTGGAGTACGGTCAGACGAGGGCTCCCCGCAAACGCCACCAAAAGAGCGTCCGCCTGGCCATGCCCAGTCTTTAATACTGCCAAGTATACAACACTTCCAGCGACGGTAAAAGTGTGCTCTACCTGCAATGATCCCGTTGCTTGATGTAGACTGTATACTGTAATGGTGCAAGCCGATGCCGTCACAAGGTTGGGCAACGCGGCAGTATCTGTGGTAGCAGCAGTGGCCGTTGTAATGTGCGCCCACACCGAGTGCTCCGCGCCACGGCTTCCGTCCGTCAAGGACAGAACGCACGGATGAACGGGGCGGGAAGCAGGAGCCGACATGATGCGTACGGATAGAAGAAGGTGTAGACTGTACGATTGCACGCGGGGAGGGACAACAACGACGGCGACACCACAGCTCTCGATTGTGTGGCAGTTGGCGGCAGGTGCAACAAGCAAAATCGCAAATGGTCGGGCGGGGGAAAGATTTTGCCATTTCGCGCCAAAAGTTTAGAATGAAGGGGAAACGACCAAAAAGTAGCTCTAGACTACTAGTAGTCTAGCTCGCACGTATGAGTAGAGAGACTATTGTAGCTAGCAAGAGAGTCATACCGCAACGAATAAGGGGAACCAACATAAAACGAAGGTGCCAGTAGTCAACACAAGAAAGAAAATATATGTATAATACTAATTTAACGAATCTGGAGTCATGACGAAGACAGGGTTGGCAGCAGAGCGCATGGATACGACGCTCCACCAGCCACTAGTAGGGCGATAATGCTCGCTTTAAGTAGATCGGTAGTTGAGCGAGGTTAGAGCCCAGAACGTGACAACCCGTGTAACGATAATCACACCAATCAAATAGAGAGCGTTCCAGGGGACGTTGTCCACGTTCCAGTCCGGAAAGCTGCTGGCAACCCATTCTTCGGCAGTACCCTCACAAATCTGGTCGGAGGCACACTTGAGTGAAGTATAAAAGGCTGTCCCGGGGGATGCAAGGATTGGCGTATCGTCATTCTCGTACTGCGACATGATGATGCCTTCAAAGACATAGTGCCCGGGAAACATCCAGTATGCGAATATCCAAAAAGATGGAATCTGGTCAGGGCGCAGCAAAATACCAGAGAACAACACGGTCATACTGATGACTAGACCGCCAACGACTTGGGCAGTAGCCGCGTCACGGAGGAGCGAGGTGGCCATCTGACCCGTAAACGTGTAGGTGGCGAGGTTGAAAGTGAAAAACATGAAAAAGAGAAAGAACTTCTTTGCATCGTTGGCAAACTGGAAAAGAGAGAGAGAGTCAGCACCACAATACGGAACGGATACTAAAACAAACGAGACGAACACGTGACTTACACCCATGATGAAATAAAACAGCACCATAAAGATTGTCGCTGCCATAAAGATGAAGGGAATTTCTGCTAGAGTCAAAGCTCGCGCAATGACCGACGAATCATACATCAGGGCGGCCTTGTGACGATAGAACATGTTCCGCTCACTCTCAAAGACAGCCAGTACCGTATTCAAAGCATTGACCGCCAAAAAAACGACGGCAATAAAGATAGAGTTGATTCTCGAGTTCATATCTGATTCGTTTTCGGGGACTCTCTGGGAGGCGTATACACTCCCAAACAAGAGAGCAACGACTGCAGATACCAGCATACGAACCAAGTTATAACTTGGACACCTGAAGTACACCGTCATGGCACGGTAAAATACGGTGGAGGACTGAGTGCCTTTCGAAGTGGCGTATTTCTTCGGGAACGAGACAAGCCCCTCTTCTACAGCGGCAGCAGTGATCTGATTGATTCGCTCAACGCACTGAACGTGGAGCTTCGACACTGTATAGCTGCCTGCGTAGTCAAACGGTTTGCCTTGGACAGCAGCACTACCCGCACCAATCGTAGTCAGCATCCACGTGGCCGGGTTCTCCCCAGGTTGGATTTTGGGCGTAGCATCGTAGCGCTGCAGATATTCAATCAAGCTTTGACTGTACTCGCCCAAGTCACCAAAAAAGACCGTCTCACCACCTCGCTTCAAAAGCAAGAGGCTATCGAAGGAGTTGAAGATAGCGATGGAAGGCTGATGGATAGTAGCGCAGACGGCTCGGCCCGAAAGAGCAATACGCTTCAAACCTTTCATTACAATAGAGGCGGCACGAGCATCCTGCAGAACAATAAGAGAAAAGGCGAGAGTGAGTCGCGTGAGCGCGAGAGAGCCAAGCCAAACAAACGACTTTTGGTCGGAAAATCACACTGAAAACTCACGAGGCCTGAAGTTGGCTCGTCCAAGAAAATAATGGACGGGTTCGCCACTACCTCCACCGCGATTGACAAACGCTTCTTCTGTTCAAATGACAAACCACCAGTCGCATCGCTACCAACCTGCAAGTCCTGCAGGTTCGTCAGCTCGAGCATATTCAAGGTCTGGTCGACAAACTTAGTAATACTCTCTGGAGTCACCGTCGGGTCAGTCTCCTCAAGACGAAGCTTCGCAGAAAACTCACACGTCTCGCGGATAGTGAGCTGTGGGGTCTGCACGTCAAACTGCTCCACGTATCCAGCACAGCGACGGAATGAGTTCTTCTCCTGAAGATGTCCATTCAAACGGATCTCGCCTGTGATTTCGCCGGAATTCTTTCGCAACGCGAGGACGTCCATGAGAGTTGTTTTACCTGCTCCACTCGAGCCCATAAGGGCAGTCATCCTTCCCGCTTCGATAATACCGTCAATTTTTTTGAGTAGCTCCAGCTTCTCGTCTGACGTCGATGCCTTCACAATGTAATGAATGTCTTTGAACGTTAAATCAACTCGCTTGAACGGAATCTCAACCAGATCAGCCTCGTCGATCTCTTCGAGTTCGTCGTCCCCTTGATCTATGACCAAGGAGCCACCCGTGACGAAGCGAATACTTGACAAGAAGTAAGTTGATATAAATGTGGCAAGAATTCCCACACCCAGCGTGAAGAGAATAGCCCAGCCGGCCCATTCGGAAGTGTAGGGCTGGTCGTCGCGGTCGACGAACCCAAACTGGACTATAATAGTTTCACCCTGCGTGATGGTCGAAACGCCGCCTTCTGAATTAGATACAGTGACCTCAGTGTCGTACTTGCCGCTGTCAAACTCGTTTACAACGAGCCCCCTCAGCACCCAAGCAAACATATTGAGCCAATAGACCCAAATCCAATACCTATCGTTTCACAAATGTGTCAGAGAGGTCAGTTTCAAGTATATCATTGCGACCACGCATCTGGACAGACAATGATACCGGATGACTTACACGGGGATCACGTCAGGTTGGACAGTAAAGCCGCTGAAGAGAACAAGGACAACTGCTGTCACAGCCATGGAGGCTTGCGCAATGGTAATATTCTGAACCGAAGCTGAGAATACACTAAAGAACAGACCAGAAGACAGCGACAATGTAAACAACATGAGAACAAACATAATGTAGTTCACAACCGAAGCCCCGTCATTGACAGCGAGACCGGTAAAGAAGTACACAATAGTGCCGAACATGATCGCGTCAATGCAAGCGTTAGGAATAGTCGCAATGCTTCGTCCAGCAACATACGTCCAAGTGGGGAAGAAGTTCGCATCCTGCTGCTTGTAAAAGATGGAGCGTTCCGGGAATTGCTTGATAATCAAAAGCATTGCGCCAATTACAGCAGTGAACATCGACTGGAATTGAACACCGACAATACCACCGGGGTTATCCTCCACTTGCCAAAACAGAGTACCGATAACGACCCCAAGTATCATAGCTTGGCCAACCTTTGCTTTGATCTGATACTTATCGCGCCACCACAAGAGAAGCTCTCGCCTGACAACCAGTTTCAACGAATCTTTCGAAGAATTGGCGTATCTATTTGCTGCCATTGCTTTGATTGCGTCGCCGCCTTTCGGCACTGGGGCTGCGATGCGTTCCAGAATCTTCTGCCCAAGCGCCGACTCGTTGAACTTCTGCCGGAATTCTTCCGGCGTGAGATGCTTCTCAAGTAAGGCTTCTTTGTCGAACTTCTTATCTTTCGCTTCATTCAGATACTCGTAACCGTCCTTCGTTGGAAGCGCCTGGAGCCAATCGGCGACATCTACGCGGTCTGGAATCTCGTAGCCAAGAGAGTTAAAGTGGTCAAGCACCTTATCAACTGGACCGCTGTAAATAATCTTGCCATCACTCAAAAGAATGAGCTCGTCAAAGTTCGCAACCGTCTCAGGGGGAGGTTGCAAGAGAGAGATGATAAACATTCCTTTTGTGATTCGACTCGCCGCTCCGAGAAGACGAGTGATATCATAGGTTGTGGCTGCGTCAAGCCCCGTACTTATCTCATCACAGCATAAGACCGGAGTTCCAGTCACTAACATCTCCGCTACAGTGACGCGCTTCTTCTCACCACCACTCACTCCACGGACCGCCATTTGATCACCAACAAACGTATCCTTTACTCGAGTGAGACCTACCGCGTCCATAATCTTGTGCACTGCATGCAAGTCTGCGTCCATCTTCTCAATCACCTTGTCGACATCTTCGCCTTCCCCATAGAACGGCTTTCGATGAGTTCCTCCCGAGCGACAGAGCCACGCAAACTTGAGAGATTCAAATACCGTCAAGAACGGATGAAGGCGATCTATCTGGTCGATATATCCGACACAGTTAGTCCAGATCACCTCACCGCCCGGCTTAACGCCCGATAGCGACACCTCACCGCCGCTAACGTGATCTTTGGTCACGTGCAGATTATCAGCAATCAACCTGAGGAGTGTCGACTTGCCACTTCCGGGAGCACCACTGCGACGGAACGACAGAAAAAAGTAGTTGATATGAGCACGGATTCGCCATATGCCGACGAGCACCCGAACAGAAACATACTCCAGCAGTCGAGGCACTTACAGCACCAGGTACATCTTGCCTGATTCAAAAGCCAAGTTTACACCATCCATAATGATTTTCTCCACCTTGCGCTTCTTGACGTTGCCCTTATTCTTGATGCACCGGTAAAAGAACTCGTACAGCTTAGTAAAAGGACTCTCCGACTTGACTGTCTGAATCTTTTGCTTGGCACGATGAGGATTCGCGTCCTCCGATGCATGCGATGAAGCCCTAAGGACTATCTCTTCATCGTAGTAGTTGGTAACTTTGTAGGATCCATCCTTGACCCTCAGCTCCATCGTGGGTGGATTCGCCTTGAGCGACGCAAACAACTCACGAAACTCGGCCATGAGCTCATCTTCCTCGGCGCCCGCTTGAGGCTTTTCTAACAGATCCTTAATCGAAAGGCGATGCTCTTCATGCACAGGCTCCTGGAGGTGGCATTCGACTAGGAGGCCACGCTTGAGCTTCTCAGGAACTGCAATTTCGTTCCTAGCGATAACACAACGGAGAGAAAGAGTTTTAAGCGGTGAGCGGTGAGTTTCGGTCATCCGGCTCCTTGCAAAACCGCCAAAGTAACGAGTCTGCTAAAAAGGGTTATGGCACAACAATCACTTACTCGGCACAAAGCGCCAAAATTGCTTCAATGGAGGCCTGGAGCCTCCCGAGATGCACGCTCTTCGACATGTCAGTGTCACCGGGCATGGTGCGCGTCAATCAACAATCCACTGAGCCTCAACCGTAACACAATACAAAGACGTGTAAGCACTTCGACTCTTCTCTCCGAAGCAACTCGCGCAACAGCAAAGGGTCACACGGGAGGTGGTGAAGATTTTGAGAAGATCTGCTGAAGAGTCTCAGTTGATGTTGGTGGTCGCTGTTACTGATTGATTGACAAAACTCGTCACTGGGTAAATAAGATTACCAAGAAAATCCTACAGTACAACGTCGACGCGGATGAGAACATTCGGATTCGCATTACTCACTGCTCATTAAGTGATGTGACAACAGCTGAATATTCCACGCGCAGGAACGGGATCAAGATTAATGCTTATCATGTGATCAACTAACTGTAACCTCCTCTTCGAAGGTGTGAGTTTTTCCCTCTCCAATGCTGATCCCGTGGACTGGATAATGCGACACGACAGAGAAACATCGGGAAACGGTGTCATCGATCTGTTGTGACGAATCGGCCGTCTGGGCAGTTTTCGTTCTCCAAACGGCCGTTTCGAGGTTTTTCCGTAATTTGTGGCTCGTCTGAGGCGAAATGGCCGTTTCGTCCATCGAATCGGCCGTCTCCTGTTCGGAATGTCAGTATGCAAATGACCGTTTCACTTGTCCATCACATAACTTGATTGGCCAGACGGCTGATTGGAGTAAGTGTAAAACATGAAACGGCCGTTTACGTCGAGACAAGACGGTCGTTTCATCTATAGTCGTATCAAACGGTCACCTCGTGAGTAAATTGACCGAATAGCGGAGATATAACGATTTATTAGCGAAAAGTCCGAATCCATTCTGCTCCCTCACTCCTCGTGGAGCTTGGGAGTGACGTGGCCGCGCGGGGCGAGCCGCCGCGCTTCACTCCATCGTGTTGCAAAGCCACGATGTTGCATGCTGCTAGT
>Ga0307981_1003838_pt1 | contig 10974 bp, 6 predicted proteins | sample OrgLakmetagen987_FD_201849 | JGI IMG/M metagenome (GOLD analysis project Ga0307981, IMG submission 201849) | Saline water microbial communities from Organic Lake, Antarctica - #987 | ecosystem: Environmental > Aquatic > Non-marine Saline and Alkaline > Saline | place: Antarctica: Organic Lake... | reverse complement strand
ACGTGTGAAATGTAAGAGCGAAGCTTTTCCATTGTCCACGGAGACTCCGATGCCTGGTCGCCATCGGTAAGGGTGACATCAAAGCCTGCTCCCTGAATGGCTCTATTGAGAAGGTAGGTCGTCACGTTACTGTCTCGTTCAGCATCCGACGTGTCCACGAGCTTGAAGATAATATCAAAGCGCGACAGAAGAGGAGTTCCGAGACCCGTGTTGTGAGACAAGGTAGCGTGGTTGTCGTAGAGACAGTCTCTAGGATTAATGACAGCAATGATAGTCGCACGGCAATTGAGCTTGCAAACAATACCCGCTTTGGCGACGGACAATGTTTGCTGTTCCATGGCCTCGTGAATGGTTGTGCGGTCTTTCTCTTGAATACAGCCAAACTCATCAATACAACAAACGCCCTTGTCGGCTAATACCAAGGCTCCTGCCTCGAGAGCGAATTCCTTGCCGTTCCCCTCTCGGACAGCCGCGCACGTAAGACCAGCAGACGTTGTTCCCACCCCAGTTGTGAGAACCGAGCGTGGACAAAGAGCTGCAGCGAATCGTAGAAATTGCGACTTTCCTGGGGAGCCAGCAAGTCAGCAAAGTGACAAGTGAGTAAAGCGAATAGAGTTCCATAGATTCGCTGGATACTCGATTAATACGAACCTGTACCGGGGTCACCGACGAGCAACAAGTGAGACTGATCGCGTCGGCGAGTTTTGACCGCCTTGTCTTTTTTTGGTTTCTCAGTCTTCGTTGCGCCTTCGTCGCCGTAATAGGCTACCAGTTGCGGGCGCTTGGGCTTGTCGCTCGCCGCCACTTGGAAGGCTTCTGGTTCATCGTCGCTATAGTCGATATCTTCTTCGCACTGGGACGGATCGTTCGAATCTAGCTTGCCTTCGTAGGCATCCGAAGAGACGCCGCCAATCAATGTAATCAAAAGCGCCAGCTTGATGACATGCATTCCGTACAATTTGGGACATATTGACTTGCAGATAAAGTCTCTTGCGAGCACAGGGTTCGCTTGATTTGCCGGATCCTTCCAATAGGCGTCAAACTCTTTGCGAAATTTATCCTGTTCACCCACCGAATTGTTGCCCGCGGTATTCTTCCACGCTGAAGATCCCTTTTCTTGCACCACTCGCACCGAATGCGCAGACATGGCCATGCCCACTTGACAATCCACATCTGGCAGGACCGACTGTTGGTGCCACTGCGCCAGCAAGCTGCCAACAACGACAACTTCGTCCCCGGGTTGACAGTGATCCACCAAATCATGCTGCAGCTTGATGAGCAAACTTCGTGGCATATGCCCAATCGCCAAGCTACTCGCAGCTTCTTGAATCTTGATCTCTTGATAATCCGTGTGCACAGATCCACCCTCGACAGCCTGCAATTTGGACCCTTGACAGCGTTCACTGCCCTGCAACAAAAGCGGACATCGATCGGGCGGCACCAAATTATTGTTGCGTTGCTCCATATCGGCGTGCACAACAAAGGTTCGGCTGCATCCCTTGTTACCAGTGCATTTGTAGGTTCGGGCCGACTCGTACATTTGCACCGTCGAGGTCCGAACGACGGTCCCCGATACTTGAAACACTTTTCCCACGTCTTCGGCCACCATGGTGCCCAGAGATGTCTTGCAGCAAGTGGGTGGTAAATGAACGAGGCGCGCATGAACGCGAGTAGCAGTAGAGCCATTTCCGTCACTTTTGCAGCCCTTGACCATCATGGGTGGCAGCGTGGATCGTTGGCCGTCCGCTTCTTGATTGGACTGTTGAGAGGACGACGACGACGAATGGTTGTTTGTGTTGTTAATAGTGTTGTGAAATTCGTCTTGTAGTTGTCCAGCGAGTTCACTCTGAGCACGCACCACGGAATTCTCTAGCAAGGGCAAGAGTGTTGCGGGGTATCGCAATAGTAGGTGACCAAGTATAGGATCAGCGTCTAGCAAGTCAAAGGCGTCTATCGTAACGGAGTAGTCTCTCGTTGTGGTGCTCGACTCGGTCAAGAGAACTTCCAAAGATTGGCGACAGGTTTTTGAGTGAAGCAAGTGGCGGAGAAATCGTTCCTCTACTTGCGCTGGGGTGCCCAAGTCTTTGTAAGAGGCGTGAAGGAGTTTCTCCGCTGTCCATTCCGGCTGCTGGGTGTCGTCGTCAACTTGGGCTGGAGAGGCGGCGACTGGAGACGAAAGAGGGGCCATTGGTCGATGTGCTCGGTTCTCTACACAGTTAGTAGTGTGTAAGGCAAAGGGTTGCGAATGGCGTAGTTAGATCAAGCGATTTCGGTCTTGGAGACGCAATGAAGGAACTATGCGCCATGGTCAGCGAAGAGAAAAAATTAATGAGTCGAGCCTACTACTTTTAGAGCCTACAGTCCCTCCCCGTACAGAGCATCCGTTTCTCGGAATAACGTTATTTCCGTTGACTCCCGTTAGCGGATGACTGAGTGCGCTAATGCGGGTAAGTAAGTGTGAATGTACGTGTGGTGCTTCGTTTAGTCTAATTTACTCGGGCCTTTTCTTGAATACCACACCGAAGGACGCTACTCGTCAATTCAATACAGTCGAAGCGCTCTGCCATTGGGGAAGTATAGGCGTTGAAGACGTCCAGTGTGGTGTCCCCAGCCCAAGGTCTATCCACGCCATACCATTTTACACCTGCGGGAGCTAACAGCAATGCTGCAGAGCTGTCCACCACTTCTCAGTGAAAAATTTACGCAATGCCTTCTCGAATCTGCCTGACACCAAGGCTGCCGCCATTGCTGGGTTTGCCATTCTTGTATCATATTCGTCTGGATGCCGGCCATGAAAAAAATGACCGAAACGAAGACTCCCATTATAACTGACCATGGGAGTCGGCTATCCTAATAGTTGATTAGTAGAAAACAAGCAAGACTCTAGAGTAGAATTTGGCTATGTGGTATTGGTCTTGCAGAACATAATAAGCCTTCAAGGGACTCGAAAGTCGAATTTCGTGCCGAGTTTCAGCCAATGCTGTCCCGATTATGGGCGAAACGGGCAAAATTCGAGGTCTCACTCCATGAATTGCTATGGCTGTTTACTAGAGAGCGCTACCTTGAAAGTAAGTAGATGGGAAGGTCAATGAGTGGTAGGAGTGCAAAGTTACGAAGCTGCTTTTCTCGTATCATTGTTTCTTTATGTTATTTCAGCCTCACAAGGTCAGCAGAAATAGCGGAAATCCCACCTCGACTCGTTGATTAGAGATGAAAACACTTGAAGCGGTGAAGAAGGCAGAATGGACATACCCTGAAGGAGTGTTAGGGTGCTGGGCCCAAAGGAGAGTATGACATGCTAATATTTGATGAATCCACGCTGATTTTGGATTCAATTGAAAAACCTTCGTCTCATGCTTGGCACCAAATTGCATCCTCCGAGGACCTGAAGACTGGATTACTTGTTTACATGAAAGCAAACTTGCCTCACCTTTTGGAACGTCAAGTAGAATAGCATCTTCAAGAGCATGGACATCATGAGGTGCTTTGGACGCCACCGACCCTTACCCGGAACTGGAAAGAACAGTGTCGCTTCTAAATCGAGTAATGATCGCAAGATGACGGTACACCAAACCATGCAGTATGATGTACGATGAAATTTGAGAATCGATTCAATAATTCAACATTATTTTGGGGGAAATTTGGGCGGCTGCACGCCAAAGTTGTCCTATGTATTTGGCGCCGTTGAAGTGGTCAGTGAAGAGACGGCCGCCGTTTTTATCATAGTTTTTATTGGTGTCAATGTACTGTACATACGCATACCGTACTGTACGACGTAACCTGTACGGTATGTCCCGGGTTTACCAATGCACTTTCACACTCCGGAACTCCGTGCTTCAGGATCTTTTCGCCGACCTCGCCATGCCGTCAACCTGTCTAATTGTTTGAAAAGCTCGCACCACCCAAACATAACAATCCGCATGCACATTTGGCACTTTATTTAAGGAAGGTCGGCGATTTAAACCAACATGAAGATCTCGAGCATCTTGTTTCCTGCATTCACTGCTGCATTCCTGCTCTTCACAGCTGACGCTGTCCGCGGTGCCGAGCGCCACCTCCAGGCACCGGATAATATCGTTCCGGACGAGTACATTGTCGTTTTTAAGGGCCCGCCTGGAAAGAGTGGCACTGCTGCAGGTACCAACGGCAACAGCTCTGGCAACAAAAGCGAGGTAGCCGTTGCTGTGAAGGCTCAAGGCGGAAGTATCAAGAAAGAATACTCCTTTGTTCTCAACGGATTCACCGCTCGACTTACGCCAAAATTGCTCGAGGCACTCGAGAAGAACCCTAATATTGATTACATTGAGAAGAACGCTATCGCGACGGCAAGCGCCACACAAATTATAAATCTCCCGTGGGGCCTTGACCGCATCGATCAGTCTAAGGGACGGGACGGAAGCTACACCTACGAGGAAACTGGTGCCGGTGTTGATGTGTATGTGATCGATACTGGTGTCGATTCGACACACAGCGAGTTCACCGGCCGCCTCGGCAATGGCTTTAACGCGGTTACAGGCCGCCAACCACGCCCCCAGGTGTGGGATGACTGCCAGGGTCATGGTACCCATGTGGCCAGCACTATTGGCGGCAGCAAGTATGGTGTGGCCAAGGGCGTCACTCTCCACGGTGTCCGTGTGCTCGATTGTGCTGGGAGCGGCACATACAGCGGCATTCTTGAAGGAATGGACTGGGTAACTCAACAGCATGTCAGCAACCCAGAGCAGAAATCGGTTGCCAACATGAGCCTTGGTGGTGGCTTCTCCGCCGCTCTCAATTCGGCTGTGGAGCTCATGGTTGCTGCCGGAATTGTTGTTGCAGTTGCTGCCGGAAACAACAACGGTGACGCCTGCAACATTTCTCCTGCGTCCGCCGCCAGTGCCATTACCGTTGCTGCCACGGACCTCAATGACCGCCGTGCATCCTTTTCGAATTTTGGGACTTGTGTTGACATCTTTGCTCCTGGTGTTGACGTTCTCGGAGCCTGGTACAACTGCGACACTTGCACGCAAACGATCAGTGGAACTTCAATGGCGTCTCCACATGTGGCTGGTGTTGCTGCCTTGTTTCTCCAGAATAGAAGCGGCAGCCCAAGCGAGATCCTCGCAGCCATGCTGGCCAAGGCGGTCGATATTATTGTTCTCGACAACAAGGGTAGCCCGAATGAGTTTCTACAAAGTACCACGGCTCCAGGGGGAATCACAGACTCTCCCACGGCTGCGCCTCAGGCTAACCCGACGGACTCTCCCATGACCGCTACGACTAGCTCCCCTGTTAACTTGCCCACTCCCTCGCCTCTATTTGCACCCACTACTAGCTCCCCGACGGACTCTATCACCGCCGTTCCCACCAGCTCCCCTGTTGACTCGCCCATACTGCCGCCCACTGGCTCCCCTGTCACATCTCCGCTCCTGTGCCAAGCTGTTGGGGAGTCCTGCCGCAAACAAGGTTGTCCTGGTCTTATCGAGTGCTGTTGTGACGGGCTCAATTGCAATAAAGGCAGCAACGGTTGGTGCGTGTGAATGAGCTGGCTACTATGAGGGCTTTACGGGGGTGTATCGTAGGTACTCAATCACGAGGCGATGTCGTGGTCGTGGATGGATGTCAAGTCTATGCTAGCGCTTCGTGTAGACATAACTTGTAAACGATCCTTTGTGAAATTGAATCTTGCAGGTACTGTGCAATTCTGCACTGCGATACTGCACTGACCCTTCGACTCGTATACGACCTGTTCATCTAGAGTCTAGTACGGTCGCAGAGCCACAATGCCGTGCGAAGGTCTGCGCTGGCGTTCTGTCCACCCGTCGAGAGCCTTTGGTAGCTTGCACTTGCCACAGATCCACAAGTACCACTACTCCTTCAGCCTTTGGTCGGCGGTGAACGCATGAACGAGCCTTTGACAAACAACCAGCCGATCGCGAATGAGAAACAGAGCGACGCTCTGGGGGAAGGGGTCTTGCCAGATGGTTTGGTCGTCGTTTCTTTCACGAGAGGCAAATATCTCCTTTAGGCGCCTTGGTTGTGTTGCAATGGTCCTCCCTTTACGTTCCCTTTATCGGTCCGCCATGCCGACGGACTCTAAGCTCTCGACTGGGGTGTCAATCAATTGACTGCATGACCAGACAGAAACCAGCCGTACTGTATCATCACGCTATCGTGGATAGACTTTGATAGAGTACTTCATATATATATATATTTATAAAGTATACGGGTATTACAAGGCCGTACCCCGCTCCAAATTCTGACGAATCTCTGCCGTGGCCTTGTCGTAGGTGCGATTGATCTTTTGGTTGAATCGCTTGTTGCGCTGGTTAATGTAATTGACGTCGCCATTGTCTTGGGCATCTTCCTTGGCGCGTTTCTTGGCTTCTCTCTTTTGCGTCTTTTCAATGCGACGGTGCATTTCGTCCGCCAGTCGCTGCGCGCCTTGTCGTTCCTGTTCGGGATTGACGGCGTCTTGCAAGGGATTGTAGGTTGTTGCTGCTGCTGCTGCGGATGCGACTGATGATGGTTGATGTTGCTCCAGACTTTTCAGATTGCGCTGGTAGTTTCTGTGCTGTCCTTGTGGATTGTGATAATCGTGGACCGCGTATTGATTCATTTCTTCTTTATTAGCCCTCGCTGTTGCTCGATTGACGCTGTCGGTGGCTTGTTCCAGCAAGTACTTTGGTTCCACGCCCGCGTCGGCTGCCGTTTGCCAGGCCTTGGAATTGCGCGCTTGGAGAGTCTCCTTGTCCCTGCGCTTGTCCTTGGCAATTTGTCTTTGTTTGTCGTTCGTCATTCCTTCGACGCTACCGAGTCGGTCTCCCTCCTTTTGGACGGCTTGTCGATTCAGTTGCCGCGCTTGGTTCATCTTTTGCTTGAGTTTGCGGAGACGGTGCTGGAGTGCTTGGGCCTTGGTGCGCGGAACGTCATGGTCGGACTCGGACTCGGCAGACTCGGGGTCTTCATCGTTGCTAGCTGTAGCTGTAGCTGTAGCTGTAGCTTCTTGCGGTAGTGGTGGTTCCATTCTTGTTCGTTGTGAGTTGCCGTTGTGTTTGGTTGTATGTGTTGATGCTGTCGACTATTATATTAATTATGCTGTTGCTGTCGACTGTTCTGTTGCTGTATGTTGCTTTTGGGAATGCTTGGTTGGCGCCAGTTTCACTTCGCGCGCCTTTTTCAGTCGTTTGTTCGTTGCACTGTGATGAATCCTACTGTACCGGTACCGGTTAACCCTATCATAAGAATATAGTCTAGCACTGTCATCTGTCATACTGTAGTTAAGACCCGACCCGACCAGGATAGACTAGACCTACATACCTGACTACCGCATAGTCGTACCTATGGCGTCCTCGCCGCCGTCACCGCAGGAAGCGGGTCTGGGGCATTCCACGCCCCTTGTCACGATTCCCCACGGACACGGCAGTGGCAGTGGCATCCGAACGGCACAGCAACGCTTCGCTGCGGAAGTAGCAGCAGCAGCAGCAGCAACAACAACAACAAGTACTACGACAACAAGTGCTACGACAACAGTCACGGACAATCATCCGCTAGCCTTTACAGCTGAAGAAACCATGGATGTGGAACTCTCGGATCGAAGCAGCAGCGCCGCCGTGTACGCGAACGTTGCCGTCACTCCCTGGACGACGACCAGTACTAATACTCTACCAACACTAGCACTCCCTACGCCTCCCACCACTACGATTCTCTCCACGGCACCATCTCCCGCCAACAAGTCGCTGGAAGCCTTGACGGACAATTTCCTAGCTGGCCCCTCGGCCCGCATTGATCAAGGCCAAAAGCCCCTCTTGAGTCCCCCACCCTTTTTTCCACTACAACAGCAGCAACAACAACCGTCCGACCTATTGGAACACCTCCGTGCCTTGGTGGAACGCCGTGCCTGGAACGACGTGTCACAAGTCGCCACGCAACTCCTGCAGAGCGCGAGCAGTCCGTACACGCTGCTCTATACGGCCCTGCTGCATACCGACAACAGTAACAATAACAACAACAACAGCGGCTTGAGTCTCGACACGCACTGCGACGATCTGGTGGAGATTCTCACAATCCAGTGTCACGCCTGGATGCAGCGCAAACAGTACGTCCACTTGGGCCTGGAACTGGATCGCTGGGGATTCTTGCACCACCACAACAATGGCAATACTATCAATAACTGTCCAGTCTGGATTCCGTGGAGCTTGCACACGTTGGCGGCCGCAGCCTTGGAGTACACGGCAGCCCCCGACGCGCCCGTGCAAGCAGTGGACGCGCTCTGCGCCATTCGGGCCAGCCTGGTACTCTTGCAACAACAGCAACAACAAGACAATGGAGGTGCCGCACTCGCATTCCACACGGAACTGTCGCAAGTCGAGCACGCGTTATCAAACACTCTGGTGCGGCAAAAGAAATGGCGGTCCGCGTTGCAGTCGTTGGAGCGCATGCTCGACTTCGTACCCGCGCAGTGCGAGGCGCAAGTCCAAGTCCAGGCGAACAATCGCAAAACACGTGCCGCTGCTACGGTAGCAGAAACAGCAGCAGAAACGGTAACAGTGTTGCAAGCGGCGTATCGCTGCGAGATTCTCTCGCGACAAGGTCGCATCCTCTTGCAAGTGGGGGCTGTACAAGAAGCGGGACAAGTATTTGAACAAGCCAAGGTGCTCTGGAACGACCAAAATGCAGTCCACGTGAACTTGGTGCCGCAAGCGTGGCCTGGGTACGACGCGGTTCAAATTGTTCCAGCCCAACTGCACTCCAACGAAGGATTGTATTCCTTTGCGTGCGGCAAGTACAATGAAGCGTCGGAATTCTTTCGCAAGGGCGTGGAAGCGATAAAGGCTGTGGGGGCCATGACGTGCGCCTATCGAACCAGCGATTGGGTGGGACCTGGCGTGGCGGTAGGAACCGAGTTTCGTCACGCGCTCTACAGTGAAACGGTAAACAATATTGCCCTCTGTGCTATTTACACGTGCCGACTGCACGAGGCCGTTTACTTGATGGAATGCTTGGTGCGCGAGAATCCTGCAGCGTTCTTGACGGAACGAGTGGCGTACAATTTGTGTACGCTGTACGAGTTGGGCTACGACACGGCGGCCTCGGCCCGCAAGAAGCGAGTGCTGCAGATTGTGGCCAAGCGATTCTTTTTGCACGACATTGGGCCCGAGAGCTTTCGAATCAGCTAGTAAGAGTGTGCAAGAGTTATAGTCTACGTCGTACTACAGTAGCTGGAAGCCATTTTTAACCATTGTATCTTTTAACGACAACTGTGTATTGCATTCGTTCACGTGTCTGTCAGTGTAAAGGCGCGTTACTCTACTCTCTCTTGACACGCCTCTTTCTTTTTACAAAATGCTGCAGTCGGCCATGGCCAGGTCAATATCGCTGGCCGTACACAATTTCATTTGCTTGTTGTGAGCTGGCATGATGGCGTTTCCACAATCAAGCGCATGCTTGCGCTTTTTGACTTCTTCCCAGAGACTTTCTGGATCAGGACGACCAAGCAAGTCCATTGTACCTTCCCACTGCAGCGTAATTTTACCGTGATGGGCGTACCAAATCATACCCGGCATGACCATGCCATTGGGATAGGATCCAGCCGTAACATGCATATCGACTCCAGCTTCGGTAGGCGTCACAGTCAAGAGAGCCGGTAGCACTTCGTCCGCGACCAGGTACTTGGCAAGCGCCAAAGTGTCGTCTCCAATCACTTCATCGTAACCCAACTCGGCAGTAAGTCCCCAATCTTTATCCGCCTTGGCAGCTCCTTCCGCTCCTTCACTCGTCCACGCGATGATTCGGACATTCTCCTTCTTCATGTTGCCAAGATGAAATTGCCCCAGCTTGCGAAGGTAGTGACGATCATACTTGCACCAGGAGCCTCGAAAGATCACGACGCAACAGAGATCGGGGCCGTGGGCGGTTTCACTCAACCACTGCTCGGGATTCGTCACGTATAACGGCTTGCTCATCTTGCTTCTTGGTGCTTCTTGTGGTGTGTTGACGATAGTAGTAGTAGTTAACTTGGGTATATCGATAGAGGTAGAGAAGTGTAAGGTAGGCGGGCGCCTTAGAAGTCGTTCTTGTTCTTGTTTGTTGGTTTTTGCTTCTTATGACACCTCTACGGTACCGGTAGACTACTATCAACATCGATCGACAAGGGAGCAAAGAACAAGCTACACAACGACCAAAGATGCGACGATGCGAACCCGAAATCAAAGACTCGACACGCAGCGAGCGCGCGAGAAGCGAGAACAAGAAGCGCAGAAGGCGAAACGCAGGACGAGCGCAGCGTTTGGAGTTAGGAGTCTTGACTTTTAAAAAGCAGCCTTTTGCCTTTTCTTCCCATACTTCGGGATCTCTTTCGCCGGGTTGATCATCACGACGACGAAACGATCACAACGGAGAAGCACCGTTGGCTGTGACTGCATTATACCCCGAGAACATCGAGACAGACCCGACCAGCACACGCGTACAAGAGCCTCTTCTTTATTGATACTGCCAAACCGTTCGGATTCAGAAAGAGTCCAGAATCAACCAAAGATATCAAAGCGTAGTATTCTCACTCGTCCTGTGAGCTGTGCGCCATGTCTTTGGAAAAGTTCGGCTCGTTTCTTCGTGCAACTGTCTTCCAAGAGCTCCTCCAAGAGTATTCTTTCACTTTTGATTGACGATGCGCGATACCAGTTAAATTATCGCACATTCAAGATGGGCCTGCAACTCGCTGTTGATGATATTGTCTCGGGCGTGGACGAGACCTCTTAAACATGTTGGGAATGCGGCCAAACACTGCAAGCACTGCATACGTGCGGTTGGTGCAAGGCTGCGCGCTATTGCGGGAAGATCTACAAGAACACTCTCAAGGTTGGATGTACAACCGCACCAAAGCACTTCAAATCATTACTGCTGGTAGATTTTCGCGACATGCAGCACAAGTAGTAGGTTGCTTTGCTTGTTGCGCGCTGAGAGAAGAGTTGTCTGCCTTCGACTTTCATTCTTCTA
>Ga0307981_1003835_pt1 | contig 10985 bp, 7 predicted proteins | sample OrgLakmetagen987_FD_201849 | JGI IMG/M metagenome (GOLD analysis project Ga0307981, IMG submission 201849) | Saline water microbial communities from Organic Lake, Antarctica - #987 | ecosystem: Environmental > Aquatic > Non-marine Saline and Alkaline > Saline | place: Antarctica: Organic Lake... | reverse complement strand
CCAGTGTCAGAGACCGAAGTGAACGCGCGGAACCCACCCAATTGGACAACCGTACGCGAAATTGGCGTCTGTTCGCTGCTAGTAGATGCACAGTGATCGGTCGATCCGTCCGAGGAATCAAGACAATCGTGAAAGTCAGACTCGTCAGCGTCTGGTCTGCTGAGTTCTCGGACTAGGGGCTGTTTGTCGAAAACATCTAAAGGAACCGATTCGGTAGGCATCGCAAAGGATTCAGCCGGGCTACTAGAGAAAATCTGAGCCTCGTCCACTTCCAGGGCGATCAGATCAGAGCTCGAGCTGCATCGAGGAAGGATAACAGACGAGTCGAACAGACTTACTCGGAAACGGAGTTTAGGGCCACTGGAGTTCAGGAAACCGGACTCTCGAAGCTTCTTTAGGAAAAGGCTGAGGCCAAAATCTCCAGAGGCGAAGAACTGGAGACACTCGTTGATAAACTGCCGCAAGACAAAGACTCTGAAGCCGTGAAATTCGATTTGAATCTCAGAACCAGCGCTCGACTTGAAATACCGAAGCTTGAACGGAATGGTTCTCGCGGAGGGCAGCATTGTCACTACACGCGGATAAAGCTCTCCTTCTGGTGTCAAATTCAAAATCGCAAGAGATTTAGCGCTGACTCGTATATGTGGTTCTAAGTTCAGTCCAGTCATTGCAGGCGAAGCACATGTCTTAGCTTGCACAACGGCATCTGTCAGCGTCAAGCGACTGAACGGGAAGAGGTCGTCGGATGCAAGAAGCAAAGAGACAGAGGCTCCCACCACAAGGAAGGATGAGTCCATGGACGAAGAAAGTATCGTAGATTCTGCTTTCTGACTTTTCAACGTCCCAAATTTAGGTATAGAGGCAAGAACCCTAACCACTCGTTCAACTGCATCAGCAACAAGCTCCTGCGAGAACAGAATCTCCACCTCCCCAATCTCTATATCGGTAACCCTTTCACGCTCCCGTCGCTCCTCTTCCCTGCCGGCACTGATGTCGGTCCCAAGAGTGCTGAGCGGTAGCCCACCTTTCCCGAAAGGACAGGATTTGTCGAGTTCAAACGTGCCAAAACCGACGCCCCCTTGTAGTGACGACGCGAACGATTCTTCCTCGTACTGATCTTTTGAGGCCACGCCTTTAGCATTCTCGGAGAGCGCGTCAAGAGCATCGTCGTCCTCCCCAGCGACAGAATTCTCGGGCGGAATTACCCTCAAGATATGAACACCGGCATAGTTTGTCACAAAGAAGGACGGAATGCTGCCATTTAGATGGAAGTCGTAAAATAGCTTCACAAATGACAAAGATACACCGTCTGGAAGGTCAATAATTACGCCAGCACTCGAGTACGCCGTGTCTGGAACCGCAAATTCCAACTGAGGCGCAAAGAGGGCAACGGTTCTTTCAACAGATCTCTGCAGAGTGTCTTGGACAAAGTCTGTGGGCATTGATTCTCGAAAGCAATCCGGCAACGTAGCGGCTGGATCGGATTCCTCCATTTGTCCCGAATGTATCTCTCGCATTTCAGCAATGTCTTCCAAGAAGTTCAAAAGAGCCGTATTAGTAGCTTCCCACGATTCCTCCAACGGAAGACCAATTCCCGTAAGGCGATCAATGCAGATTTGCATGGCCGACGAAAGGGCCTCTTCGTGAGGATAGCTTAAGTCAAAGCTCAAAACAACAGAGAGAAAATCGGCTATGCAGTCTTCCACCTCGGCCTCTTTCGCTAACAGATTCTGCGGATGCGGTGCACCGTCAGTGATGAAAGATATGCGAATCCTTTCAACTGAAAGGTCGACCGAATACAGCAGAAATCTCGACAGGAGCTCGAGGCGTGGTGGTAAGACCTCATCGTCCTGCGAAACGAGTACCGTTTTATCGGGTTGGGATTCAATAGGCGGAACCATCAGGGAGAGATGGGCAACCCGAGACTCAGACAAAAGTATATGAACCGGCGACACTTGGACGACAACCTCTCGTTTAGAGCGATTCGTGTCCAGAACCGAGTTCTCATTGACGGTCAAGAGCAGCTCAATGTCCAACTGGTTTTCGAAAAGGCTCATTGCATCAAAAGGGTTTTCATCCAAAAATAGTGATGAATGTGTCAAGCAGTCGACACCACTCGTTGCCACAACCTGATGAGAAAGAGTGTCAGTCAGTGAGCGACTACTCTAGACAAGACCAAAAAAGTATACACATTGGAGAGCACTTACCCAATGGTGAGAAAATATCGAGTCACGAGATTCCGTCAAGTCGGCAATATCAAGCATACGCAGCCCCCGTGTCCCAGGACGACCCTGAACACTGCCAACTGTATACCGCCCTTGGATTGGATCAGGATGGTACATAGTGTCCGTATCAGCACTGAGATTACTTACTGCCGCCCCACTGTAGATTTCGATTATATCTGTTTTCAATACTGTGCCAGGGCCCCCCGTCTCACTGACAGCAGTCCTACTTCCGTACGAGTATACATCGTCGTCGGCATGTTTGGCTTCGTCTTTTTCAGAATAATACGGGAAGAAAAGTTCGCAACCATGCACCCGAATCGAAGCATTCAATGTACTCGCCACCACAGCAGCATTTTGGCGAAGAACGTAAATCCGCACATCTTCTCTGGCTGACTTTGGCAGGAGATGCGCCGGATAGAGAGCCGAAGACTTCGAAAAAGAGAACAGTTTTGTAAGAGTTTGGGGGTCAAAGCAAGACTTGATCTTTGACGTGTCACATTGCAAGACATCATTCTTTTCTTTATGTATGACAAGAGATATCGAGATAGCGTCTCGTTGGAAGGTATCATTTCGACTCTTCCCAGATCTAACACCCTGTGACGAGTTTCTTCCCAGATTGACTTCGCTCACCGGAGCATCGCCCAACTGCGTCCCGATAGATAAAAGCCTGCGACCATTTTCCCCGGTGGCCTCAATCTGACCAATCGTCAAATTGATGTTCCGAGACCTTCCACTCCGTCCCAACAGACTGGCAGACAATGGATACACAGTTATATGAGTCAGTATCTTCTCTGGCATTTTGAAAAGTAGATAGTCCGTGGAGGCCATAATAGGCTCGGCGTCGACATCATCCTCTGGGATGATATTTGCGCCGATCCACTTATTATCATCTGTAAGCACCGACATATCTGACAGGTCCATATCGCCGAGGCTGCCCTGCGACGTCGCCGCCACACGGGGGTCCTGATCAGCTTTATCAAACCCATCAAAGTAAAATTCTTCCTCAACGACCATGAATTCGAGCTTATCCATCTTTATCGAGAAGGAAATTAGCATTGCATCTTCCGAGGAGGATTTCGCTGACAAAAGGGTAGCATCCATCATGCCACCTGTGGCTCCAGATTTTACGGACTTGAAAGTTCGAACGGTTTTGTCAGCCCCAAAGCCGAAACTGGAGTCATCGGCACCCGCCGACTGTGGCCCCAGCCCACCAACCTTTGACCATGGAACCTTGTGTTCGTAGGCAGAAAGGAGATCTCCTTCCTTGGCGTCACGACGCTTTCGCGCCGACTCACAACGGGTCGCAATGCTTGTGAGATATGTCGGACCGTCATCGTCCACCGCATCAGCGTCTGTTTGATCCATACTCTTTTTTGCTGTCTTCCCCGACCCCATCTTCCCTGCAGCATTTGCATTGACGGGAAGGGGCAGTGACTCCCGTCCTTCGTGAATACCTCTAATCGACTCTGGCATCTCTGTTCCTCCACGAACGTGAATAGCACGAGCAATAGAGCGATACAAAAGGATCTGCTCGATTGGAAACAAATCTTCGAGCGCCAAAAGTGTTTCTTCTGGCGTTTGCGAGAGTGATAAATTGGAACTCGCCCAGATATCAGCTGACTCATGCGATTTAAGGTGCACAGCAATGTAGAGATCAACGTACTCTTTTCGCTTGTATTGCTGTTGCTCCCAACTAAATGACAGATAGGTATCCTGAAAATTCTTTCTCAGCTTCTTTCGCTGGCGCAACTCCCACTTAATGACCCCAAGAGCGTAATACCACCAGGATCTCACGACATCGGACCGTTCATTCCGCTCGATAGGTAATTGAAGGTTTAGCTTCACACTCATTCGTCGCTTTCGCAACTTTACTCCTTGCGTATCTCCTGCTGAAAGGTTGGCTGACACAAAACTGTCCAAAGACAAGTCGTCATCTCGAGGGTTTCGAGGAGCATCTACCATGAGAGATCTTCTCATGGCTATTCCCTGACCCAGAACAGAGCGAATCCTTTTCGTCGGCCTTCCGTTTCTCATCCGAGAACCAGCAGCTAGAAACGAATTGAGCAGTTCGTAGTGGCGTGTGAAGCAAACAAACTGAACTGCACCGACTCTCACTCTACCATCAAAGCGTGGCGTCATATTAGTGCGTTCAACCGCAGAAGCTGCATATACGTCGGTGATATTATCCGGCCTCGCAAGAGGCAACGACGTCGTCGCGTTTCTCCGGACATGATGTCCCGGCCCCGATACTGGTGGTAAGCTGTCGCGGCTTGAAGTTCGGCTTGGAGTGCCGCCAATAGAGCCTTGCCGCAAATTACCAACCATGGACTGTCTTCGCCGTCGAGAATCATTCATGAAACCGCCTGAACTAATTGAAGATTGCCTCCGATTCTGCCTCCAAAGAGGAGCACTATCGGTAAAGGATACAGGGATTGGCGTTTTTCTGTGTTCGGGCATGCCCATAATAGAGGAGTGCGTACTTGTCAACTCGGTGATGTCAGTCGTCGAGTCACCTCCTATAGTACTAGATTTTTCTCGCTTCCCTCTTCTTCGTTTGGAAGAGCCGTCCGAGGAATTCCCCGAGGCGTGCGCTGCCGTTACTTCTTTAGCGTTCTTGTCTGAGGCAATCTTCTTTCGACGCTCTGGAGGATATGGGAAGAAGAGCGAAAATGAAAAGTCGGCATCGAGTGGCCGTAATACATATTCTTTGGTGGAGACGTCCTGGGGGAAATTGGGCGTTTCTGGAGTATCGGCCTGGGTAGGGATCTTTCTCACGTACACACTAAGGCCAATGTATTTGATATCTTTGTCCACGTGCTCGCCATCTTCGTACTCTCCTTGGTAGACAACACCCTGTGGAGGAGTCAAATTACCACTGCCGGTTTCACTTTGCGTCTCATCGGTCGACTTTACAGACGCTGGTATTCTCGACTTGCCTCCAGCAATGGTTCCAACCGAAGGTATAATGACTCCGACCTCTACCCCGTCTTGAACCATGACAATCTTCAAATTGTCAATAGTCATCTCCAGACCAGTGTAGAATCTCCAGAAAAAGTCACTCGTGGCACCGCGTAGCCACTTGTCGAGATGCCCGTCTTGCTTGATGGGGGAGTCTTCGTCGACAGCGGCCTTGACTTGCTCTTGCGCGTCCTTGCGATGAACCGCATCCAACCACGCGGATAAAGACCGATCTTGCAAGTGACGTCGCTCAGCCTCCCGAAGTCGATTTTGCTTCTTTTCTCTCTTCACGGGAGATTTCATCTTAGCATCATTTGCAGCCTCGACAGTCTTGGCATAGTCGTGCCCGTCCTCGTCGCCTTCAGTATTCGGAAACATTGGGGCCTCGGAAGAATCTTTTGCTTGCTTTCCCTTTTCACGTTTTTCAGTCTCTTCACGACTCTCCAAGGCCAAGACAATAACAATATTTCGTATTTCTACCTTGACATCGCCTTGGCCCCAAACAAGTCGCTTCCACGGAATTTTCATGTTGAGCGATCCAATCGTTCCCGAGACGAGCTTGACGCGAAGGGGAGGCTTTACGTAGTTGCTCTGGTCCGCGGCGGAAGGCTTGTTTAATATTCGATTCATAAGAGGATATAAGGCCTCTTCTCGCAGATTCACATTGCTAAGAGACAAGTGTCCCGACCATATTCCGAGTTGTAGCTGCTCGGGATCGAATTCCAAGTACTTTGACAGCAGTTCGGTCACTTTCTTGGAGGGGTTGTACATGTAGGAGGTCATAATGTCCTTTTAAGTCTTCTTTGGCAACCTACAGCCCTCCTTTGTGCACTCAACTGCTTAGTATAATGAAAATAAGTTCGGTACCCTGGCAAAAGCAGTCTCTTTCGGAGCAAGACAGCGAGCGCCAGTCACAGTAATGATGGGGCAAGGGACAAGAGACCGCAGCGGCTTCAATGAAAAGCTTTTGAAGAATGTCTCGAATGTGTCTCTGGCTGGCTGCCGCTTTCGTCCAATTTTTTCCGTTGAAGACGACACTTAAAGCAGCGGAACGTTCTTACTTAGGGGTTATTTTTGGCGGTATTCCTTAAAATACTGGGACCCAAAAAATGAGATTCAGGATCCAGAAGTACTACGGTATATATATTGGTCAAGAACCATGTGACGAATCGTAACTGAAGAACCGACCCCTCCACTGAATTCTGCCTCTGCCGTTGTAAGTTTACCATCTACATACTGGTATTAACGACGCTAACTTGGACGTTCACCAACACTAATAGACCAGCAGCAATAGTAGTCTAGGTAGCAACTGGCTTCTACTATCTTCTAAAGTACTAGAGAGGAGAAAAGAAGCAGTAGGGTAGGATGACCGACTGGAAAAGAGACGCGTGTAGTTGGTACGTGCTGGTGGTATTATTGCACTTCATAAAGGTGGCAGTGCATCACCAACCCCAACAGGGTTTCCACACGGACTGAACCTTTGGCTGTTCTTGTTCTTGTCCGTCGTTGTCATGCTCGCTGGGTTCTTCGTAGACATAAATGAGATGATGCAGTGGAGCAACGTAGCAAGAGTGGTTAGGAAGAATCTGAAGAACGGATCCAATAGGGTACTTGTCCCAATCGATTGCGCTGCCAGCATCAAGTGGTTGGAGCACACCAACTTCTTGTGAAATTTTGACCAATTGCATTTCTGGGGCGCCTGGCAGATGGCCCCAATCTTGAAATCCGGCACTGTCCCGCGACAAAGCCAAACCTCCGGCGTTAATGAGAATGGAATTGCGATTTGGATAGTGCGCCAATACTGTCGTCCAAACGCTCAAGGCAACGTCGTCGATACCGCAACTCCCAACCCGACATTGCTGACGATCGTAAAATATGTAATTGCCCGGATGGACTTCAATCTCCACATCATCGTCAACATTATCATAATCACTACTAGTAGGAACAACAGCGTACGCATCGTTTTGTGAAGCCGTGGGTGTCGCTCCTACACTCAAGACCTTGACGCGAAGGCCGTGCTTGCCAAGTAGTTGACGGGCGAGGTGCAATCCTTCGAGTTCGGTCTTGGCAATCTCGCATACTTCACATTGGCTAGTCGCATCGTACGAATGTCCGGCATGTGCATAGAGCCCACGGACATGAATCATCTCCCCTTTTGCCACCAATGTATCGGCGAGTTGACGTAGTGTTTCTTGACCTTCTTCATTTCGAATGGTAATGCCCTCCCGACCGTACCCCGTATCAATAGCAATATAAATGGAAATACTACCCATGTTCTGGTCGGCACTATCCACAAGTGCTTTGAGAGTAGCTAGCTGATCAATCATAAAGTGCGTATTGTAAAGTAACTTGTCTCGCTTCAATCGCGGGATTAGATCGGGATTCAGAGGCACGCCGTAGAGAATATCCTTGACCGCTCCCTGCCGCCGAAAGTAGTTCACTTCGGCCAATGTTGATGTGACGATTTTGACTGTGGAAAGATCAGATGTCCCTGCTTGCAATTGAAGACCCTCGAGTGTTTTGTGCGTTTTGGTGTGGAAGCGCAATGTTGTTCCACCACGGGCAGCTCTTTCTCGCATACGAACACAGTTGGCTCTTGCTTTGGACAAGTTTAATACACAAATCGGTGACATATCACAAACCAGCGATGAAAGCTCTTGACCGACGACGTTGACCCTTTCTTCCATCGTTTCCTGTTCCCACTGCGCAAATTTGTCGACCATGGTTGTGCTCAGTAGCCCAACACCGTCCTTGTACTGTATCTAAGACTTGAGTAATCTTCTTGGCTCTCTTCGTTTAACTGTTCCTTTCCTTTGTTCCTGATGGTTCTCTCTGGCTTTTTCTCATTCTCATCTCCCCCCGAGCAGATGAAGAAGGGAGACATGCGTGACGTCAGAGATTTCCCGAAAAAATGAGCCAATCGACCATGACGAAAGTGTGCCACATGCCGCCAGCATGTGCCGCTCTAGCATGCCGCTTCTGCATGCTGTACACACTATTGTTCAGTCTCTCAATACCCAGCATGCGATTGATCTCGAGGTCTATCGTAGAAGTCACACGGAACTAAAGAACCGAATCCTCCACTGGATCTTGATTCCGGTCGAGACCTTTTCATTCTTCTTGCTATTAGGAGTCGTCGTCTCGGCGGCGGCTACTGCCTCCAAACACAAGAAGCAGAAGGAATCTACTGTCGATAGCCTTACCGCATTCATTCCGATTGTAAAGGCGCTGGCATGGACATGTGGGCTCGTTTCCGTGCTCATTGCTGTCGACCACCGAATGGCGGGTGCTGCCACGCTGGCCTTTCACGTGGCTACCGCCTCTCTCTGCCACAAGCTGATCCAAGCACAAGGACCAAAGAGGGTGATCTTGATTGCTGCAGTTTGCTGGACGCTGGCTTTTAGCATTCAAATAGGAGTTGGGCACCAGATGTTCGAAGAAAATCAGCCAAGTGTTGCCAACCCGAGTGTCGTCTCTTGGCTCGCCATGACACAATCCGTCTTGATTGCTTGGAGCAGTTAGAAAAATAACGGGGTAGCGACAAAGGTATATTCGTGCATATAATATAGAGTTACAAGAATGCAATAATCTACTAGCTAGCGGCCACACGATTTTATCTCAAAGACGCCGACGTCGAATTTGTAACGGTAGCAGTAGGATGGAACAGGAGCCGGACGATCTCCGACTTGTCAATCTCCACAAAGCGACTAACACAATCATTGATCCCATAGCTCAAAATCACCTTGGAGGAGTCGTGCGCCGTCTCTGTAATGCCAGAGATAGAGGTAATTTGTGGACATTCCTCGGCTTGGCCCATGACCAACGGCCTGTTGCTCACAAACCCAGCGTAATGGTTCTGCTTGACTTCTTCTTCGGTAGGAAAGCCCAGACAGAACGAGCCAGACCTTGCAACAATGCGGTACGGTGGCTTGGGCTCAAAGGCATACCAATTCGAAATGGATGTCCTGTCTCTGTAGTTGACGCCCGACCTTCCTTTACCTTTGTTAAAGAGCTTTTATTGACTCACTCCCACTAACAGCGTGAGAGCTCGGCCAGTTCGTTCGTCGGGTACACGAATCTCCACAAAACCCGCTGTACCCCTATTGCGGGACCCTCCGCTAGTGTAGTATCCATGCATGGCAAAATACCGTTCCATGTTGGAGAAAAAGCTTGGCTGATCAGGAATCTCGTTGGTTCGGACGGACGTATCGACTTGTTTGAGTGTGCTTTTCTTACACTTATGGTCCACATCAACTTGTTCCACAATATGCGGTGCCATGGGACTCGTCTCGACAAAGACGGTTTCGTTGGCCACGAAATAGTTGAAATTCTTGCCCTGACACGATTTAGAGGTACAGCACGATGCCTGAGGGCGGACAGTCAAGGACAACTCGTTGCCTTCGCCAAACATATTTCGGATCGTCTTGGTGCCTGTCGCATCAGCAGGAACCTTCAACCAAACAGGTGTTATACCTTTACCGCCCGTAATGTACATTTGGTCGCGAAGGACAAAGAGTCAAAAGTCTTGCTGTCGTATACCACCTTTGCGTAGGTCCACCGTGGCGTCCGTGATGACTGACAGATCCGATCGCAACAAGGCAATGCCCAAGAACTCATCGTTGGTTCGCTTGAGCCTGTCTGGATTCATCTGGCCCTTGAAATCCTTTAAACAAAAGTGAATCTCGCTAACGCGATAGGATGCCAAGTACACGGCTTGTTCTCCCCCAGGCAACTCTGGAATCTGGCTTGCCGGCAAGCGGACTAGCGACGGATTGTATTCAAAGTAATAGGTCCGATGAGTCATAGTATTCTTAGGAATGGCAAAGTAAGCGAGCAAGTCCGAGACGGCTGATTCCGGAATGCGATGTCTGGGAGGAATTGAGGCCAGTAGGTGTGTCTTGCCGTAGTTGATGCGAGGAGCCGCCTGGTCGAACCGCCAATACATGCGATCAGCTTGTGAACAACCATTCCGGCGACAACGGTGGCACTGTTTATACATTTGTGACACTGATCCGCTGCCTCTTCGGTACTTTCATTGAATCGCTCCACTCGTCGGCCAATTTCTTGCCCGCACGTGCGGAACTTGTCGATTTTCGCAACCATGCAGCCACCGCAGACAGAGTCGATAACCGGTTCTGGGTTGTTGGATATGTATCCATATCTCAGGGTACCGCTGTTGCTGTCATTATTGCTGTCGCTACGGCTAACGTTGGTGGTCGTTTCCGTCGCGACCTCTGCTGCAATCGACGACGAGTAGCCGACGTTGACTGTGTAGGAAATATTCTGTGGTACGGACGGCTTGGCGGAAGAAAGAGCACTGGTCAGTGCCATTGCTGGCGCTATTGTCGCAGCCGCTGTGGCATTCTGTTCTGTGATTGCGACCGCTTCGACCTTGTTTGGAGCTACCCCAAGCTCCATTTTGGAGGAATTCGCGCCGCCGACCAATACGTCGTCGAGATACGTCGTTTCTGGTAATTGGAGTAGCTTGGACTGTATCTCGACCTAAAGGAAAGCAGTTGCGGAAAGGAAGACCAGCAGAAATACCAAACCGAACGAGACCGTAGACTTTTGCTTCTTTGCGGCAACCATGGTGCTGGTGTTCGTTACCAGTAGTGAGTTGTGCAGGATCACTCCGTCTTTGTTCATGGCGAAAGGAGGGATGAGGGTTCTTATCTTCGGACCAAATAATTGCAAAAGTGTGATCACTTCTTTACTCGCGGGAGCAGTGTTTGTCGTCTCTACAGTAGAACTTTTATAGTATCAACCACGTCACTTCCTACCCCTACCTCTCCCTGCGACTAG